>Ga0315276_10002077_pt1 | contig 18196 bp, 10 predicted proteins | sample YL17G05_0_MG_FD_204542 | JGI IMG/M metagenome (GOLD analysis project Ga0315276, IMG submission 204542) | Sediment microbial communities from Yellowstone Lake, YNP, Wyoming, USA - YL17G05_0 | ecosystem: Environmental > Aquatic > Freshwater > Lake > Sediment | place: USA: Wyoming | collected... | reverse complement strand
GAGCAAGAGCGGCGGACAGCAGAACGAACCTTGTAAATAGGAGCCGGCCTTTGAGAAAATTGAACATATTCACAGCATATCATAAAAATATCAGGGCTAATAGCAAGAAATGGAACACCATTTTTGCGTGAAAACAAGGGCGACGTCAATCATTTCGCCTTCGTTAAAGCTTCCGCCGTCGCCATCCATCCTTCGCGGTAGCAGTTACCGCTATGGCGGACAAGTATTTTTGAGATTGCCACGCCCCCGATGCTTTCTTGCGAAAGCAAGAATCGGGGCTCGCAATGACAATTTTTTAAACCAACAGCTTATTTTGAAAATTGTGCAAATTGTTGTTCCAGTTGCTTATTGGTTTTTTGGCCTTCGTAGATAATAATAAAAAATCTGAAATGGGCGGATTGGCCGGGCAACAAGGTAAGATTAAAGGGCTTTGGGTTTTCGACTTTCAGCTTTTTCTGGAATTCCTCCTGTCCGAGCGGGTCGGCAGAAAACAGGCCATAAGCGCGAACCATCCAGTAGGTGGGGAAATTGACGCTTGAGGGGTGATTAAAGACAGCGATGCCGAGAGGTTTTCCGTCTTTGTCGGCCCGCAGGCAGACCCATTTTGCGCGTCTGCCCCAGATATTTTTTTCCGTTTCTGCGCCTTCGGAGCTGAAATATCTGCCGCTGCCCTTCCATTTGCCGGAGGCGTTTTCTCTCATCCAATCGGCGATGCGGATTGCAAACATACCCTCTTTCGTATCGCCGAAAACGATTTTTCTATCTATCGCAGTAAGGTCTACGGTGAAATCAATTGCGTATTCATCTTTTGCTGCGCTAAAAATCATAGTCCTGTTTTCTTCGAGCAGCATTTTTCCGTTTTTATCAATCCAGTTAGAAATGACCGAAAGTTTTCCCTGCCCGTCGCCGCCGGTCATTTGGGTTGTTTTGATATGGCGGACTAAGCCTGCGCTGGTTCGCCAAAAGTCATTCCCATCAACGCTGCCGTAACCGAAAAAGATGCCTGTATGATGCAAATGGTCGTTACTATCGCCGGGCAACGGCGCGAGGGGATAACCGCGACAAACCATAATGCCGGAGGGGGAATTTACGGGAAACAAAGCAGGCTTTGCCAGATTATCGCCATAGAGGTAACTGGTGAATAATTTCCCGTCAATCAGGCAATCTATTTTTTTATCGCCCTGAATGAATTCTATTTTCGGGGAAGCAGCAGACGATTTCGCAGAGACGGTTTCTTGCTCGGCACAGGAGGCCGTTATAACAAGCAAAGAAATCATTATTGCGATTAAAAAAAATTCTTTTTTAGACATTTTGCAAACCTTTCGAGAATTATTGTTCGAGGCCGAAAATTTTAAGCCATTGGTCTGTTTCGCCTTCGGAGATACCTCTGAATTTTCCCTGCGGCTCTCTGATTTTTGCCTTTCGGGTCAACTGTTTATGGACATCGGTCCAGAATTCATCGGATTTTAATGATACGGCCTTTCTTTTATGAGCGAGGTCCCGCAGTTCTCTGTCGCTGCTGACAATTGTTAAACTTTTCGGAGCGGTGCTGGCATTTATTTTATCTTCGATTACAGTGTCGGCTTCGACGTCCCTTCCTGCAAAGATGACTTCGAGATTATTTATGTTATAGAAACCTGATTTGTCGGGCGGGCCTATGCCGTCAAAGACGATTTGGCCTTTTTCGCCGACGATTTTCAAATAATGGCCGACGATACGGCACAGTTGAACGTCGTTGAGCAACTCGGACCGTTCGCTTAATTTTTGAACAGCCCAGAGCAGATTATAACCGTCAATAATAAATGTCATTGGGGGAATAAAAATTAAAACGTCAAAGTGAGAATCTTAGTTCGCCGCCGACGATAGTTTTTTCGATTTTGGCTTTTAATTTCCAGCCTTGATAGGGACAATTACGGCTCTTGGAACGGAATTTATTTTTGTCAACGGTGTAGGTGGCGTCGGGGTCGATAATGGTAACGTCGGCCTGTTTTCCTTTGCCAAGCGTTCCCCTGTCAATACCGATTACTTTTGCAGGCCCTATGGTCATCAATTTAATCAGGTCGGGCCAATCGAGAATGCCCGGCTCAATGAGGGCTTTTACATAAAGCCCCAGCGCACATTCGAGGCTTATTATGCCGAAAGGCGCACTTAAGAACTCCAGCTCTTTTTCGCTTTGCAGATGCGGAGCGTGGTCTGTTACGAGGGCATCGACAAGGCCGTCAGCTATCGCTTGTTTGAGGGCATCGGTGTCTTTTTTGGTCCGCAACGGCGGATTCATTTTATAATTGGTGTCATATTCGGCGCAACATTCCTCGGTAAAAAGCAAATGATGCGGCGTAACCTCGCAGGTAACCGGCAGGGAGTCTTTTTTTGCGGCCCTGATTAGAGCAACTGAGCCTGCGGTTGAAATATGCTGTGCGTGATAGCGAATATTTGTTTTTTTGACGAGCTGAATGTCCCGCCAGAGCATAGCCTCTTCGGCGAGGGAATCTATACCGGGCAGGCCGAGGATTGTGGAGAAATAGCCTGCATTCATAACGCCGGTACCGGCAAAGCTGTTGTCCTGACAATGCTGCGCAATGACGACGTTGAACATAGCGGCGTATTTCATCGCACGAAGCATAACGGCCGGGTCCTGGACACCGTTGCCGTCATCGGTAAAGCCGACGGCGCCTGCCTCGGCCATAAAACCCATTTCGGCAAGCTCAACACCTTCTCTGCTTTTTGTAATAGCGCCCATCGTATAGACGTGGGTCTTCCTGGCCTGTCTGCCTTTTCGGTGAATGTATTCGACGTCGGTTTCGTTTTCTATGGGCGGATTTGTGTTCGGCATACAAACAACGGATGTGAAACCTGCGGCGACTGCCGCTGTTGAGCCGCTGGCGATTGTTTCTTCCTCTTCGTCGCCGGGTTCCCGGAAATGGACGTGAATATCAATCAGGCCCGGCACGACTAATTTGCCAGTAGCATCAATAACGCTCTGCACCGCTTTTTCGACCCTGCCAACCTGTGCGATTTTGTCGTCGACGATAAGGAGGTCGCATTTGCGATTGACCTTATTTGCGGGGTCAATGACTAATCCATTTTTTATGAGAATTTCGTTCGCCATTTACTTTTACGTTTCCTGTGCAGCGGCCTGATTGACGAGGAACAGGACGGCCATTCTGACAGCCAGGCCGTTTTTTACCTGCTGGAGAATGACGCTGTTTTTCCCATCAGCCACTTCGCTTTCTATTTCAAGTCCCCTGTTAATCGGGCCGGGGTGCATAACAAGAATATCAGGTTTTGCCCTTTTCATACGCTCTACGGTCAGCCCGAAATAATGCGAATATTCCCGCACCGAGGGGAAGGGGTTTCCGCCGAGCCTCTCAAACTGAATCCGCAGCATATTTATCACATCAACCTTTTCGATAATATTATCGAGAGAATAACTAACTTTTACGGGCAGTTTATTTACCTGCGGCGGCATAAGCGTGGGCGGCCCGACAAACGTTACCTCGGCGCCGAGTTTTGTCATCGCCCACATATTGCTGCGTGCAACGCGTGAATGCGATATGTCGCCGACAATCGCTATTTTCAAACCTTTGAGGCTGCCTTTTATTTTACGAATGGTATAAACATCGAGAAGGCCCTGCGTGGGATGCTCACAATATCCGTCGCCGGCGTTGACAACACAGGCGTTGATATTTCTGCTCAGCAGTTTCGGAGCTCCGCCTGCGCTGTGGCGGATAACAACAATATCCACTCCCATAGCCTCCAGATTCCTTGCGGTGTCTAAAAGAGTTTCGCCTTTGCCGACGGAACTGCCCTTTTCAGTGAATTCTATAACATCTGCGCTAAGCCTGCTTGCAGCAAGGGTGAAACTGTTTCGCGTGCGCGTGCTGTCCTCGAAGAAAAGATTCACTACGACTTTACCCCGCAGAGGCGGAGCCTTTTTAACCGAGCGGGTACTTATTTCCTCAAAGCCTTTGGCTGTGTCGAGAATATATGTGATTTCCTCGACGTTTAATTCCCGCAGGCCGAGCAGGTGCTTGCGATTCCAGACAAACTGACCAGCTTTATTAGCTGACCCCATATTCAAACTTCCCTGTTAAACAGTTTATAGTTATCAGTTATGGACCGTCTGTTTTTACTTTTTAGATTTACGTTTTGTTTTTTTCTGATTCGATGCTGCGTCCTGCTCGACAACCACTTCATCCTTTCCATCCGACTCAACGAGCCTGACCTGGACTAATTGGCCGGGTGCAACGTCTGCTTTACAGCCTGCATAATCAGCCTGTATGGGAAATTCTCTGCCTGCCCTGTCGATAAGGACTGCGAGTTTTATCGCTTTGGGTCTGCCTAAATCTATAAGGGCGTCGAGGGCGGCACGGGTTGAGCGGCCCGTGTTCAAGACATCATCGACAAGCACAATTATTTTGCCGTCTATGTCGAAACCTATTTCGGTTGTCCGCACCTGCGGCTGGGTTAAATACTGCGGCGAGTTGAGGTCATCACGATAAAGCGTTATATCGAGCGTGCCGCAGGGGACATCTTTGCCGAGCTTTTCCGAGAGCCGGTGGGAGAGTCTCTGCGCAAGAATTTCTCCCCTGCTGCGAATACCAATTACCGCAATGTCCAAACCATCGGGGACATCTGCAATAATTCTGTCTGTCATCTTCCTGAGGGCCTGAGCGATTTGTCCGGTGTTTAGAATAACCTTCATCACATAAGCCTCTGTCAAAACGGCATTTGAATTTTTTCAAGTATAGCAAGTGGCAACAGCAAAGGCAAGTTTTCTGCGTAACTTTTTAGGAAAACACCTTTTTTAATATTAAAACAGGCGTTTTTTGCGGAACAAGGGCTGACAATTTACTTGAAAATGAAATCCTTTTCTGGTATCATAAGGACTGGAAATTACAGGTGAAAAGCGAGGGGGAAGGGTGTGAAACGCTTTAAATTTTACTGCCGTTTCCGGAGGAAGGAAATGGTCGAGGGTGTTAGAAAAGTATTCGGCTCATCTCTGATAGCCGTAGGGATGATGTTGTTTGCGTTTTCCCGGGCGGCGGCAGCAGCCGATACGTCGTCCGATAAAATCCTCCAGCCGCAAGGTCTTAATTACAGTGGGATATATGCGTTAAGGCAGATAGACCCTGATTTGACCGGACAGGGAGTTAAATTTGCGGTCGTCTGCCGAAGCATCACATACATTGACGGCGAGCCGCAAAACGATTACCAGCCAAATATCAATCACAAGTGCTTTAAGGCGGAGCAATTTAATTTTTATAATCAGGCCGATTTGCCGAGCGGCATTTCGCCGCATTCGACAGCAGTCTGCTCGATACTGTTCGGCGAAGACAGCGATGCCTTTAACCAGCGTGTAGGGCAATTTCATTACGAGGGCGTTGCGCCGCAGGCAAAAGCCGATGTATATGAATTCTGGCATTTCCTGACGAACAACGTATTTTCTAACCAAGCCCCCGATGCAGACGTTCTGACCGCCGACATAGGCAGCCAGTTCGAGGAATGGTGGACAAGAGGCATAGAGGCAATGGCGGAACAGCAGGGACTTATCGTTGTGGCAGGTATCGGCAACGGGTCTGATACATACGACCCGCCTTTGTATCCTGCCGCAGGCTCAAACGTTATCGGGGTGGGCGTAGTAGATTCTGTAAAAACAGAAAATCTTTCGGCAGCCCTGGCGAATTTTTCATTGGCCCATACGGAACATTCGAGCAGCGGCCCAACGGCAGATAAACGATGCAAGCCTGATATTGTAGCGGCTGGAAACTGCTTAGCTGCTGACGCAAATGACCCAACCGGTTATAAAGCAGCGGGGAACTGGTCAAGTTTTTCAACGCCGATAGCAGCAGGCACTATCGGACTGTTAGTGCAAAAAGCCAAGGAAGATGAGGACTTAAAGATGGCAGTTTCACCGGAGGGTGGAAACTGCGTTATGAAAGCTATCTTACTCAATTCGGCAAGCAAACTGCCCTTCTGGCATAAAGGCAGACTGGATAAAGAAGACGACCACAGCGTCCCACTCGATTACGTTCAGGGAGCGGGGCTGCTAAATGCAACCGAAGCCTATAAGCAGCTAACGGCAGGCCGACACGAACAGGGGAATGTCCCCGCGGCAGGCTGGGACAATAATCATCTGAAAAAAGGCGCAAACGAAGAAAAAGTTTACAGTTTTGCTATTTCACAACCGGCAGGCAAAATCATTTCAGCAACGGCTGTGTGGAACAAGCACTATAACAGCGTTTATCCGTTCGAGGCCATTACAGCGAAAGATGCCGACCTACGACTTGAGCTGTGGGGCATAAATCCCGATAACCCAAACGGCAGCCGTTTACTGGATTACAGTGACAGCAGCGCCGATAACATCGAACATATTTATTACCCGGCGGACGTCAACTATACACAATATGAAATCGTTGTTTCATACAGCGACTCGGACACAGGCAATTCCGAAACGCAACGGTATGGTCTGGCGTGGAACGTTACCAGAGACGCAGGCAAAGAGAGTATTTTCTGGTATGACCTTAATGCGGACGGCGTTGTCAATGAAGCTGATACGAATATTCTGATTTACAATTCCTTAACCAGTGCAAAATCACCCCAAAGTTATCTGCTCGGCGACATAGACACCGACGGTATAATCGGGTCAAAGGACATTCAGAACTTGTCAAACAACAAAGACCGGCAGGCGGGCTGGCACACGAATTAGTAATGACCAGTTCTTAATAACATCAATTCTATCTAATAACAGCCGCAAAAAATCCTCTTTTAATATTCCATTATTTATGGTAAAAACGTGAGGTTTTAAATTTCAGGGAATGAGTTTTTATGCAGTTAATCGTAAAAAAATCACGTTTGAAAGGGGCTGTAACCATCCCTGCATCCAAATCGCACACGATTCGCGCGGTGGCGATAGCATCTCTGGCAGACGGCAAAAGCCTGATTCGCAACCCCCTTTCCTCAAACGATACGCTAAGCGCAGTTCACTGCTACAGGGCGCTGGGTGCTGAAATAGATACAACCGAGCCAAATCTCTGGAAGGCGGTCGGCACGGGCGGCAAAATAAAAGTCCCTTCTGAAGTTGTCGACGTGGGCAACTCCGGCACGACGCTGAATATCGCTATCGGTTCAGCCGCACTGGTCGAAGCGGGCAAGAGCATAACATTCACCGGTGATGAGCAGACGCAAAGCAGGCCTGTAGGGCCGCTGCTGAATTCTCTCAGCGAGCTTGGTGCAAAATGCGTCAGCCTGAAAAATAACGGCAAGGCGCCTGTGCAGATAACCGGCCGGTTAAAAGGAGGCAAGACCGCTATCGCCTGCTCGACAAGTCAATATCTGTCGAGTTTACTTCTATGCACACCTTTGGCTGAGAAAGATACGGAGATAGATGTTACACTGCTCAATGAGCCGGGCTATGTGCAGATGACCCTCGACTGGCTCGACAAACAGAACATTAAATATGAAAATGAACGGATGCGGCGATTCAAGGTCTACGGCCAGCAGAGCTATAAGGCATTTAATTCCGTGATACCGGCTGATTTTTCCAGCGCAACATTTTTCCTTTGTGCAGCGGCGCTATTCGGGGACAATGTAACGCTGGAAGGACTTGATTTTTCGGACAGTCAGCCGGACAAAGCCGTTGTTGATTATCTAAAGGCAATGGGAGCAGATATTTCCATTGAGCCGACAGCCATAACGGTAAGAGCATCGCAGTTAAAGGGAATTGAAATAGATATGAACCAGACACCTGACGCCCTGCCGGCAATGGCGGTTACCGCTGCTTTCGCTGAGGGGACAACAAGGCTGGTCAATGTCCCGCAGGCAAGGGCAAAAGAGACCGACCGAATAAAATGTATGGCCGAGGAACTTAAAAAAATGGATGTAGACGCCGAAGAACTGCCTGATGGTCTTATAGTGCGGCACAGCAAACCAAAGGCGGCGAAACTTGACGGCAGAGGCGACCACCGGATAGTTATGGCGCTCGCACTGGCAGGAATGGAGATTGAGGGACAATGCACAATAGATACCGCCGAAGCAATGAGTGTTACATTCCCAAATTTTGTCGAGCTGATGACGAGTATCGGGGCAAATATAAAGCTTAAAAAATAAAATGGACAGGAATTTTAACCGTCGCCAGTTATTAAAAGTTGCAGGCACCGGGGCCGCCGGTCTTGTATTCTCCGGTTGTCTGAGCAAATTGGGGCAGCAAAACCAGTCATCGTCGCTTGCCAAAAGACCAAATCTTATATACGTATTGGCCGACCAGTTGCGATATTTCTCTACGGGATACGCAGGCGACAAAAAGGTAATCACGCCGAACATCGACCGGTTCGCGTCGCAGTCGGTAAGTTTCTGCAACGCTGTCTCAACAATGCCTGTATGTTCAGCTTACCGTGCCTCGTTATTCACCGGCAAAGACCCTACGACAACAGGTATGGTAATAAATGAGATGCGAATGAACCCCAATCACAGATGTATAGGCCACGTTTTGACCGATGGGGGATACCAGACGGGTTATATCGGCAAATGGCATCTTTACGGAAATGAGATTGAAAACCACGATGACATAAAAAATAATTTTGTCCCACCGGGGCCATACAGGCTGGGTTTTAACGGATACTGGGCAGCATATAATTACCATCACCATTACTATGAAGGATATTACGTCAAAGATAACCCTGAGAAAATATTCTTTGATAAAAACGTTTATGAGCCGGACGGACAGACAGACCTTGCAACGGATTTTATAAAAAAGGCGGCTAAATCAGACAAACCCTTTGCATTATTTTTGTCTTACGGTACGCCGCACGACCCGTGGAGGAACAATAATGTCCCCGAAAAATACGGCGCGATGTTTAAGGATGTAAAATTTCCGCGCCCGCCGAATTATAGCCCTGAAAACGACAAATACGCGGATAAATGGGGCAGACTCAAACCAAAGCAGCGTGAAGAGCTTGAACACTGGCAGCAGGTTTATTATGCAATGACAGCTAACTTAGACTGGAACATCGGCAGACTGATGGACGCTATAGGTAAAGCCGGTATTGCCGACGAAACAATAATAATTTTCACATCGGACCACGGGGAGATGTTCGGCGGACATGGCAGACGGGCAAAAAATATTTTCTACGACGAGGCGGCCCGCGTGCCGTTCCTTATACGCTGGCCCCGTCATATTCCCGCGGGCAGCGTTTCCGATGCCTGCTTAGGGACGGTGGATATTATGCCGACGATACTTTCGCTTATGAATCTGGATATGCCGAAAGAAGTGGAAGGAGTAAGTCTCAGCGATTGCGCTTTGGGCAAAAAATGCGATGAGCCACGGGCTGCATTCTTACAGAATACCGGCGCCTGCGCCGAGTGGGAGGACGGTTACGAATGGCGGGCGCTGAGGGACAAACAATATACCTACGCTATTTTCAGAGTTGACAAGAATGAGCTGCTTTTTGACAATATCGCAGACCCATATCAAATGCGAAATTTGATTGGTGAGCCGAAATATCGGGATATTGCGGAACATTTTCGCAGGATGCTGAAAGAGAAAATGGCGTCGCTGAACGATACGTTTGAGCAAAGCACGTGGTATCGCGACCACTGGATAAAAGACCGCATAATACTGCGGGGAGCAAAAGGATAATTTTAGAGGAGTGTAAAAAATGATTGGCTGCCATATAGGACGGATTTTTCAGGTAACGGTTGCAGGCGGGTCTTATCAGGAGGGGCTGACGGCTGTGGTGCAGGGCAATCCCCCCGGAATGCTGCTCTCTGAGCAGGAGATATACGGCGATTTGCTTCTTAGAAAGCCGGGCGTTGATGAACTGTCGAGTCCGCGGAAAGAGCCTGATTTGCCGGTTATATACAGCGGCTTAAATGCAACCGACACTATCGAAAACGCCGGCAACAAAAACCATACCAACGGCACGCCGCTGACAATCCTGATTCCCAACCTCGACCGCCATTTTGTTCACGTCAAGCAATATCAGGACACAAACCGCACGCCGCGACCGGGACACGCATCTTACGCATCGTTTGTAAAATACGGCCCTGATGACGATGCCATCGGGGCAGGGTTTTTCAGCGGGCGATATACCGCTCCCATCGTTGCTGCCGGTTACGTTGCAAAAAAAGTCCTGAAAAAATGCGGCATAGAGGTATTTTCCTACATCAAGGAACTTGCCGGCGTGCGATGTCCCGATATTACACACGCACAGGCGCTCAAATATACCGACAATTACAAAAAAATGAGGCGGGACCTCGACCCGTTCTATCAGGAGATATACGTCAAGAACCGTATCACAATGGATATGCGATTTCTTGAGAAAGCCAAAATACTTGCTGAGGTCGAAAAAGAGATTGACGCTATTCGCGACAAGGCGATAAAGATGAAACCCGGCGAGATTGCGGACAAATACGGCGTGCATCACATATTAAATTGTCCCGATATAAAGACGGCCAATGCGATGGTCGAGGCGTCGAGCAAAATTTCAGGCAGCGGCGATTCGTGCGGCGGTGTAATCGAAGTCGTCGCAACGGGCATCCCCACAGGACTTGGCGAGCCGGTATTTTACAAGCTCGATGCCGAATTAGGAAAAATGCTCGGCATCGGGGCAGTCAAAGGCGTTGAGATTGGCGCAGGCTTCGCAGTCAAGGATATGACAGGTTCGCAGTCCAATGACCAGATGCGCTGCGAAAAAGGTAAAGTGGTATTCCTGTCCAACAACGCAGGCGGCATCACAGGCGGCCTTTCTACAGGTCAGCCCATTATTGTCAGGCTGACGGTAAAACCGACGCCGACAATTGACAAGACACAAAAGACCATCGACAAGTATACTCTCGAAAATAAGGAGCTCGCAGCGATTACGCGGCGCGACGCCACAATAGTAGGCCGTATCTGGCCGGTCGCTGAAAACTACACTGCGATTGTCCTGCTCGACCACTTAATCGCTCACTACGGGTATCAGACACTCAAGGCCAAATAAATGAAATAGCGTGGGGAAATAAAAAGCCCCGGCCAAAGAAAAGCCGGGGCTGTAAATCTTGCAATAGTTTTTGTGTTAGTCGCCTGTATACCACGGTTCCGAATTCTGCCCGACGTTACCAAGGGCATCTCTCGTCCTGACTACGTATACGCAGTTGCTTGTATGTGTATAGGTGTATACCTCACTCAACTGCCAGCCGCTGTCTAATCCGCTGCCGTTTATGCAATCGAAGTAATACTGAACAGGGGGGCTTACATCCGTAGCCACCACAGCGCTCATATAAATCACACCGGATATCTCGTTTCTTGTGGGTCTTACGTTCCACTGAGCCTGATTAGGCGTCGGCGGGTCGGTATCATTCACCGGCTGGTTCGGCTCTCCGCCTGAAAGAGTGGTGGCAGAAAGCGATGTCGACCAGGAGTTCTCGTTATGATTGGCGGACTTATCACGAGCTTTTACTTTATAGGTATATGCAGTTGACGGCGTAAGATTTACATCCGTATAAGTCGGACTGTTCTGCCAGACACTATCGTGTCCGCCTGTCGTCAGGCAGTCAAATAAATATTCCACGCCGCTGCTATCAGTTGCAGTGGTTGCTATCATTTTAATTGTAGTTGAGGAAGTGGCATTTGGTCCCGTTGTCCAGGTCATCGGGTTAGGCGAAGGCGGGGCAGTATCTTCCGGAACTTCACCCGGCACTGCATAGCCGATGAACGACCACTGAGTTTCCGTGTAATTCGACGTGTCGCGTGCCTTTACTTTATAGCCGTATTTTGTACTTGCAGACAGACCTGAGTCGGTGTAATTTGCGTCGCTCTGCCAGCTGCTGTCATTTCCGCCCGGATTGCCCGTAACTTCCTTAAATTGATACTGCACCGGCGAGCCGGAATTATCCACAGCCTTAGTCGCCCTCATAGTAATGGCACTCTGGCCTACCCCTGTTGACTGAGGAACAATCGCCCAGGTCATAGGATTCGGCTGCGGGGCTTCCGTCTCGGTTTCTTTATAATGTCGTGCGAATATCGTGTAGTCGTTGAAATTCACGACCCCATCCTGATTCAAATCCGTTTCGTTACACCATTCGGGGAAGATGCAGCCTGTATCCAGCCAGTGATCGGTGAATATCTTCCAATCAAAGGAATCGACATCTCCGTCAAAATCAAAATCTCCGATTAAATCTGTAATGAGAATATGATGATAACCCAAATCAAGCAGGCCGGTATCAATAGCCTTGTCTGTTCTTGTCGTATGCTTATACATACCATAGTAAAGAGCATCGTGGGCCGGATTAGTATCATCACCGGCATTAACACAGGGACTGTTCTTCGCCTGCCCTGCCAAAATCTGATCGAGATAATAGCTGCCGGTAAAAAGCGGGTTATCCAAACTGGTTCCGTTTAAGTTGTTGGCATCATACCAGTTCATAATGCAGCCGTTCTCGATATATACGCCTGCTGCACCGCCCTTCACATCGCAGTAGTTTACGTCAACGGTCGCAATGCCAACGCCTCTTCTGACAGCCATTTGTGGACCAAATTCACCGATATTGCCCCATATAATACTGTGGGTGATGTCAGTGTCAGCCCTGTCGGAACAGGATACACCGCCGCCGCCATAGTTGTAGTTTGGATCCTGGCCTCCGGTAACAGTGTTGTTTGCTATGGTGCAGATAGAGACATCCAGTTTGTAGAAGTTAGTATTGGACATACCGCCGCCTTCTTTACCTGCGGTATTATAAGTGAGCAGACAGTTCTTGAGGACAGAATGATTTAAGTTTTCTCCGACAAAATACGCACCGCCGCCTGATTTTCCTGCGGTGTTAGCGCTGATGTTGCAGTCGGCTATTTTAACAACTGCTGCATTACAATGGATACCGCCGCCGTTGCCCGGCAGATAATAAGTGCTGTTCGGGTCGTAAAGGTTGGGGTCGTTGAGTTCGCCGTTAGGGTCTGTAACTTTTCCGAAGGCCTCGTTACCAGTTATAAGACTGTTGCTGACGGTTGCGGTCCCCTTGATGCCGTATAAACCGCCGCCCTCATAAGCTTTATTTCCAGTAAAACTCGTGCTGCTGATTTTGGGATTAGCCTGTGTCCACCATACCCCTCCGCCGACAGCAGCTTCATTTCCTCTGATTAAGGAGTTCTCAATAATGACCGTAGCAGTATCTTCAGCAGCAATACCTCCGCCGTGTCCGAGATATGGGTCGAGATGATAATAAGGCTTCTGGTCCGGAGTGGGTCTGACCGCAACGTTATTCGTTATTGCGCAGCCGCTGAATTTTACAGTAGACCCAGCCGCACAATAAACACCACCGCCATAGCTGGGAATCTGATAAGGAATTTCCGGTTCCATATCGTTATCACCGCCGTGTGCGGTCCACGAACCACCTGCTCCGCTCAGACCGCCCTGCGTGCGATTGCCGTTGATTGTGCAGTTTATAAAGGTAATCTGGCTGTTGATGTCACAGTAGACGCCGCCGCCGTAGCCGCTGAACCATCGATAGTCGCCGTAATATGTATAGTAATAATCAGGCCAACCGAGATAACGTGAACGGCTGAAGTCATCGTAGTTCTGGTGCAACCATGGGTAATAGTTTGAGTAGTAATATCCATAATCCCACATCCACATTTTAAAGAGAGGTCTATCGGTTACATCCTTCAAGTAAGTAAGATAAGAATCAAGGAATAACACCGGCGCCTCAGGAGTTCCGTCCCTGCTCCAGTTTCCACCGTAATTAGGCCGGGTTTCTTCCGAATCAGTGCCGCCGGCTCCGCCGTTACCGCCGATAGCAGTATTATCAACGATTTGACAATTTATAAACATTGCGGCACTGGATGGAGCGCAGAATACTCCGCCGCCTCTTGCCCAGCCGGCCCATCCGCCTTTGCCGGCATTTGCAGTGGCACTTGCAGCCGCGCCGTTGCTGGCATGAGCGCCGGTAATAGAATTGTCCTTGATGATGCAGTTTTTGATAATAGGGCTGCTGCCCATCTCTATATAAACTGCACCGCCTTCAAGTGGCCATCCGTCCAAACCATCCCGCCGAGGGTCCTCAGGCTCGTCCATTTGTCCGCCGCGGTATCGACAGCCACGTATGGTAAAACCATTCAGAACGGTTCCATCTGCGTCGGGGCCAAAGTAAAGCATCCGCTCTATGTATTCCGTGCCGTCGATAACCGTATTTTCCGGATGGTTGGGGTCAATTGACCTTATGGTAATGGATTTATTAATATCTGTTTGAGGACCATACCAGACGCCGGGAGAAACAAGGACTGTGTCGCCGGTTTTCGCCGCTGCGATTGCCTGGTGAATGGTCGGATAATCACAATCAGGACCTACCGTAAGAGTTCTGAAGAGTTCAAACTCGACACTTACCGCCTTATCGGTATCCATAGTAACGGTATTGGTATTTGAAGTGGACGAATCATTATTTGTGCCGGTCCATTTTTTAATCCGCCAGCCTGAATTGGGTATTGCCGTTAGAGTTACAACCGACCCTTTTGTATAGTAATTGCCGCTTGGCGGCTCAATTGTGCCGCCGACACCTCCGACGACGCTTGTGTCTAATCTGAGGAGGTATTTCTCAAACTCGACAGTTACGATTTTGTCGCTGAGCATAGAAACAGCGTTGATATTCGCAGTAGATGAATCATCGTTCGTCCCCGTCCATTTTTTAACTCTGAAGCCGTAATCCGGCGTTGCAACAAGCATCACAATAGCCCCTGCCGGGAAAGAGCCGTCCGGAGGCGCTATCGCACCGCCTTGATTATCGACCACACCCGTATCGAGATAAAAAGCCGGCGTGGTGTCACTTTTTATGTAATGATACCCTATATCAACGATGCCCGTATCATCTTCTTCTTCGGTGCTGGTAGTGTCCGTATCCAACCCGAGGTCTGCCGCCAGGCTGCTGCCGTTGTTTACGGCCGGACTGGTCGGCGGAGGCTGAGCCGGCATCTGCCTGAGATAGAACTGTCCGAGAATATCCGTTACAAAGAGCGGGTCTCCATATAAATTATTACTGCCGCCCGGAATATTGCCAACGCCGTTAGGACCTGTCGGGCCGTCATAAACTTTATTTGTTCCGGCATCATAGTAACTGCCGTTCGGATTACCATAGAATAGATTATATCTTGCGACCGCATTGCCGCTCTGGTATGTCTCATGTATGGCGTGGCTGCTGCACCTGTTGAATATGGAATTGATAATAGTCGGCTCCGAACCGGCGTCGGCCAATACCGCTCCGCCCGAACCCGCTGCAGAGTTATCGCTGAAAGTGCAGTTCATAATTTCCGGGCTTGCGATATGACAGTATATTCCTCCGCCTTTGTTGCCGGCAGAATTTTCAGTTATAAGACAGTTGAACACGCTATGTGTATCGGAAGCGCTGCCGTTGAAATAAATTGCTCCGCCCATCCCGGCGCCTTCGGCGGAATTTTTACTTATAATAGAGTCGCTGATTATCGCTGTAGCATCCGGAAGCGAGTAATTTATCGCTCCGCCCGTTCCGTCTGTCGCTCTGTTTGAGCTGATAAAGCTGCCTATAATCTGGAAGTCGCCATTATCAAGGTCAAGTGCGCCGCCGCTTTTCGCGTCATTATTCACAAAAACGCAGTCGACAAAATTACCGTCAAAAGAGCTGGTCGAGAAACCGCCGCCGTCGGCGGCGTGATTACCGTTAAAGGTGGACCGGGTTAAGTTTATAATTGATTTTTTATTATTATAGACATCTATTGCACCGCCGTAGCCGTAATCGTCGTTGTCGCTGTCGGCTACGTTGCCGCTGAATGAGCTATCTGTAACATTTAAATCTGACCGGCACTCAATTGCACCGCCGTCGTCGTAGGCAGAATTATTCTCAAAAATACAGTTTTCGATTGTTATGGAACCGCTGTCGCTGTTATCAACATAAATAGCGCCGCCGTATTGTATCGCCGAATTGCCTCTGAAAACGGATTTACGAGCGGGGATGCCTGCAATATTAACCGTGCTATTGCTGCCGCAATACAGTGCGCCGGCAAGATTGTCTATGAAATCGCATTGCGTAATAGCAGCATTGCGGCCGGCGCCCACATAAACCGCAGTCCTATTGCTTGTAAATGAGCAGGAGGTCAATTCCACAGGATAACCAGACCCGGTATAGTAAACCGCCCCGCCTGAGACACTACTAGGAGCCGAACCGCTGCCAGGGCTGCCTTCAACCCAGCCTGGGCAGCCTGTCCGGGGAGCGCCGTTTCCTCCTACGCCGGGAGCGCCTCCGATACCCCCTATCCCCGTATTATTGATAAAAGTGCAGCCAATTAATTTCGGACTGCTTTTGGCGTCGGCATAAACAGCCCCGCCCTGCCCGCTACCAATGCCGTTTCCGCCGTTGCCGCCTCCGCTTTGAAGACCGCTTCCGATGGCATCTCCGCCATTTCCTCCATTTCCGCCGATACCGCCTCTGGCGAGATTATTCTTAAATACACATGCGATAATTACAGGATTACTTCCCACAGAAGAAGATGAGCCGGTTTTACAGGCAATAGCGCCGCCAAAACCATATCCATCGCCGTTACCGCCGTTGCCGCCATACTGGCCGTTGGTGGGGTGGCAGGCCGGCGGAGGACCCGCATCAATACCATCAGCACCATCCCCTCCAACTGCTCCTGTAACGGTGCAGTTCATAAAAACACAGTTCCTGATTGTGGGCGAAGCATGTTGAGCGCCCGAAGGAGGATTTCCGCACACAATCGCCCCGCCAAAACCGTTGCCGCTAATATTATCACCGGGCGGGGCCTGGTTAGGGTCGTCGAGACATAGGAAGGGACCTTCACAACTCTGACCGGCTTTTGTTCCTCTCGGACCTGTAGCATAACTGTTTTTGATAGTCAATCCCATAATTTTGCTGTCAGGACCTTCATAGTCCTTAAACTGAAAAGCACGGCCGAGTCCCTGACAGTCAATAATCGTGCCGTCAATAAGAGTCTGGTTGGGATTACAGGGGTCAAAATACTGACTCTTGATTGTGATAACCTTGCCGCCAAATATGAGATTTTTATTATCCGGACCTTCAAAAACACCCGGTTTAAGTTCTATAACGTCGCCGTTTACAGCAGCGGTCATAGCACTTCTGATGTTCGGATACGTTCTTGACGGCACAGTACGAACCGTCGCCTGCGCCAGCCCCTGTGTAACCAACAACGCCAAAAAACAAATTGTAATAAGGCGCTTCATTTGCCCTGCCTCCAAAAACCTCTAATCCTTTACAACCATTTCTGTCCAACTATCCATCATTCGCTGCGAACAATGCTGTTTCAAACCTTTTTTCAAAAACTACTTTACAATAAAACTTTTTATGAAATTATGTTTTAAGAACCGCCTTCCATCGCGGCAACAGCCTCTGCATCAACTTCCTCCTGCAAAATAATGGTCGGCTTAACCAGTATAAGCAGTATCTTATGGTCTTTAATTTTACTGCGATTGCTGAATAATCTTCCAATCACAGGGACCTTGCTCAACACCGGCACACCTGCTTCTCTTTCAACCTCTTCGGTTATTTTCTGCCCGCCGAGCAGGAGAGTAGCACCATCCGGCATGCTTACGCGGGTCATTATCCTCGATATTTCCGTTTGAGGCAGTTTAATACTGTAAGAACTGACCTCACCGGCTGTTCCCGTGGGAACTTCAACTCTCGTCGTATCAAAACCGAGGAAATCCCGCATTTCAGTAACAATGTTGAGCAGAACGTGCTTTTTGTCAGGCGTAATAATCGGGGTAATATTAAGCACCGTTCCCGTTAATATTTCGCTGTAATTTTGCTGCATACTGGACATACCGCCGCCGTAACCGCCGTAGCCGGAACTGGTGCCCGTTGTGCCGCCATAACCGCCGTAACTTATGTCCGGCGGCAATGCATAACGAATAGTCCTCTGCACCCGCATTGTAGCTGATTCGCCGCTCAATACGGTAACCTTCGGCGCCGTCAATGCCTTAGCATCTGTGTGAGCCTGACTTGCCCTGAGCAAAAACTGAACCCTGAGGTCGTCAAGAATAGAACCATATCCGCCGCTGACCTTAACTCCTGAAATCGTGGGGTTGCTGACATCCTGAGAACCTAAAGTTCCAGCAACACGTGTTGCATCGGGCACAACCATGTTAGAAGAGTTCTGCTTGAAATCGATTTGTCCCCACTTGCCGCCGATGATATTGAAATCCACATCCAGCCCTACATCCTC
>Ga0315276_10002074_pt1 | contig 18204 bp, 18 predicted proteins | sample YL17G05_0_MG_FD_204542 | JGI IMG/M metagenome (GOLD analysis project Ga0315276, IMG submission 204542) | Sediment microbial communities from Yellowstone Lake, YNP, Wyoming, USA - YL17G05_0 | ecosystem: Environmental > Aquatic > Freshwater > Lake > Sediment | place: USA: Wyoming | collected... | reverse complement strand
ATCTGGCTTCTCCCGGCGACCGCACGATTTTTGTATTGCAAAAATCGTTCGCGGCGCCGAGGATCCTCGATACGGCAAATGATTTTCTTGCGCGCCTGTAGCTCAGCGGATTAGAGCATCTGGCTTCGGACCAGAGGGTCGCAGGTTCGAATCCTGCCAGGCGCGCAAGAAAATCATGCCGTATCGGGAGGACCAGAGGGTCGCAGGTTCGAATCCTGCCAGGCGCGCAAGAAAATCATGCCGTATCGGGAGGACCAGAGGGTCGCAGGTTCGACGACTAACAATTATTATTCGGCATTGGATATTTTTTCAAATGCCGCACATGTCGCCAGACCCACCAGACAATTCCAACAACAAGAATCACTCCTATAACTGCATCGAAGCGGTGGAAATAGACACCGAGGGCATCCCAATTCTCTCCCATCTTAAATCCGACATATGCAAGTGCATAACACCAGGGAAAAGAGCCTATAAAGGTCCATAGGATGAATGGGCCAAAATGCATACGTGCTATGCCGGCCGGCAGTGAAATGAACGTGCGAACAACAGGAAGAAGGCGGGAGAAAAAAATCGCAAATTGCCCGTGACGATCAAACCACCTGTCCGCCAATTCAAGGTCATGGTGGGAGATCAAAATATAACGGCCGTATTTCCAGATGAATGCCCGGCCGCCATAGCGCCCCACGGCGTACGCAACGACGGAGCCGATCACACATCCGACGGCGCCTGCAACGGCAGTTTTCCACAGGGCGAACCGGCCCTGACTCACAAGGTATCCCGAAAATGGCATGATCACTTCGCTGGGTAGAGGGATGCAGGCGGATTCAATCGCCATCATGGCGATGATTCCCCAGAGGCCGAGAGTAGAGATTGACGTGATGATAAAGGTTGCAATTGTTCCCAAAATCTTTGCAAACATAATGTTTCAAGATAATGATTTAATGTGGTATGAAGCAACAAAAATCTTGATCTTTTTGGGGTATATAGCTAAAGAGGGCCGTTCTTTGAAATATGTAGTGGGCGGCTAGCTCAATAGGTAGAGCAGCAGACTTTTGAAAAAGGGTCCCCGCCATTGTAAAATGGTGTGGAAAAACCGGGTGAATTCAGGGAAGCCTAAAACTGTAATGCAGTTATGGTAATCCTGAGCCAAGTCAGGTGAATCCAGTAAAAGTAGCCTGAAAGGTGCAGAGACTAGAGGGTGAGGATGGATACCAATAAACCCTCATTTAGCGCCCGGCTTCCTAAGAACTAGGAAGATGAGATAGTCCGACACTCCAGAGAAATCTGGAGAACAACAGTGCTTAATCTGCGGGTTCTGGGTTCGATTCCCGGGCCGCTCACCAAGAAAAAGGAGGACGGTGTTTTTTGCCGTCCTCCTTTTTCTTGTTTGGAGGGGAAGCGAACCGCCGCCGGAAGGCGGCTGGGTTCCGACCGAGGCGGGCACCCATGAGCGAGCGAAAGCGAGTCGAATGGGTCGCCGAGGAAGTACCCGAAGGCAAAGCCGAAGGGTGGATTCCCGGGCCGCTCACCAAGAAAAAGGAGGACGGTGTTTTTTGCCGTCCTTCTCTTTTTTGCTTATCATAAGTGTGTCTCAAGTTCGCACAGGCTTCAAGCACAAAAGTTGTAAAAGCACTGCGGGATCCTCGCACAGCGACTCGGCATAGATAAAGCTCGTTAGATTAAACAAGGAACGGAGAGGAGCGAGCAGAGGATGCCGCAGTGCTTTAAGCACATGTTATGCTGTCACCTTGTACACCTTGTCATGCTCCCGGCACTTTCCAACCATCTTGACACCGATATCATCGCCGGCCTTCGCTTCAGTGATATCTTTATTGTTAATCTGCATGTTCTGGATCGTTTCCGTGAAGTCGGTGGTGTGTCCTTTGATATGAATTGTGTCACCCAGCTTCAGTGTGCCACTTGTGATCTTGATACCGGCAACGCTCAAATGGCCCCAGAAATGCTCAACGAACCCAATTTCCACATCCGGCATATACCCCCCTTTTTTAAATTTGCCACAGAGAATTTAATCGTGAGATCGTTAGATCGCGAGATTGTGATATCGCTCAATGATATTTCTTAGCGATCTTGCGACCTCACAATCTCACGAGTCAATTCCCTGTGCCTCTGTAGTGCATTTTTAAAAGACTAACACCAAAAAGGCAAGCGTTGATTTTTTTGTGGGAATCCGTTAAATGCTAAGTGAAAGGACTAAAGAGAGTTTTATGACTTCTCACCAATCACGAGTTACGAGTTACGAGTCACGGCCTTTGTGGTACGTCATCAAGACAAAGCCCTGCGCTGAAGACGACGTGAAGAAAAGACTCTCTCGCGCGAACTTTGAAGTCTTTTATCCACGCATCAAGTCGATCATCCGCGGCAGATCAAAGCCCATGGAACGATTTAAATCACTCTTTCCGTCCTATCTCTTCGCGCGTCTCAATTTAGATGATCCACGCATCTTTCACATGATCAAATACACGCGCGGCGTGCACCGCATTTTGGGCAACGGCAGCCTTCCGGTGCCGGTTCCGGAGACGGTGGTTAAAGTCATTCAGGACCGCGTCAATGCGGAGGACGTGCTGGAGCAGCAAATTGTCTTTAAAAAGGGTGACAGTGTTCGAATACGCCGCGGCCCTCTGAGCGATCTCATAGGCATTCTTGAGAAACCCGTCTCCGCTGCAGGCCGGGTACGCGTGCTTTTGCAGATCATGCGCAAGGTCGTTAGGGCAGATCTCTCCTGTTCAGAAATTGAACGATTATCAACTTGAAATGTCATTCTGAGCCTGAGGCGAAGAATCCCCATGAATTACGGGATGCTTCGCCACGCTCAGAATGAGGAACGTTGTCCCTCAATTTTTTGTTGCATTTCTTTTCTCCAATCACTAATAAAGTTCGCTAACCGAACGTTCATTTCCAGAACAATATTTGTGGGGTGTAATTGCGAGTGAAACTCCGTGCTACGGGGCGCAACGATGCAACATCATCGTGTTTCGTCCCTCGCAATTATTTTAAGATTTCAAAGTTTTTCCAAAACAAACAAAATGAACTCAATCGAAATGCTTCATCAGAAAGAAGTATCTTTATTGGAGGCTATCCATCGCACTCCGTTTGCCTCACAACGATTCCTCTCCAAGAATGTAGGACTCTCTCTTGGTCAGACAAATGCGCTGATCAAGTCTCTGGCTTCAAAAGGCGACCTCGAGATTGCGCCAAACGACGGCCGACAGGTTAAATACTCAATAACAAAACGCGGTTACGCACGCTGGATGCGTTACACAAAAGTCAGGCTTTCCGACGCATTCCATTGTGTTTGCGACGTGAAAAGGACTATCGGCAAAATCCTTGATGAACATTTTGTAAAGGGCGTGAGGGAATTCGTCATCGAAGGAGAAAATGATGCCCTTGCGTCCATGGTGAGTGAGGTTTTTCGCGAGACAGTAGGCAATGATGCAAAGCTCCTTTGGGGGCCGGCCAAGGCAGAGAAGGATCGGGTTCTGTTAAGGCTCGATGGAATCGATGCGCCGACTGACAAAGGGGTCGTTCACCTCATGCATGAACTGGCGAAAGCAACTTAGGAAACGGTTTGAGTAGTAAAGGAAGGCAAAATATTACTTTAGAATTCGCGCAGTTGCAAAAAAGGGCGACGAGCGCACCGGCGGTAGCCTGCCGATTGAGTTTGTAGGAAGGTGTCCGACACGAGTTGTCCGACACAAGCTGTCGGACACTCTTCCCATCCGCGAAGAATCCCGTGTTTACCAATTCTGACTTCTGGCTTCTTCTTAAATTACAATACCATTGTAATATATCCTCATATATATTATAATATCATTGTAATATACAATAACCATTTGATTTAAATGGATAAAATAAATCTTAAATCCCTCGTCGTTGAGCAAAAGGAGCGGTTTTTTGCAAAGGAAGGGCTTCTTTCGCGTGAAGTCCTCGCGACCTTTGATCAGCTGATGGAGCGGAAAGAAATTGTATTTCTCTCGGGCGTCAGGCGTTGCGGAAAATCATCACTCATGCGCCTGGCTAGCGATCAATTGAGGGCTCGCAAGGGAGTTTCCCCGTCAGACATCTTGTATCTGAATTTTGAAGACGAGCGAATGCTGGATTTCGCCGCAAAGGATTTTGAAAAGGTCTTGGAGGCTTTTGATGAGATACGCGGAAGGTCCGGCAGGGCATGGTTTTTTTTAGATGAGATTCAAAACGTGAAGGGTTGGGAAAGATGGCTCAATCGGCTCTATGAATTTGAAGATGTGCGCGTCGCAGTCACCGGTTCAAATGCAACTCTTATCGAATCCGAGGTTTCTGGCGCTCTTACCGGAAGGAACCGTCAGATCGCCGTGCATCCTCTTTCATTTCGCGAGTTTCTTTCATGGAAGGGCATCGCCGCACAGAAGCCAGATACAATGTTGAGAAATGAAAGGGTTAAAGTGAAGTCCGCGTTTGCGGAATTCCTCCGCATGGGAGGTTTTCCGGAGGTCGTCAAGACCGGGGACACAACTCTATTGGATCAGTATCTGAAGGATATTCTTTACAGGGACGTTATCGCAAGGCGAGGGATCCGCAATGCCCACGAAATAAAGGAATTATGTCTGTTTCTTTCGTCGAATATCGGGACTGTTCGCAGTTATAAGAATTTGAAGGACATGGTCGGCGCAAGAAGTCTTGTGACGATCAAAAATTATCTCGATATCCTAGAGCAGGTTTATCTGTTCTTCGGTCTCGATCTCTTTGATTACTCCGTCAAAAAACGCATGTACAATCCGTCTAAGGTTTATTCGATTGACGGGGCGCTGACAGGTTCAATGGCATTTCGCTTCTCGGAAAACATGGGGCGCATATACGAGAACGCGGTTTTTGTGGAACTTCTGCGCCGCGGGCAGGAGACTTATTATTGGAGATCAGCTGGCGGCAAGGAAGTGGATTTCGTCTGCAGGAAAGGCAAGGCGGTGGAGACGGCGATTCAGGTTTGTTTTGATCTATCTGATGCCGAAACTCGTGCGCGGGAATATGAAGGTCTTCGTGCCGCAAAGGAAGAGCTGGGAGCAAAGATGCTTTTGATCTTGACTGAAGACGAAGAAAAAACCGAAGCCGGCATCAATATTATGCCGCTTTGGAAATGGTCGCTACAGCGTCCCTGATCCGGATGGGAAGATTGTCCGACACAAGCTGTCGGACACTCTTCCCATCCACAAAGGATCATTTGCATAACAATTCAAATCACAGACATTTGGACTACTAAATAATAAGTTGACTTATTAAATAATCGTACTAATTAATTAATATGTTTGAAATTAAGCGCAAAATTCTGGGTGAACTTATAAATCATCTTGAAAAACAAGAAGTTAGTATGATCGTGGGACCCCGTCAGGCCGGAAAGACCACTGTCATGATGATGTTGCAGAAGTATTTGGAAAATAAGGGGGAAAAGACCCTTTTTCTGGACTTGGATATTGAAAATGACCGGAAGTTTTTCGTCTCACAGGAGACTTTTTTTGCCAAACTCGATCTGGAGTTTGGAGATAAAAAAGGTTTTGTTTTCATAGATGAAATACAGCGCAAGGGTGATGCCGGCCTGTTTCTCAAGGGCATCTATGACTCAAGAACGCCTCACAAATTTATTGTCTCCGGCTCAGGCAGCATAGAGCTCAAGGAAAAGTTGCATGAATCCATGGCTGGCAGAAAGCTGCTCTTTTGCCTCGATACTGTGAATTTTCGGGAATTTCTGAATTTCAAAACCGGCTATAGATATGAAAGCAAACTTGCCGATTTTTGCAGGTCTGAAGAAAAGGGGACGCTGCCGAACCTTCTCAATGAATACATAAATTTTGGAGGATATCCGCGTGTCGTTCTTGATAAAACTCTGGAAGATAAGACAAGAACCATAGACGAAATTTATAGCAGTTATCTCATAAAGGACATATCGTTTCTTCTCAAGGTGGACAAGATAGATGCCATCGGCAATTTATTCAGGGTGCTTGCCTCTCAAATTGGTCAGCTGGTCAATTATTCGGAGATGTCTTCCACAATAGATATCTCGCAGGCAACGCTGAAAAATTACATCTATTATGGCGAGAAGACGTTTGTCATCAGTCGCATTCCGCCTTTTTACAGAAATCCGAGAAAAGAAATCGTGAAGTCTCCGTCAATCTATTTCACTGATCTTGGCCTCAGGAATTATTGCTCAGGGTGGTTCGGAAGGCTTTCAGGCCCGCAGGACATGGGTTTTGTGTTCCAAAATTTCATCTATGGGATTTTGAAGGACAGGCTCGCGAATCGGAATGGAAAAATTTCATTTTGGCGGACTAAGGACAGGGCGGAAGTAGATTTTGTCGTTGATCTTCAAAGTTCAGTGGTTCCAGTGGAAGTGAAGTACAAAGAGATTGCAGACCCTGAGATCGGAAGATCGCTGCGCAATTTTATTGCGAAATATGAACCAAAACAGGCTATCGTTGTGAATCTTTTAGGTGATCATACCGTGAAACTGGGTTCGACCGACGTGATCTTTATGCCCTATTGGAAATTGCTCAATTTTGATTTCTAATTTACAATTCATGGTAAGTCGTAATGCAAAACCTTAAACCCTACGCCGTATGCCTGTCTGTCATCCTGGGCCGGATGGGAAGGTGTTGGGCATAAGCTGTCGGACACTCTTCCCATCCGCGAAGGATCCCGTGAATATCCACTATGTCATTGCGAGCGCAGCGAAGCAATCCCAAGGCCGCCGATTTATTGTTCGAGCGGAGTCCCGAGCCTGTCGAGGGGCGGAGTCCTGAGCCTGTCGAGGGGCGGAGTCGAGAACCACTGACCTTTCACTTTTAAGCTAAAAAATGAACAAACCAAATTTGATTAAAAAACTTGTACGTTATTTTGAGGGTAACGCAGAGAAGTTGCATATCGAACTGGCTTTTCTGTATGGCTCGTGGGCAGTGAATCGGCAGCGCAGTGATTCCGACATTGATATAGCCATCCTTTTTTCAGATGATGTTGGTTCTGAAGATGCAGTATATCAGACGATCGCGGATATAAGCGCGGAGTTGGGCAGCGTTTTCGGGAGAGAAATCAATATTATTCGGCTGCAATGGGATTTCGACAAGCCAATGCTTTACTATAACGCAACAATTCATGGTCTTACTCTATATGGCAAAAATAAAAATCTTTGCGCCGCATATATGAGCGAAGCTATCTCCCAGATGGAGGATTTTTGTATTTTCGGTATAACTTGGCAGCTTACTGCGGCACGGCGTAATCTAAAGGGGGTGTCAAATGCCTGAGTACACTTATGCAAAAGGTCGCATAGCGGAGACGGTTCAGTTCATCACAAGAGAGATGAAAGAATTTGACGATGAATATACGAAGGTGACATGGGACGAATATCAGTGTGATTCGAAGACACAGAAGATAATTGATCGCACGGTTGAAAATATTCTTAATGCATTGGTGGAGATTTGCGGAACTGTTCTTGCGGAGGAAGGAAAAACTGCCGATAATTACGGGGAGACATTAAGAATGGCGGCGGATATGTTTGGATTCAAAAAAGACGAATCAAAAGAATTTGCAAAGCTTGCATCTCATCGCAATCGCCTTGTGCATCGCTATTTAAACATGAAATGGCAGGCAATAGGGGCTTATAAGGAACAGGCATTGCTTATTAAAAGACTTATGGGCGCAATTCTGGAGAGGGAATCGAAAAAAGAGGCATGAAGCGCAAAATGCCCTTTGACCTTTGAGCTAATATCTTCTGTCTTCTCGCTTCTAGCATCTAGCTTCTTGTTTCTGTATTTTTGCCGAGCACTGATCACCAATCACTAATCACAGATCACAAATAGGAGTCATAAATGAACAATAACATTGCTGTTATCGGTTGTGGCTACTGGGGAAAAAACCTCGTTCGAAATTTCCATGAGCTTGGTGCTCTTCATTTGGTCTGTGACGCAAGCCCGCAGACACTGAAGACCATTGAAAGTCAGTATAAGGGTTTGAAGGCGACACATAGCTTTGACGAAGTCCTCAAAGATCGCAATGTAAAAGCAGTTGCCATCGCCGCACCCGCAGCCACACATTATGACCTCACCAAGAAGGCACTCCTTGCGGGAAAAGACGTCTTTGTAGAAAAGCCTTTGGCCCTCAAGGCCTCTGAAGGTGTGGAGCTCACCAGGCTTGCCGAAGAAAAAGGCCACATCCTCATGGTCGGGCATATTCTGCATTATCATCCCGCCATTGCCTCACTCAAAAACATTATCGCCAAAGGAACTCTGGGTCGCATCCGGTATGTTTATTCCAATCGGCTGAGCTTCGGCAAGATCAGGCGGGAGGAAAACATACTCTGGAGTTTTGCGCCGCATGATATCTCCATGATTCTGGGTTTGCTAAGTGAAGAGCCCGTCGAGGTCAGTGCCAAGGGGGCAAATTATTTGCATCCCAGCATTGCGGACGTCACGATGTCGCAGATGAAATTTGCAAGCGGCATTAACGCCCATATCTTTGTTTCGTGGCTCCATCCATTCAAGGAGCAGAAGTTCATCGTCGTCGGCGAAGAGCAAATGGCGGTCTTTGACGACACAGCGCCATGGGAATCAAAGCTCGTGCTCTATCCCCACGAAGTCGTCTGGACCAACGGTATTCCGGAGGCCAAAAAGGCAGATGGCAAGCCGGTTCCGCTCGAAAAGGACGAGCCGTTAAAGGCCGAATGCCGCCACTTTATGGACTGCATTGAAAAACGATCAAAACCGCTCACAGATGGAAACGAAGGTGTGCGAGGGCTTCGAGTGCTGAACGCGCTTCAGGAATCCCTCGACAGGAACGGCATCACGATCCCCCTCCTTTGTAAGCCTGCCCTGAGCAGAGTCGAAGGGGAGGGGAAAGGGGAGGTAGATCACGTTCTACCCCACCTCACCTCCCCTTACAAAGGGGAGGGAAGTCATCCCGGGTCCCGTATCCCGGGTCCCGGATCCCGAAATTATTTCGTTCACGAAACTGCAATCGTTGATGATGGCGCCAAGATCGGCAAGGGAACCAAGGTGTGGCACTTTGCACACGTAATGCCGGGAGCGGAAATAGGAGAGGATTGCTCGCTTGGCCAGAATGTCGTCGTGATGCCCCGCACGACACTTGGGCGAAACGTCAAGGTGCAAAACAATGTGTCTATATACGAAAAGGTGATCTGTGAAGACGATGTGTTTCTCGGGCCATCGATGGTCTTTACAAATGTAGTAAATCCCAGAAGCCATATCTCGCGCAAGAATGAATATAGAGAGACGATCTTGAGAAAAGGCGCCACAGTCGGTGCAAATGCAACGATTGTCTGCGGGCATGAAATAGGCGAGTACGCATTTATAGGGTCGGGTGCTGTGGTAACGAAAAATGTTTCACCATATGCCCTCGTGTACGGCAATCCCGCCCGCCAGCACGGCTGGATGTGCCAGTGCGGCGTGAAACTGCCATTTGGGCTCGATGAAAATGCAGAAAGTGCGAATTGCTCTGCATGTGGTAAACATTACAGACGAATGGGATTGAAGGTAACCTCGAAGTGATCCCCTCCCTTTGTAAGGGAGGGTTAGGGAGGGTAGATCTACCCCACCTCGCCTCCCCTTACAAAGGGGAGGTAAAACTCATGAGAAAAGGAGAAAAAATAACAATGAACGTTCCATTACTCGATCTCAAAGCCCAGTACACAACGATCAAAGACGAAGTAAAACAGTCGGTGGACACCGTTCTCGACTCCCAACATTTCATCATGGGACCTCAGGTCAAATCACTTGAGGAAAAGATTGCCAAATACACGAATTGCAAACATGCAATAGGAGTTGCTTCTGGCAGCGATGCGCTTTTAGTTGCGCTCATGGCCATCGATATAAAACCCGGTGATGCAATAATCACAACCCCGTACACCTTCTTCGCAACTGGTGGAGCAATCTCCCGCCTCGGCGCAATTCCCATCTTCGTAGATATAGATCCCAAGACGTATAACATTGATCCAAATCACATTGAAGCCGTGTTTTCAAAAAAGGGCGTTTACGGGTCCCGGGTCCCGAGTTCCGGGTCCCGTATCAAGGCAGTTATTCCCGTTCATCTCTACGGTCAGTCAGCCGACATGGATCCTATAATACAGATCGCACAGCGCCACGGCCTTACGGTGATCGAAGACTGCGCGCAGGCGATCGGCACTGAGTACAAAGGCCGTCGCGTAGGTTCCATCGGTCACTTTGGATGTTTCTCGTTCTTCCCCAGCAAGAATTTGGGCGGATTCGGTGATGGCGGCATGGTGACAACGAATAACGATGACTATGCTGAACGGGTGAGGGTTCTTCGCGTCCACGGGAGCAAGCCGAAATATTATCACAAGCTTGTCGGCATGAACAGCCGCCTTGATACGCTTCAGGCCGCCATTATCGAAGTTAAGCTTCGCCACTTAGACAAATGGAGCGAGGCCAGAAAGAAAAACGCTAACTGGTACAACAGCGCGTTTGAAAAAGCGGGTCTTGTGGATCGTCATCTGATCACTCCATATGAAGTCCCCGGCGGCCGCCACATCTATAACCAATATGTAGTACGCGCAAAGAACCGTGATGCCCTCATGGCAAGATTCAAAGAGAAGGGCATAGGAACTGAAATCTACTATCCAGTGCCGCTGCACATTCAGGAATGCTTTACGGATCTAGGTTACAAGGCGGGCGACATGCCACATTCGGAAGCCGCTGCAAAAGAGACGATGGCGTTGCCGATTTATCCTGAATTGACGACGGAACAGAAGCAGTATGTCGTGGATACGATAAAAGAGTTTTATAAGTAATAAACCATTCCTCCCCTTTGTAAGGGGAGGTCGGGTGGGGTAGATCGATCTACCTCCCCCAGCCCCCTCCTTACAAAGGAGGGGGGAGGAGAATACAATGCACTCAACCCTCAAGCAGAAAATCGAAAACAGGACAGCGACTGTAGGCGTAATAGGACTTGGTTATGTCGGCCTCCCATTGTTGATCGAATTCGTCCGCAAGGGTTTTCCTGTGATCGGTTTTGATAATGATACGTGCAAGGTCTCTTCTCTCAAAGAGGGTAAGACATACATAAAGCATATCCCGTCAAAGACCATTCAGGAGATCAATGCCACCGGCCGCTTTACGGCTACGACCGACGAGCACAAGATCCGTGAGATGGACGCGATACTGATCTGCGTCCCGACGCCTCTGACGCCGCAGCGCGAGCCGGATATGACGTATGTCGTTAGTTCCTGCGAGCTGATCTCCAGAAATATTCGCAAGGGCCAGCTCATTGCGCTGGAGTCCACCACATACCCGGGCACGACAGACGAGCTGATGAAAAATATATTGGAGAAGACAGGTTTCAAGGCAAACAAAGATTTCATACTGGCATATTCGCCTGAGCGCGAAGACCCGAACAACAAGGATTTCTCTACTTCGACGATTCCGAAGGTGGTCGGTTGCGACGACCCTGAAGGGCTTGAAGTGACGAAGGCCCTTTATGAGGCAATAGTTGTTAAGACGGTTCCTGTTTCTTCAACGCGAGCCGCTGAGGCCACAAAGCTCGTGGAAAATATCTATCGCGGCGTCAATATAGCGCTTGTCAATGAGCTCAAGATGTTATTCACGGAGATGGATATCGATGTCTGGGAGGTAATAAACGCGGCGGCTACAAAGCCCTTCGGCTTCACGCCGTTCTATCCCGGCCCGGGACTTGGAGGCCATTGCATCCCTATTGATCCATTCTATCTTACATGGAAAGCCCGCGAATACGATATGCCCACGAAATTCATCGAGCTTGCCGGTGAAATCAATACGCACATGCCTCGATTTGTTGTGAATCGCGTCTCACATGCGCTCAACGATCATGGCAAGGCTCTCAAAGGATCAAAAATTTTATTGCTCGGAGTCGCGTATAAAAGGGACATAGATGATATGCGTGAAAGCCCCAGCTTAAGGTTGATTGAACTTCTGGAAGAAAAGGGTGCTCATGTCGATTATCACGATCCTCACATTCAGATGATCCCGCATACACGCGAGCATGACAATCTGGCCGGAAGAAAGAGCGCCTCTCTTAATGAAGTGGAAAAATACGACTGTGTGCTCATTGCTACGGATCACACAGATGTAAAGTATAAAGATATCGTGAAGAAGGCAAAACTCATCGTCGATACACGCCATGCCATCCCCGGCTCATGGAATGCGCCGAATGTCGTCCGTGCATGATGAGAAGCTAGAATTCAGAAGCTAGATGCGAGAAATCAGAAGCTAGAATGGAAAAGAAAAAGGTAAAGACATATAGAGACCTGATTATTTATACGAGATCGTTTGATCTCGCGATGAATGTTTTTCGTCTAACCGCTGAATTCCCAAAAGAGGAACGTTATGCGTTGATAGATCAAATGAGAAGATCATCGCGTTCGATTCCCGCCAACATTGCCGAGGGATGGGCAAAAAGGCGTTTTGAAAATATATTTAAGAAACATCTGCTTGACTCGATCGGATCCTGTGAAGAATTGATTGTGTGGTTAGATTTTGCTCGCGACTGTAATTATATTAATTCTGAAATACATAATGAATATTCAGAGCAATATAATGAAGTTGGCAAAATGCTCTCTTCGTTACTCAACAACTGGCACACTTATAAGTAATCTAGCTTCTAGCCTCTAGCTTCTGGCTTCTAGCCTCTTGTTTTTCTGGCTTCTAGCCTCTAGCTTCTAGCTTCTGGCTTCTAGCCTCTGGCATCTAACTATGAAAATCGCTACAATCATCGGTGCTCGTCCCCAATTCATCAAGGCCGCAATGGTCTCCCGCGCCATGCGTGATTTTAACGAACGAGTCACGAGTCACGAGTCACGAGTCACGGAGATATTGGTACACACCGGCCAACACTACGACTACCAGATGAGCCAGGTGTTTTTTGATCAGCTCGATTTGCCCGAACCCCATTATCATCTGGAGATCGGTTCCGGAAGCCACGGCGATCAGACCGGCAGGATGCTCGCAGCGATTGAAAAAGTGCTGCTAGATGAGAAACCGGATGCGGTGCTTGTTTACGGAGACACCAACTCGACACTTGCCGGCGCCCTCGCAGCAGCGAAGCTGCATATCCCGGTGGGTCACGTTGAAGGCGGCATGCGTTCCTTCAATCGAAGGATGCCTGAGGAAATCAACCGCGTCCTCACCGACCATATCGCATCCTGGCATTTCTGCCCAACTGAAACCGCCATAAAAAATCTAAAGAATGAAGGTATCACAAAAGGCGTCCACCTCGTCGGCGATGTAATGTTTGATGCGGTAATGACCTATAAAGAGATGGCCAATAAGAAATCTGATATTTTTGAACATCTCGGTTTGTCTGGTTGTCATGTTGAGCAGGATGGGAAGGTGTCCGACACAAGCTGTCGGAATGACAACGGACGGGTTACGGGTCCTGGGTCCCGGATCCCGAATTTCGCCTTGGTTACCATTCACCGTGCCGAAAACACCGACGAGCCCACTCGCCTCCGCAACATCCTCGAAGCTCTCTCGGAAATCTCAAAAGAAATGCCTGTTGTTTTACCCTTGCATCCACGCACACGTAAGATGATCGACGTTGCCGGTCTCAATGATGTCATTCTGAGCCGACAGGCGAAGAATCCCGTGTTATCATCCCCTCTCCCCCCTGTGGGAGAGGGTCAGGGTGAGGGGGATAACGTTGCTGGCCTTGCTGGCATTTCTCGCGTTGCTGGCATAATCGTAACAGAGCCACTTTCTTATTTGGACATGCTACGACTGGAAGAGTCCGCCACTATTATATTAACCGACTCCGGCGGCATGCAAAAAGAGGCGTTTTGGCTGGGCGTTCCATGCGTTACCATGCGCGATGAGACGGAATGGGTAGAAACGGTTGAGGCGGGATGGAACAAAGTGGCAGGCGCCGATAAAAATTCAATCCTTCGCGCCTTCACAGAATTTATGAATTCAACTCAGTCCGCACAAAAGGACTGTGTCAATTTCAACAAAGGCCTTGCTTCAAAAAAGATCGTGGATTGTCTGACTTCCGGTGTTGCATATTGACACCCGATCCCGTTTTTCGTTACGTGGTTATAAAATCCAGATTGAAGACATGCTTAAAAATTATGGAGAATAAAATGTCAAAACAAGACATCGTAAGAGAAGTCGTAAAGATAATATTGAAATATGCAAAACCGACCAGAATCTATCTCTATGGCTCGCAACTTGAAGATGATGCGACCAAGGCAAGCGATATTGACATAGCCTATGATGATGGAAAGTTTAAGGAAAATTATAAGATTGAAGAAGAGATCGAAAAGATTCAAACGCTTGTAAAAATCGATGTGAAAAACATAGCGTTTGCCGATGACAGATTTAAAAACCGAGTCAAGGCAACAGGGCGAGTTCTCTTCAGCGCAAACAAAGAACTGAGGGCGGAAGATGGCCTATACAACTTTTCAAAGGCATATGATAGATTTGCAGATGCCGTTGATAGAAGGGACGAGTTTTACAAACATGGATATTCGGATATCTATCTTGATCTTGTTGTAAAACGTTTTGAATTTACATTCGAGATGAGCTGGAAGGCAATAAAAAGATACCTCGCGTTTGTCGGAATTGAATGTCTTAATCCGAGGAGTTGTTTCAAAGAGGCCTTTGCACAAGGTTTAATTGAAGATGAAGGTGTATGGCTGGATATGGTGGAGAAAAGAAATCTCTCCAGTCACATCTATGATGAGAATGAAATTGGAATGATCCTTGACCTCTTGATTGATTATAAGAACGCATTTGAGAGATTAAAAAATAATCTGGAGATTCGAATACAAAAGCAGCAAAAAATAGAATCTACATAATGAGATTCAAGGCGAAAGGCGAAGGGTCGCCGATCTGTCTTTTGCCCTTCACCTTTCGCCCTCAGCCAAACAGTTGAAAAAGGGGTTGTATATGAGTGTGAAAATGGATTTCTTTAAATTAGTCGAGCAAGAAAGGGAGATTCTTAGAAAATTTGGTGTCAAAAGGCTTGGTTTGTTCGGTTCATGTGCAATTGAGGCGGATGCCGCAGAAAGTGATATCGATGTGTTAGTTGAGTTCGATAACAAAACATTCGATAATTTTATGGGATTAAAATTTTTTTTGGAAGAGAGGCTTAACAGAAACATAGACCTTGTCACGGTCGATGAATTAAAGCCCGCTCTCAAAGAAGAAATTTTAAGGGAGGTGAAATATGCCGCGTAATTATCGAGTTAAACTGGAGGATATGCTCGAGGCGGCAAGAAAGATAGTAAAGTACGTTGGAACTTTGCCTGAAAAGAAATTTTATGCCGATTCAAAAACCTTTGATGCCGTTGTTCGAAATTTGGAAATTATCGGTGAGGCGGCAAAAAGTATCCCATGTGATATAAAAGATCAAAATTTAGATATCGAGTGGAGAAAGATAGCCTGTTTAAGGGATATCTTAATTCATGAATATTTTGGAGGGCTGTCGGCATCAATGGACGAAAGACGGTTCACGGCTCACGATATACTAATCACCAATCACTAATCACCAACAACGAGTCACGAGTCACCAGTCACGAGTCACGAAAAGCTGGAATGACAATTATAGAGCCTTTGTCATATCTCGATATGCTTCAACTTGAACAACACGCGTCGATAATTTTGACCGACAGCGGCGGCATGCAAAAAGAGGCGTTTTGGCTGGGCGTTCCATGCGTTACCATGCGCGATGAGACGGAATGGGTAGAAACGGTTGAGGCGGGATGGAACAAAGTGGCAGGCGCCGATAAAAATTCCATTCTGCGAGCATTCAGGGAGTTCATGAATTCAGGCAGAATTGCAAGTCAATCGTATGATACATCCAATAAGTCCGACGCCTCAAAAATGATCATCGAATGTCTGACTTCTGTCATCTGAGTCGGATGGGAAGATTGTCCGACACAAGCTGTCGGACACTCTTCCCATCCGCGAATGAACCCGATATCCTTTCAACTTTGAACTGTGTTTGCATTACGTTGCTTTTGCCACAATGAAAAAGATTGAAAAATCACTTGTAAAACCAAATCCCATCTCGGATAGCCTGTTTGACAGGGTTGTTTCCATTCTGGAGCAAGCCCGGGCCAATGTTGTGCGTTCGGTCAATAGTCAAATGGTTATCGCTTATTGGTTGATCGGTCGGGAAATTGTGCAGGAATTACAAGGCGGTGAAAAAAGGGCTGAGTATGGAAAAAAGGTTTTGACAGAACTGGCGGAAAAACTGACTCAACGGTATAATAAAGGATTTTCTGTCACAAATCTGCGCTATTTTAGATTGTTTCATCAGGTGTATGCTGATCGTAATCCGGAGATTCGCCACAAGGTTTGTGACGAATCTGACCAACCGGGAAATCAACAGAAAATTCATCACAAGGTTTGTGATGTTTTGGAAGATCTGAATCTTGCTGTCTCGAAAAATGAAAGAATTCAGGGGTTTTCTCCCGTGTTGAGCTGGTCGCATTATAGGACCTTAACCAAAGTTGAAAATCGAAATGAACGCCTTTTTTATGAGATCGAAGCGGAAAAAGAGGGCTGGAGTGTTCCTCATCTGGAGCGTCAGATACATACTTTTCTTTTTGCTCGGTTGCTGAAGAGTAGGGATAAAGCGGGTGTGATGGCATTGACCCGAGAAGGGCACAATTTAAAAACCGCTGTTGACACCATAAAAGATCCGTACATTCTGGATTTTCTTGGACTGCCGGATTCTGAACTTCTGCATGAGACCAAAATTGAAAAAGCGATTATCAGCAATCTTCAGTCGTTTCTCCTCGAGTTAGGCAAGGGATTTGCCTTTGTCGGACGGCAAATGCGGCTGCAGTTTGATGACGAGATTTTTTATGTCGATCTCGTTTTCTATAATTGCATTCTAAAGTGTTATTTGTTGATAGACTTAAAAATTGGTGAGCTGACGCATCAGGATGTTGGGCAAATGGATAGTTATGTCAGGATGTTTGACGACAAATATATAACCGAGGGGGATAACCCAAGCATTGGATTAATTCTTTGTGCCAAGAAAAACGAGGCTATCGCCAAATATTCTATTTTAAAAGGAAACAAACAGCTTTTTGCTTCTAAGTATATGTTGTATTTGCCAACAGAAGACGAACTGCGCGTGGAAATCGAACGGGAACGCAGAATGATTGAGAATGCTGGTCGCCTGACATCGAAACGAAAGAAACTTACGCCGTAATATCGTCATCCTGATCCGGATGGGAAGGTGTCCGACACAAGCTGTCGGACACTCTTCCCCAGTGAACCCGGAACTTCTTAGCTTCTAGCTTCTCGCGTCTAGCTTCTTGTTTCTCGCTTCTGTCTTCTCAGCTTCTTAGCTTCTCAGCTTCTGTTCACAGATCACTGTTCAATAAAAAGGATAACTTATGGAAATAAACGGTAAACGCATTCTCGTAATCGGCGGCGCTGGTCTCATAGGGAGTCATTTGGTCGATCAATTAACAAAAACCGACGCAAAAGAGATAATCGTGTATGATAACTTCTGCCGCGGAACAATGGAGAATCTTTCTGAAGCTCTGAAAGACCCGCGCGTATCCATTTTCCCGCACGGCGGCGATATTCTTCAAACAGATATTCTGGAAAGGGCAATGGAAGGAGTGGATGGCGTATTCCACCTTGCCGCATTATGGCTCCTTCAATGTCATGAATATCCCCGGGCCGCCTTTGACGTGAATGTACGCGGAACATTTAATGTTATCGAGTCTTGCATCAAGAAGGGTGTGAAACGCCTTGTCTATTCATCGTCTGCCTCCGTTTACGGTGACGCTCTTGAAGTGCCCATGACCGAAGATCATCCCTATAACAATTTTACATTTTACGGCGCCACAAAGATTTCCGGTGAACACATGCTCAAATCGATGAGTCACCGATATGGTTTAAACTGGGTCGGATTGCGCTATATGAATGTTTATGGGCCGCGACAGGACTACAAGGGTGCGTATATTGCCGTTATGATGAAAATTTTAGACAACTTGGACAACGGTAAACAACCTATTGTCTATGGAGACGGATCGCAACAGTATGACTTTGTAGCAGTTGAGGACGTGGCCCGCTCCAACATCTGTGCTATGAGATCGGATGCTTCCGGCAAGTGTTACAATATCGGGCGAGGCATTGGAACTTCTATCAAGGAACTGACAGAGCTGCTGATTAGGCTCAGTAAATCGGATCAGAAAAT
>Ga0315276_10002073_pt1 | contig 18216 bp, 13 predicted proteins | sample YL17G05_0_MG_FD_204542 | JGI IMG/M metagenome (GOLD analysis project Ga0315276, IMG submission 204542) | Sediment microbial communities from Yellowstone Lake, YNP, Wyoming, USA - YL17G05_0 | ecosystem: Environmental > Aquatic > Freshwater > Lake > Sediment | place: USA: Wyoming | collected... | reverse complement strand
GGCGGTGCGGATGTAGTCCTGGTTCATTACCTCCAGCATGCTTGCCCTTGTCACGCGCGCGATGTAGGCGGCGGGCAACGTGCTCACCGAGATCACGGGAAGCACCATCTTCTTGAAATGCCAGGCAGACAGATCCAGGGCATCACTGAACTGAGTGGGGCCACCCCAACCCAATACCTGGAACCAGCCCAGCTTGACGGCAAAGATAACGATAAGGAAAGAGGCCAGTACGAAATTGGGGAGGCTGGCGCCCACCGTGGCGAAGAAGACGCCGACGTAGTCAAGAAATCCATTGTGATTCAACGCCGAGACAACACCCAGCGTTAGTCCCACAACCGCGGACACGATGAAGGCAAGAATGCCCAACTGGGCCGTCACGAAGAAGCCATCGCGAATCAGCTCCGAAACGTCCCGGTCACCGCGGAACGACAGGCCGAAATCGAAATGAAGAATATTCCAGAGATAGGTGAGGTACTGCCGCCACACCGGCTCATCCAGATTGTAGCGCCGGTACAGCGCGTCCACGATGGCTTGGGGCAGCTTTTTCTCTTGCGTGAAGGGGCCTCCGGGCACCACGTGCATGAGGATGAACGTGATGGTCGCCACTGCCCAGAGAACGGGGATCAACCATAGGAGGCGTCGTATGATGTAGGCAGTCATAGATACGAGACAGCATGAGGCCCGCCGGAGCGGGCCTCATGCCCCTCCAAATTTCTGACTATCGATCGCGCAGCCCTACTGCGCCTTTACAAACCAGCACTCGGGACACCAGTTGCCCGGCATCGCCGCGTCTAGAGAACCGTTGGGCCTGACCCCACCGATCTTCGAGTCAACCAAGTACGGCATGGCAGTCTGGTAGATAGGCGCCGCGCCGCAGAGCTTGGTGACGACCAGCGTCTCCGCTTCCTGAAGCAGCTTGATGCGTGCAGCGTTGTCCGTCTCCGTGCTTGCTGCCTTCAGTTTGGCGTCGATGTCGGGGTCGCTGCACTCGTACTGGTTGTTGCCGCCACCGGTGTCGAATAGCCCGATGAGCGGGTTCTCCGGGTCAGGGTAGTCTATCTGCCAGCCACCCGGGAACAGCTCGAAGTTCTTGGAGTTGAAGGTCTGCGACCTGGTCTTGGCGTCGACAGCCTCGATCGACACGTCAATCCCGAGGGTCTCCTTCCAGGCCTTCTGGAGGAACTCCGCCTCCGCTTTGCGGTCGGGCCTATCGAGAGTGGTGATCTTGAGACCTGGGAAGCCCTGACCATCCGGGTAGCCGGCGTCGGCTAGAGCCTTCTTCGCCGCCTCCGGGTCGTAGCCGATGATGTCCTCAAAGGGGGCGTTGCCCTGGTGACCGGGTATGCCCTCCACCAGCCAGTAGGTCGCGGGAACATAGGCGTCGTTGTAGACCACCTTGACCAGCGTCGCCCGGTCGATTGCCCGCGAAAGAGCGAGCCGCACGTTGAAGTCCTTAATGATCTCGTTCTTCATCTGCATCTCGACTGACCAGATGCGGCCGGCAGAGACCTTCACGTACTGGCTCTTCAACGCTGTGTCACCCTCGACGGTCGGAATCTCCGCCGCCGGGATCAGGGTCATGTCCAGCTCATTCGTCTGGAAGGCGCGGAACGCGACCTCCGTGTCGTCGATGAACTTGACGGTAATCTCCTGAAGCACCGGCTTCGGCTCCAGCGCCCAGTTCGGGTTCGGCTTCAGGGTCACGTGGTCCTTGGCCACGAACTCGGTGAGGATGAACGGCCCGTTCCCGACGAAGTTGCCGGGGTCGGTCCACTTGTCACCGAATTTCTCGATGACGTCCTGGCGAGCCGGGAAGGTCGCCCAAAGCGACATGATAGTCGTGAAGGTGCTCTTGGGGATCGCCAGAGTGATCTCAAGCGTCAGGTCGTCGATTGCCTTCACTGCCATCGCGTCGCGGAGAGCCGCCTGCTCCTCCGGCGTCTTGTCGACCGCGTTGAAGTAGTTGTCGCAGCCGACAATGCCCAGGATGGTGTCACCCAGCAGGTACTGGTAAGGCCCGGCGACTTCGGGGCTGCACTCCCGCTTCATTCCATACTCGAAGTCCTTGGCGGTGAGCGGCTCCCCGTCGGACCACTTGAGTCCTGACTTCAGTTTGACAGTGTAGACATTGCCATTGACCGTCGGCTCGCCGGCAGCCATCGCCGGCACGGCCTTCACCTCATCGGCGTCGTTCAGCACGAGCTGATACAGCCCTCTGTAGAGCATACGCTCAACGGCGATGTCCTGCTCAAAGTTGGAGCGGTGAGGGTCGAAGAACTCCGGCTCCCCGCTCTGAACGACTATCTTCTGCTGGTCCGCCGGCGCCACGTCTCCCGCGCCTGTCGTCGCCTTGGGGGTCTCCTTGCCTTCCTCCTCATCATCCCCTCCACAACCGACCGTCACCAAGGCGAGTATGGCCACAAGTGCTCCCATGAGCATAAGGAACCATAGTTTTCCGTTCCTCATAGGTCGTCCTCCTTGAACCTGTTTTTCGATTTGCAGTATCGAGCCATCAGAGTTGCTTCGAACGGCCCAACCTCCTTTCGAATGCTGTCACCGATTCCTTGGTTGCATTAATAATGCAAGATTAACCCAATATGAACTGGTTGTCGAGTGGCTAGAGGTTGCCGCAAGCCACTCGCTCCCATCTTGGCGCTGTCCAGAATGCAGACCGGCCTGCTGCTCCTATTCTGTCTCCTGCTCTGCCACCTGCGCCTTCATCTGGCGGAAAGCTTCGTACGCCTCCTCCACCGAGCCTGCGTCCTCGATAGTAGAGATGTCGCCCGGGTCCTTGCCGACGACCACTGCTTTGAGAACGCGGCGCATGATCTTGCCGCTCCGCGTCTTAGGAAGCATCCCCACAAAGTTCAGGTCGCCGATGACCGCCACCGGGCCGAGTTCCTTGCGCACCGTCTGGATGAGCTCCTTCCGCAACTGCTCCGATGGCTCGTGCCCCTGCTTCAGCACCACGAAAGCTGCTATCACCTCGCCCCGGAGCTCCTCCGGGCGGCCGGTCACACCGACCTCGGCGACGGCCGGGTGCTGGAGGAAGGCGGTCTCGACCTCGATCGTGCCGATGCGGTGGGCAGCGATCTTGATCACCTCGTCGGCGCGACCGCTGAACCAGACGTACCCGTCCTCGTCAATCGAAGCGGCATCGCCCGTGCAATAGACGTTGGCATTGGGGATGCGCTGCCAGTAGTCCGGCCCATAGCGATCCGGCTCACCCCACAGCATCGAAATCAAACCGGGGAAGGGCCGCTTCACGACGAACAACCCCTTCTCATTCGGCGCGCAGGGCTGACCCTCCGGCGTCAGGACAGCGGCCTCTATGCCGGGGAGGGAAATGCCACCGGAGCCGGGTTTGATCGGCAGAAGACCGATTCCGTACGGGTTCCCGATTATCGGGCCGCCCGTCTCCGTCGCCCACATGTGGTCGATGACGGGGACCTCGTCCTTGAATACCTCCTTCTGCAGCCACTCCCAGGCGGGAGCGTTGAGCACCTCGCCGGCGCAGAAGACACGCTCGACGGAGCTAAGGTCGAAGCCGCGGGCCACGTCGGCGCCATAGCGCATCAAGAGACGCACCAGAGTGGGCGATGTGAACATGCCGGTGACATGGTTCTCCTGGATAACCTTGTAGAAGGTCTCGGGCCCGGGATGATCGGGCGCGCCCTCATAGGCGATGGTCGTGGCGCCGTAGAGAAGGGGGGCGTGCACGATGTAGGCATGCCCCACGATCCAACCGATGTCCGAGGTCGCCCACCAGACGTCAGTCGGCTTCAGGCCGAAGAGCCAGCGCGCCATGGCCCACGTATGCACCTGGTAGCCGCCGTGCGTATGCACTGCCAGCTTGGGCTTGGCGGTCGTGCCGGAGGTGGGCAGGATATAGGCGGGTTCATTCGCCTCCATGACCTCGTATCCGTCGTCCTCGCCTTTGCCCAGCGCCAGGAACTCATCCCACCAGATATCCCGTCCCGCCTGCATCGGCACCTCGGCGCCGCCGCGGCGAAGCACGACCACCTTCTCGACCGTCTGGCTCGCACCTTCCCGAAGGCAGTCGTCGACCATCTCCTTCAGGGAGACCTCGTTACCCTTCCGCCAGGTAGCATCGGCGGCGAAGATGACGCGGCCTCCCGTCCTGACGACGCGGTCGGCGAACGCGCTGGCGCCGAAGCCGGCGAAGATCGCCACGTGGATTGCGCCGATGCGGACGGCGGCCAGCATTATCGTGATCGCCTCCGGGCAGGTCGGCATGTAAATAGCTATGCGATCGCCTCTCTTGATGCCCAGGCCGCGAAGGGCGGCTGCGGCTCTCTTCACCTCCTCCAGCAGTTGAGCATAGGTGTAGACGCGCCGCTCACCCCGCTCGTCTTCGGCGATGAGCGCCGCATGCCCGCCTCGCCCCCGCTCCACGTGATAGTCGAGACAGTTGTAGCAGAGATTCGTCTGAGCGCCGACGAACCAGCGGAACGTCGGCGGCGTCCATTCGAAGACAGTGTCCCACTTGCGGAACCAAGGGACCTCCTCGGCTGCCTTGGCCCAGAACCCTTCCGGGTCTTTGATCGCCTTGTCCACGAAACGACGGACGATGGGGTTGATGACCTCCATTACTCGTACCTCCCGCGAATCACGACGTACTCTCCGACATCGCTCGTGACGTCAGCCTTGACGCCAGTGTCCTGTGCTTAGGGGAATGCTACCTGTAGCTTCATCTGTGGTCAACGTCTCCCCTTGCCCAACGTACCACCGCCGCCGCAGAATTGACTTCAAGCTCAGCCCCTCGTAGCATTCCAGCATGCCCAACGTGCGGCCTGCCGACACTCTACATGTAGAGAGGAGAGCGGCATCCAGCGTCGCAATCAGAGATACAGTCGATAGGGGTACACACACCAAGCCGGACGTACCTCCATCAGAAAACAGACCACCACCGGGACCATTTGAAGTGCCTTGAGCACAAAGAAACCAACTTTCAAACGGCCGATCCTCCTTACCGGCGCCACCGGCTACATCGGTGGGCGGCTGCTCAAGTCTCTCGAGGCGTCCGGCCGCGCCTTGCGCTGCATGACCCTAGAGCCCGAGTTCCTCCGGCCCAAAGTCAGACCGTCGACGGAAGTCGTCAGAGGAGACGTTCGGGAGCTTTCGACACTGGACCCGGCCCTGGAGGGCGTCGAAATCGCCTACTACCTCGTCCATTCTCTGACCTCAGGTGGAGGGTCGGAGGAGGAGGACCGCCGCGGCGCGGCTGCCTTCGCCCAGGCGGCACGCCGCCAGGGCATCCGGCGCATCATCTACCTGAGTGGACTGGGACGCCCGGCCACCTCGCGGGAGGCCCCTCCGGACAGCGAAGACATCGGCCAGATCCTCCGCGACTCCGGCGTGCCGACGATTGAATTCACCGCCTCGATGATCATTGGATCAGGTAGCCTCTCCTTCGAGCTCGTGCGGGGCAACGTCGAGAAGCTGCCCATCATGATCGCGCCCCATTGGGTAAGGAACCGGGTACGGCCCATTGCCGTCGAGGACGTAGTGGCCTACCTGATGGCCGCCCTCGACCTCGATATCGAAGGTAGCGCCGTCTTTGAGATCGGCGGCGCCGACGCCGCCTCATACGCTGACATCATCCGAGAATACAGCCACCAGCGCGGCCTCAAACGGCTCACTATCCCCTTACCCTTCTCCCTCCCCTGGCTCTCAAGCTACTGGCTGGGCCTCGTGACCTCCCTGTACCCCCCCGTAGGACGGCGGCTTATCGCCAGCGTCCTCAAGGAGCACACCGACATCGATGAGGCGACTCTGCGCACCTTCAAGATCCAGCCCCGCGGTGTGAAGGAGACAGTCAGCCGCGCCCTGGAAAACGAAGAGGAAGACATTGCTCGCACCCGCTGGTCGGACGCACTGGTCGCCCACCGCCAGTCGACCCGCTGGGGCGGCGAGCGGCACGGCTCCCGCTTGGTGGATTCTCAGTCCATACATGTGGCAGTACCGCCGGCTAAAGCCTTCCAACCGTTACGCCGTATCGGCGGGGACACCGGCTGGTACTACGCCGGATGGCTCTGGCACATCCGCGGCTGGTTGGATCTCTTGGTGGGGGGCGTCGGGATGCGCCGCGGTAGACGCCTTCCCGACGAACTCATCCCCGGGGAAGTAGTCGATTTCTGGCGGGTCGAGGCATACGAGGAGGGCCGTCTCATCCGGCTGAGAGCGGAGATGAAAGTCCCCGGCCGCGCCTGGCTCCAGTTTGAGGTGGACGGCGAGGACTCCGAGGCCACAATCCGCCAAACTGCCATCTTTGACACCGTCGGCCTTCCGGGGCTTGCCTACTGGTACGTTCTCTATCCCATCCACAAGGTGATCTTCAAAGGGTTGCTGCGCAAGATCTCAGCAGCGGCGGAGAAGGATTCTTTATCCAGCCAGGACTCCGCGCCGAAGCACGCGCCCGCCTCCTGAACGGGCACCCTACTGCCCGCCCTTCGGCTTATCCTTCGAGAACTCGATCCCTTCGCCGATTGTCCGGCGGCGCGCGACGGAACGGAAGATGTTGCGGACTCCCAGGGGCAATATTTCCCCGTAGGGGATGTCGGCCGCCAGCATATGCAGGGAGTATTCCTTCGTGAGCCGCGACGCCAAGGGGATCGAGCGCCGAGTCAGCGTCGCCATCATCGTTTCCAACGAGCCCCGCGACATCACCCAGTCATGCAGATGGAGGAGTTGCAGGGCCACTTTGTAGTCATCCGGCGGGTAGTGCCTGTCGGCGTATTGCTGGAAGGATTCCAGATCGCCGTCGATGATGCTTCCCGCCAGTCTCACGCCGAGGTCGATCGCAGCGCCGATCCCGTTCTTGAAGGGCCGCGTCGGCCCGGCGTCGCCCACCAGGGCTATCCCCCCTCTCACCGGCAGCAGGTAACGGGCAGGCGGCGAGACGGTTACAGTGTTCTTTGTGCAGACGCACTGGAGATGCCCTCCCAGGCTCGTGAGGGTCGTGACCAGCTTAGGGTCGCTTTCGCCCACCGCCGCTGGAAGCAGGGCTCGCCCCGGCGGCGCGGCGAAGAACTCCTGAGCGTCGCGAAGGGTAACGTCGCGCCTCCCCATCAGTACCACGCTGACCGAGCCCTCCCGCTTGGGCACGAACGCCGCGAACCAGACGTTCAGTTGGGGATAGAGCTGTTTCGGCACGATGACCACGTGGCAGAAATCGCCGTAGGTCTCCTCGCAGAAGTCCTCCCCAAAATGAAACTCGAAGACACTGGACCTCTGGACAGTCGGCTGGTCCAGGCGCTCGTACTCAGAGGTGACAACGCTTTCCGCAAGCTGTCGATTATGGGCAAAGGCGCCGATCACGAAGTCCGCCGAATCTACCCCATCTGCGGTCGAGAGACGCGCTTCACCATCCACACCCGTCTCAATTCTGTTGACAACCGTCGGCTCGAATCGCACCCCTGCCGCGATCGCCTCAGATAGCAGCCAGGCATCGAAACCCTCGATGCCGCGCTGCGCTGATTCGAGAGGGCCGAACCCCCGATAGACGGCGATCATCCGCTTGGTGAGGATGGTCATTCGGGTGCCGTGAGCGAGGTGGACAATGTAGCCCTTTAGTCTCCTCTGCACCACTTCATCGGGAGGGGAAAGGCCGACCGCTTCCAGGTCCGCGAGACAGCTATCCTGCACCAGACCGGCGCAACCGGTACAGGCAGGCTTCGTGACCTGAAGGATGTTGCGAGGGTCGTAGCAGGTGACGCGCTTGCCGGCGCGGGCCAAGATCAGGGCGGCCGTGGACCCGCCGGGGCCCGCCCCGACCACAGCGATCTTGTCGGCCCGAAAAGCCCCGGCCGGAGGCGTCGCTGATCGGCGGTGGTCGCCGCCCCGCTGATTTGGCGGCTCACCACCTTCGGTCGATCCCCATGCCGGCGACTCAGACATAGCGCCCATTCTAACAAGCAGCGCCTATTTGTCAATGACCGGAAACGAGATGGAACACCATCCCAGCCACCCTCACCAGCGCTGGCCATTCCCGCTATTGATCGTATCACACAGCAGGTACTTTAGCGTGAGAAGACAGCACTTGATTGAGGGTGTGCCAGTGCCGCTTCGAGGGGGTCAGCTATTGGTTCTGAGTCTCTGCCAGATTGCGATAGTAGCCGGTGTATTTGTAGAGCGCCCGGCAGGCGCGCTCGATGGTCTTGAAGACGGGGATGTCAGCCTTCAAGAAACGCTTCGTCGCGCTCAGCCTTTCTCTTTCCGACTCCAGATTCTCCGAAGGAGACCGGATAGCCACGCAGAAAGGCTGGCGATGCGGCTCCTTCGCGAACTTCACGAGCAGCTTGTACATCTTTGTGGCAGCGCCGCGCCAGCGTATCCCTCTCGCCCAGACATGCATCACCATCATGATCAGGTCGATGTTCTGGTCTCTGGACACGATCTCCAGGACCCGCACGAAGTCCTCAGGACCCCGCAACTGCATGCCAACATCCATCGGATTGCGGACGCTCGTTCCCGCCACGCCGATGAATCCGCGCAGCTCCTCCTGGATCTCCTGGGAAATCGTTGGGACTGATAGACCGGCGCGCGCGCATATGTCGGCGGCTTGTACGCCTGTCCCTCCGGCGCCGCCGATCAAGACAACCCCTCGCCCGCTGCATGGCGGCAGCCGCACCAGCGCCTGCAAGACATCGACCATCTCCTCCGTCGAATCGACGCGGATGGCGCCGGACTGCGCGAAGAATGCGTCCCAGATCGCGTTCTCACCGGCAAGGGAGCCGGTATGCGAGGCCGCCGCCTTCGCCCCGGCGTCGGTCAGCCCACCCTTCAGGATAACGATAGGCTTCTTGGGAGAGATACGTTTGACCATCTCCAGCAGTTTTTGTCCGTCCCGAACGCCCTCCAGATACATGGCGATGTACTTGGTTTCAGGATCGCCCTCGAAATACTCCAGGTAGTCCGTGCAGTCGAGGACATAGCCGTTGCCGTAGGATATAACCTTGCTCATCCGAAGACCGTGATCGCTCGCCAAACGCACGAACTCGCCACCCAACGCGCCGCTCTGCGTTATCATCGCCACCGGCCCCACTTCCGCCGGCAGCTTGCCCCAGGGAGATATCCGGCCCCGCGGGGAGTAGATGCCCATACAGTTCGGCCCGACGATGTTCAGCCTGCCCCGCGCCGCTATCTCCCGCAGCCTTTCCGCCAGCTCTGCGCCTCCCTCCTCACCCGTCTCCGCGAACCCCGCGGTGAACATGTGGATGTTGCGAGCGCCCTTGGCAATGCACTCCTCCAGTGCTTGCTCGGCGCGACCCGCGCCCACAGCCACGATCACCAGGTCGGGCAGCTCCGGGACAGCCGCCAGCGAAGGGTAGCACTTTATGCCCAGTATCTCTTCTGCATTCGGATTGATGGGATAAATCGTCCCTTCATACCCCATGTCCTTCATCGACCAGATGAACTGGTTCCCACCGCCGCGCTCTTTCGTCGAAGCGCCGAGTACTGCTACAGAGCGCGGCGTGAAGGCCGCCTCTAACCCGGGGTCCCAAGCCATTCTTCGCTAACTCCTTACTACCCAGCCAAGTCGATGTCGAAATCGGTGGCAGGAATGGATCATCGGGGTCAAGTGGGTCTCTGGAGCCCTATCAGGAACTCCAAGACGATACGATTGAACTCCTCCGGCGCCTCGATGGCTGCGGCGTGACCCGTCGGAAGGATCTCCATCTGGCTGCTGGCTATCGCGGCGTGAGTGGCTCGCGCCGCCCCCAACGGCATGAAGCTGTCCTGCTCACCGGCAATGATGAGCATAGGACAGGAGAGACGGCTAAGCTCCGGCGGCGACGCCGTCGCCACTGCCCCCCAAACGCGGGCGAACCGCTGAGGGTCGTTCCGGAGCTTGACCGCCTTGTAGCGCTCGAACTTGGCGGGGTCGCGCTCCTTAAGCCCCGGCGAGAAGGACGCAGCCGTCATCTGCTCCGCGACAGCCTCTGCCTCACCGCGCTCCAGCATGGCAACCAGCCTCTTTCGCCTCTCCACGGCCTCGGGCGCGGGAGGAGCAGCTCCCACGCCGCTGTTGGCCAGGATGAGAGCCTTCACAGCCTCCGGATGGTCGATTGCCAACTGAAGACCGATACGCCCACCCATCGAATACCCAAGGACAACGGCTCTGTCGATGGCCAGCACCTGCAAGAGCTGATACAAGTCCTCCGCCAGCAGCGGCAATCCCGCAGCCCCTTCCGGATACTCGGTCTCACCGAACCCCCGGATGTCATACGTGAGAACGCGAAACCACTGCGATAGCACAGGTACCTGCTCGTACCACATGTGGAGGTTGTCGCCGGCGCCGTGGATCAGCGTCAGACAGTCCCCCTCTCCGGCGAGTTCATAGTTCATCGTGATCCCGTTTGCACGCGCCTTCATCGCTCTCCCCCTCGAACGATGCACCCTCAGAGGCTATCGGCGGGAGCCGATAGCCTCGGCTGAATTCGGGGACGCTGTCATTGTGAAGCGGGTGCGCAAATAGTGTCAACCGCGGCAGGGCGCGCCTTGCGCTCCGGTGTTGACCTTTCCAGCGCCGGGCTCTACTCTCATGCGGGGAAAACGAGAGCGAGCGTCTGGATCAGCCGGCAGCGGGCTGCGACGGAGAAGCGCATCCGTCACCGGCAAAGGAGCAACGATCTCATGCCATTCATGCAACGAGCGAACGCCCGCATTCACTACGAAGACACGGGGAAGGGCGAGCCGATCATTACCACTCACGGCGTGGGGGAGAACGGAGGCTACTGGAGCGAGCCGGGAGTAACAGCGCGCCTTGCCGAGCGCTATCGCGTTGTATCAATGGACATGCGCGCTCACGGGAAGACTGTCGTCGACGGCGAGCCATACGGCTTTGACGTCGAGACGGTAGCGGACGATATCGGGGCGCTGGCAGACCACCTGGGGCTGGAACGGTTTCACCTGCTGACGCACGCAACAGGCGGGATGGCCGGTGTACGCTACGCCATGACCCGGTCGGCGCGCCTCATAAGCCTCATGCTCACCGACACCGGCTCGGCGACGCAACTCCTCTTCCCCGAAATGGACGAGGAACAGACGCGCCAGGCACTCGACCTGTGGATCGCCGCCTTTGAGAACGCGACGCCTGATCAGGTCGTGGAAGGCGCCAAGGTCAGTCCCGGCCCGTTCCTCTTCCGAATGGCGCAGCTCCCCGATGCGGAGCGGATGTACGGCATCTGGGAGAGAATTCTCAGAGGCGGGGACCTGAAGACGGTGGCCAAGTTTCTGGGCAGCTTCTACACCGACCCCGACCCTCATGTAGAAGAGCTGCGCCGGATCAAGTGCCCCACCCTTGTGCTGCTAGGCGAGTACGATCTCGTATTCATCGAGGCGAGTGAGACGATGGCGAAGGAGATACCGGACGTCCGCCACGTCGTCATGAAGGGCATCGGCCACATGACGGCGATCGAGGACACAGACGGAACAATCCGCGAGATCCTCGACTTCCTGGATACGGTGGCGGCGACGGGGCGAGCGACTCGGCGGTAGAGGGTCCGCCAGCAGACTAAGGAATCCTCTGCACTGCCACGTCGATGACACCCGTGCCCAGAGGAGCAAGCAGGGCAAAGGCAGCACGGGAAAGGTCAAGGGCATGCCGGAACCCGCCGCGATCACGGACGTATACCTCAATGCAACGGTCTCCATGGCAGACCAACAACCGGGTACCCAGAGGCCAGTAGTTGCTGGCCGCGATCGTCGGGTCGTCGGGGTTAAAGGGGGTGCCGTCCGCCATACCGTCTCCCAAGTCAAAACCATCGGAACCGCCGTACCAGGTGGCGATACCGTAGGTGAAAGCTGACGCTCCGCTCTCAACCGGCGGAGGAGAGCTTATCACCGGCGCCGGCGCGGGCGGCGAACTGGGGACAGCGGCGGGAGGTGGTGTCGCTGGCAGAGGAGGAGCCGGCAACGGGACAGGCTGCGGGTTGGGACGAATCGCCGCACTCATAGCGGCGGAATACTTCATGCCCCGCTCCAATTCATTCGCCTGAATGGCAGCACGAGACAGCGTCGGGAAAGTACTGAGGAATGCCTTTGCCTGCGTCTGGAACGGGCTCTGAGCGCTGGCTCCAGCAGGACTGCTAACCAGCGCCAGGCTCAACAGGCAGGCCATGAAGACCTGACCTTTGAGAATCCTGGGACCCAGGAATAATCTCGCCAACGGAGAAGAAGCCCGCTTGGCGTCCCTCTTTGACGCCAACCCAGAACGGGCCTTCCGCCGTACTGCTACCCACACACCCCACACCGCCAGCAACCAGGCGGCCAGGGTTAGAGATGGGCGGAGCCGAACTCTCTCTTTGCGTCCTCGCGGAGTTCGCTGCTCCTTCTTTTTGTTGGCTCTACCCAAAAGTCGTCTCTTTTTCCGCGGGATCGGGTGACCATAAGCGGGGAACTAAACCAATTCAAGCCCAAGACCCGATCACCAAAGAGACAGAACCTCCGTTTCCCAAAGGGCCATGCCCGGCCCAACCTACCGATTAAGACAGAAACCGCTACGTGTAGCCTCTCCTGTCTTCTCTGAGGGGAGCGCCGTCGCCCCCTCGACGTTCGTCAATCCTAAACGACCGCACCCAGGCTAACGTTACGCCCAGGCGCCGGAGCCAGATTGGGAGTGGCTGCTATCTCACGGCAGCATGACCCCCCGAATCGGCTTGCGCTGACCCGTCTTTCTCTTGTTCAGATCCCCTGGAAACCGAGGTAGAAGGTGGGGATTCTACCGGCGCCAGCGCGATTCGCTGAACCGGCGGGGCTATGAGAGACAAAGGTCACCCGAAGAGTCTAGGGCAAATCCCTACTTTATGTCAAACCTAGATACGGCAGGCTCTTGAAGCTTTCTTTCGAAGGAATCACAGAATCATCACCCAACTGCGAACAGCTTCATACATCTCCTTGGCCCCGTCCACCATAATGAAGTTGTAAGCGAGGAGACCAGACGAAAAGGGGGTCCAAAGATGTACGGGACAATAGCGCGATTCCATCTCAGACCAGGAACCGAAGAGAGCCTAAAGCAGCGGTTGCGTGATTTCCAGACTGCCCAAGTGCCTGGAGAGATCGGGGAATACGTCTACCGAACCGACGAGGACCCGAACGAGTACTACCTAGCGGTGGTTTTCACCGACAAAGAGGCCTACATGGCCAACGCCGACAGCCTCGAGCAGGATGCCCGCTATCGAAAGCTGGCCAAGCTGTTCAAGGACGAGCCCGAGTGGCATGACGGTGAGATCGTCTATGTCGACTCCCGCAGCGGACCAGCGGCCGGAAAGGGAGGTGATGGACTCGAAGACGAAGAACCGTATTGGTCGTCAGTCCCTATTTAACGACAAAAAGAAAGAGGAACCTACAATGAAAACGTTCGAAATTGAGTCGTCTCACACTCCCGAGGAGTGTCTGCAAGCTCTAGACCAGGTCAACGAGCGGGGGCCCGAGGTGCTCGGCAAGTTCGAGTGGGGATGCATGGCCGGCGACCACACCGGCTGGGCGGTTATTGAGGCGGAGAGCAGGCCGAGACTAGGCGATAAGCTTCCCACGTCGATACTGGAGCGGGCACGCATCGTTGAGGTGACCAAGTTCACGCCCGAGCAGATCCGCTCGTTCCACGAGATGAAGTAGCAGCTACTTCATCGGGACGCGCCCCTGACAGGTATTGCGTGTGGTGGTGAGGAGCGAGATTCCCCTCACCACCGCACACGTGAAGGAGACACCGAAACGGCCAAGCTCAACGGGGCGTCCGCGGAGGAGATCGAGGACGTGGTGCACTTCGCCAAGTCGAGTGCGGGCTGGAGCACGTACATCAACGGGCTCCAGATTGACTATGAGCAGTTCAAGGAAGAGGTTCTCCAGGCCTGTGAGCATGCCCGTTCGGCTCTTGCGGGCTCAAGGAGGTGATGCGCAGCGTCTCCGACGCTCTACTCCGGCCTAATGTCACAGAGAAGCCGCCCGATGGGGAACCGAGCGGCTTCCTTGTTAGATGCTCCGGTGCAGTCCGCCCCCACATCGGTGGCGGTCCCACCAACGCTACCCCTTGTCGAGCCAGTAGTCGTACTTGTAGAGACCAAACCCGTATGCTGTGGGAGTGTACCCCTTGATGAAATCCATGGCGACCCAGTACCCATATGGCTGATAAAGCGTAAGCATCGGCCCATGGCGCTTCAAGATCAGCCTCTGCGCCGTCCACCACCTCTCCAGCCTCTTCTGCTCATCGAGAACCTCCCTAGTACCCTCGATCAGCGCGTCAACCTCAGGGTCATCAACACCATAATAGAACACGTCGCTGCGGCTGTACCCATGGCTATGATGGAACTCGAGGGAGAACTCAGCGCCGAGGTAGGGCAACTGCTGGAACAAGGTTGCCTGGAAGTCGCCGCCGAATAAGGCGGCGCCCCACGTGCCAAGCTCCTGTGGCGCCAGATCCACCGTGATGCCCGCCTCGGCCAGGTTGCTTTTGACTATGGAGGCGAGGTCTGCCTGTTCCGGGACGGAATTGAAGCTGAGCGTGAACTGTAGCCCCTCGGCGCCGGCAGCGGAGAGGAGACTCTTTGCCTTCGTCACGTCTCTCTGATAGGCCGCTTCTATCTCCTCCTTGGGAAGAGCCTTGCTCCCCCCTGAAGGGGGTATGGGACCCGCCAATTCACCGTCGCCGAAGCATATCTTGTCGATCATCTGCTTGCGGTCAAGCGCCAGGTCAACCGCCTCACGGACTCGCTCGTCCTTAAACGCCTCGAACTTCGAACCATTGAGTACGAGGGTCAAGTACACACGAGATAGGTATTTCTGAGTGCTCGCGCCTTTGACGCCGCTAACAGAGTCGGCCTTCGGCTTAGTCGACGCGTTATAGACATCGATCTGACCGGCGCGAAAGGCCGCCTGAGCTAAGGCGTCATCGGCCAATACCTTGATGTTCTGCCCATCCACATAGGGATACTCGTGGTAGTAGTTAGGGTTGCGCACCATCTGGAGTTCGTTGTTGGCGTCATACTTGCTCATCATGAACGCCCCGCTGCCGACAACGTGGGTCTTGAGGTCGCCAAACTGCTCCACCGCATCCACCGGGACGATGGCCGACAATGGGCTACCAAGGGCCCCCATCGCACCGTAAAACGGCTTCGTGGTGACTATTTCGAGCGTATTGGGGTCAGGAGCCGCGTAATGGTCCAGCCAATCGCTCCAGTCATTAGCGCCGGCCAGAGACCGTCCCCGGTCGAAGCTCTTGACAATGTCCCTGGCGTCAAGGCCACGGCCGTTGACCGGGGCGACGTCCTGAAAGCGGACGCCGCTGCGGATCTTGAATATCCAGGAGACCTGGTCCGGTACCTCCCACGACTCTGCCAAGTCCCCGACGACACCCTCCCAATCAGTATCATGGACAACATAGCTGTAGAAGAAGGGCGCAGATGTAACGCCCTGTGGGTCTTGGGGGTCGAGGTTAAGAATGGCCGATGGGACAGAAAAGCGGAGAGTGCCGCCCCGCTTTGGCTCCCCACCGGCCGCGCCTGTCGCCTGCCCTGTCGGCTGCGCTGTCTTCTTTCCTTCCTCGTCGTCACCACCGCCGCAGCCCGCCAGCGCCAGCCCCGCCGTCGTCGCCAGCGCCCCTCCTAAGAAGTGACGTCGAGACATGCTAACCCGCCTAAGCATTTAGAGTCCTCCTTCTATCGATTCCTGGTTCGACATAATCTATGTTACGGCAACCAGCAAGGTCAATACTCCCGAAGTTGCCTTCACTTATTCCCAAGTCGCCCAGGCTTGTCCCGATCAACAAAAAAAGGAGAACCGCCCGAATTGACATCGAGCAGTTCCCCATAGATGCCTCAATCTCCACCGACCTCACGTCGGTGGCAATCTCGCCGACGCTACCCCCTATCGATCCAGTAGTCGTATTTGAACATACCGAAGCCGTAGGCTGTGGGCTTGTACCCCTTGATGTAATCGTAGGCGGCCCAGTACCCATACGGCTCGTACAGCACTAGTGTGGGGCCGTGCCGCGACAGTATCTTACGCTGCGCTTCCTGCGCCAGCCTTATCCTTTCGTTGTTGTCAATCGCCTCTTGGACCTTCTCCAGCATCGCATCGACCTCCGGGTCGTCGATGCCGAGATAGGCTGCGTCGTTCTTCATAAACCCGCGGCTGTGATGCGATTGCAACTGGATATCGTCTGATAGATACGGCAGGTGTACAAGCGTCGTCGCCTCGAAGCTGCCACCGATGTAGCTGGCCAGCCATGTGCCCAACTCGCCGACCTGGAGATCGACCGTGATTCCCGCCTCGGCGAGGTTCGACTTGATGATCGCCGCAAGGTCCGCGACATCTCCGTAGCTTGAGAAGCTCAACGCGAACTTGAGTCCCTCCTGACCGGCAGCGGAAAGTAGTTGCTTTGCCTTCCCCACGTCACGGGCGTACGCCCGCTCCACTTCCTCTTTAGGAAGAGCTGTGTCCCACAGTGGAGGAACCGGTCCCGCCAACTCAGCGCTACCAAAGTAGATCCTATCGATCATGGCCTTGCGGTCGAGTGCCAGATCAACCGCCTCACGCACCCTCTCGTCTTTGAAGGCCGCGAACTTCGCCGCGTTCAACACGAACACAGCATAGACACGGTCCAGGTAGTTCTGGACGCTCACACCATCTACGTCTCCTACCGCATCCGCCTTCAGCTTGTTGTTGGCAAGGTAGGCGTCAATGTCGCCGGCACGAAAAGCCGCCTGAACGGAGGTCTCGTCCTTCAGCACCTTTATGTCGACCTGATCGACGTAAGGGAACTCGTGGTAGTAGCCGGGGTTGCGCACCATCGACAGGCCCTGCTCAAGCTGGTAATCCTTCAGCATAAAAGGCCCGCTCCCGATCACATGCGACCTGAGATCACCGAACGTCTCAACCGCTTCGATGGGAATGATTGCCGACCCGGGAGCGCCCAAAGAATAGAGTAGATAGCCATAGGGCTTCCTCGTGCGGACGAAGAAGGTCGCGGGATCAGGCGCCTCGTACTTTTCTACCCACTGGTCCCACCCCTTCGCCGTACCCGGCAGGCTGATCTGCCGCTTGATGCTCTTCACGATATCATCGGCAACGAACTCCCGGCCACTGACCGGAGGGATGTCCTGAAAGCGAACACCGGGACGAATCTTGAATATCCAGTCCAACTCATCCACGATCTCCCAAGACTCGCCCAGGTCACCAACCGTGCCCTGCCAGTCCGTCGCGTGCACAACGTAGCTATAAAAAGAGGCCGCGGTCGCAAGGCCCTCCATATGGGGATCGAGGCCGAGTAGGGATCCCATGCTGGCCAGGCGAATAGTGCCCCCACGCTTCGGCTCCCCACCGGTCGACTCCGTCGGCCGCGCCGTCGTCTCTGCGTTGTCTCCGCCGCCTTCACAACCCGCCAGCACGATGCCTGCCGTCGTTGCCAGCGCCCCGCCTAGAAAACGGCGCCGCGATAGCTTTCCCTGACCCAGCATCCCGGATCCTCCTTCTGCCAACCCCGGACCTTGCACATCCTATGTATCGTCGGGTTGAGAACGTTCGAGAGCCTTCCCAATGAACCCCACTGGCCCACAAACTGCCCAGGAACAGGAAAAAAGGAGGATCGCCCGAACCGTGCCGAGCGATCCTCCCGCAAGTGCTTCACTCCCCTTGGCTGCCCTATCGATTCTACCCCTTGTCGATCCAGTAGTCGTACTTGTAGAGACCGAAGCCGTAAGATGTGGGCGTGTACCCCTTGATGTAGTCGTAGGCGGCCCAGTAGCCATACGGCTCAATAAGTGTGATTGTCGGACCGTGGCGCTTCAAGACCAGCCTCTGCACGTCCTGCTCCAGCTTGATCCTCTCCGCATCGTCGATAGTCCCGTTGACCTTCTCCAGCATCGCGTCCACTTCGTCGTCGTCGACGCCGAGGTAGGCGGAGTCGCTGTGGGTCCAACCGTGGCTGTGAGCCGAGTTGATCTGAATGTAGTCTGACAGATAGCGCAGGCTCGTGTACGTTGTCGCCTCGAAGTTCGCAGACATGAGGTCGGCAATCCAAGTGCCCAGCTCTCCCGGCTTCAGGTTGGCAGTGATGCCCGCCTCCGCCAGATTATCCTTGATTATCGCCGCAAGGTCCGGTATGTTGCCGGAGGTGTGATGGGCGAGGGAGAAGCTCAGGTTCTCCTGACCGGCAGCCGCCAAAAGCTGCCGCGCTTTCGCCACGTCCCGCTTGTA
>Ga0315276_10002070_pt1 | contig 18222 bp, 16 predicted proteins | sample YL17G05_0_MG_FD_204542 | JGI IMG/M metagenome (GOLD analysis project Ga0315276, IMG submission 204542) | Sediment microbial communities from Yellowstone Lake, YNP, Wyoming, USA - YL17G05_0 | ecosystem: Environmental > Aquatic > Freshwater > Lake > Sediment | place: USA: Wyoming | collected... | reverse complement strand
GTGGGCAAGATTCCCGCAGCATTTAAAGGCATCACGACGCTGGGGGTTCCCAGCTTTCGAAGTACTTTGTTCGGGCCGTGCTGGACGATGAGCTCCGCCAGAGACCTGGATATTTCATGGAATTTTTCCAGATTTTGGGGCTCCAGCTTATTCGTCCCCCGCACGGCAATCGCCTTTAGATTCTTTGAGCCCATCACCGCGCCCATGCCCGTCCGGCCGTTCGCATGTTTCAGTTCATTGACTACGCAGGCATACCGGACCTGGTTCTCCCCGGCCGGACCGATGAGAGCCACACGCGCCCGCGGCTCTTTCAGCTCTTTGCGAATTTCCTCCTGGGCGGGACCGGTTTCCAAACCCCATACGTTTTTGGCCGAACGAAGCTCCACCTGCCCATCATGGATCCAGAGGTAGGATGGACTCGGCGCTTTCCCCGTAATGATGACGGCATCAAAACCGGAAAATTTCAACTCCGGGCCCCAGAAACCGCCGGCTTCCGTCTCCCCATATCCTCCGGTGAGCGGAGATTTTGCCGCCACTGTATAACGGGTCATCCCCGCGATCGGAATCCCGGAGAGCACGCTGGAAGCAAAAATCAGCATGTTCTCCGGCCCCAGAGGATCCACCCCCGGCTTCATATCCCGGAGCAGAAAATAGGACGCTAAACCCCCACCCCCCAGGTAAGTACGATAGACGATTTCTCCGAGCTCTTCTACTTTGAGTTCTTTGCTCGTCAAATCCACCCGCAATATCTTTCCGTTATAGCTATTGGGCATTGAACCTTCCTCCTTTTCATCCTCTCAGGGATTTCTTTTTTACAGATTGAACCTTGAACCATCCAATGAATATCCAGAATACATTGCCGGGTGGTCCGGCCGCCACCCCTACCCTTTTTCAAGAAAATTTCACCTCTCTTCCGTCTCTACCCATCCTCTTTTCTTCCCAACGCAGGGATAAGATCGGAGGAAGTGAAGTCCGAGTTTAAAGGTATGATCGAAAATAGGAAAAAAAAGTTCCCAGGGCCCTCTCGTGTAAAGGCCAGCGGGCCAGGTCTTCTTCCCTTACCGGAGAGGAATCCTTTAGATCATTTTGAAAGACCCTCTCCATCTCCTCTCCAACTCCTGGATCCAGGATTCCCACGCCGCATTCATAATTATAATTTAGCGAACGGGGGTCTAAATTGGCTGAGCCCACAATGGACCAGTGGCCGTCGAAGACCAGGGTTTTGGCGTGCAGAACGCGGGGCTGGTAGTGAAAAATCTGCACACCTTCCCTAAGCAGGGTCTTGTAGTAAGTTCGACTGGCATAGGCCACCGCACGGAGGTCAGACTGGCCGGGTAATATGATCTTTACATCCACCCCCCTGCGCGCCGCCTTCATAAGGACCCGGAGGAATTTACGGGTGGGAATGAAGTAGGCCATGGTGAGATGGATGGATTTCAGGGCGGAATGAACGCTGAACTGCAGTAACTGCTTTAGGATGCGCATGCTCTTCCGGGAGGAAGAGAACAATGGCAGAATGGCTACACTTTGTCCCGGCTCTCCCCCTGGGTCCGCAGGGCTGTCCTCGATCCACCCTCCCTTGCATTCTATCCAGCTTTTCTTGAAGGCTTCAAACATGGCCCCGGCAATGGGCCCTTTGACCTTGACGCCCGTATCCCTCCAGCCGGCAATTTTCTTCCGCAGGTAGCCCCGGTATTCATCCCCAACGTTCAGTCCGCCGGTGAAGACCACCTGGCCATCGATCACCACCAGTTTCCGGTGGTCCCTGTGAAAATAAAGATTCGGGTTCGTCCATTGGAAAGGGTGGAAGGGAAGAAGTTCAACCCCGTGGGACCCCAGGAACTCCCAGAATCGGCCGGAATTTGTCAGGCAGCCAAAATGATCATAAATCAGGTACACCCGGACACCTTGGCTGCTTTTTCGGGCCAGCAACTGGGCCAGGGCCCATCCCGTATCATCATCCCGGAAAATGTAGAAATCCAGGCATATGAATCGCTCGGCTTCCTCCACAGCCCGAAAAACCTCCTCGAAGGCCAGATGGCCATCTTTTAAGACCTGGATGGAGTTCCGGTCCAGGAAAGAAGTCTGTGCGACTCTCTCCATGGTTTTGCGAAAAGATTGATCTTCCAATTTTTTCCCCGCACTTGCCGGGTTCGCCCTTCTGGAATCAAAGGATGATCAATCATAGAATATAGGTCCGGGAAAGTCAAAAAGGATGAGGCGCCTCTCCTTGCACCGGCTGGGGTCGGGCAACCGGCCAAAAAAGAAGCGATGGAAGAGTCTGGCCCTCCCATCGCTTCTTCGGCCCTATATTCTCTCAGGCACCCTTAATGGGCTGGGAGACGAAATCACATCTCCTTGACTGTAATGGCTCCCGTGGGGCAGACCTCGACGCAACTCTCGCAGCCCAGGCATTCATCCACATTTACAGGCTCGGATTTACCGTCTTTGATCTCGAATACGCTCACCGGGCAGGTATCCACGCATTCTCCCTTTCCGTCACACTTGTCTTTATCCACTGTCACGACGAACATGGCTTCCTTTTTCACCTCCTCTTGGGGTTTAAAAAATTACTCCCCCTCATTCAACTTTTTTCTATTATAGCGGATTTCAGAGAAACGCATCATGACCGGGATCATAAAAAAGTCTTACCCGGCAGCTTCTTAAAGAGGCAATATATATCCGTCTTTTCATGATTGTCAACGAAAAAAGATTGGCCCCCCAGTTTTAAAAGAACGCTGTTTCCAAATAATTCCCGGGTTCAGGCGGGAGGCCGATTTTTTGGGGCGGGGCCAGAAAAGGGGCCCCCGAATGGGGAACCCGTTCCTTGCAATCGAAGGAATTCCGGGTTACATTATTTTAAAGAGGGCGAAACCCGGTTATAACGATGCTTTCTCCTGAGCAAGAAGAATATATCCTTGAAAGTGCGTATGTCCCGGAGCACATCACCAATTTGATGGTGGGCATCTCCGACGGTGAGCCATTTCTGGTGGAGGATTACGTCTTCTACGTCAAAGCCGACTGGCTCATCTTTATCGGCTATCCACTCGGTCGTCATTATCAGGCTGCGGATTTCACCGCCGCGCTGAATGACACCATAATAGAATTCAACCCCGCCTATACATGGTTCATCGCTCCGGAAATGCCGGAATCCTTTCTACGCGCCGCCCGCCAGAGAGAGAGCGATGAATACTATAAATTGAACATCCAAAACCAGACGGTGAAAAAAAATTTGGTACAAGTCATTCAGAAGGCCGCCGCAGTTTTAGAGGTCGAAAAATCCCGTCAATTTTCCCCGGACCATGTCGCTTTAACCAAGGAGTTCTTAAAGAGGGAGAAAACCGCCCCGCGAGTGCGCGAGCTGTTCCTGCGCATGCCCGAATATGTCGCCCGATCCTCCACTTCCCTGGTCTTGAGCGCTCGGGACAAGAACAGGAATTTATCCGCCTTTTATGTGATGGAACTGGCCGCGGGGAAGTTCGCAACGTATGTGGTGGGGTGTTTTTCCAAAAATCATTATGTCCCCCACGCCTCGGATCTCCTCTTTTTTGAAATGATCAAGTTGGCTGGAGAAAAACATAAGGAATATATTCATCTGGGTCTGGGAGTCAATGAAGGGATCAGAAGATTCAAGAAGAAATGGGGAGGGATCCCTTTTCTGAAATACGAATTCTGTGAATTGTCTGGGGGGGCTGAGGAGCCTCTTTCATGGCTGCGGTCCCTGGAAGCCAAATTATGATGGCTTCCTAAAAAGTCGTCATTCCCGCGCAGGCGGGAATCCATCCCGACCAAGGCGGGACACGAAACTGGTTGAAAAGACTGGATTCCCGTTTTCACGGGAATGACAGAAAAGCGAATTTACGGACTCCTTACGAGTTCATCAAATGATGACATTGGGACAAAAACTCTATTCGTTTTTTCATAAGGATGAAAGAGAATTAAGGACGGTCTGGAAGATCGAAGGGGATGGACGCCGGGGGTATGTGGCCGGCACGGCTCATTTTATCCCGTTTCGTTACCGGAGATCTCTACAGCGCCTGATTCGCAAGGCCCGGATCGTTTTATTCGAGGGGCCTCTGGATGAGCAGAGCATGAAACGGGTCGTGGAACTTGGTTCCACGGGGGAGGGGTCCGTTGCCCTGTACGAAAGATTGGACTCCCAGACCATCACCCGGATCAAAAAATGTACGGGAATTGTTGCCAGCGGATCGAATCCCTTGCTTCTTTTCTTTCCTTCGGGTGCGAAGGACAGCGATCCCCTCTATTCGCACTTCCAGAAATTCCAACCCTGGCTGGCTTTCTTAAACCTCTGGTCCCAATATTTGAAGGAAAAGGGATGGAAATATTCCGTGGATCTGGAAGCGTTGGAGATTGCCGGCCGGATGGGAAAGGAAATCCATTTTTTGGAAACCATCGATGAACAGGTGAAGGCCCTGGAGGGAGTTCCCTTCGAGAGGTTTGTCGCCTTTCTGAAAAAAGTCCATCTCTGGGATGAATATACGAAAGGCCATGTGCGCTCATACCAGAGAGGGGGCTTGGAGGAAATCATGTCCGGGACAAGCGAATTCCCGACGCGCTGTCCCTCCATTATCGAGAACCGGGACCCCATATTCTATGAACGCATGAAGCCCTATCTGGAAAAAGCGGAGACCGTCGCCTTCGTCGGCACCGCTCACATCCCGGGACTGGAAAAAATGTTTCTGGGCGACGGATATAAAGTCGACCAAGTGGCGGAAACAGAAACATGATCACCCGCGCGGAAGAGGATTTCATTAAGAATTTTGCCTATGTCCCGGAACACATGCCGGGATACGGGACCGCCGTATCCGGGGGAGAAACGTTTCTTTTGGATAATTATACCTGCTACCATGCCAAAGAATCCCTCATCTTTATAGGCTATCCTTTGCAGGACTCATTCGATGAAAGCAAAATGGGAAAAGTTCTGGATAGGGCCATCAAGCGATTTAACCCTGCCCGCGTAGCCTTGATCGCTCCCTCCATCAGCCGGAGGGACGGCGAACGAGGGGATGCGGATGCGTACTACAAGCTCGACCTGGCTGCCCTGAAAGTCCACTCGAAAGTGAAGAATATGATCCAGCGGGCTTCTCAAGAGCTCCAAGTAGAGAAAGGACGAGAATTTAAGAACGAACATCGGCAGCTGGTCGCGGACTTCTTGGAATCACGCCAGGTCAGCGAAGGAATCCGTACCATTTTCGAAAAGATCCATGAATATCTTGCCTCCGTCCCGACCGCATCGATCTTTAGCGCACGGGGACGAAGCGGCCGGCTGGCAGGTTTCGATATCGCTGAATTCGGCTCCCGAGAATATGCTTTTTATATGTTCAACTTCAGATCCTCGCGCGACTCCCTTCCGGGGACTTCGGATCTCCTCCTGCACGAATTGATCCAGGAGGCCAAGCACCAGGGCAAACGATTTCTGAATTTAGGATTGGGCGTGAATGCCGGGGTCACCTATTTCAAAAGGAAATGGGGAGGGCGGCCTTTCCTAAACCACGAATTCGTTCTGTTCGGGCCCCGGAGAACATCCCCCTTCGAGGCTTGGCTTCAAGGATTCCTCAGGCGATGATGAAAAAGTTCTGGGAAAATTTTTTCGGGGGGCGTCCAGGGAAGAGATTTTCTGCCTGGCAAATTGAACTCACCTCCAGATGTCCCTTGCGGTGCCGGATGTGCTGCCGGGAAGGACACCCGGCCCTTGCCCGGAAGGACATGGGACTGGAGGATTTCAAAAGGCTTCTTCCCTATATGAAAGAAGCGGAGGCTGTAGTCCTGGAAGGATGGGGGGAATCCTTGCTGCATCCCAATATTGTCGAGTGCATCCGCCTAGTCAAAGGAGCAGGAACGCGGGTTGGTTTTGTAACCGGCGGGAAAACATTAAACCGGGCTTATATCTCGGAACTCGTCCGGGCCGAAACAGACTTCATCGGTTTTTCCCTGGCCGGGGCGACGGCGGCAACGCATGATTCCATCCGGATCAATTCCAGCCTGCCGGACCTGCTGGAGCATATCCGGATTTTCCAAGAAACCAAGGCTCGCGAAAAATCGCCTTACCCGCGCTTGCATATGGTTTACCTCCTGCTCAAAGACAACATCGCCGAAGTCCCCGCCCTGATCCGGCTGGCCCGGGACTTGAGGATTGAAGAAGTCGTTCTGATCCATATCGCCCTGGTCAGCACCTCCTGGCAGGAGGAGCAGAGGATCTTTGGCCTTGAGCAGGTGGAGGATTATAACAACATCATTCGAGAAGCCCAGCGGCTGGCGGGAGACTTCCGGATTCGTCTCCGGGTTCCACCCCTGGCTCCGCAGGAGGTGGCCGTCTGTTCGGAAAATCCTCTGCGCAATCTATACATTTCTGTCGACGGGGAGGTCTCCCCCTGCGTTTACCTGAATCCCCCCCTGCCTTCGCCTTTAAAAAGGATTTTCCACGGAACGGAATTTCAAACCGAAAAGGTAATTTTCGGGAATATTCTGCACGAACCTTTCGACCATACCTGGGCAAACCCTCCCTATGAAGAATTCAGGGGGTGCTTCGCCCGCCGGGTGGGGGAATTCAAAGAACTTTATGCCTCCCTCTGGGATAGGGATAAGCGCAGAACCAACCGGAAACCCTTCTCCGAGCCCCCGGCCTCTTGCCAAACCTGCTACAAAATCGAAGGGGCTTAGGAGTGCAGCCGTGTACGAAATCCCTGGCCGGGTCTTTTATTTCTCTCCGTTCTGAAGGTATAATTTCTGAAGGTATATTTAAAGATAAGAGTTTCCCCCAATGCACGATCCGGCCCGGGCGCCAAATCACCTCTCGCCCGAAAGCATGGCATGAGGAGGCGAGAAGACTCGGGGGGAAGGAGAGTTTGATCCAGGAATTGCCATGAAACTTAAGGATAAAGTCGCCATCATCACCGGCGGAGGAAGAGGCCTGGGTCGCGCGGTGGCCCTGGCTTTTGGAAAAGAAGGGGCGAGAGTTGTTCTCGCCGCCAGAACCCGCGGGCAGATTGAGCATGTGGCCGAGGAGCTTCGGTCGCTGAAAAAGCCCGCCATGGCCATCCCCACGGATATTTCGGACGAAGGCCAAGTCAACGAATTGGTTAAAAAGACCCTGGAAGCGTATGGCACCATCGACATATTGGTGAATAACGCCGGAGCCAGAGGGCCCATCTCCCCCGTTCACCAGATTCCCCTGGACGAATGGGAAAGGACCTTGCGGATCAATCTGACGTCGGCTTTTTTATGCTCCCGGGCGGTCATCCCCATCATGATGGCCAAGAAGGCGGGGAAAATTATCAACGTTACCACCACCCTGACTCCCCGGCCCAACTTGACTCCCTATATGGTCGCCAAGGCGGCGCTGACCCATTTTAGCAAGCAACTCTCTCGGGAACTCAAGGATTTTAACATCCAGGTGAATGCCATCCACCCCGGCGTCATGGATACCCAGATGCAGGCGGAAATCCGCAAAGCCGGCATCAAGGCGGCGGGCACGGATATGTTTGAAAGATTAAAGGAAGAAGGAATGCTCCACCCACCGGAGGAGTCGGCCAAGCTGGTTTTATTCTTGGCCACCACGGCTGCGGATGCGATCACGGGAGAATTCCTTTCCTTCGATGACCGGGAAGTAAAATTCCTGATCTCTCAACGCTGAATGCAATATTGGCCCTTTCTATTCCTTGGCGGATTGCTGAAGAATTATGCTCAAAGGATTGTCCAGCATTTTCAAGAAAGACCGCCGGGAATTTGACTCTTTTCAAGTCGAAATATCCAGCTATTCATCCATGGAATGCCAGCTGTGTCCGCGGGCCGTCTTCGCGGAACAATGGATTTTTCAGAAAATGTCGTTGGAGACCTTCCAGAAGATCGGCCAATATTTCCATCTTACCCGCTGGGTTCTTCTGCAGGGATGGGGCGATCCCCTGGAGAACGGGAATCTCGTTCAGATGGTGCATCTGGCCAAACAGGCCGATTGTTCGACCGGCCTCACCACCCTCGGTTTTCATCCCCCGGAAGAGCTCTCCCGTAAGCTGCTCTCAGAGGATCTGGACCTCCTGGAAATATCCCTGGAAGGAATTCCGCGGGCAGGACAAGAAAGTTCAGTCATCGGATCGGCTTTCAATCGGACTCTGCAATCTCTTGAGGGATTCGTGGACCTGAAGAAAAAGTACAAGAGCAAAAAACCGGCCGTCAAGCTATCCTTTCTCATGACCCGGATGAATATACGGGATCTTCCCCAGGCGGTCCCATTCGCAGCCAAGCTGGGAGTGGATGAGGTGGTCATCCGGAATCTGGCCTACCTCCCCGAGGAGCGGTGGAACATTCTTCGAACTTTTCATCACGAATCGCCGACGCCGGCCTTTCAGGAAAGCATCGATGAGACCCATCGCCTGGGCAAAAAAATGGGCGTCCGGGTCAAGAGCTATCCCCTCAAGGCGGAAGAGGTGCCGGTCTGCGAGCCCAACCCGCCCCGGAATGTTTTCTTCTCGGTGGATGGTTCGGTAGCCCCCTGTATGTATCTGCGTCTTCCCAAAGAAGGAGACATCCCCAGAACTTTTCTGAACGATCGATACACGGTCCCCCAGACGTCATTTGGGAATATCCACCAGGAGGACTTTATGGATATCTGGAATAAAGAGCCGTACAGGAATTTCCGCAAGATCTTCGAAGACCGGGCGCGGACCGGAATGGGTATGATGCAAATCTTCGATGCCATCTCTCAGGGGAGACCGTCGGGCGCGGAAAAAGAGACGCCCCCTCCCCATTCGCAGCTCTGCCGAACCTGCTACAAGGCCTACGGGATTTAGTCGCCCCTCTTCCTCCTTATTTTATGAATTCGCTTGAAGCGGTGAGCTTTTTTATCAGGGCCAGGATTTCCTCGGGGTTAATGGGCTTGGAAAGATACCCTTCGGGCGGAGGGATATGATGGCGGGTGGAGATGAACTTTTTGAAATCTTCCGAAACGCCGGTAACGATGATGACGGGAATTTGCTTCCAGCGGTCGTCTGCCTTCACCTCCCGATAGAGCTTAATCCCCGACTTTTCCGGCATGGAAACATCCAGGGTAATCAGGTCGGGACCCACCGCTTCAACCTGTTTTAAGGCCTCTTCTCCGTCCTTTGCCAGGGCTGTAGCATAGCCGTTGTCCTCGAGCAGCGTGGAAAGGTAGGTGAGGATGTCTTGCTCGTCGTCTACGATCAGAATCTTTTTTTTGTCAGTCATGTTTTCTACCCACCTTGTCTTGGCCCGGGGGCCTGGAAAAGCCAACCCATATTCCCCCTAATTTAGCAGCTTGGCACTAGGGTGCTTTTGGGACCGGCCGTCTCCTGGGTAATTTCACGGTCACGCGGGTCCCTTGGTTCAACTCTGATTCTAATCGAATCTTCCCCCCATGTGCCTGGGTGATTTTATTGGAGATGAAAAGGCCCAATCCCGTGCCGTTTCCCCTCTTGGAGGAGAAGAAAAGGCTGAAAGCCCTTTCCCGCGTCTCCTGATCCATCCCGATGCCGTTGTCGGAAATCTCGAACTCCATGTATTCAGGATATCCCTTAACTCCAATCCGGATTTGATGGATACTTTTTTTCTTGTCCACCCGGCACGCATCCAGGGCATTTTCCATCAGGTTGATCAGGAGCGAGCGAACGGCTTTGGCATCGGCCTCGAATTCACCGGCGGTTTGTTCAAACTCGCACTGGAGTTCAACCCCCTGCTCCTGCGCCTTATTTCTCATAATTCCACAGACTTCTTCCGCCACCGCCAGAGCCGGGGTCAACGCCCATTCCAGCTCCCGGTCCTTGGCGTAATAAAGGAGATCCAGGACCATGCTGCGGATGCGGCCGATGTTGCGCGTTACCATTTCCCAGCCCTGTTTGAGACGGTCCGGGTTCTTCTTCTCCATCCCCGAGTTGACGAGGTAGATACCGCCGTCGAGGCCGGTTAGAAGACCCTTGATCCCGTGGGAGATGGAGCTGATCACCAGCCCCAGATCGGTCAATTGGGATTGAAGCTGGCGGATCTGCGTGATGTTGGTGCCCATCTCCATTACACTTTTGATTTGACCCCCTGCATCCCGAATCGGTGCGGCATAAACCAGGACATCAACCTGCTCGCCGTTCTTGGAGGTAACCACCTCTTCCGTCTGGTGAACCTGCCCATCTTGGAAGGTCTGTTTCACTGCACAGGGGGCGCATTCCTCGGAGCGGTGCATATAAACCTGGTAGCACTTGCGGCCGAGAAAGTCCCCAAAATCCTCACGGAAGCGCCGGTTGGCCTCAATAATTTGAAGATCCCGGTCCTGGATGGAGATATAACAAGGAACCTCCTCGAAGAGCTGGCGGTATCGCTCCCGGCTTTCTCGCAGCTGATTCTGCAAAAGTTTGATCTCGGTGATATCGGTGGCCATTTTCATTACGGCCGTGATCTCCCCGGCCTCATTCCGGATGGGCGTGGTATAGACGATCAGTGAGACCTCCTGCCCGGAGAGATTCTTAAACTGCTCCTCGATGCCATGGCGTTGACCATCGCGGAACGTCCGCTCTGCCGGGCAATGGTCGCACCTTTCCGAGTGATGCTTATTCACTTCGTAGCAGTAGCGGCCTTCGTAATCCCCGAAATCCCTCCGAAATCGCCGGTTGGCCTCGATGATCCGCAGCTCCCGATCCAGGATTGTCAAATAGGCCGGCATAACTTCAAAATAATGCTTGTATGGCTGTTCCATGGCGATTGACCTCGACCCCGATATGCTGAGCGGTTCAATTTTGGGGATGCTTCACTTCCAAAATTCTCCGAACATTGGTCAATAAAGTTTCTTCGTTGATGGGCTTATCCAGATAACCCTCTGGCGGCCGCACTGGCCGGTCATAGATCAGGCGGCGGAGTTCCGGCTTTCCGGTGATGATACACACTCGTGCGGCTGAAAGTCCTGGATTCTTCCTTATTTCTTCAAAGACGTATCCGCCGTTTTTCCCCGGCATCGAAAGATCCAGGGTGATCAGGTCCGGTTTTTCCTTGAGGGCTAGCTCCAGAGCCTGTTCGGCATCTAACGCCTGAACCACAGCCGCTCCTTGATCTTCGAGGACGGTGGAAATATAGGTCAGGACATCCGGCTCATCATCGACCACCAAAATCTTGTACCCCTGGAGGCTCAAAACCTCTGCGGGTTGCACGAAGATTTCCGGAACGACCACTTTTTCTTCGACCAGCGCCGCATGGGACACGAGGTTGACCAACTGGACAACTGTCATGCCCAATTTATAATGTCGGATCAGGTCCGTCAGGGCATCCACGCAGTTGTGACAGGTGGTGACCACGATTTTGGCCCCCGTGGGCCTTAACTGGTCGGCCTTAACCTTGGCGGCCTTGAGGCGCAAAGGGGTATACTCCGACATGGACATGGCTCCGCCACCCCCGCTGCAGCAATAATTCTCGGCCCGGTTCGGGTACATCTCCCGAAAATCAGTAACGACGAGATTCAGCAGGTCCCTGGGCTCTTCGAAAAATCCGCAGCTGCGGGCATTATTGCAGGAATCGTGGAAGGTCACGGGAACATTGTTCCTGGTTTTGTCCAATTTTATCCGACCTTCCTGAATGTAGCGAAGCATCGTTAGGACCGAGCTTTCCATCTGGAAGGGAACATCCATTCCCGCCCAGTTGGGGCCTTCACAACGGACGGACCGATACCCATGACCGCACTCGGATAATACCAGCTTTTTGCCCCGGAGTTCGACGACTTTTTCAAAGAGTCTGCGGACCACGGCGCCGCCCAGCTCATCATCCCCGGAGAAGAGGCCGAAGTTGGTCATGTCCCATCCCTCGCTGGCCATGGTCCAGTTCTCTTTCGCCAGATAGAAGATCCGGGCCGCATCAGAGATGGTGCGGGGATCATACTTGATCTCCCGGGGGTTGATGGCATAGACCACATCGGCATCCACCTTATCGATAGGGATTCTGGCGGCCTTGTCCCCAAATTCGTTCTCCAATTCATCGGACAACCATTCGATGGTTTCCAGGTAGTCTTCCTTGAGGACCCCCATCTGGTTCCCGATCTCCCATTGGTCTTTGCTGACCACGGCCACACCCTCGGGCATGATCCCCACCGAAACCAATAATCCCCGGGCCATGCGGTTAAGGGTTGCAAAATCCACTCCCATCGGACAGTTTAAGGAACACCGCCGGCAGTTGGTACACTTACCAAATACGATGTCCTTGAGTTTCTCCAATTCTTCCTCGGTGCGAAGCTCCTTGGCTTTGACCCACCACGGAAAGATCCGGCCGGTCCAATCGAAATGGCGCTTGAAGATCTTCCGAATCTGATCCGCCTTATAGGCTGGGGCAAAGGTCGGATCATCGGGGTTGGCCAGAACATAATGGCAAGATTCCGTGCACATGCCGCAGTGCACACAGGCGGCCAGCGAGCCGACCATCTGGCGGTTGAGCTTCTTGCCCATCCGTTCAATCACTTTGGTTATTTTATGGGTTCGGATCTTTTCCGGCATCGTTCACTCCTGCGGGTGCATATCCTCACATTATGAAACTCGGGTCGGCCTTGGCTGGGGACCGCGCTTAACTGGATATACTCCACGATGACCCATGCTTTTGCCGAAATAGTAACGGGTGAAAGGATAATAGAGATAATGGGAAATCTTGCTAAAAGGAACATAGACCAGGAAGAAAGCCGTCATGATGAAATAGGTGATTAAAGGCGCCTCACCTTGGTCCGGACGGTTCGGTGCGGCGAATATTGCTACAAAGAACCAGACCGTCAGAAGTATCAGAGAGAAGATATCATCGGGGGTACTGATCAGGCGCATCACTGGATGGCTCAGGCGGCGGTACAGGCGGTAACATCCGATTAGACACGCTGCGACAAACAACACCCGTAAACCCCGAGCCACAACCGCCGGTTTCATTAAGCCGGGGACGTAAGGAATGATAAAGGACATGGCAATCGAGGCCGCGACCGCCAGGTGGAAAATGACGAATTGCAGATAAAAAAAGGCCTGTTGCCTCGTGCTTTCCATCGCCCAGGGCATGCCGATATTCGCCCAGGAATAAATGATTCCCCGGGCCGAAGAGGTATCGGGCGAACCCGTCGGTGCTTGCCTCTCTCGTCCGGCCTTGAAACGCAAGAGCCAACGGATGCGCAGAATGTAGACGATGGCCATGAAACTAAGGGCCATCAATTGCAAGTCGTCTGAAACGAAACGGAGCGTCCCGCTCATTATTTACCTCCCCAAAATATTCCCTGTCCTATTGCCAAATTTGATGATCTCATAAAAAGTCTGAAAAGACGTATTTCCGTCATTCCGGCGAAAGCCGGAATCCAGTTATTTCAAATACTTAAAAATTCTCTGGACTCCGGTCTTCGGCGAGCTCAGCCGAGCCGTTTCCACCGGAGTGACGACTTTTTACGATTTCATCAAATTTGATGATCTCATAAAAAGGCGTCATTCCCGCGCAGGCGGGAATCCAGGCCACAGGAAAATCTTTGAAAAGACTGGATTCCCGTTTTCACGGGAATGACACGGTCTATTGTGGTTCATGACGCTGTGTATATCATTGCATCTTTTTCAACTGCTCCTGAAAGGGGTTATATTCACGGGAATCGCGCAGACAGAAGATTACCGCTCCAAGGCTCTTTGAGTTCTCCAGAAATTTCTTCGCAGTATCCAGTGTCACCCGGGCGCAAACCTCAAGGGGAATCCCGTAAAAGCCCGCCCCCATGGCCGGGAAAGCCAGACTCTGAATATTATTTTCCTCCGCCCTGCGCAGGGCATTTGAAGTGGTGGCTCGCAGTTTCTCCTCGAGGTTTTCTTCCTGAAACCGGGGTCCCGCCGCATGGATGATATATTTGACTTTCAGGTTGCCACCCGATGTTATCACCGCTTCGGTGGTGTTGATCCCTCCGATTTTTTTCAACTCCTCCTGAACTTTCGGCCCACCCTTGGTAGCAATGGCCGCGCCGAATCCGGAGCCCAGAGCCAGGTCCGGTCGGGCGTAGTAAACAATGGCCTCCACGTTCAGGTCGATGATGAATCCGGTCGCAAGGCGAATCACGCCCTGGTTCACTTTCAGCTCATCCGGCATACTGGATCTCCCCGAACAAAAAAAGTGTCAAGGGGTGAGTGTACCGCACTTCCCCCTTACGCCTTTCCTTGTTAGTCAAAATGAATCATCGGCTTCTTCATATCCACCATCGCATTAACAATCAGCTCTACCAGGCCGCCATAGAAGATGCGGCTGCGTTCTTTGGCGTGGTAAAAAGTTAATATATCCCGGATGGACCCCTTGCAGTTGGAGCAGGGCGCACAAACATATTTGGGAACTTCCTGGGGTTCATCCTTGAAAGCATCCAGGATCTGCAAAAACTTTTTACGGCTGCTGACCAGGGTGCGCCATTCCGCGAAATTGAAACCCGACATGATGGCAAATCCGGAGCCCCCTCCGCAGCAATAGTTGTCCACCCCATGGGGAGTCATCTCCCGGAATTGGGGGGCGATCTTTCGGAGGATACGCCTCTGGGGCTCTACAATTCCCATGGCCCGGACTATGTTGCATGGATCATGGAGGGTCACGGGAAAATTATTGCGGGAAGGGTCAAGGTTAAGCTTCCCCTGTCTTACGATTTCATCCAAAAGGACCAGGGCCGATTCCCGGGGAATATTCAGGTTTCCCGTGAGAACCCGGTCGGCAATTACGGTGAGTGCTTTATGGGCGTGTCCACACTCTCCGATGACGATTTTCTTGACCCTTAACTTTTTGGCGCTTTCGGCATGTTTGACCGCCACCCGCGCCATTTGCACATCATCATACCACAGCCCATAATTCACCACATCGTAACCCATCTCCTCTGAGGAAAGAGTCCAAGAAATCCCGGCGGCCTGGAAAACGATGGCAAAAGCACCCACATTCTCCGGCCAGGAAAGCACTTCGCCGGCATTGTGCAGAAGCAGGATATCCGCTCCTTCCTTGTCCCAGGGAATCTCCACCGGATAACCTGTGATCTCTTCCATCTCTTCTTTTATGAAATCCATGCTGTCTTTAACGGCCATCGGGTTCATGCCGGTGGTGGAGCCCACCCGGAGTTGCTGGACCGACCCTTTTTCGTGGATCTCTTTGGGAGCAATTCCCATCTCCTGGGAAAAAAGCTTGCGCACTTCATGGGTAATCAGGGCGTTATCCACACCGATCGGGCAGACGCTGGCGCAGCGCCGGCAGAGGGTACAGCGGTAGGCCAGTTCCGCCAGCCGGGCGATCGTGGTCCAGTTCAGATCAATATCGCCCGTAAGCTTGGAGGTGATTTTGCCATAAGGCTTGATGTATTTTCGGTAAATGCGGCGCAAAACTTCCGAACGGAAGGTCGGCCGATAAATCTCCTGGCGCCCGCTCATTTCAAAGACCGGACAGGCCTCGGAACAGGTCTGGCACCTGGCACAATGCTCCATTGAGAGCAATAGGGGCTGGAGGAATCCCCAGTTGTTCTCCTTTTCAAAAAGCTTCTTCAAACCCGATAGGAAGGCCCGGATGTATTTTTCCTCCGCTTCCTTGTCCGCCGGTTTCGGAATGGCGATGGCCACCGTATCATCGAGGGAAGTCTCAATGGAGGCAGTCTTTTCGGCCTTCAACTCAGAGATGCCAAGATCATTAAAGTCTTCGTAAGGAGGCGGCAAGGGCGGAAGCTCGGCGGGTTCTATATGGCCCAGTCGTCTAGAAGGCTTGGAGATGTCGGAAGGCATGACCTTGTGATTCATTTTACTTCCCCGGGCCTGAAGCAATCTTCCCCCATGTTTTTTGGCCATCCGCTCCCACATGAGAAGCTGCCCATGTTGGCTTGAACCCCAGGTTCTGCAAAATGGCGGCCTCAAGCCTGCTTCCTTTGCGGTTCGGTTCATCCTCCCACCTCACGGAATGGTACATGAAGTACTTCATGAACATATGCGACATATGGGTCATGGGGATGTACGCCACGACCAAGGAAGTGAGCACGATGGTCAGCCCGCCGAGGAAGCTCCGAGCCGGCATATCCCCTTGCGGTTGGCTGCCGAAGGTCAAGAGACCATAAATATAAGCCCGAGCCCCGTCGAAAGAGGGGTCATTGAACAGCCAGGCCAGGAGGCTCACGACGAAAAAAATCAAGAAGAAGATCAGGTTGAAATAATCCGTTACACCGGAGTAATTTCTCAATGCCGGGTCCCGCAGACGGCGACGGAGGAGAGCCGCCGAACCCCCGGCGCCCAGGGTCAACCCTAAAAAACCTGCCAGGATTGTCCCGTAATACAGGAGAGAAGCGATCGAGCCCTTCCCGGGAGCAATCCGAACCCCGAAGAACATGGACCAGGCCCCGATGCAAAGGAGAATAAAGGTTCCGATCAACAGGTACAGTCCAAAATGGAATGGGAAGGAGACATTCCATAAACGGGGGTTTTCCTCCCGCAGGCCCCGCAGGAGAAAAATCTCCGGGATCATAAACTTCAGCTCATTCCCCAGGGACTTTTTTCGCACCTTCTCCCACCAGTTCGGCTCCTCCATGTAGGAGCCGCCGTACGCGGCTTTATCCCCGGCTTCATGTTTTACAGGGTAAAGTTCCCAGCGAAGGTGGACGGGGAGGGTCAATTGGCGGTAGACCCGTAGGGCGGCAGCAATTACAAAAACGATAAAACAAAAATAGCTTAGGAAATATAGACTCATCCCTTTTCCAAATTCGTAAGGCGCAAGGCCTTAGACCTTCTACACCCTGCCCCGTACTCCCATTCCTTTTTAACAATCAACAATTGTTCTATCATACCTGCCCTTCGGGAATTTGCTCATGACCCGGATCATGGCTGACGATCATGAGTCGGTCGTGGGGTTCGGAAGACCGGCAGCCTCCCAGGCCTGAAGCGGTTCCAAAATTTGTACCTATTCACAACTCTGCGGCTGATGGACCTTAAACCTGGATCCTGGCTCCCGCCCTTAGCTCTTCTTCCTTCATCTCGTAGAGCGCGTCCAGGAGTGCGATCTGGAAGCTGCCGGGAGCAAGAGCCCTGGCCGCCGCCTTTTCGCCCGCCAGGCCAAAATAGGACAGGCCTGTGGTGGCCGCTTCCAAGGGATTGGGGTCAACGGCGAGAAAGGCACCTATAATCACCGTAGCGGTGCAGCCGGTCCCGGTGACATGGCTCATCATCTCATGTCCATTCATGACGCGGCATACCCGCTCCCCGTCGGTGATCAAATCCACGGCCCCGGTGATGGCCAGCGTGGTCCTCAGTTCCTTGGCGAGGGCCATCGCCGTCTCTGTGGCCTGATCCACAGTGTGGACGGAATCAACCCCCTTTGTGCGGGACCCCGATTTTTCTCCGGCCAGGGAGAGGATCTCCGAGGCATTCCCCCGAATCACCCGGAGCGAAAGCCCTTCGATGAGCCTCTTGGCCGAATCGGTGCGCAGCCGGGTAGCCCCGGCGCCCACCGGATCAAGAATCACCGGGACATGGAGCGCGTTCGCCCGTTTCCCGGCCTTGAGCATCGCCTCGATCCAGGGCGGGCTCAACGTACCGATATTGAGCACCAATGCCCCTGCCAAAGAGACCATCTCCTCTACCTCCTCGGCCGCATGGGCCATCACCGGCGACGCACCGCAGGCAAGCAGGGCATTAGCGGTATAATTCATCACGACGTAGTTGGTGATGTTGTGAACGAGGGGTTTCCCTTTCCGAACCCGTCTCAAGTCCTCTGCGGCCTTCTGAGCCATGTCTTGGTCGAACATGCTATTCTTCCCTCATCTGTTATTTTTCGAAGTCTGGACCTCTGGAAAGAGATTTTGGATCTGTCAAGTTAAGCCCCCTCACCCTTCCCCTCTCCCCCGCAAACGGGGGAGAGGGCGGGGGTGAGGGGGAAGAATAAAAAAGGAAATTCCTATACAATCAAGTTAAGTGAATAAAGTTGAAAAAAAAGAAACCCTCACCCAGATAAATTATCGAGTCAATTTTGATGTTCCCCTAAAAAGTCGTCACTCCGGTGGAAACCGGAGTCCCGAGATTTTTTAAATACTTGATATAACTGGATTCCGGCGCCCGCCCCGGACCCGATCCGGGGTTCGCCGGAATGACGGAAATACCTCTTCGCAGACTTTTTACGGGCTCATCAGTCTTGATGATCTCGTAAAAAGTCAGAAAAGCCGTCACTCCTGCGAAAGCAGGAGTCCAGAACTGCTTGAATTAACTGGATTCCCGCTTTCGCGGGAATGAC
>Ga0315276_10002069_pt1 | contig 18223 bp, 18 predicted proteins | sample YL17G05_0_MG_FD_204542 | JGI IMG/M metagenome (GOLD analysis project Ga0315276, IMG submission 204542) | Sediment microbial communities from Yellowstone Lake, YNP, Wyoming, USA - YL17G05_0 | ecosystem: Environmental > Aquatic > Freshwater > Lake > Sediment | place: USA: Wyoming | collected... | reverse complement strand
CCAGTCAAGACTTGGGACGAGGCATAACATAGTGACTGAAAAAAACGTAAGCCCCCGTTAATAAAGCACTTCGATCAACAGAGTGCGGAAGTTGGGTTAAGGCCGGACAATCAGCTAAAAATGAGACCGATTGGCGCTCTTTCGTCAAACGCTACCACTCGGAAATGAGCCGAGCGGAGAACAGCCGAGTTCTTGATCTACTCGCGGCATTATCGCACCAAACGAATTTCTCGGTCGGTTGTTATTGCAATGACGAGCAGCGTTGCCATCGTTCAGTGCTCCGTCAGCTCCTCGCCGAGCGTGGTGCTGCGTTCGCCTCAGGGGGTAAGAAATCGTAGAATAGAAAAAGGAAACGTTGTTCTGTTTCTAACCCCACATTCCACATTCCGCAATCCGCAATCCGCAATCCGCAATCTGTTTAAATGATTCCTCCATCCACCACAATTGTTTGTCCGGTGATGTAGTTTGAATGCTCCGATGCAAGAAAAAGGACAGCCCTCGCTACTTCCTCGGGTTTCCCTATCCTTCCGAGGCTGGAAGATTTGATGATTGCTTCCACTTTCTCCTTGGGCATCTTTGAGACCACTTCTGATTCGATCAGACCCGGGGCCACTGCATTGACATGGATGTTGAAAGGACCCAGTTCGCGAGCAAGGGATTTGGTGAAGCTGATCATTCCTCCCTTCGTCGTCGCATAATTGGCCTGGCCAGAGGTTCCCAAAATTCCGCTGATCGAAGAAATGTTGATGATCTTACCTTTTCTCTCTGGGATCATCTTCCGAATCACTGTTTTGCAACAGTAGAAGAGGCTATTCAGATTTGCCTTGATGAGGGAATCCCAATCGTCATCGCTCATCAACATGAGAAAGTTATCCCGAATGAGGCTCACATTATTGACCAGTATATCAATCCTTCCATATTGGGCAAAGGTCTCCTCGACCATCTCTTTGACTTGATCGAATTGAGTGACATCCGCTTTAAAAAGGCCAATGTGAAGACCTTTCGATTGCACCTCCTTCATCAGCTCTTCTGCAGCGGCCACATCTTTTGAGAAGTTAGCAACGACCTTTGCTCCCTCCTCTGCAAAAAGTAGACAAATGGCCTTCCCAATCCCTCTTGTTCCTCCTGTGACAATAGCCACCTTTTCTTTCAATTGCATGGTTCCTCCATTCCTTTTGCCGGCCTCGCCGAGGAATCAAACAGTTTTTAATAGAAAATCCCAAATCACAAATTCCAAATCACAAATGAACTACCCCGCCGCAAGCAGCGGGGTATCAAAGACCACAACGGGCAAAACCCTTCGCCCCAAGGGGCGGGGTATTCACCCGGACGGAATAAATTCAAGCCAAAGATATTTGAAATTTCCCCTCACCCTTCCCCTCTCCCCACAGGGGAGAGGGGGGGGAGGTGAGGGGGCTAATGAGTTTGTTTGAAGTTTCGAATTTGGTTAATTGAAATTTATTTGGAATTTGGTGCTTGGGATTTGGAATTTCCCAATGGTCTTATTCTTGGTTTCTTCATTCTCCCCACCAACTCCCACAATGGTCCCCGAATTCGAAATCTTCGTATTTGCTCCATCAGACTCTGCGTGATATTGATTTCCAGTCCCGGGACAATCCATTTCTTTCTTTCCAGGGTTTTCTCTTGGACGATGTCCTCCAGTTTTTTTCCTAACGTGGGGGAAATATAAAAATAGGGATGGATGAGATTAGAATCTTTATGAATCACACCTTCAGAAAGGGCGATCCGCTCCATCTCGGTCCCCGGGTAGATCCGGATACCCAGCATGGCGATGATGGCCGTGGGATCGAGTCGATCCATCAGTCGAAAGGATTCCTCGATCGTTTCCTCATCTTCTCCAGGACCACCGAAGAGGAGATAGTGACAGTGGTTGACCTTAAATTTCGAACAGAGTTGTGAAGATTGAATAACATCCTCTACGGTGAAGGACTTCTTATAATTCTTAAGCATCCGAGTGGACCCTGAATCGGTTCCCAATTCGATTCCGACGCACCCAGCTTCCTTCATCCATTTTAAAAGGTCTTCCGTCAAAAAACCCGGGTTAACAAAAGCGCTCCATTTCACATCGATCTTGCCCCGAACCATCTCGTGACACAACGCTTCGGCATAAGAAGGAGGATAATTGAAGATATCATCAACAAAATAGATGTAATCGGACGCCTGCTCCTGGGCGAGTTGGCGAATTTCCTCAATTACCTCATCGACCCTTCGCAACCTCACCTCTTTACCTTCCAATAAAGGGTAGGTACAGTAAATACAAGAGAAGGGGCAGCCTCGTTTCGTCTGAAGGTTGACCATTCCTCCCTCTTCTAAATAAAGGCGCGTTTTAAAAAGGGTCCGATCAGGAGCCCGCATAGAACGGACCCGTGCTCCTCCAATGGAATGAGGAAAGGGCTTTCCCTTGATGAGGAGGTAAGGAGATGCGGTGATAGAATCTCCCTTTTCAATGGATTTCACCAATTGAAGGAAAATCTCTTCGCCCTCCCCCACAATTCCAAAATCGACATCTAAATACTGGAGGAGTTCTTTTGGGGCTAAAGAATATCCGGAACCTCCAATGACCACTTTGGATGAGGAAGATTGGCGACAAACCTGAATGACTTCCTCCACCTCTTTAAGATAAGAGAAGGACGTCGGAAAGGTGAGATTATCCAGGTTCCTCAAAGAAAGTCCGATCAGGTCGGGTTGAAACCGGTAGAGACAATTTTTTAGATCGGTGGAGGGATCGACAGAAAAACAGAGATCCATCACCTCGATCGGATAGCCCTCCTCTCTCAATACCTTGACAAGATAAGCCAATCCCAGAGGGAAAACAGGATAGGGCATCTTTTCTCGGTTGACAGAGACGAGGAGAATCTTCATAGGAACTTCGTTGTAATGCAAAATGTTTTCTTTATGAGATTCCGAAATAGGTTCGGAATGACACCTTTTATGTCATGCTGAACTTGGTTCAGCATCTCACTATCAAAGATTTCTAATTTGCAATGGGTTCTTTTTTGACCCTCCGAATCACCTCCATCTGAGCACCCCGAAGGACAAAGTTCGACATCAAGAAGTAAAAGAAGTGGTGCTTGGGTCCCCAGAGAAGGCGTTTTAATATCGACCGAGGAGCGCAAACATATTTCTGTGCCCAGAGGTATCCTCCTTTAAGTTCCTGAACCGTCATCTTTTTAGGCCTGAAGACCACGTGACTCATATCATAATGAGACCAATCATTATCAAAAATTCTCTCTTCTTCCTCCAGTCGCTTTCGGAGGGGAGTCCCTGGAAAAGGCGTGAGAACTGAAAAGGTAGGAAGTTCGATATTGTTCTTCTGGACAAATTCAACCGTTTTTTTAAAGATGTTCAGGTCATCTCCATCGAACCCGAAGATGAAAGAACCGTGGATGCCGATTTGATGACCTTGTATGGTTTTGACTAAATCTGATAACTCTCCTGTATGCACAAATCGTTTCGAAACACCGTCTAAGTTCTCCTGGAGAAGAGATTCAAAACCGATGAAGAGAGAGACACAGCCGCTCTCTTGCGCTTTTTTGAGAAGCTCTACATTCTTTGCGATCTGGATGGTCGTAAACCCCATCCACTTGACACGATGACGTTTGAAGATCTCGAAGAGGTCCAGGGCATAATCTTCTCTCGCCGTCACATTGTCGTCGGTGAGGAAAAGATATTCTCCTTTCTTCTTGACAATGGAAGATATTTCCTGATCCACCTCCTCCAAAGGACGGACCCGATAACGCTTTCCATTGATTGTCGGAACGGAGCAGAATTCGCAACGGTTTGGGCAGCCTCGGGTCGTCTCGATCACTTTAAAAAAGGGACTATAATGTTTACCCAGAAGATCTCGTCTTGGGAGAGGCATTCCTCTTAAGTCTGACCAATCTTGATTTCTATAAGAAGGTTTGAGTCTTCCCGCCTCGAAGTCATTTAAGAGTTCATCAAGAATCCCCTCAGCCTCCCCAATAAAGACAGAGTCTGCATGTTCTTTTGCCTCCTCAGGTAAAAGGCTTGGGTGAACCCCACCCAAGATCACTTTCACCCCCCTCTCTCGGAATTGATCTGCAATCGCATAGGCCCTTTTGACCACACAAGTCAAGGCAGTGATCCCAACTAAATCAACCTCTGCGTCAAAATCGACCTTCTCAATCAATTCGTTAACAATCTTGACCTCATATGTTTTTGGAAAGAGGGAGGCAAGGAGGGTGAGGCCCAATATGGGAAAAGGATACAGGGTGTCATTAGAAAATTTGATCCCTTTCTCTCTGGGGAAGATGAGGAGAACTTTCTTCAAATTCGGATTGCGGATTGCGGATTGCGGATTCAAACTCCTGCCTTTAATTTTATTTGTACTCTGCTTACTGTCTACTGCTTTCTGCCTTCTACCGTAATTGAGTCCCCTCGCCCTTCCCCTCTCCCCAGAGGGGAGAGGGATGGGGTGAGGGGGAATCGAGATTCGGCTGTTTCCAAGGTCTCTTCGTCACATGCTCCCAGACATATCGGAGTATGAGTCGGTAGGCCATCCGTTTGAAGGGATTCGGATTGAAAAATGCACCCAGGAGTATCCTCGGTTGGGTGTAATATTTCTTGAGATAGGCCTGCTGAAGACGGTGAACCTCCTCTGCGGATAAGAACTTTGTATCCATGATCGGGTGCATGAAATCGTATTTTCCAAAATCCCTCTCCCGGATTCTTCCCAATCGTTCTGCTTCTTCAAAATATTTTGTTCCGGGAAGGGGAGTAGTCAAGGTGAGAACCAGAAAGTCGCTCTGTGTCCTGACAAATTGGAAAACTTCCTCGAGAGATTCTCGCGAGTCGTCCCAATCCCCGCACATGATGTTGGCCATCACCATGATCTTGTTTCTCCTCAGAATATCGATAGCCTTCTGGGCCATCTCTCTGGTTTGCTGTTTTTCATATCGGGTGAGCACATCAGAATGGATACTCTCGATCCCTAACATGACTTCATAGAGACCGAGGCGTTTCATCTCCGGGATGAGATCCTCATCTCGGAGGATATCTTTGATCCGGGATTGGAACCAGAAGTGGATACGGAGACCGGACCTTCCCAACTCCTCAAGAAACTCCTCCACCCGTTTCCGATTCCAGTTGAACGTATTCTCGTTGAACACAAAGAGGCTCTTACCGTATTGACGGTGAAGATAAGAAATCTCTTCCACCACCTTCTTTCCGCTCCGTCCCCTCCACACCCCTTCCCAGAACCTCGTCTCAGAACAATAAGCACATCGGTCCCCACAGCCACGGCTGGTGGAGAGTCCGAAGGCTTTCCTTCCCATGCCATGCCAGTAGTAGGCCTCACTCTCCATATCGATGAGATGGTAGGCGGGAAGAGGAAGGGAATCTAAATTAGGGATCAACGGTTGTCTTCCGTTAAGGATCACTTTTCCATCCTCAAGGTAAGCAATGCCTTTCATCCCTCTCCCCTTCCCTCTCCTGGATAGGTCCTGAAGGAGTTGAGAAAGGGTTATCTCTCCCTCACCTAAGATGATATAGTCCAGTTCCTTAACCTCCTGAAGGAGGGGCTCGGCCATCATTGTAAAATGGCTTCCCCCCGCCACGATAATGGAGTCCGGTGAAAGTTTTCGGCAGAGATGGACGGCCTGAATTGCCTCGGGTGAAAGGCAGGTGGCAGAACAGGTGATTCCGATGATATCGGCCTTCGATGTCGAAACGGAGGCTGTGAGATCCTTCCATGGGTTCGGGAGAGTGGTAGCATCAATGATCTGGACCTCCACCCTTTCCCTCTCCAAATAGGCAGCCAATTGAAGAAGACCAAAAGAAGGAGTCCACATCCGAAGGCCTGGAAAGAGTTGATGAGGAGGATCGATCAGAAGAACCTTCATAGAATTTCAAATTTCAGATTGCAGATTGAAATTTTTTAACTTTAAAGTGAAGTACCCCGCAGCAGAGCTGCGGGGCATCTAATTCTCTAAAAAACTTTCCTCCCCCTTGATGGGGGAGGATTAAGGTGGGGGTGATGATTAGATCATTTCCCCCTCACCCTAACCCTCTCCCCCCAGGGGAGAGGGCAGGCCATTCATCCCCCCAGCAGAGCTGGGGGGTATTCTGGCATATTTTGATAAATAATTCATGAGGAGTAAGATTCATGACTTTAATTCTTAAACTCCGAACTCGTTTTTTATCCCCCCCACCCTCCCCCTCCCCCTCGAGGGGGGAGGGGTGGGTGGGGGTGGTTTATACCTCCAAACACTTCCTCATCGCTTCAATCTTCTCAAGGATCTCCTGGGGAACGCGGTAAAGGAGATTCCCTTTGAGATCGGTAAGGACATGGGTGGTAGAGCCAGTAGCCAAGACTTTCCCGTTCCCTTGATGGAGGACGCGGTAGTGGAAGATCAATTTAGCTACCTCCGTTCTCTTCATCGTTGTCTGAATGACCAGTGAATCTCCGAAGGTGGCTGGAAACTTAAACTGACAGGTCAACTCCACCACTGGTGCCAAGAGATTTCTCTCCTTGAGCTGGAGGGGACCAATTTGGAACCTTTCGGTCAGTTCATTTCGAGCCACCTCAAACCAACCCGCATAGTGGCCATGCCAAACCATTCCATAGGCGTCCACTTCGTAGAATCGAACCTGCAGGGATGTTTCATGGTATTTCATTTCAAACCCTTCCTCAGAGACGATCCCCTGCGGAGAAGGCTTCCACCTCCCGGTTGATCCATCGAATCAGTTTGGTCAGGGCAGACTCATTTCCCACCTCAACGAATTGGTCGACGCCTTCCTGGATCAGCTTCTCGACGCATCGAACCCAATAGACAGGTCTTCCGATCTCCTGGGAGAGAAAATCTTTAATCTCCTCTTTTCTTAAAGGCTTTATCGTCCAATGATTGAGGATGGGAAACTTGGGTGGTTGGACTTTTATATCCTTCAGGAGATTCTGGATTTCCTCCCTTAAAGAAAAAAGAGATGGGGAATGAAGAGCGATATCGAAGGCGAGCCGGGTAGCAGAAATGGCTCTTCTGGAAAGGGCAAAAGAGATCGCTTTCTCCACCCCTTCCTCTTCTCCGGAAAGGACATATTGCATTGAACCGTTATAATTGGCAATGAAGAGTTGGTAGCCATCAAGGTCTTGACAGATCTTTTGGACCTCCTCCAAGGGAAGACCGATAATACTGGCCATCGCTCCCGGGTGAAGGGTCCCTTCTCTTTCGAGGAGCCTTCCGATCGATTCTGTGATGAAGAGCCCCTCCTCAAAGGTGATGGCTTCGGAGGCGGCCAATGCCCCATAAATTCCCATGCTGTGCTCGGCCAGTATATCCGGAGTCCATCCTGCGGCCCTCAGTCGGTAGAAGTGGACCATGGAAAACAGATAGGTTGATATCTGAAGCTTGAGTTCCAATTCATTCGCTGCCTCTCCCCCTTTGAAGGAGAAATTGGGCAGATCAAATTTCGTTACAAGGGAAGCCCTCTCCAACAATTCATTAAAATGGGGATCCTCCCTCAGGGGATGGTGATCCTCTAATATGGGCCTCTCTTGAAGTTGACCAGGAAAGCAGAATGCTGTTTTTCCCATCATGCCCTTCCTTGCTGTTCTAAGACATATTGGGTCATCGTCCTGACGGACTGAAAGACCTTCCTTCCCACCTCTGCATCGGGAATGATCACTCCGAACTCTTTCTCCAAGCCGAGGACCAATTCGAGAGCATCGATCGAGTCCAGTCCAAGTCCTTCACCGAATAGGGGGGCATCGGTCTCGATCATCTCGGGTGTCATCTCAACGAGTTTCAATCTCTGGATGATGAGGTGTTTAATCTTTTCGATCAGATGATCATTCGGTTCTACCATTCTTCTCCTCTTCCACTAAAATATTATTATCATGGCTAAAGCCATGAGTTACAAATGCTTCACCTATTAATGTAACTCAAGCCTTCAGGCTTGACGAAGTGTTTCATCCCAATAAGAAAAGAAATTATACCATTGATCTGGATATTTTTCGATATACGCTTCAAATTTTTTGATCAATTTTTCCATGCCTTTTTGAATGAGGACCTCTCGATTTTCCCTCGAAATGGTAGTGAAATAGATAGGAGCTTCTATGATGCCTCGATATTTCCGGTTTCTTTCCATCACCACAAAAACAGGCAAAACAGGGGCGCCTGTGGCAATGGCAAGGATGGCGACACCGATGGGAAAGGGGGTCTTCCTACCAAAAAAATCGAAGACCATCGTCTTTTGAGACTCTTTCCGATCTCCCAACATGGCCACAATCTCATTGCGGCGAAGGGCCTTGACCACATCAAGGATGGCCATTGGAGAATCATCTCTTGGATCAATATAAAGGTTTTTTATTCCCCTCCTTCTTCTCATCTCTTCCCGAAAGGACTTTGTATTCAAATCCCTTTCATCAAGAGTGAGAACGTTGAGCTTTCCTCCCCTGAAAGAAAAAAGCAATCCTCCGACTTCCCAATTGCCGAGATGAGGAGTAATACAGATCACTCCCTTTCCCGATCGAAGGGCATCCATCATGTAATCTTCTCCCGCCTCTTCTTCAACCCATTTCCCCTTGTTCGAGGGACGGAGTCTGTGCATCACCATATAGTCCAGAAGGTATTGTCCATAATTCTGGAAGGTTTTTCGTGTTAAAACGTTCACCTTCTCCTTTGACCATCTTCCCCTGCTCACCCCTTCGATATTTTTCCTAACACTGGCCCTTGTCCTTCTCATCAGGAGGTAAAAGAGGTCTCCTATGACCACACTGAAGAATTTCTGTATCGAGCGGGGGATGAGGGTTGAACAGAACTGGAATAAGAAGAGGTAGATAAAACGGTTCAGAGCACGGGGGTAACGTTCCATCTCAACCCCCAAAGTGGTCTCTTACAAAACGGAAGAGCGTCCCAATGCCTAAATGGTGTTTTTTGATATGATGCCAGATATCCCGGATCGCCTTTTTCGATCGGGTATAGTATAGAAGGTGAGCCTTGAGAAAAAGCCACTCCATTCGAATAAATGAGAGCGGAAAGAGAACTCCTGTCGCTTTAAGGGTCTCTGATGGAGCAGGATTGATGAGATAGATGTTCATTTAATTTTACATTTTAGATTTCAAATTTCAGATTTTTCAATCTGCAATTTGCAACCTACAATTTGCAATGAATGGCCTTGGGAATGGCGATAGCGCTCGCAGAGATCGCCCCAACAGGCAACGACTTGGTGATTTACTAAGAGTTGAATCACTTCACATTGATTTTCACATTCATTGCATTCAAATCCCCGAGTTGAACAGGATTTTCTGGAAAGGTCAAATCCTCTGAATTGGGTTTTTGAGGGTTTGGCCTTTTTCACCAATTTGGCCGCACCAATAGCACCCATCACATCGAAGTATTCCGGGATGATCAGGGAGACCTCCAGTTCCTTTTCGAGCGCTTTTTGAATACCTCGATTAGCGGCGACGCCTCCCTGGAAGACGATGGGAGGAAGGATTTCCTTCCCTCGGCAAACATTATTTAGATAATTCTTAACCAAGGAGTCGCAGAGGCCGGCCACGATATCCTCAACAGAATGTCCGATCTGCTGTTTATGAATCATGTCTGTCTCAGCAAAGACCGTGCATCGACCGGCGATCCGGACAGGATGATCTGCCTTTAAAGCCAAATCTCCAAACGCTTCGATGGAGATCCCGAGCCTGGCTGCTTGTTGATCTAAAAAAGAGCCTGTCCCTGCAGCGCAGACCGTATTCATGGCAAAGTCGACCATCACACCATCTCTCAGCGCAATGACCTTGGAATCCTGGCCTCCGATTTCGATAATGGTCTTCGCTTCAGGAAGAAAGGCGATCACCGCAACGGCATGGGCGGTGATCTCATTCTTGATAAGATCTGCGCCCACGAGGTAGGCTGCTAAATGTCTGGCACTTCCGGTCGTGGCGACCCCATCGATGGAGACGGTTTCACCCAATTGAGCCAGGACGTCCTCCATCCCTTGCTGGATGGCCTCGATCGGGCGACCACTGTTCCGGATATAGGACTTGGCTAAAACTCGATCGCGCTCACTCACCACCACCACCTTTGTCGTGATGGAACCGACATCAATGCCCAAATAATTTACCATTCTTTAAATCTCACAATGCAAAACACAAAGCGTATAGAGCATAGCGCATAGAAAAAAATGGAGCCCCACGGGCAAAGCCCGTGGTACCTCCATGAAATACCCGCCTACGCCAACCTGCCCGCCGAACAAGTTCTTTGCCAGGCGGAGGCTTCGGCGGGTTATCCGCCAGCAGCGAAATCCGCCAGAGCACACAAACCTCAGCTCATGATGGATTCTGCAAAGATTTACGCATTCATCCACGGCCAAAGACCGTGGTCTTCTGCGTAGGCGGATAAAAATCTCAACCTTAACCTCAACCTAAATATTTTCTGTTTTTCTCTGTTCTATCACATCTCGGAACGCTTCCAACCGGGTTGTCAACCCTTCCCTCCCTGTGTGTTCATCGAAGGAAAGGATGAGAAGAGGAACGGGCGATCCTCCTCGAACCTTCAACCTCCTTTTGATAAATTCTTGAAGGAGAGCATCAATGCCGCATTTGAAGGAGGTGAGGAAGATTACACCATCCACCCCGCTCGACAGAAAATGAAACAGGGACCCAACGATTTCCCTTCCCGATGACCAATAAATCTCTTTGGAAAGCCCCGAAATCTGCCGATCGATCTCCTCATCAGAGAGAAGATCAGAGGTGAGGATCTCCATTCCTAAACTTTTGCTTAATGCAAGAACATCTTTGTTGATATCGATATCGAACAGGTTGTAAGGATGTCCAACGAATGCCACACGCCATGGAAATCCAATCTCTTTCCCTCCCCCTTTGATGGGGGAGGGTGAGGGTAGAGGCGGGGGTGGAAAGAACCGGGTTGCCTCCCCCTCCTCTTCGTCCCCTCCCGCCAGGGGAGGGGAAATATTTTCTAAGTTGCTCTTTATTTTTGGTGTGGGGATTCCCAACTGGAAGAGTTGTCTCGTTGGGAGCCCGTTAATCCGATTCATCCACTCTTCTTTGAACTCAAAAAAAGACTTTTCTCCTTCCCGAAAGGCTTTCTTGCTTTCTTTCTTCGACGCCCCCAACCTTTCCCCGATTTCCAGAAAAGATTCGTTCAACGAATTCCCTCCCTTTCGAAGATCAATTATCTCGTTGATGATGGGGACACATCCTTCTGTGGCCAGCCGTACGATGTCCGGAGCCCCCCGGAATTTAGGACACATGATGTAAGTGCGATGGATGCTGACCAACCGGGGGATGAAAAGATGATCCACTTTATCTTTCAACTGGACGGCATGGGTGACGAGCATTTTCATCGGAAGACAGCTGTCTTCGATATAGATGATCTTTCCCTTTTTTCTTACCCCGTCAGAAACGATCACCTCCCAACCCAGCGCCTCAAAGAAGGTGTACCAGAAAGGGAAGTAACGATAAAACATCAGGGCTCTGGGGATGCCTATGCGGCCCTTCTTTTCCACTCCAACATCTCCACAAAGGCCTCGAGAAGTGTCTGGATTCGGCCTTCGATTTCTTGTTCGTCCAAGATGAGGGTAAGGATCGGGATGTTCCAATCTTTCCCCACCTTGGTCAAAATTCCAGAGGCGGTGGTCTCTGGCATGCAGGCAAAGGGCATGAGATGGACGACGCCATCATATCCCTCTTTGGATCTCAGAATTGCCTCACCAATGGAGACATTGCATTCTGCCCCCACATCATAACCGAGATAGGCCTGTGAAGCTTCAAAGAAACGAAGTCTTTCGGAGGTTTGATCCGCTCTGTTTCTCCGGAGAGTCCTCAGAATATGGGTAGAGAACCAGGAGGTGCGCGTCACCTCGACTCCCAGCTCCCCTAATTTCTGTTCCACCCCTCGATTGATATGGGGGTCCATCACCGTGTAGAGCTCCCCCACGATGGCAACTTTAAATGGGGTGCGAGAACGATCCTGTCCCATCTCGTGCAGGAATTCCTTTCCTTTCCGAACCGCTTCCTCCAACGCTCTGGGTGTTTTGGCCTCATCCACCCAAAGAAGAGCCTTCTTCAATCTCCTTTGAGTCTCCCCTTTGATGATTTCCATCGGCCTCACCCTCATGGCCAGCCGTTCCAATCCTTCGCAGGCCATCATCTTTTTCCATCCCATCCAGAGTCCGTATGGAAAGAGGAGGAAATTTCTTGCGCTCAATTCTTTTTTCAGTTCCTTCGTCTCCTCATAATTCTTCCAGATGGCCTGCCAGCTCAATCGGGGTGGAATGGTCAACCATCGATAATGAAGCCCCATGTCTTCAAGGATCACTTTTTGAACGAGATCGTAGAGTCCCAGCCGACAGGGAGGTCCGCTGCCCACCATCACAATGGTATCCGCTCCCATCTGAAGGGCTTCGATAAAATTTCCCAGGATGATTTTGAAAGGGAGGCAGATACACTCATTGGAATGGAGGACACCAAGGGTTAGAGTTTTACGACTGGTTTCAGGAGGAACGATATATGGAATTCCGGCAGTCTCTGCAATAGCCTTGCAGAAGATATGCATGGAGCCCAGATGGGGGAAAGTCACCTTCATCCATGTCAACCCATTACCTTTCTGCCTTCTGAGAGAGGCTGGCCATCTTGACTTTCGATTCTCTCCTTCCAAGAGGCTTCAGCAATCTCTCCGTAAACCTTGGCATAGGCTTTGATGGCTTCGGCGAAATCGGTGAAGAGACGTTCCGCGCCTTCATGGGTGAAGTACTTGGCATGGTGAAGGGCGATCTCTTGCCCCTGTTCAGGGTGATCGATTAGAAGACAGGGACGGTACAGGTTTTCTGAGAAGGGTTGGCGAGATCGGATCTCCCGAAAGAGAGGCGAATTGAGAGCCTCAGAGAGAGACTTCTCTTTGATATTGTCGGAGGCGAAATGACAAAAGACACATGGCTCGACATCTCCACGGGCATTGACATGAAAGTACTTCCTCCCTGCTGCAATGCATCCCTGAGTGAGACAGCCATCATTCCAGAAATCAACGAAGAGCATGGCTTTCGTGGCCCGAAAATGGACGAGCCGTTCCCTCATCCGGGTCCTCTGCTCAGGAGTCGCCATGAGGCTGAGATCAGGATCTCTCCCGATGGGAACGTAGTGAAAGTTCCAGAGGAGGATGCACCTCTTTTCGACCAGAAAGTCAATAAAGGCATCGCTTGTGAGGACATCTGTATTTTTGGAAGTCTGAGTGGTGGAGACAGCAAAGAAAATCCCGGCTTTCCTGAGCCAATCCATCACACGGACGATTTGATCGAATTGACCTTTCCCTCTTCTTGAATCGGTCTCTTCCCTGAGGCCTTCGAGGCTGATCGCTGGAACGACATTCCCCAAGGCAACAAATCGATCAATCATCTTTTCATCGATCAGTGTGGCATTGGTGTAGATTTGGAACATCATATCTTCATGCTCTGCAAAAAGGTCAAAGAGGTCTTTCCTCAAGAACGGTTCTCCACCTGTCATCAAGACGAGATGGATGCCCATCGCTTTACATTCTCCCATCAACCGATCCAGCACTTCATAAGGAAGATCCTCTTCAGGATAAACCCCTGCATAACATCCATAGCAATTCAGATTGCATCGCATGGTCGGGCTGATCAGCATGGCATCCGGCGGATAAAATCCTTTCTCTACCTCAAAGGCCTTTCTCCGATTGGTACCCACCAATAGTTGGTTGATGATGAAGTTAGAGATGATCTTCTTTCGATGGTGAGGATGCGTTTCGCCAAGAACCCTTTTTGCAATGGTCAAGCCGGGATGATCGGTTCGGAAAAGGGTACGAATCCATCGGATCTTTTCCCGATAGGATTCTTTCTGGGGAATTTTTTCCGCCAGATCGGTGAGGCGAATCAAATTTTCCTTGGATGTATTGGCCAGGAGAGAAAGAGCACTCGTTGTGAATTTTTCTATGGCGTATCGCTTTGTTCTTTGGTAGAAATCCATTCCCTTCTTCACCAAAGGAGACTTCGAAGAAAAAGCTTACAGACCAACCATGTATCCGTCACAGGCCTAAAATGGCTGGAACCTGTGCCGTCAACTTTTTGTGTATTGATAGGAACACATAACACACTGAACCCTTTTTTGCAAGATTTTATCAGGAGTTCCAGCTCTGTTTCAAACCCGGAGGTTGAGAGATCGATCTCCTTCAGCACATCTGCACGAATCAGTCGAAAACCGGACTGACTATCCGTAATATCTGAATGGCAAAGCCGGGCAACTGCTTTGACTCCCAGGCGATTCCAGAATCGGCGGAGGAAGGTCATCCTCCCAAATTCTCCAGCCCTGGAGCCAATGAGGATATCGGGTTTGACGCCTCGAAATATCCTGAGAAGAGAAGGAATCTCTGAAGGGTCATGCTGACCATCGGCATCGAGGGTGATGACCACCTGATAGCCCTTTTGGAGGATATATTGAAACCCCGTCCGGAGGGCAGCACCCTTTCCAAGATTATAGGGATGTTCCAGGAGATGTACTCCATGTGCTGAAGCAACCTGTTTCGTCTCATCCAGAGAACCATCATCCACAACGATCGTATCGATCTGAAGGGACAAAATCTTCTCAAGGATGGGGCCAAGGGTTTCCACAGCATTGTAAGCTGGGATGAGAATGCAGATTTTGTCTAAAGTCAGCATCGGACCGAACTCTTCCCCTCACCCCATCCCTCTCCCCATAGAGGAGAGGGGGAGGGGGGCATTTTGGATTGGGATTTTATATTCTTCGGTGAGTATGAAATTTTTTATTGAAATAAACTCAAAGTCGTTTAGAAGTCTAATCATTCGCTCCTCCGTCGTCCTGATCTTCCCGTAACAGACGAATCTCTTGATCCAAGGAAGGGCGATTCTTGGAGGAAGGGAATCAAAGTCAGAGGGATGGCAGAAGATGAGAACAGGATGGCCACGATGATTCAATCTCTCGATCGTTCTTCGAATATTTCGATAAGGAAATATCCGGAGCCCCCATCCGCCCCCAATAGGAAGGTTCCCCAGCGGGGATCGCATGACCAGGGGGGGAAATTCCCTGATTTCACCATAAGGGGTGGAAAGGGTGTAAGGGGCTGTGGGAGCATTTGGGATCCCAATAAACCGGAGTGGGGCGATGCTCGAATCGTAGATGAATCCATTTTCGACCAAGAGATCGAGCGCCCAATACGAATCTCTTTTCCCCTTGCCTGCCTTCGCGACAAAGCTTGCTCCGGCGGGTTCCGTTGGCTGCATGGCTCCATAGATCGACCACTCGGGTGCACGATAACCGATCACCTTCTCTTCATCACTTCCAATGATCCCTTCGATGAGGCTTTTAGACCGAAGAAGATCACGGAGGAATTCTTCCCTCTCCTGTTTATAAACCTGAACATGGCCATATCCATGGGAGGCGATTTCATGCCCTTCCCCGTAGATCATCTTCACAACCTCCGGTGTCCTCTCTGCAATATAGCCGAGCACGAAGAAGGTGGCTTTTACTCTAAAACGGCTGAGAAGGGTGAGGATCCTTTCCACATTAATCAGGATTCGACTCTCACATCGATCCCAAGAAGAACGAGGGAGGATGTGTTCGATATCACAGATGTGATACCAATCTTCCACATCCACCGTTAGTATATTTTTGATCGCCATGTTATCAATAGCCTGTGTTTCACGCCGATTTATTATAACCCAAATTGAGCGTTTTTTTTAAAATTATTGGTGTCCACCAGATTCTTTACATTGCCGATCAACAAAGCCCCTTTTTCTTCATGTCATGCTCTGCCCCCAATGGATACCTTCAGGGGGTAAAAATTGTCTCTTGTTTAACCCCATACATTTTGTTATTTTAATAGTACATGAGTTTCGGCTAAATCAGATTAGTGTTGCATTTAAATGATACTATACTACCACGAATTCGATTCGCCTCCCATCCAAGTGTTGGATCTGCAGATCGTTTAGCTGTTGTAGCGCAGGCTCCAGTCTTGCCATGCCTTCCGGATCCTTGGAATTGCGATTAAGCCTGATGCGCCTGATATTTTTCGTCAGCTCGATCTCGGCCGACATCAGCAGGATGTTGTGGAGAAATTGCGCCAGAGCCATTGTATGATTCGGCAGGTACTCATGGAGAAACCAGCTGCTCAAATTCACCAGGGCGACACGAAAATACGCCATGATCTGGTCCAGTTCTACGTCGATCCGATAGACATAGTCTTTGCCTTGAAGGCGCAACCACTCCTTTTCATATCTCCGTAGCTTGTGCAAATCCTTCCCCCACTCGGATTCAATCGATTTGGTCTGGTGCCGGCATTGAGCCATTTCCCTGGAGAGTGACTTGAGAATGGACCGCATCTCTTCGTTGACAACTCGTTTGCCATCCACTATCTGGCTTCGGGAATGAATGCGACGCTCTTTGTCAATACAGACGGCGAGACGTTCCTCTTGGTCGGCAATTGCTTTCAGCGGAAGACTGAGCCTTTGCCTCAAGGCGGTAATCCGTCTTTGCAGTGCTTTCTGAGTCTGTTGCACCTTCTCGTCGGGCAGCTTTTTTTTACCGTAACCGGCTACGCGGTTCAGACAAGCAAACGACTTCATGCTCCTAAACTGCAGTTCCTCGTGCGGCCAACGGTTAAAGTAAGCCTTGACCACCAGGCTGGCTCCAACCGTTTCCTTGGGAAGGCTCGTTATTAGCACGGTCCTCTTGCCGTAGTCCCAATCGATTCGCACGGCGCGGACCACCACCAGATATCCTTTCTCCCGCGAATCCTCCAGTTCCAGAAGGCAATCCCGCAGCGTCGCATCCCCGTAATAATAGCGCTTAGGACGCCCTTCCTCGCGAACCTTACTCGGATGGTATTGGTTGTCATCCAGCGCTGTGATGTAGTGATATCGATCCTGCTCCGCAAACGCCCTCAACGTCGCCACACCGTTGCTGGCGGCGTCCATGACGATCACTCGCGTCACCCGCAACGGCGGACCCGGACCCTCCATTGCGTCTTCGATTTTCTCGAACATATCGAGAACGTGTTCCCCAATCGGCGCTTTGCCGGCATAAGTCTCCAGATACACCGGATGTCCGAAACCATCATGCACAAATACTTGTTCCAGACAGCCCATGACTCGTCCGAGCATGGTCACCTTGTTTTTTTTGACCCGCTTCTCGGACCAGAGAGGCTTGGTATTCCCGTCAACGTAGTAACACAAAAACGGAAGCCCCGAGGGATTGTTCTCGAACGTTCTCCAGTGCGCCTGCCAAAAAGAGACCTGGTCCCGCAGCAGGCGATCCGATATCCCCAGATACTTCAGTTCCCGCAGGAACTTGTCCAGAGTGGCATGCTGGTAGTTGTAACCACAAAAATGCTCCAGAGCATTCCCCAGCGGAGTGTTGGCCGAACGTGTGGTCCCGTTCAGGGTAATCAAGGGCAACGCCAGAATCCCCAGACACTTCCGCTCCATAATGAGCTCCCCCGCCTGGAACAATGCCATGCGCGAGTAGTTCTTGTGCTCTCTTTTCTCTTCCACCGACGAAAAGCGCCTCATCCGGATATCCGTACGCCGGTTATACTCGCCCGTAACCTGTCCCAGAGAGTTTCGCCCTTTCCGGTCCCGCGAGACGCGCTCCTGCCGGAATGCGTCGCTCTTCCGAAAGCGCTCCCTCTCTCGCAGTATCACCTCAGCCGTATGCTTTGCCCATCCCAGATGCAGCGCCAGCGCCCCGATGATCTCGAAACCACCGCAAGGCGTGAAGATCCTTTCCGGTTCCACAGGTCGCGGCCACTCCATTTGCTCTCCCGCTCCCCTCAAAAAACGGCTCACAGTGGACCGATCCACTCGTATTCCTAAAGCGGTTTCCAATGACTCGCATATTTGCAGCAAACTCAGCCGAGGATTCGCATGGTGAACTCCCCGAACAAACCCCTCCGCATCCGGAGTCAGTTTTCGGTGATTCCCCCTGCCACGTCCATCAACGAGACCGGCCAGACCCTCGGTTGCGAACCGCCCCTTATAGCGGAAGTATTGGGCCCTACCGATTGGGACCACATGTTTTCCAAAGTATTCGTTGACGGATAAGCCTGAATCGCCAATCTTTTGCAGGATCGAGACTCTTTCGCTTGCCTCCACAGAATCCCTCGCTCACCATTGAGAATCTCACATATACTTCACAGGTGGACTTAGGATAACACTAAGTATCAATTAAATGCAACACTTTTTTATTTAGCCGAAAGTCATA
>Ga0315276_10002066_pt1 | contig 18228 bp, 14 predicted proteins | sample YL17G05_0_MG_FD_204542 | JGI IMG/M metagenome (GOLD analysis project Ga0315276, IMG submission 204542) | Sediment microbial communities from Yellowstone Lake, YNP, Wyoming, USA - YL17G05_0 | ecosystem: Environmental > Aquatic > Freshwater > Lake > Sediment | place: USA: Wyoming | collected... | reverse complement strand
GAGGATTGTTTGTTCGTAACTGCCGCCAGTGCTTATCAGGATAAGAATAATAACTGAAAGTCTCCTCAAAACCCTCAGCAACGATCTGGGCGGCTTTCGACAATTTCATCTCTTTGAGCTTCTTGATGACAGCGTGGGCCTTCTCTGTGGCCGCCTGTTTGTCTTCCTGGGCATGGATAGCCTTGAGCATCGCTGCGACCTCTCTGACTTTTTGTTTGGGGACATGGCTAAAGATATTACGATACCAATGCACCGTGCAACGCTGCCAATCACAGTCAGGATAAAACTCAGCCAAAGATTCCACCAAACCAAGGCACTTGTCCGAAACAAACAAACGCACTCCTTTGAGTCCTCGTTTCTTCAAATCACTTAAAAAGGCACTCCAACCGGCTTTGTCCTCTTTGGCATCTTCAAGTTTACCTCGCTGGCCCTGGTGTGCAGTTTACGCTGATAATGACCGGCACGAGTGTCTGTGCGTGCGCCGGTTCGCTCATAACGCTGAGCCTGACACAACTGATCAGCCTCAGCATCCAACAGATTATTGAGAGTCAGTTTGAGTAAATAAAACAATTGAGCCGGCAATCCCAGCAGTGATATTTCGTTGGATTTGAATGGGGCAAAATTTTGTAAGTGCTTGATTTTGACGGGGTTATGCTCATTTGTGGTTCCACAGGGAATTAGATAAATCCGCTTGGGGGGTTATATTATTCATTGCAAAAACGGTCGGTATTGGTATAATAATTGTGATGAACTAAATTGAAATAGGGGGAAAATGTAAGCGTAAGCTACATGCCAGGAGAATAAGCCATGAGTTACTTTGTGGAAAATGGCCGAGGTGTTGGTTTTTGCCCAAGTGGTAAGGTCTTAGCGTTTCTGGGGTGCGTGATTTTTGCGGTTCTGTTGGCAGGCTCCGGTGAGATGGCAGGTCAATCTGGGCCAGACCCCAATACGTCCTCCGGCAATCGTTCGGGTGGTAGGCCGGACCGCGGACCGCTTATCGGCCCGGGAGCAGGCTTTGGCGCAGTGGCGCCGGTAGATCCGACATATCTGCAGCAGGGACCAGGTGGCTCGGGGCGACCCAACATGCCCCGGCAGCCGTGGGTACCTCCTTCAATTCAACGTCCGGGTGCTGTTGAAAGCGAGCCAGAGGTTCCGAAATTTGTCGCTCCCGATCTGCCGCGGAATTTGGTTACGCTTTTCCAGGAGGCCTGGCAGGCGAAAAAACAAGACAATTACGCGAAACTGGGCGCTATGCTCCACCATCGCCGTGGGGTAATAAAAAAGACCAAGGTGGGCGACTCGAACGTTCCACAGGAATGGGTTGACGATGAGAAATACCTGACCAATTGCCAGATTCTGATTCGCCAGGGCAAATACATGGAAGCGGTGGAGCTTATCCAGCCGCGCTGGGAGCAGCGCCGCGAGGACGAACTGCTCAACGGTGATCTGGGTATGGCATTGGTGCAGGCGTCGCTCTCGGCGGTGGTCATCGACGATCAGCCGGTGCTTGGGCGTGAGCAAATGAAGCAAATACTCGATATGGTCATTGACCGTGATCCGATGCAGATTGAAGCGGCTGTTGTTCGGGCATGGATGATAGATGCCAATCAGGACGAGGAGTTTTTGCGTTTGGAGTCACGACCGTCCATTATCGAGCGCAACCGTCGGCTGCTGCCGATCCAGCAAAGTCTCGATGCAGACCTCGGTCGTGAGGACCAGACGGCCGCCGCCCAACCGGAATCGGTGAGGCCGAACTTTATACCTGGAATGCCACCTGGAATGTATCCGGGGATGCCACCTGGGATGTATTCTGGCGCTAATCGGACGGCGGCTCCAGCCGGCTGGCCTCAGTCGAAATCGGGTGTGCCGGAATCAATAAGTCGGTTTCTTTTTAGCGTTATATCGTATTCGCTGGGGATCAGTCGGGACCCTGTATTTGACGAGGTGGCCCGTTGCAAGGAATTTTTCAACAGCGAGTATTTCCTAATGACAGACCGCAGCGGTTATACCTACGCCTATATAAAAGGGCGCCTTTGGCAGCAAATGCAGGCGTCGGGCAGGTCGCAATGGAGATTTCTCGACAAACCCAACAAACAGGGACCATGGCAGGCATCCAGTCTTTATCTGTTTCGCTGGAGCGGCAAAGAAGAAGAAATCGAAAAATACTTTACCCAGGATGGTGGTTTGACTGGGGCAAGAGCCAATTCTGGTTTTCCTCGACAATATAACAGCAACTCCAGACAATCGTCAACCGGCTTCGGTAATCAGGGCGATCAGCAACCGCTCAGCGAGCTTCGCAATCTTTACAATCTGCTTAGGGACAAGCAGCCCATTGACAACGGCGATCTGGGCCAGATCGGCGAATATACGCTGACTATTTATGATTCGAGTCCGATTTTTGTCGAGCATCTGCTGACGATTCCGATACATGTAAGCCCTGTGACCACCTTCAAGTCTGCCTGGCGGCGTCAGAAAACGATGGCCCTTGGGGCGGAGGAAGGAAAGTATCTGGTCTTTTCATACTCGCAACTGAATACTCTCAAGTCTCTGCAGGGACCGTTGACCCAGCAGCAATCGCAATCAAGAGAGTATGCCAGTAAATTTGACATGGTTCCTTTGTTTTGTGTGTTGGAAAAGGAAAAAGGCTCAGTTGAGATAAATTTTTACCGTGACGATCAGGGCGAAAGATATTTGATCAGCGATAAGGGGCAGAAGATTTATTTTACGGATTCCGATATGCTGGAGCTTCACACTCCTGGTTTTCAACCGGGCAAACCGTACAAGGGGCGACTAATCAGACCCGTGTCGTTTTCGCGCTATGACGATGACCTCGATACCGCCAAGCGAATGCTCAAATGGGCCTGCGACACCCAATCGCCCGCTCTGAGCGAGTTGATCGGTGACATCGAAAAGAACGGTCGCCGTGGTAAAACCGTTGACGAGCTGCTTTTTGACGCGGTATTTTTGGGAAAGACTGCGATCTCCACGGATCGCAGCCAAGGCCAGAACTGGCAGCAAACGCTTTGGGACCATAAACTTCATATCGAAAACGCAAAAGAATTTTTTGTATCTACTCCATACGGATTTGATCCGCGCGGTCGGCTGTTTATTTGGCAGAATCTTGACAGCAGTTCCGGCGGAAATCCATGGGAGCCCCGTGGTTTGTCCGGCGCGATGCCTTCCGCGATGCGCACTGCAATGATGCCTATGGGAGGCCCCGGTATGCCTGCGGGAAGACGTGGTATGCCTATGGGAGGTCCCATGAGCAGAAGTATCATTGGCGGTGAAACCGGTAACGAACCATCGTCTTTGATTTTCCTTGATGAAAATGGTGAGATCGTTTCTCAGTTTTATGACGACAGCCAACTGGACAGTTTGAAAGCCGGTCAGCAGAGTGATTTTCTTGTTCCCAGTGATCAGACGGTTCCCAGTCCTTTTATCGGGATTTCGAGTCAATGGCAACCGGAAACCATGCGGCAAAAGGCGCAGCAAGCGGACGCTAAAGGAAATTTGCATCTGGCGGCAACGTTATATCGTGAGATGCCGCCTCTGGATTTTGTTTTCACCAGCATTCCTACCGGGGTGCCAAGCTCCAGTCAGATCAAGGCGATGATCAGCGAGATGGAATCGGCCATTCAGAATGCGGTTAACAAACTCCAGATCAAGATTGAGTTTGCGAAGATTCTCGAGAAAATGGGCCGTTCGGACCAGGCCAATGAAATGCAATGGGGGGTCAAGGCCTCATGGAAACTGGCGGTAAAGCCACTACTGGAGGAATTTGAGCGATTCGCGGTCAGTTATGGTTATATTGTCTCGGATGGGTTTCTGCAGAAGCAGGCGGTGGTAACGCAACTGCTGGCGAATATCCCTCCCACCGAAGATACGGCTAAGGAACAATCTCAAAGTTTTATGGCAAGACTCATCAAAGGCATAAAAACGATGGAACAACCGTCGCAAAAGAGTTCGGACCCTGTCGATACGAACATCAAGTTCAATCTGACGGATTTCGAGAGTGCTGACGGGATCGACCAGATCGATAAGCGGCTGACCCAATTTTACCAGGGCAAACCCTCGATTACCGAATACCTCAAGGCAAAGCAATGGCTCCTGACGCAGCATCCAAATCTGCTGATGCGAAGTCCGGACAATGAGTTCGAAAGCATGATATTCAGTTGGAAGCCCCTGGAGATTTCGGCGGGGGAAATCGGCCATCTCGATTCATTGGCAAAACCATCGGAGGAGTTCAGTCAATTATGGAACGAGGTCTTGTATAAGGTTGAGACCAAACAATATGGGTTGGCTCGTCTGTCGCTGTTCGAAGCGGCCTATCACCAGCGGAACGCAGCCGCCCAAAACAAACCTGAATCGCTCGATTATCTGGTTCGTTCGGCCAATGCGATTGCCATGTTATGGCTGGCTACCGGAAGCGAATCCTTTTTGTATGGCCCGGTCCGTTTCGGTACGGATTTTGTGAAGATAACGGATAACGAACTCAAGGATTTCATTCAGCCTCGCATGGCGGTGAAGTTGTCCGGGGAGCAGGTGGATTATTATCTTCGACCGATTCGCAATATCACAGATACGGTAACGCGTTTGTCGGAATCTGATGAATACCTCAACCGGAGATTTTTCTGGTTCGAGTATGTACAACTGGCCTGCGATACCGGCCTTGACAGGTCCGCTGCCACCGGATATCAGCAACTGGGCGAATTACCACAATCTCCAAAAAAGGATCCGGTCAAAACGCACGAAAGGGAAAGCGTATATCAGGCCAAACAGATGTTGCAGCAGGCTTATGTGCAAAAAAGACTGACTCCAATCGGGGCATTGCGTTCGTGTGATACGATTATGGAAAGATGGCCCGAGAGTATAGAGGCCCAGGAGGCCGAGGAAATGATCAAAAGCATTTTGCGAAGCCGACCCGCCGAGAAAAAGGAAAGGCAAAAAGAGGGCAAGTACACGGGCGAATAACCCATGCCGCTTGCGATTGCCCGGTCGCAAATTGTTTACGAGGCGTCTGCACTGCCTTGTGATGTGTTCTGTGCCTCTCGGGTAATGGTTTCGATGCGTTTCTCGGCCTGTTCGAGGATGTCCCGGCAGTGGGCGATGAGCTTCATGCCCTGCTCGTATTTGTCGATGCAATCTTCCAGGGGGATCTTACCCTGTTCGACATCGGTGACGATCTTTTCCAGTTGGGCTAAAGTCTGTTCGAACGTTTGTTTTTCAGGTTCCGATTGAGTCATTTTTTTGCTCCCTTTTGACAGATAATGTCACTTTACTTTCAATATTCGTTTTGCCGGCTAATTCGGTGATTAATAGATCGCCCGGTTCTATTTTAGTTTTCCCGCCGACGATCTCCATGGTGTTTTTCAGGCGGGTGATGCTGTAGCCGCGATGCAGAACACCGCGGGGATTGAGGTTTTCCAGACGCCCGGTGTAAGCGTTTAGCTGCTGATGTAATTGCCGCCAGAACGCCTGCCGGGCGGTATCTATTCGGCCGGTCAAATGCTCAACGGTGCTCTGCTGCTGACGGACGCGATACAGCGGCCTGGTTCCAAGCAGGTGCGAACAGGTGACGGCTAATTGATTTTCGCGGGCCTTATAATAGTTACCAGACGCCGACTGTAGCCGGTGCTCCAGTTCGGCCAGACGTTTCTGACCACGGGCCAGGGTGATATGCGGCTCGATTACTCGTAAGGCGGCGGCGTGGCTTTCGATAATACGCCCTGTGCGGCGGAACAACTCGCTAAGATGCTGTGAGAGGATAGCGGTTTTTTCGTCGAGTAACTGGCGGCTGATACGCAGGATATCCAGCGGTCGGGCAAACAAGGGGCGGTCTGAGAGGTTTTGCCAGGTCGCCTGGGCCGATTCCCAGCGGCCTTGGGTGCTGTGGTAAAGCCGCTGTTGGAGTTGCCGGATGCTTTGCAGTATCTCGGTTCTGTCCGGCACGGCCAACTCGGCCGCGGCCGTGGGAGTGGCGGCCCGACAGTCGGCAACCAGATCGGCGATGGTAAGATCGATTTCGTGCCCGACGGCGCTGATAACAGGAATTTCGCAGGCGAAGATGGCGCGTGCAACAATATCTTCATTAAAGGCCCATAGGTCCTCGATGCTACCACCGCCGCGACCTACGATCATCAGGTCGATGCCGCCGAACTCGCCGCGACGCCGGTTCAACTCGGCGATGGCCCCGGCGATCTCCGCTGCGGCGCCCGAACCCTGAACAGCAACCGGATAAAGTAATTTCCTCACGCCGGGGAAACGCCTGTTGAGGGTCTTGGCAATATCTTCGATGGCGGCGCCGGTGGAGCTGGTAACGATAGCAATAGTGGATGGGTATTTCGGCAGCGGTTTTTTATGACTATCATCGAACAGGCCTTCTTTTCGCAGTTTTTCGGCCAGCTGGCGAAATGCCAGTTCCAAAACGCCGGTCCCCGACGGTTCCAGTTTGTCGATATAAAACTGATATTTACCCTGCGGCTCATAGAGATCGACCCGGCCGGTGGCAACGACAGCCATGCCGTCAGCCGGGCGAAATTTGAGCCGGCCGGCAGCATTTTTCCACATAACCGCTGAGATGTACGTGTTTTCGTCCTTCAGGCTGAGGTAGAGATGACCGCTGCCGTGAAGTTTACAGTTGGAGATTTCGCCGGCCAGGACAATTTTGGCCGGCAGATGCTCATTAAGTGCCAGCCTGATCATGCGTGTAAGCTGTGTGACCGAATAAACATCGGGTAGTAAGTTCGCCGTTGCTTTTTTGTCAGATTCCTGCGGGCTGGTTGCGGAGGGTTGGGCGACGCTGTCTGATTTTTTCGGATCGAAGAAATCAGGTTGTCGTGAACCCCCTTTTGGTTTGCCGTCAAAATTGAAAAATGGAAGCTCACCTTGAATCATTGTTTTATCCGTTCATCCGTCCCATGATTTAATTTGCTCTTGATTTTAGAGCTTAAAGCTGTGGGTTTCAAGTATCAAATTGAAAGGACCGAACGAGATGCAGCCTCTTCCTAAACAGACGATCTTCCACCGATGACAGGCATAATCAGAGACAGCACCGGATTAGGCGTAATTAGGCCCGGACAATCCTGATATTTGGAATGCTTTATAGCGAATTGATGACCTGATAGCTCAGGTTGTTTTTGCCGTTATCTTTGACCAGATACATCTGGTGATCGGCCAGTTCGAGAATTCCAGCCGCCCCGGCGGGAGAAGCCCCGGCTTCGTAAAAAACCATACCGATACTGCAGGAAAGAACCGCACCATCGGGGGGAATCTGCAAAATGTTCGACAAAGAGAAGTTGTGAATTCTCTCGAGTAAATTCTTTGTCAGGAAGACGGCCTGATCCAGCCGCACTCCACTCAAGCCCACCACAAATTCATCGCCGCCATAACGAGCTACACAACCTGTATTGCCAAATCGCTCTTGCAGCATCCGGGCGAATTCCTTGAGTAACCGATCACCGGCAGAGTGGCCGTATTGATCGTTAACTTCTTTGAAGTTGTCGATATCGATAAATAATACTGCCAGCGAAGCCTGCCCCGATCGCAGGCTCTGACAAGCTTCCTCCAGGTTCCCGGTCAGTACGTCGCGGGTAGCCAGACCGGTGAGCGGATCGGTCTGAGCCTGTTGACGATAATGAGCAACCGAATTAGTCAAACTATCACAATAGCTTTTGAACTTCTTCATCTCCGATTCGAAATCAAAAATCTTGCGGTTGGCGTCGTTGGCCAGACCGCTGAGCAGATTATTGGTTTGGCTGAGCAACTTGGCGATATCGACCTGGTCAGGAAGGATGTCGCCAAAAAGCTTTGAAACACCGGAAAATTCATGACTGGTTTTCTCCAATATCTTATTCAGATCTTTACCGCTAAGTCCGAATGTAGTGTGGGCATAGTCCAGCAAGGTTATGTCTTCTTCGCTGAGCGACTCAGGACCGTTCAGCGAGAGTGTGCCGACAAAATAGGCGATCTGGGACAATTGAACCTCCTCATCCGTACTGGGCTGGGCCTCACTACGACAATGGTGGACGCAGATGGGATGGGCCAGCAACTTCGGCAGCCCCCACTGTTGGGTAATTATTCCGGCAGCGGCGAGATGATCGAACGGGAATAATTCATGTTCGAGGAGATACAGGGAAGCCTGAGAATTGTTGTTTGTGTTATGCCACAACTTGGCATATTCCTGGCCGAGCGCCTGCACCAAAAAAGGTATGCCGCAATCTTGCAGCAGTCCGATCAGAAACGCCTCCTGGCATCGCGCGGAACAGTAATGATTGGCCAACTGCCGCGCCAAAACAGCCCGCAGAACACTATGACGCCAAAAGTCCTCCATGTCAAAGCCCGACGCACCGAACTTGTTCAAGGCGGTAGCTAAATGAAAACCCAGTGAAACCGACTTGACGTATTTCAACCCCAGTGCGGTGATGGCCCGTTCCAGGGTCGAAGCCTTGTGGCGCAGGCCGTAATAGGCGGAGTTAGCCACACGCAGCAGACGGGAGGCCAATCCCGGATCAGCCTCTATCACACGGGCAAAATCGGCAAAATTGGCATTTTCGTCCCTGCAAAGTTCCACCAGCTTCTGCGCCACCATTGGTAAAGTGGGTACATCAGCCTCGGACAAGAGTTGATCTAATTTTTTATCATCTACCGGCGATTGCTGCTCCATCGAAACATCACTTGGCATTAATAAGTCTCCACTGTCCCACCACAGAATTCAGGCTTGGTGGTCTCCCTACAAGACCACCTGTCATCCAAAAGCCTGCCCTCTCTTAAAGTGCTATAATCGGCTTGGTTGGCCCGCAAACTTAGGGTAAATCCTGATAAATCGGTTAGGAAATAGCTGAAGTTATCGGTCAAAAACGCAGGATTATTTGCCACTTACAGCGTTATCAGACTTGGCTTTGGTAGAAATCGCCCCGTTGCTCTGCCGGTAGTTGATTATTATCCAGGCGATTTTCAGGGGACAATCGCTTTAGGTGTGATAATCGGCGTTGATAGTGATGTATTCACGTGACAGATCGCAGGTATAGCAGAAATCACTGAACATTCCCACGCCCAGGTCCACATTTACCTGCCAATTTTTGGCTTTCATTTTACGCGTTAACTTGCCGGCATCGAAGCGGCTGGGACGCCCTTTACGGTAAACAGTGGTCCCGGCGATCTTGCAGGTGAGATTGTCGGGGTCGAATTTTGCGCCGCTGTAGCCGACCGCGCTGATGATGCGTCCCCAATTGGGGTCGGCTCCGTTAAAGGCGGTGCGGACCAGTGGGCTATCGACAATGGCGCGCAGCGCCTTGACGCCATCACGGCCTGTGGCGGCGCCGGTAACCGTAACGGTAACTCCGCAGGTGGCGCCCTCACCATCGGCGGCTATTTGCCGGGCCAGATCGTCACAGACCATATACAGCGCCTCGGCGAACCGCTCATATTCGGCGCCCCCGCGGGTGATATTTTTGTTGCCAGCCAATCCAGACGCCAACACGATAGCAGTGTCACTGGTGCTCGTATGATTGTCAATCGAGACCTTATTAAAGGTCACGTTTACAGCCTGTTTGATCGCCCGTTGCAAAAGAGTTGAGTTGATATTGATGTCGGTCGTTATAAACGCCAGCATGGTTGCCATATTTGGCGCTATCATTCCGGAACCTTTGGCGCAACCGGCTATCTGTGCTGTTTTAGAGCCTAATCGAACCGTCCGATGGGACATCTTGGTTTTGGTATCGGTGGTCAGAATTGCCCGGGCGAACTGGCGGCTGGACTGGGCGGAAACGGAAAGCTTCGATCCCGCCTGCGCGATTCCACGGCAGACCTTCTCCATCGGCAGATAATGTCCGATCACACCGGTAGAACAGACCAGTACATCCTGTGGGTTTACCGAAACCCGCCTGGCCACTTCACGGCAGATCGTATCTGCATCACGCCTGCCGCGTGCGCCGGTACAGGTGTTGGAGTTGCCGGCGTTGACAAAAATCGCCTGTGCTCTTCCTCCTTTGATATGCTCGCGTGTGACTTCCACGGGCGCACCGACTACTTTGTTGGTCGTAAATGTTGCGCCCACACGGCACGGCAGGTCGGCAACGATCAAACCGAGATCGAGATTGCCGCTGGCTTTGATGCCGGCTTTCACCGCGGCGATGCGAAAACCTTTTGGTCCGGTGAGAGTTTTATTTGCCATTGGGTATCAGACCTTATTAGGCGGGTTGACCTTTTTTATCTACAGAAGTCCCATGGTTTCAGGGAGATTACAGATTATATTCATGTTCTGCACCGCCTGGCCGGCGGCGCCTTTTATCAGGTTGTCAATAGCTGAGAAGACTACGATTTTCCCCTGGGTGGCGGTAGCGAAAATGTCACAAAAATTCGTACCGACCACGTTCTTGATCGCCGGCGGTTTATTCAGCATCCGCACAAACGGTTCGTCAGCGTAAAACCTGTTATAAAGTTTATCCAAATCTTTAGAATCTGCCCGGGCCAGCGGTTGGCAATAGATGGTCTCGTTAATGCCGCGATCGAAACTGCCCACGTGCGGTTGGAAGAGTACCCGGGTTTTTTGATTACAGGATTCGGTCAGTATCTGTTCGATTTCGGGCGTATGCCGATGTGTGCCCACTGCGTAAGCGAAAAGGTTTTCATTCATTTCAGGAAAATGAAAGGTAAGATCAGCTTTACGCCCGGCGCCGGAGGCGCCGGAGACGGCATTGACGATAATGTCGTCACAGGCGATCAGTTTTTCCTGCAGTAGCGGCGCCAGGGCCAGGGCAGCCGCGGTGGGATAGCAGCCGGGATTTGCAACCAGGCTGGCGCCTTCAATATCATGGCGGAACAACTCCGGCAGTCCGAACGCCGCTCGGCTGACGTTTATCTTATCGGTGTGTTTGACCTTATAAACCTTTTCATAAAGGGCGACATCGTGGAGGCGATAGTCGGCGCTAAAATCGACGACCTTTACACCGGTCTCAAGGAGCTGACCGACAAACTGCATCGACACCTTGTGCGGCAGACAGCAAAGAGCCACATCCCCAAGCTCGGCTAATTTGTCCAGGTCCACCGGCTCAATGGGCAGATCAAGCCGGTTGGCCAGCCTCGCAAACACGTCCGTAATATGTCCGCACTCTTCCGGCAGGGCCGTCAGATAAGTTACTTCCGCCTGGGGGTGTCGCAAAAGTATCTCGATGGATTCGCGAGCGGTATAGCCGGTGGCGCCAATTATTGCGACTTTAATCATGATTCTGTCGGTTTTCTAAAAAAAAGCTCCCGCCGGCATAGCAACAGGAGCCTGTAAGATTCGAATATTTGCAGCGATTAACGTTTGGAGAACTGGAAGCTCTTGCGTGCCTTCTTTTTGCCATATTTTTTACGTTCTATCATTCGGCTGTCACGCGTCAAAAGCCCGGCATCACGCAGTGCGCTGAAGGTTTCGGGATCGGCAATTACCAGGGCACGGGCCAAGCCGAGTTTGACGGCGCCGGCCTGACCGGTAATGCCGCCACCATGAACCTGGATGAGAACATCGTATTTCCCAGTACTATCGCTGGCGACCAAAGGCGCCTGAACGTCTTGGCGGTCCTGGATACGTGGAAAGAAATCATCAAGCTCGCGCTTATTGACAAGAATCTTACCGTTCCCGGGACGGATTCTTACACGCGCTACGGCTGACTTGCGTCGGCCGGTTCCCCAGCAATACTCCTTTGGTCCCAACTCGGCTGCGGTGGGAGGTCTTTTCTGGGGTTCCTCTTGCGGGCTGATTTGCCGGCCGGGCGTTGTCACGCGGACTGCGGCTCCCTGAAGACCGGAAAATGCCTTTCCCGGATTAACCAAAGGAGCACCTTGTTCGGGCTGTTCTGTCACGTTAAAAACCTCATTTTACATGAAAAAATATTGATATTGGCTGTCATCAAACACGGCTAAGTTCCAGTTCCTGCGGCATTTGCGCGGCATGTGGATGGTCACTGCCGCGATATACTTTTAGTTTCGAGAGCATTTTTCGGCCCAATTTGCTTTTTGGCAGCATACGGCGGACCGCCTCGATGATAATCTGCTCCGGCCTCTTATCCATCATCTTGGCATGGCTGACGTACTTATGGCCGCCGGTATAATAGGTGTAATAATCATACTGCCTGGTTTCAGCTTTTTTGCCGGTCAACTGGATCTTCTCGCAGTTGGTAACAACAACAAAATCACCGGTGTCCACATGCGGAGTATAACCGGGCTGATGTTTGCCCATTAGTACCATAGCGATCCGAGTGGCAAAACGACCGAGAATCTGACCTTCGGCACTAGTCACGTACCATGACTGTTCAACATGGCTCTTATGGGCCACAGTAGTCTTCTGTTGCATTGCTCGCATCGAAAATCTCTTTCTTCCGGGTTGTTTCCAAACCAGAATTACAATTAACACTGGCGTTACAATTTCACCATTTTATCCGTCTGGGCCACTCAGTCCACAACAAAACGGAATTCTCTATTGTAAATAAAACTTTCACCGTGTCAAATGCTTTTATGACAAATCCTTAAAGATTTACAAAAAAAACGCCAGGCGAGAAAACCTCGGCCCAATTTTTCATAACCGCTTGTGCTTTAAGTGGTTATGTCACGACTGGCCCGGGTTCGCCACCAAATACCCTCAATAACAACAGGGCAACGCTAAAATAAACCATGTAGCTGATTATATCGTTGGTGGTAGTTACCAGAGGTCCTGAGCTGATCGCCGGATCGACCCCGATTTTGCGGAAAATGTAAGGCAGCGACAGTCCCAGCAGAGTGGAAAGCATTATGGCACAAAACATCGATAGTCCTACCGCTACGCCCAGAATCGGTGCATGAGCAGTATTAAAACCCTGGGTTTGGAACAGACCAAGCCAGACACCCGCTACGCCCCCGGCTGTGAGTCCACAGATAATCGCTACGATTAAGGCAACCCGAAACTCACGTAAAAAAACCTGCGAAAAATCCAGTGCCGCCAAATCACCTGTTGCTAGGCCACGAACGACAATTGTCGAAGTCTGCATGCCGCTGTTACCGCCCATAGCCATGATAGCGGGGATAAACAACACTATGCAGAACCAATCGGACTGGTTGAACCGGTCTTGAAAAACCGCATAAAAAGTCAATGCCGCAAACATAGCACTTGCCATGCATGTCAGCAGCCAGGTCAGACGAACAGTGGCGGCTTTGAATATCTTGGGCGTATCCAGCTCAGCCGGGTGGGTACCGGCCATCACCAGAGCGTCTTCTTCAGCTTCCTCTTCCATCACGTCAACAACATCATCCACTGTGATACGGCCGAGTAGAACACCATTCTTGCCAACTACCGGCATTGCGATAAGGTCGTTCTTACGGAACGTGTTGGCGATTTCTTCCTGGTCGGCATTGACATAGACTGTCGGAAGCTCCTCATCCAGAATCTCGGCTATCAACGTTTCGCGGGGATGGCGAAGCAGGCTGTCCAGTGCGATACTGCCTTTGAGCCGATTCTGGTCATCCACGACAAAAACATAATAAAAATCCTCTTCGGGATCCGACTTGCAAAAGCTATGAATGGCATCGGCAACGGTACCATTTATCCCCACCGTCACCAGTTCCGGGCTCATAATGCCGCCGGCAGTGTCCTCTTCGTACTTCAGCAGCTTCTCGATCTTGTCCGATCCGGCCTTGGGAATATGGTCGAGAACCTTTTCGGACCGTTCTTCGCTCAGCTCGGCTACAACGTCGGCGGCTTCATCGGGTGGCATTGTGGCGACAATATCGGTCAACTCGTCGCTGGTAAGGCCTTCCACGACTTCGCTGCGCGTAGCTTCGTCGATCTTTTCCAGCACCTCGCCAGCATCCCGAGGATCGAGCAGATCGAACAATATCTGACGGGCGATCTCATCTACCACCTCGATCACTTCTGCCACATCCGAAGAACGCGATTCAGACAACAACTGACGCAATGCCTCGAAATCTTTCGCTTCCATCAGATGCTCAATACGATCCAGCAACTGTTTACGGGCTAGTTCGGAATCCGCCAAGACCATCCTCTCCTGTTGAGTAAATAAGTATATGATCGCCTAAATATATGAGCAAATCCCAATATTGCATTCACTCGGTCACCTGCCCATCTTATCTGTACATCCAGCCAATTCAATAAATACCCGAAAAGTATAATTATTACCAGCCTAACTTTCGCGGTTTTTTTAACCAAATCTTCATTCAACGGGGGCTGTTACGCGAAAATGGATTTTTTATGACCGGCGTTGGCGTCAAAAGTACCATCAAGGAACAGGGTCCCAACCACCTTTCCCCCAGGGATGACACCGTAAAATCCGCTTAAACGACAGATAACACCCTCGCCACAGACCATACCGCTTCAGAACCCCAAGGGCATACTCACTGCAGGTGGGCAGATAACGACATTGTGCCGGCAGATAAGGCGAGACGGCCAATTGATAAAACCTTACCAGGAACACCGCCGTCTTGACTGCGAAAGCACCGGCAATATCACATTTGATGCTGCTCATTTGATGGTTCCTGTTGTCTATTTTGCTTGTCCATCTTACAGAAAATCGTGATCTGACTATTCTATTATCTGTTTGTCACGTTGGTGGCGGTCGTTGATTTTTCGGCACAATCTCAATAGAGATTTACGATACAGCTCGGTGGAGACCTTATCCCTCTGACGGGGTATCAAGACATAGTCATAGCCGCCGGGCAACTCATGCTGTAATAAACGAAACGCTTCTCGTAGCGTTCGTTTACACCGGTTTCGCTGCACGGCACAACCGAATCGCTTGCCCACAGAAACACCCATACGCGAATGACCCGCTCGATTGGGCTGAGCACGGACAATCAAACAACCGTCGGCACTGCTCAATCGCCCGTTAAAAACCCGATCGAAATCAGCCTTTTTTTTCAGTCGCCGATCCACGCCAAAACGCAAACGCTGCCGTGGCGAGCCTTTTGATCTGTTTTTTTCGGTCATGATCGATCTCGATCCGGATGTTCCTGATCGTCTTTAAGCCTATGCATACTCCAGGCATCGACATATTTAGTAGGTGGCGATTTCTGACCCAGTCCCAGCCGGCCGCGCCTGGCTCGTCCCATTCTGATCAGACTCAGCAATAGCACAACCACAAAAATACTTGCCACCGCAACAATAATAACCAGCAGCGTCAATACGTAAACATTAATCGTCCCACCAACCGCCAACGCCGATAGCGCAATCCGAAAAAAAGAGGGCATCCTTTCTGTCCTTTCTCAATCGCCTGTGGCCAGCAATCCAACCATGGCATCTCCCATTCCTTTGCCTATGAGATATAAGGTTTCCCAATTGCGATACCAATGATAATCTTGGCCTGAAGGAGATTCTTCCCGCGATCTCTGAAAATCACGTGTTTCGACGCCGCCTACATTACCTTTGAAATCAGGATATTGCTTAGGATCCCCAAGAGCAAGCTGCTCAGCCATTAGTTTCTCAACCCTTTGCTTATATCTGGCCTCCGGTGGAATGTTCCATCCGCCCATACCCGTATTGGCGATTACGAATGGCATCTTTTCGACGCCGAGGTCCTTTCTGATATCCTTTATAAAATTCTCCAGGTTTTTTTTGTAACAATCCACCGCCTTCTGATCGATACGATCATTCCAGCCCTGGTGCCAGCCAAAACCGACTATTTCATAACCCTTGCCTGAATAACCGGGAAAATATTTCTTTAGATTACCTGTAATTTCTTTTACATGTCTGAGAATTTCATGGTATTGAAAGCCGGTATCGCCGTCTGCCTTTGGTGTTGGATAGTCTGCCGAGCTTGGAGATAAAAAGTTTTTGTACAGCGACCTGCCGCCCCAGGCGGATTTGATAATCAACACAGGATCTTCGAAATAATCACCCACAACAAAACCAAAAGCATATTCAGGACCGATATGGTCGGCACTTGCCCCATACCCCGTGGTAAGCCAGCCCATTTGTTCCTTGCCCTTATAGGACAGGTTCACGATCCAGACATCATTACGAACAACATTTTTGCCTTTATCATCCACCAGGTGGCCGTAGTCTTTCGGATTGCTTTTGAGATATGTCTCCATCGTTCCTGGACTACCTTTCAATTGCCCAAAGCCAATCATGTTAGACTGACCCGACAGAATGAATATCTTCAATTTGCCATTGGCCGGACAGGTCTTCCCGGATTTGGCCATGACACTGCTGCTGCTAATGCCAATAAATATCACCGATAATACTATGACTGCTGCCTTCTTCATGCTCTGTAGCTCCTTATATATTCTGACATTTAACCAATTATACTCATAGCGATTGAGTTTTTCCATTTTCTTATTACTCTAGCCGACTGTATTACTCGTGCCTCGTGCCTTCTTCCTGACAATTGGCCCTGCCAGGAATTGCGTATTAAGACAATACCCGTTGGGTATAATATCGCATATCTTAGCTCAACTACGCCGCTGGGCCTCTTTTCCAATAGAATATCAAGTCTGTTTCAAAAACTCAAGGGAACCTCTAAAAATTGCTTTTGTAACGAGAACGAGCGAAATTTTCGTCAGCGAGGCAGAGGTCAAAAATCGCCGCAGGCGTAGTTGAAACTATGTTGAGGACGATTTTTGGCCGATAACGATGCTGACGGAAATTGCAGCCGTTCGTAGTAAAAATGGATTTTTAGAGATTCCCTCAAGCCTTTTGGCTTCGTTTTCAAACTATTTCAGCCACAATAATTGTGGTTGTGGGGTTATCGATTTTGGGTTATAATGGCTGGATATGAAAAAGTCTTTAGCACATTTACAAAATAACAAAAGAACAATTAGCCCAACTTGCCCCCTGCGCCAAAAAACTACACGAGGTGACAGAAAAAATCTGTAAACAAAAGATTGAAAGTTTTGTTTAGTATTGAAGAAGCAACGAGAAATTCTTATAAAGTAAACCGGATCATCTTTAGAAAGGGTCATATGAAACAATTTTTGAAAGGACGACTTGATATAGCAAAAGCTCTTTCATCGAATATCCCTAAAACCTATGCAGATGTTGTTCTCATCATTACGACGGTTCTTTCCGCGTGCGCATCTTTACGTTGGCCTGGGCAAGGGATAGACAAAAAACGTTTTATAGAGCTTCTTGTTCAACACTCACCGGAGGATTTCCACACTTCATGGGTTAGTATACCTGCTCTCATTAACCAAGGAGTCATCCGCGAAGAGGAAACACGATATAAAGGAGGTAATTCTACTAGGGTATTTTGTGGCGAAGAAATAGATTTACCCATTAATGAAGCAAATGTGCAATACCCTAAGGTGCCAAAGGAGCAACTTCGGAAATACTGTTATGCATCGTTGATATACGAATGGTTGAGATGTGGCTATGCTCATGAGTACCGTCCTTACGAAAGTGTAACGCATTTTCCTGCGAGTTGTGAAGAAGTACGAGTGAGTTACATCGGCAGGTTAATAGGTGAAAACCTTATAAGAATGGTTTCGTTCTATCCTGATTACTTAATGAGCATTGCAGAGTATCACATCTCAATTCTTGTAAGTGAGAAGTCTTCACCGCCAACAACTTGGTGGATAGAGGAACAATCTGGAAAGGAAAATGATACTATGAATCATGATGAAAGACATACAGTTAAGAGTCTTTTTTACAGATTGTGTAAACAAGAAAAACAACCATTCCCTAAGAAATATCAACCGGTCGATGCGCCATTAAAGATGGGTGTGTACATCCTCCGCAAGAATAAAACTATTCTTCATGTTGGAAGAACTCTTCACGGTAAGAAAGGAATCTGTCAGAGGCTCACAGATCATCTTCGTGGTTCATCTTCATTCACAAAAAAGGTAATGGAGCAACTTTGCGGGAAAAAGGATATACCTACCAGTACCTTGAGTTAGATGATTCGAGAAAACGTGCACTTCTTGAACACTACGCCACCGGGAAACTCTGCCCTATCCATCTTGGCACAGGAGAGTAAACTATAGCTGCCTAACGGAGGTAAGGTGGTTGGCCGTATCACTCCATAACAACCCCACACTTAGTGCATTTCAATTGATAATTGCTATGTTTTTGGAGGGAAATATAGCTTTACAGCCTTGAAATAGCCTTTTGTACCCCTCCCCATTGTCTGGACAAAAATATTTACTTTTTAAGATAGACTTGCTACCACTGGGGAGGCTGTCGCCACGGAGGGAGCCCGCAGGGCGACCGGAGGGGCGACAGCCCCACCGAACACTTCGGCCGGGGTGCGGTAGCCCAGGGTC
>Ga0315276_10002065_pt1 | contig 18231 bp, 14 predicted proteins | sample YL17G05_0_MG_FD_204542 | JGI IMG/M metagenome (GOLD analysis project Ga0315276, IMG submission 204542) | Sediment microbial communities from Yellowstone Lake, YNP, Wyoming, USA - YL17G05_0 | ecosystem: Environmental > Aquatic > Freshwater > Lake > Sediment | place: USA: Wyoming | collected... | reverse complement strand
GTCGCCAATGGCCAAGCCACCTGGTTGATTTTAGCAACTGGTGGAGGGGGTAGGATTCGAACCTACGAAGGCATAAGCCAGCAGATTTACAGTCTGCCCCCGTTGGCCGCTTGGGTACCCCTCCCAAAAATGAGCCGCGTATTTTCGGGCCGGACAGCCGTTGTGTCAACGCAAAAGAGACGGCTAAGTCCCTGATCCGGCCTAGGGATGGGCTGTCTGCAGCCCATAGCCCCTGGCGAGGAGAACGGCGACCAGCGGCAGGAGCAGCATGAGCCCCATTTGCAACGCGATACTCCCCCTCACCCGCTCGAGCTCGCGGGTCAGTGGCGCGAATGCGGGAGCGGTCCTGGCCTCGCGGTTCCAGCGGATGAATTGCAGGGTCGGGAACACGGCGATCAGACCGATCACGACGAACAGGATAATCTTCAGCCAGAACAATCGGTTAACGAGGTAGTAGGCCGTGTCCTGACCGAAGTAAAGCGCCCTCGCGAGCCCCGTGGCAAGGCTACCGATCAGCGCCAGGTAATAGCCCAGATCGACCGTCCCCAGCAGCCGGACCTGAAGGCGATCCGGGATGCGTCGGCACAGCCAGTATTCGGAAAGCAGCAGGCCCGCCGCCAGGCCAACCGCGACCAGGTGCAGCCAGGCAAAGACCGCAGCGGCCACCGAGGGCCCAGCCGGCATCTCAGCTCCCCACGAGACGCGCGAAGCTCACCGTGTCGATGTTTGCGCCCGAGACGATCAATCCGACCCTGCGCCCGGCAAGCCGGTCGCGCAGCGGCCCCAGAAGCGCCGCGGTCGCTGCGGCACTCGCCGGTTCCACTGCCAGATGCGCCTGTTCCAGCAGGAAACGCATCGCGGCGACGAGTTGTTGGTCGGTGACCCGCACCAACTCGTCGATGTTGGCGCGGCACAGCGCGTACGACATTGGCGTTGCAAAAGGCGCGCCAAGACTGTCGGCGATGGTTGCGATTTTCTCGATTGCGGCCGGGCTGCCTGCCGCAAAACTCCGATGCATCGAATCGGCCCCGAAGGGCTCGACGCCGAAAACTTCGCAATCTGGCCGCATCAGCTTGACCGCCGTGGAGACGCCTGATGCCAGACCGCCGCCGCCGATCGGCACGATGACCGCGTCGAGATCCGGCACCTGCTCCATGAATTCGGCTCCTAGCGTGCCGGTGCCGAGCGAGACGCGCAGGCCTTCATAGGGATGGATGAATGCGCGCGATTCCGATTCCTGGATTTCCTTGACGCGGCGGAATCCCGCATGGACATCGGCCGTGAGCTCGACCTCTGCGCCGTAGAGGCGGCATTGCGCAATGCGGAATGGATTTGCACTCACCGTCATCACGACTTTTGCGTTCGTTCCCAGGCAACGCGCGGCGTAAGCGGTCGCGATCGCGTGATTGCCCGCACTGATTGCGCAGACTCCGTGCGCAAGTTCCGCCTCGCTGAGGGCGAGCACATTCAGCAGCGCGCCGCGCGGCTTGAAACTGCCGGTGCGTTGGAAGAGTTCCAGCTTCAGGTACGCGCGCGTGCCGGGTGCGAATGCGGCTTCCACGGAGGGGCCGGACAGCTGCTGGACCGGCGTCGTCAGTACGCGATCGCCGAGCAGAGCGCGCGCTGTGCGGATGTCGGCCAACGACAGCCTTGGCATAGCCTCCGGATCTGCATTCATGGCTCGGCATGGTATCGGATCAGCCGGTACGGGCCGCTGTTGACCTGCCTCTTATTGCACTGCAAAAACATGCGTGGCGCCAGTGCTTTCCTCCCCCGGCGCGGGGCGGCATACTCAGTCCGAAGTCCCCTCCAGGTAAGAGAACATAAGGCGGGAATCAGGAGATGGAGCGCCGTCTACATACGCGGCATCGTGCTCGTGCCACGGTCTATCTGATCGTGCCCGGACGGCGGGGTGCGCTTTGCAAGGCCTGCAACCTCAGCGCCAATGGCGTGTTCGTCGAGACCCGGAATCTCGGGCTCGCAAAAGGATCGATCGTCGAACTGGCGTTTGCGATCAACCTGGGCGCAGTGACCAAGATCCACCGTCGCCAGGCCGTCGTCGCCCATGTCTCGCACGGCGGCACAGGCCTCCGGATGGAAAGCTACGCGGTGCGTTGAGCCGCAGGCGAGACAATATTTCCATGTCGGGTGGGGTTCCCATTGCCTAGCCGGGCCCCGGGGCCCCTCCTCTTTTCCCGTAGCCTGACAAATCGAAGATAACCGGCCGCTATCAGCAGAGGGTCATTGATCATTTACCGGCTGGGCCCGACCACGCCTAGGCTGGCACACCGACTACGGGGACATCCATGGCGCAAATTTACGACAACATTCTGCAGACCATCGGCCGCACACCACTGGTGCGGCTCAACAAGATCGGCCGCGACCTGCCGGGCCGCATCGTCCTGAAACTCGAATTTTTCAATCCCTGCGCGAGCGTCAAGGATCGCATCGGCGTCAGCATGATCGAGGCGCTGGAAAAGCAGGGGCGCATCGGGCCCGGCACGGTGCTGGTCGAACCGACCAGCGGCAATACCGGCATCGGGCTCGCCTTCGTCGCCGCGGCCAAGGGCTACAAGCTGGTGCTGACGATGCCGGAGACGATGAGCATGGAGCGCCGCCGCATGCTGCAGGCCTTCGGCGCGGAACTGGTGCTGACGGAGGGCGCCAAGGGCATGAAGGGCGCGATGGCGCGCGCGGCCGAAATCGTCGCGAGCGACCCGAAGCGCTTCGTGCTGGTCGGCCAGTTCACGAACCCCGCCAATCCCGAGATCCACCGCCGCACGACGGCCGAGGAAATCTGGAACGACACCGACGGCGCCTGCGACATCCTGGTCTCCGGCATCGGCACCGGCGGCACGATCACGGGCGTCGGCGAAGCCATCAAGAAGCGCAAGCCGGAATTCCGTTGTGTTGCGGTTGAGCCCGCGGCAAGCCCGGTGCTCTCCGGCGGCCAGCCGGGACCCCACAAGATCCAGGGCATCGGCGCGGGATTCATCCCGGAGATCCTGAACACCAAGGTCATCGACGAGGTCGTCCAGGTCACCAACGAGCAGGCCGGCGAGTACGCGCGCTTGCTCGGGCGCGAGGAAGGCATCCTGGTCGGCATCAGCTCCGGTGCCGCGCTCTATGCCGCGCTGCAGGTCGCAGCACGCGAGGAAAATCGTGGCAAGCTGATCGTCGTGATCATCCCGAGCTTCGGCGAACGCTATCTTTCGACCTGGCTCTATGAAGAGGCACCCCCCAGTGCGCCGCGCATCGTCCCACTCGCCTGAATCCGCCGCCGCGGGCGCCCATGCCGCACTCGCCAAGGCGTTGACAGTGCCGGGCGACGCGGCGGATTTCCAGGTGCTGCGCGTTGGCACCTGGCCCGACCGCACGGCCGTGCTCTCGTCCATCGACCGGCTGCACCGGCTGCTGATCGCGGAGACATTGCACGCAACGGATAACGAGAGTCCGGAACGGCGCGTTGAGCGCGAGCTTGACGAGATCGAGGCGGTGCTCGCCGCGCAGATCCACTTCGCGCTCGAGTTCCCGGCGCGACTCGGCGAAGAGGCCGCGCAGGACACGAAAGCGCTCGACGCCAGGGCCCTCCGCCTCGCCCGCGAGTTGCTGGCGCAGACGCCGCGGCTGCGCGAGCGCGTGTTCGAGGACGCGCGCGCGGCCTGGCGCGGCGATCCTTCCTGCCGCCACCCAATCGAGGCGCTGTATGCGTTCCCCGGCATCTTCGCGGTGACGCGGCACCGGATCGCGAACATCCTCTACCACCTGGAGGTGCCTCTGCTGCCGCGCCTGATCGCGGAGAACGCGCACCACCGCACCGGCATCGACATCCATCCGGGCGCGACCATCGGCCGCGAATTCTTCATCGACCATGGCACCGGCATCGTGATCGGCGAGACCGCGATCGTCGGCAACCGCGTGACGCTCTACCAGGGCGTGACTCTCGGCGCCAAAAGCTTTCCCGTGGACACCGAGGGCCACCTGGTGAAGGGCCTGCCCCGCCATCCCATCATCGAGGATGACGTGACCATCTACGCAAGCGCGACGGTGCTCGGCCGCGTCACGATCGGGCGCGGCAGCGTGATCGGCGGCAACGTCTGGCTGACGCACAGCGTGCCGCCGAATTCGCGCGTGTCCCAGGCCGCGCCATTGCAATCAGGCTTCGAGCACGGGGCGGGCATCTGAGGTGACGACCCGCGCACACACCGCGTCTAACCGCGGATGCAATTGAGATAGAGCTGCTCGAAATCCGCGACCGTCAACGGCAAGGGATTGCCGCCGGTCGAAGGATCGGCCAGAGCCTGTGGCGCAAACGCCGCCGCGTGCTCTTCACGCACACCGAGGCCGGCGAGTGTTGGCGGGATGCCGATGGTCGCGCGCAGTTCCAGCACCCAGTCGAAGAATCCTTCGTAGCTCGCGCGCTTGAGGCCAAGCCAGGCGGCGACGCGAGCCAGGCGCTGCTCGATCGCGCGCCGGTTCCAGGTGAGCACATAAGGCATCACGACCGCATTGGTGAGCCCGTGGTGCGTGTCGAGATTCGCGCCGCAGGGATGACTCAGGCTGTGCATCGCGCCGAGGCCCTTCTGGAATGCGGTCGCGCCCATGGAGGATGCGATCAGCATGTGCGAGCGCGCTTCGAGATCGCTGCCGTCGGCCACCGCGCGCGGCAGGAAATCGTGAATGAGGCGCATGCCTTCGACCGCGATGCCGTCCGCCAGCGGATGGTAGAACGGCGCGCAATAGGCTTCGAGGCAATGCGATAGCGCGTCCATGCCGGTCGCCGCGGTGATTTTCGGCGGCAGGCCGACCGTCAATTCCGGGTCCGAGATCACGACGCCGGGCATCATCTTCGGGTGGTAGATGATCTTTTTCATGTGGTCCCGCAGGTCCGTGATCACCGAGGCGCGGCCGACTTCCGAGCCGGTGCCGGCCGTCGTCGGCACGGCAACCACCGGCGCCATGCCAGCGACATCCACGCGCGTCCACCAGTCCTCGCGGTCCTCGAAATCCCAGATTGGCCGCTTCTGACCGGCCATCAGTGCAATCGCCTTGCCGGCATCGAGTCCACTGCCGCCGCCGAAGGCGATCACGCCGTCATGGCCACCCTCGCGATAGACACGCACGCCGTCGATGACATTCTGCTCGATGGGATTCGATCGCACATCGGAGAACACGGCGCAGTGCAGGCCCGCCTGGCGGCAGACATCGACCGCATTCGCGATCATCGGCAGTGCAGCGAGGCCGGGATCAGTCACCAGCAACGGCCGGCGAATCCCGAGTGTCTCGCAAGCCTGGGCCAGCATGCGGATATTGCCCGCGCCGAACAGGATCCGGGTCGGGTAATTCCAGTTGCCCTTGAGTGTCATGATGGCCTCAGGTCTTCAGGCGCAGATGATAGGACTTCGGCCGCGTCAGGTGTTCAAAGCCCACGCGTGACAGCGTGCAGCCGCGCCCCGAATCCTTGACCCCGACCCAGGCAAGCGCCGGATCCAGGTAATCGCAGCGGTTCATGAACCAGGTGCCGGTTGCGACCCGCTGCCCGATCGCGAGCGCCGCGTCCGCGTCCGCCGTCCAGACCGCCGCCGTCAGCCCGTATGGGCTGTCGTTCATCAGTTTCACGGCCTCGTCGTCGCTTGCCACCGGCATGACGCCAGCTACAGGTCCGAAGATCTCCTCGCGCATGATCGGCATTGAATGATCGACTTCGAGCAGGATCTGCGGCGCCAGATAGGGCGTCGCGGCATCGCTTGCGCGGAATTCGCGCTCCTCGATTGCGGCGCGCGCGCCACCTGCAATGCTGGCGGCGATCTGCGCGCGGATCTGCCGGGCCGCCGCCGTGCGCACGACCGGGCCGAGCGTTGTCTCGGGATCGGTCGGATTGCCGAGCACATAGCGGCGTGTCAGTTCAACGGCACCGGCCACGAACTTTTCGTAGATGCGGCGATGCACGTAGATGCGCTGGATACCGCAGCAGGACTGCCCGCTGTTGAAGAAGGCGCCGTCCACGAGATTCTCGATCGCATGCGGGAGGTCCGCGTCCTCGCGCACATAGGCCGGATCGCAGCCACCGAGTTCGAGCCCGACACCGATGAAACGTTCCGCCGCCGCGCGCTGCACGGCACGGCCACCGTCCACCGAGCCCGTGAATGCCACGAAGTCCACGCGCGGATCACGGATCAGCTTCGCGGTCTGCTCATGCGACAGCTGAAGCGCGCGGAACAGGCCATCCGGCAGGCCGGCCGCGCGCAGGCAATTCTCGAAGCGCTCGGCGCACAGCGGCGTCTGCGCCGAGTGCTTCAGCAGCACCGCATTGCCCGCCATCAGCGCCGGTATCACGCTGTTGACGGCAATCAGGTACGGATAATTCCAGGCGGCAACTGCAAACACGACACCGAGCGGCTCACGCCGCAGGAAGCGCTGGAATCCATCCTTCGGACCGACGTCGATATCGGCGAGCGCATCGCCAGCAATTGCGATCATGTGCCGCGCGCGCTCAAGCGTGCCGCGCACTTCATTTGGCGCGTAGCGGATCGGCCGGCCCATCTGCCAGGTCAGCTCCGTCGCGATCTCACGGGTCCCTGCCTCAAAATGCGCGCAGAAGGCGAGGCAGATCCGCGCGCGCTCTGCGACTGGTGTGAGCCTCCAGCTCTGCTGCGCCGCACGCGCCCGGGCGAGCGCTGCGTCGACCGCCGCGTCGGTCGCGAGTTCCCGCTCGCAATACACCGACCCGTCGACCGGACTGATGGTCTTCTGCACGGTCAAATGATCTCGAAGTAGCGGGCGAGTTCCCAGTCGCTGATGTGGCGGCGGAACTCACGTTCTTCCCACTCGCGCGTCGCAGCGTAGTGCTCGACGAACTCGTCGCCGAACCAGTCGCGTGCCATCTTCGAGGCCTTCAGCCGCTGCGCGGAATCCCACAGCGTGCGCGGCAGCGCCAGGTATTCCGGGAAGCGCTTTTCGTAGGCATTGCCCTCGACCATCGGCTCGGGTTCCACGCGATTTTCGATACCCCAGTAGCCGGACGCGAGCGCGGCGGACAGGATCACGTAAGGGTTCGCGTCCGCCGCCGCGATGCGGTACTCGACACGTTGCGACTTGGGCGATCCGGGAATCACCCGTAGCGAGGTCGTGCGATTGTCAACGCTCCAGGCCGAGTCCGTGGGCGCCCAGAAGCCCGGGATCAGCCGCCGGTAGGAATTGACCGTCGGCGCGACCATCGCGAGCAGCTCGGGCATCAGTTTCTGCTGCCCGCCGACAAACCAGCGCTGCGTGTCGCTCATCGAATGCGGTTTTGACGCGTCGTGGAATACCGGCGTGCCCGCGGTGTTCTTCAACGAGATGTGGATGTGGCCACTCTGGCCCGGCCAGTCCTTCGACCACTTGGCCATGAAGGTCGCCATCAAGCCACGGCGTTGCGCCACCACCTTGCTGAAGGTCTTGAACAGCGCCGCCTTGTCGGCCGCTGCGAGCGCGCGGTCCACGCCGATCGCCGCCTCGATGACACCCGGGCCGGTTTCCTCGTGCAGGCCCTCGATCGAAAAGTCCATGCGCTCGGCCGTATCGAGCAGGGCGCGGTAGAAATCGCTCCAGACGCTGTTGCGGATCACCGAATACCCGAACGAATCCGGCGCGATCGGCCGCATGTCGCGGTAGTTCTTCTCGCGCACGGAGTCCGGCGTCTCGGCGAATACGAAGAATTCGTATTCGAAACCGCAATAGGGCTCGAAGCCCAGCTTGCGTCCGCGCTCAAGTACCCGGCGCAGGAGGCCGCGCGGGCAGATCCGTTCCGCCTTCCCGGTGAATTCGGCGAGGAAGAACAACATCGGCTCTTCCCAGGGCAGTACACGGCAGGATTCTGGCAGCAGCCTGACATTGGCATCCGGATAGCCGGTATGCCAACCGGTGTACTTCACGTTGTCGTAGAGCTGGTCCTTGCTGTCCCAGCCCAGCACGACATCGCAGAAGCCGAAGCCATCCGTGAGCGACGACTCGAATTTCGCGCGCGATATGTACTTGCCGCGCAGTATCCCGTCGATGTCGAAGGCGCCGACCTTGACATGGGTCAGCCCGCGCTCGGCGACGATTCCGCGCGCGTCCTCCGCGCTTGCAACTTTCCTTGGATCCATGACTTGCCCTGCCGTCAGTGTGCCTGGTTATTTTTCGCAGGCTTCGCTGAGTATAGTCGCAGGCCCCCGGGGTACGGAAATCAGGTCCGGATCGGGCGCCGGCGCCGGCCGATCGGCAGCTTCGTGAATGGCAATCGGGCCGGGTCGGCGACATTCGGACCCGGCGCTTCGACCACCAGGACCCGGTCGGCCAGCGGGCCAAAATCGGCCCGGAAATGCACGGAACTCTTGAGTAGCAGGACCCGGGCTGCAGCCGGTTCCGAGCCCAGGTGCCGGAACATGGCCTGGTCGGCGGCTTGTTGCTTGCGGCTCGCCATCAGGATTTCAACGGCGCCGACGCCGACCCGCGCCATCCGACCGAGCTCGAAGCGACCGCCACGGTAAAAGGGTCCGGTCCCGACGAAGCGGCCATCGCCCAGTTTCAGCACGCGCGCCCTCGCGAAGAGCGGCGTCTCGCCGGGGAATCCGCTTTGAGCCCCGATTTCCAGATTGATGGTCGCGCCCTCGCCTGCCGCATGCGCGCGCGCAACACTTTCCGCATCCCAGAAAATCCCGGCCACGGTGCCCGGCAGGTTCGCGGCGACCAGGGCCTTGAGCAGCGAGGTCGTATCGGCGTTGCCACCTGCGCCCGGGTTGTCCTGGGTATCGGCAAGCACCAGCGGCCCGCGAGCCGATGACGATACGCCGCGCGCAGCAGCGATCGCTTCGTCGATCGAGATCAGCTCGAGTGCAAAATCCGATTCGCGCGCGAGTACTGCCGCAAACAATTCGCCCGCAGCGAAATCAACCGCCGTCGAGTCCCAACCACAGCCGATCACCGTCGGGCCGCAGTCCTCGACATCGGCCAGCGGGAATCCGGGTGCGAGGCAAAGCGACAGGACCTGTTCAGCTTCCAGCTTCGCGGCCAGCGGCATCAGTGATGCCAGCGGTTCGATCAGCGTGCATTGCGAAGTCAATGGCATCAGGAACGGCAATGGGCGGTGCGCCCGCGCAACGACAGGCCTTGCCAATATCCGGTGCAGGATCATCGCCGCGCGCGCGCCGGTTTCGGCCATGTCCACGTGCGGATAGCTGCGATAGCAGGGCAAGGCATCGGCCGTTGCTACCATCGCCGGCGAGATGTTGGCGTGAAAATCGAGACTGGCCACGAGCGGCACCGAGGGCCCGACGGCCGCGCGCACGCGGCGCAACAATTCGCCGTCAGCATCGTCGAGATGTTCCGCGACCATGGCGCCATGCAGGTCGAGATAGACCGCGTCACACGGCTCGGCATCGGCGAGGCGCGCAAGCAGCAGCGCGCTGATGGTTTCGAATGCCTCGCGCGTGACCCGGCCGGCGGGCTGCGCCGCGCACCACAGGAGCGGCACGACCCGGTGCCCGAGCGCACTTGCCTCGCTGACGAAGCCTGCGGCAGGAAGATTGATGCCCGCGATCGCTTCGAGCATCTCGAGACCGCGCACCAGGCCCGGCCAGGCATCCGGCTCAATGAATTGCGCGAGCCCGGTCTCCCGCTTTGCGAAGGTGTTGGTCTCGTGCTGAAAGCCGCCTACCGCGATGCGCGCCATGCAGTCTCCTGGTAGGGATGGTGCCGGCGGAGGGAGTCGAACCCCCGACCTGAGGTTTACAAAACCACTGCTCTACCAACTGAGCTACGCCGGCGTCGGGCGATATTCTAGCCGGGCAGTGCCCCACCCTGCGCCAGATCGGGTACCGGCCGGCTGCTGCCCGCCGCTGCGTCGCAAGGCTGGATCTCGAGTCGCAGGATGCGGCCGCCGTTATCATCAAGGAGTGCCGCGTCCGGCAGTTTTGCCGGCGCTTCGACATCCACGTCGATCCAGTAAACGGTGCCGCTGCGCTGGCGCTCGGCCATCAGCGGCTCGAAGCCCAGCGCCTTGACCTCATCCATGCGTTGCAGCGCGCGCTGGCGCTCGGTGAAGAGACCGAGCGAAATCGTGATCTGCCGGCCCTTGTCGGGCATCGAATAAGCGTCACCGACGCCAAATCGCCGCAGGCGCTCGATGATGCCATCGGCGGAAGCGCGATCCGGCACCTGCTCGAGCGACACCCAATAGCCTTGCCAGACCACGCCCTCGCCGGCCCGCTGACGCGGTTGCAGTCCATTTTCGCGCAACAGCGTCGAAGCCCGCGCGGCATCGGTCAGGTCACTGAATGGTCCAAGACTCAAGCAATTCTCTGTAGGCAGGATGGGCGGATGCGCTGCTGCTTCCGACGAAGGTGCTTCACGCGCAAGCACCAATTGCGGCGCCTCGACCCTGGCAGGTGCGGCGCCTTCAGCGGGCCGCTCGACCCAATGCGTCCAGGCGAACCAGGCGACATTGGCAAGCACCAGCAGCGCAAAGATGATCCGCATCGGTGGGCAATCTATGCGCTAGGCAGGATCATCGCAATGCCCTGACCGTCACTTCGCCGGACAGGATCCGCCGCCGCGCGCCATCCACATCGACCAGCAATGCACCATCGCCATCGATGCCGCGCGCCAGTCCCTCGACGGTCTCCGCGCCCTGCAGCACGCGCACCGGCCGATCAATCAGGTCATCCGCGCTCCGCCATTCATCCATGAAAGCCGAAAGTCCGCGCGCGGCGAATTCCTCGAGCGCCAGCGCGATTTCATTCACCAGCGACGCTGCAAGCGCATTGCGATTGAGCGGCGAGTCGAGGAGTTCTACCAGTCCGGCTGCCTCGATGCCTTCGGCCTGCAGTTCCGCGCGCAAACTCTGCGGCAGGCGGACATTGATGCCGCAGCCCACGACGACATAGGCAGGTCCCGCGGCTTCACCGCGCATGTCGATCAGGATGCCACCCAGCTTGCGGCGGCCGTGCACGATGTCATTGGGCCACTTGAGTGCGAGCCCGTGGATTTTCAACCGCCGCAAAGCCCGCAGGGTCGCCACGCCGACCGCAAGCGAAAGCGCACTGAGCGCACCCGGCGCGTCGCGAAAACTCCAGTTGACCGACAGGCAGAGACCCGAGGCGAAGGGCGCGATCCAGCGCCGCCCGCGCCGGCCGCGGCCAGCGCTCTGGAATTCCGCGAGGCAGGCGTCGAATTGCCCCACCGGCAGTTCCGCAACTGCGAGCAGATGGTCGCTGGTCGAGGAAAGCTCCTCGTGAACCTCGAGATTTCGCAGCCTTCCGGCAGCCCACTGTGGAAGCGCGTCGCGGATCGCGCCGGCATCGAGCAGATCGAGAGGCTCGTCCAGCCGGTATCCGCGACCTGGCGTCGCCTGCAGGTCGATTCCCCATTCGCCAAGCGACTGCAGCTGCTTCCAGATGGCCGCGCGGGAAATCGCGAGACGCGCAGCCAAATCCTCGCCCGAATGCAGCTCGCCGTCAGCGAGCAGGCGCAGCAATGCGCCGCGCCTCGTCACTTGCCAGTCCGTGGCCGCAACAGCCAGAGGCCGGTCAGGTGCGGCTCAGTGCCGCTCCGCATGCGCCCGATGTTGCTGCGGTGTGCCCACACGATGAACGCAGCCATCGCCACCGCAAATGCGAATAGGGGCGGCGACTGGTGGCCGAAGAACCACAGAGCCATCGGAACGGTGGCGGCGGCGATCATCGTCGCAAGCCCGGCAAATCCGGTCAGCAGGACGATCAGGAACCAGCCCGCGATGGCCACCGGCACGACGGCCGGTGCCAGCATGAGCAAGGCGCCGACCAATGTTGCGCCGCCCTTGCCACCGCGGAACTCGTGATACAGCGGCCAGACGTGGCCCGCGACCACAGCCGCCGCGCAACTCACGGCGAGCCAGTCGCGATCGATGCTGGAATCCATTGCGACGCCCGGGATACTGAACTCCGGCAGCCAGCCGGCGGCCACCACACCCTTGCAGATATCAATGACGACGACTGCTGCGGCAAACCAGAATCCCTGGGTGCGGAGCGCATTCGTGCCACCCGCATTGCCGCTGCCCGATTCGCGGATGTCGACGCCGCGCGCGGCGCCGATGAGCAGCGCGCCCATCAGCGAACCCAGCAGGTAGGCGATCAGGGTCTTCAGGCCGAGTTCCAGCAATCCGGTGCCTCCCGCGTGTGGCAGTAGAATTCTAGCATCGTGAGCCACGCGCTCAGTGCGGCAGGAATACTTCCGCGATCATGCAGCGCACGCTGCCGCCGCCGTGACGCTCGATGGTCGGTATCGGCGCGGTCACGATCGTCCCGTGGCGCTCGAGCGCGCGATGTTCCTGCGGAGCGAGGCAATCCCAGGCCGCGGTGGACATCGCGATCAACGGCTCGCCGTTGCCTGACTTCAGCGCCAGCAGATTCCCGGCGAAGCCATTCATTTGCGCGATGCTGATTGCGATCGGTTCGTGACCCGACTGCTCAAGCGCTTGAATCACAGTCATGCGCTGTTGCGGATCGGGGATCGCCTCCGGGCACAACAAGGCGAAGCGCTCACCGATCGCCATCATCACATTGGTGTGATAGATCGCCTGGCCGCCCGGGCCCTCAGCATCGAAGCTGATGACGCGATAGCCGAGGCGCGTCGCGAAATCGCCGAGTGCCGCCGGCGTCGTGCGCGGCGACCAGCAGGCATAGGCGATGCGGCGGCGGCGGTCCAGCACCAGGCTGCCCGTGCCCTCGAGATATTCGCCGCGCCCTTCCCAATGCGTCATGTCGATCCTGCGCGTGATGCGAAAACCGGCCGCCTGCAGCAGCGCGATCGGTTCCTCGCGCCGCTCAGCGCGCCGGCTCACGGCCATCAGCGGATACAGCACGACGCTGCCATCCGCATGGAAGCTGACCCAGTTATTCGGAAAGCAGGCGTCCGGCTTGACCGGTTCCGGACTGTCGTCCGCGACATGGACGGCAACACCCGCGTCCGAGAGCCGCAGGACGAGTCCTTCGAATTCGCGCTGCGCGGCGATCGGTGCGTCCTGCGCCGCTCCGCCCTGCTGGAAACGATTCGATGCCGCGGTTTCAGGATTGGCGCCAAAGCGTGCCGGCCGGATCATCAGCACGGCGCTGGCGCATTGTTGGTCCGATTCCGGCAAGGGATGCATCGCATCAGTCTAGCAAGCCGTGGCGGCGCGGCTGTTACCCGTCGCGCCCTGATCGCAGGATTGCCGGTCAGAACTCGAAGCGCAGACCGAGCTGCACGCGCCAGACGGAGTTCAGCGCCGTCAGCGAGTTGAGCGGCGGAGTCGGGCCCGTCGCGCCCGCGCGCGGCCGGTAAACATAGCAGGACGCCGCACCACCGGGACAGCCGGTCGTCGCGATGCGATTCACGTCGAGCACCGGCGCCACATAGATGAAGCTGACCTGGCTTATCTGGCCCCAATCGTTGTTGATCAGGTTGGCGAGGTTCTCGACATCGAGGCTCACGACGCCACGTGTCTTGCGAAAGATCGGAATCTCCTGGGCCAGGCGCAGGTCAAGCGAGGTCACCCAGGGGCTGCGGCCCGAATTGCGCGGAACGATCTTGCCGCGGTAACGCTCGAGACCCTCGGACTCGATGAACGCCTCCGTTGCCGTTGCAAATGCCGCCGCTGCCGCATTTGCCGAGCTGAAGCTGGCCGTGGATGCGCAACCCGGCACCAGCGCGTTCACGTCGGCGGCCGTGCATTGCCCCTCGTAAATCACGGCGCCGGGGCTGCCGGCAACATCCGGTACATACAACAGCTGGCGCTGACGGGCCGCCTGGCGTGGATCACCGAACACTGAAGTTCCGGCACCAAAGGTGTAGCTGTATGGCCGGCCAGAGCGCCGTTCGGCCACCAACGCCATGCTGGTCTCGTTGTCGCCGAATAATGCCTTGCGCCAGCTGAACAGGCCCTTGAATTGGTGCTCGATCTCGTAGTTCGAGATCTCAAGGTCCGGATTGTTGGGGTCGGCGACCGCATAGCTGTCCCAGTTCGACCGGGCCGTCGAACTGGTGCCCGAATTCACGTCCTTGATATCCTGATAGCCATAGCCCAAGTAGGCATCGAAGCGCCCGGCGCGCGTGCGCCAGGTCTTCGAAACATCCGTCGCGAAGACCGTGCCACTACCCTGATGCGTGTTGGTCAGCAGCAGGTCCTGGCCCGACGGCCGGATGCAGGGAGGGGTCGCGCCTGGATTGCAGGGCGACACGTCAATGCGCGTGATGTAGCGCGGCCGTCCGTCAGGCGCCGTTGGCGAAGCAGGATTCGGCACTAGGCGCAGGTCCTCCCACAGCACCTCGTCCTTGACCCGCGACAGGATGATGTCCGCCGTCCACTGGATGTCCCAGGGCAGCGTCTGCTTCATGCCCAGGTTCCACCGGTACTGGGATGGAATGTTGAAATCCGGGTCGACGGCATTGACCTCGCCGTCGCCACGCAACAGCGTTTGATTCGCGAGGACCGCCGCATTGATGTTGAAGCCGTCGACATTCGACAAACCGGCCTGGAGTGGCGAGCCGGGAATGATGGTCTGGTTCACAACCGTGACGCCATCCCCAGAGAAACTGTTCGAGATCCAGACATTCGGCGAGCCGCCGCCGAACAGACCCCAGCCGCCATAAATTGTCGTCTCAGGGCGCCACCGCCAGTTGAAGCCGATGCGCGGCAACAACAAGTTACGACCGTCCAGTGTGTCCGTGTTCGCATAGCCGTAACGGCCCGCGAAATTCGTGTTCAGGTTCGGCTGGTCGCTGCTCGAATAATTTTCGAACCGCACACCTGCTTCCAGCTTGAAGTCCGGTGTGGCCTGCCACTCGTCCTGGACATAGAAGGAGTCGGTGTCGTAGCCGAATGCGGCAGCGCCGTCATTTTTCACATTTGTGTACGCATTCGTGTAGCTCAACGACGCCGCGGTGCGAGCCTGATAATTATCGATGCTCGAAAACTTGTACTGGCCGCTGCTACGCGGCACGAAGATATTGAAGATGTCGAGCATCTCGCGCTCATAACCCACCATGATCGTGTGGTCGCCGAGGAAGAAGCTGCCCTTCAGCTTGATCGCGTCGAGGTCATTGGTCAGGTAATTTGCATGACGGAATTCATCCGGCCCGACGAATACCGTGCCACCGCTCGGCGTAGTGACCTGCATCTCGGCGAAATCGGTGCCAAACAGCGAATCCTGGCGGACTTCCACTTCCTTACGAGCCAACTTGAACTCAGTCGCGAACCACGGGTTCCAGTCGGAAAACAGCTGCAAGGCCATCGCGTCCATCTTGATGGCACGGTTGTACCAGTTCGACGGGGTGCTCAGGAAACGGCTCGTCGTGCTGTTGTTGGTGGTGATGATCTCGTTACCCTCGGTGTGCTGGTACGAGAGCGAGGCGCGCTGCGCCTCGTTGATATTCCAGTCCAGCTTCCCGAGAAGCTTCTCGTCCTTCTCTTTCAGTTTGTCGAAGCGCTCGCCGGGATTGAATCCGTAAACGGTGTTCGTGATGTCGACGATCTGGTCATACTCGGCCTGGGTGACGCCCGGAACCTCAACCGCTGCCCCCGATCCCGTCGGCCCGAAATCCTGCGGTGCAGTGCGGTCGAGCTTTTCGTAGCTCAGGAAGAAGAACAGCTTGTCCTTCATGATGGGGCCGCCGAAAGTGCCGCCCACCGTTTCCTCGTCGAAGGCGAATGTCAGGTCCTGGTCCTTGCTGCGATCGCCCGCCCAGTCGTCCTTGCCCCTGTAGTAATACGCCGACCCGCTGAATTCATTGGTGCCGGACTTGGTCACGACATTGATCGTCGAGCCGCGGAACATGCCGTACTCGACCGAGAACGGCGCGGTCAGGATGGAGACGTCCTGGATCGCCTCGACCGACAGCGGACTGCGCTGAGTCGGATAGCCGTTGTTGTTCAGTCCGAAGTCGTCGCTCTGACGCACGCCATCGATCGTTATGCTGTTGTAGCGGTTATTGACACCCGCGACTTCCAGCGCGTCGGAGTTTGTCGGGTCCACCCAGGCCTTCGGATCGATGCGCACGATATCCTTGATGTCGCGGCTGATGGACGGAAGCGTGCGGACATCCTGGGAGCTGAAGCGGCTGCCCGCACCGATCGTAACGTCGGCTTCCGACGCACCGGTGATCTCGACACCCGCCAGCTGCGTGATCGGTTGTGCGACCAATGTCACGGAGCTGCGCTGCGCGAGCTGCGTATACAGGTCCTCTACGATGGATTCCTGCATGCCTTCGGCCTGCGCCGTGACGCGATAAGGGCCGCCGACCCGGAGGCCGGTCGCCGTGAACTGACCGGAAGCGTTCGTCGTCACATTCGCCGTCGTGCCCGTTGGCACGTGCACGATCGTGACCGCAGCGCCGACAACTGGCTTGCCCTCGGTATCGACGACAAAGCCGGAAAGCTGAGCGGCAGTTTCCTGCGCGTGCGCGTAGGGCGCAGCGGCCAGTGCAATAGCGAGACTCGCGCCCAACGCGGCGGCTGGTGCGGACAGGATCGAGGAGACAGTGGCGGCGACACGGACCGAGCGGCGGCGACCGGACATGGAGGTGGCTCCCTTGACATTGCGCGTGGTCCACACCCAGAAACGGCCTCAGGCCGCGAGTCTTTGCGCCGCTTTTTCTGCGATCATGATGGTCGGCGCGTTGATATTTCCGCCCACGAGCGCGGGCATCACCGACGCATCCACGACGGAAAGCGCTTCCAGACCCCGGATCCTGAGTGAAGGATCGACTACCGCCAGCTCGTCGTGGCCCATCCGGCAGGTTCCGACTGGATGGTAGATGGTGTCGGCGCGCCGGCGCGTGCGCTCGATCAACTCGCTGTCGGAATTGCCGCCGGCAAACAACTCGGCACCGCGATGACGGTCGAGCGGCGCCCCATCCATGATTTCGCGTGCGATCTTGATGCCAGCAAGCAGGGTCTCGACATCGGCATCTGCAGACAGGAAGTTCGGGTCGATGCGTGGCGGGTCACGCGGATCGGCCGAATGGAGGCCAACGCTGCCGCGGCTCACCGGACGCAGCACTGCCACATGGCAGGAGACTCCATAGCCATAGTGCAGGCGGCGCGCATGATCATCGACGAGCGCATTCACGAAATGCAGCTGAACGTCCGGCCGGTCCAGTTCGCTGCGGGTCCTCAGGAATGCGCCAGCTTCGGCGAAATTTGTGGTCAAGAGGCCCGTGCCCGAGCGCCGCCACTGGAAATATCCTGGAATCGCGCGCAGCGCCGTGCGCAAGGTGATGCCCATCAGGCCCGCATCGGATGAGCGGTAAACCAGTGCGAGATCGATGTGGTCGACGAGATTCGCCCCGACGCCGGGCAACTCGTGCTGCAAGCCGATGCCGTGCCGCCCGAGTTCCTCGCGCGCACCGATGCCGGACAGCATCAGCAGTTGCGGCGACCCGAACACGCCGGCCGACAGGATGACTTCGCGACCGGCATCGATCTGCCCCGCGCCCGCATGGCCGGCAACCAGCACGCCGGTGGCGCGCCGCCCGGCGAGCAATACTCGCTCGACGCGAACCCCGGTCAGCACGGTCAGATTGGGACGCGCGAGTACCGGATTGAGAAAGGCGACGGCAGCGCTGCAGCGCCGGCCATGACGCTGAGTCACCTGATAGAGGCCCGCGCCTTCCTGGCTCGCGCCGTTGAAGTCCGCGTTCGCGCGCAGGCCGCGGCGGATGGCGGATTCGACGAAGGCCAGCGAAGCCTGGACTGGACTGGGCAGATCCGACACGGATAACTCGCCGCCGACGCCGTGATAGTGATCGGCACCGCGCGCCTGATCCTCGGAGCGCCGGAAGAGCGGCAGCACTTCGTCGTAGGACCAGCCCGGGTTGCCGAGCGCAGCCCAGTCGTCATAGTCGCTGCGGTGGCCGCGGATGTAGATCATCGCGTTGATCGAACTCGAACCGCCGAGTGTCCGGCCGCGCGGCTGATAGCCGCATCGACCCTGAAGCCCGGATTGCGGAACGGTTTTGTACGCCCAGTTCATGTACCGCGTCGGCAGAAGTCCGAGGATGCCAGCCGGAATGTGAATGAGCGGCGATCGATCGGGCGGCCCCGCCTCGATCAGGCAGACGCTGCGCGACGGATCGGCGCTCAGCCGGTTAGCCAGCACGCAGCCGGCGGAGCCGGCGCCGACGATCACGTAGTCGAACTTCATACGGGACACTTTGGCGCCTGCGCCGGCGAATGCAAGCCCTGCCCCAGCAATGCGT
>Ga0315276_10002064_pt1 | contig 18231 bp, 18 predicted proteins | sample YL17G05_0_MG_FD_204542 | JGI IMG/M metagenome (GOLD analysis project Ga0315276, IMG submission 204542) | Sediment microbial communities from Yellowstone Lake, YNP, Wyoming, USA - YL17G05_0 | ecosystem: Environmental > Aquatic > Freshwater > Lake > Sediment | place: USA: Wyoming | collected... | reverse complement strand
CGGCAGCAGGTCGTAGCCGTAGTCGTTCTCCTTGTTGGCCGCGGCGCCGTACCAGGCCTTCATGAGCGAGACGAAGAACTTGGGGTAGTTCGACAGGTAGTTGAACTGGCCTGGCCGAAGCGCCTTGGGCGTGCGCTTGTCCAGGTAGGTCTGGAGGTCTGGGTCGGCGTCGGTGGGGAGGGTGAGGTAGCCCGGCAGCAGGTGCGAGAGCAGCCCCAGGTCGGTGAGCCCCTGGATGTTGGAGTGGCCGCGCAGCGCGTTCACGCCGCCGCCCGCCATGCCCATGTTTCCGAGCAGGAGCTGGATGATGGCCATGCAGCGGATGTTCTGCGACCCCACGCTGTGCTGGGTCCAGCCGAGCGCGTAAAGGCTCGTCATGGTCCGGTCGGGCGACGACGTGGAGGCGATGGCCTCGCAGACCTTGAGAAACTTGTCCTTGGGGGTGCCGGTGGTGCGCTCCACCATCTCCGGCGTGTAGCGGGAGAAGTGCTTCTTCAGCCGCAGAAAGACGCAGTTCGGGTCCTGAAGCGTGGGATCGACCTTGGCGAATCCGTCCTTGTCGAGCTGGTAGGTCCAGGTGCTCTTGTCGTACTTCCGCTTCTCGCCGTCATATCCAGTGAACAGGCCGTCGTCGAAGCCCGTGTCCTCGCGGACCAGCAGGGCGGCGCTCGTGTAGTTCCGCACGTAGTCGTGCTGGATCTTGTCGTTCTCGAGCAGATACCGAATGACGCCGCCCAGGAAGGCGATGTCGGTGCCGGGCCGGATGGGCGCGTAGAGATCGGCCACCGCCGCCGTTCGCGTGAAGCGCGGGTCGACCACGATGAGCTTGGCCTTCTTCTTGACCTTGGCCTCGATGGCCCACTTGAAGCCGCAGGGGTGTGCCTCCGCGGGGTTGCCTCCCATGACCAGGATGACGTCGGCATTCTTGATGTCGACCCAGCTGTTGGTCATTGCACCGCGGCCGAACGTGGGGGCCAGACCGGCCACCGTGGGACCGTGTCAAACACGTGCCTGGTTGTCGAAGGCGACCCCCCCGAGCGCCCGGATGACCTTGTGGAAGACGTAGCCGGTCTCGTTCGACGAGGCCGAGGCGGCCAGGAAGGCGGTCGAGGTCCAGCGGTTCACCGTCTGCCCCTTGGCGTTCTTGGCGACGAAGTTCTTGTCGCGGTCCTCCTTCATGAGGCGCGCGATGCGCTCCATCGACCACTCCCAGGTGACGCGCTTCCATTCGGATGATCCGGGCGCGCGGTACTCGGGGAACTTGAGCCGGGTGGGGCTGTGGATGAAGTCGAGGAGGCTCGCTCCCTTCGGGCAGAGCGTCCCGCGGTTGACCGGATGATCCGGATCGCCCTCGACGTGCATGATGTCGGTCCGGGCGTTCTTCGACCGATCGCCCAGGCCGTAGAGGATGACGCCGCAGCCCACCGAGCAGTACGGGCAGGTGTTGCGGGTCTCGCTGGCGTGCGCGAGCTTGAAGAGCCTCACGTCTGCGAGCGCTCGGGCGGGAGAGAACCCCAGGGCCCCGATGGTGGTGGCGCCGATACCCGACGCGGTCAGCTGCAGGAAGCCTCTTCGCGAGACGTTCATGTCACCTCCAGGGCCCGCAGCCTACGGCAACCGACCTCGACGATTCCAGTGCCCGGGCTGGAATAGTGGAGGCCGGGCGGAAAGGTCGGGATAGCGCGCTGCGTCAACGGACGCGGGCTCGACATTGGGCGCCGCGGTCACTAAAGATTTCCACTCCTTACCTGCCCCGACGAACATGCCCGACGACCTGATCCTCGAGACCCGCGACCTCGCGAAGGAGTTTCGAGGTTTCCTGGCAGTGAACGGGGTCTCGCTTAGAGTCCAGCGAGGCTCGATCCATGGGCTGATCGGGCCGAACGGGGCCGGAAAGACCACCGTCTTCAACCTGCTCACCCGCTTCCTCCCCGCCACGCGCGGCACCATCCTGCACCGGGGCGAGGACGTGACCCACATGCCGCCGGCCCAGGTGGCGCGCAGAGGGTTGGTGCGCTCCTTCCAGATCTCGGCGGTGTTCGGCAGCCTGACCGCGCTCGAGAATGTGCGCATCGCGCTGCAGCGCCCCCTCGGCACCTCCTTCCGTTTCTGGGTCCCGTCGCGGAGCCTGTCGGTCCTCGACGACCAGGCTCGATCCCTCCTCCGGGACGTCGACCTCGAGAAGCTGGCCGACGTGCCGGCGGGGGAGTTGCCCTACGGCCGGAAGCGAGCTCTCGAGCTCGCCACCACCCTGGCGCTCGAGCCCGAGGTCCTGCTTCTCGACGAACCCACCGCCGGAATGGGGCGGGAAGACGTCGGGCGCGTCGCCGAGCTCATCAAGCGGGTGGCGAAGGGGCGCACCGTCCTCATGGTGGAACACAACCTCCCGGTGGTCTCGGACCTCTGCGACACCATCACCGTGCTGGCCCGAGGAAGCGTGCTCGCCGAGGGAACCTACGCGCAGGTCTCGGCAGACCCGGCCGTGCGCGAGGCCTACATCGGGAGCGCGGCGTGAGCGCGCCCCCGGCCTCCGGCGCCGCGGCGCTGCGCATTCGCGACCTGCACGCATTTTACGGGGAGTCTCACGTCCTGCACGGGGTCGACCTCGACGTCGCCGAGGGCGAGGTGGTGACGTTGCTGGGGCGGAACGGCTCGGGGCGCACCTCGACGCTCAAGTCGATCCTCGGCCTGGTCGGACGGCGCACCGGCTCGGTTCAGGTGGACGGCCAGGAGACCGTGGGCATGGCGCCGCACCGCATCGCCCGGCTCGGCATCGGCGTCGGCTACTGTCCGGAGGAGCGCGGGATCTTCGCCAGCCTGTCCACCGAGGAGAATCTGCTCCTGCTCCCCAGGGTGAGCGGGTCGGGCATGCCCGTCGAGGAGATCTACGCCATGTTCCCGAACCTCCAGGAGCGGCGGAAGAGCCAGGGAACGCGCCTCTCCGGGGGCGAGCAGCAGATGCTCGCCATGGCCCGGATCCTCCGCACCGGGGCCCGGCTGCTGCTCCTCGACGAGATCACCGAGGGGCTGGCGCCGGTCATCGTGCAGGGGCTGGGACGGGTGGTCCGGCAGCTCAAGGAGCGCGGTTACACCATCGTCCTGGTCGAGCAGAACTTCCGCTTCGCCGCGCCGCTGGCCGACCGCCACCACCTGCTCGAGAACGGACGCGTCGTGGACACGATCGAGGCCGGCCAGCTGGCCGGCCGCATGGAGTCGTTGCAGCAGTTCCTGGGAGTCTGAGCCGTCGAGACCGTCAAGGAGGATCACACATGAAGAGTCGATTCGCAGTCATCGCAGCCCTGCTGTTCGCCGCCGGGTTGGCATCCGCCGCCGAACCCAAGGTGTCGGACGACGCAGTCAGGATCGGCGTCCTCACCGACATGACCGGCTATTACTCCGACCTGGCCGGGCCTGGCTCGGTCGAGGCCGCCAGGATGGCTGTCGACGACTTCGGCGGCAAGGTCCTCGGGAAGCCCATCGCCATCGTGAGCGCCGACCACCAGAACAAGGCCGACGTCTCCTCCACCATCGCCCGCAAGTGGTTCGACGAGGACAAGGTCGACGTCATCGTCGACCTGGTGTCGTCCTCCACTGCGCTTGCCGTCATGCCCGTGGCCGCCGAGAAGAAGCGCATCACCCTGCTTTCCGGCCCCGCCACCACCGCCATCACCGGCGAGAAGTGCACGCCCTACAACGTTCACTGGACGTACAACAACTGGGCGCTCGCCAACGGCACCGGCCGCGAGGTGGTGAAGCAGGGCGGCGACACCTGGTACTTCCTCACTGCCGACTACGTCTTCGGCAAGTCGCTCGAGGAGGACACCGCGGCCGTGGTCAAGGCGTCGGGTGGCAAGGTGCTCGGCGCATCGCGCCACCCATCGCCGGGGACCACCGACTTCTCCTCCTTCCTGCTCCAGGCCCAGGCCTCGGGCGCGAAGATCATCGGGCTCGCCAACGCCGGCGCCGACACCGTCAACGCCATCAAGCAGGCCAACGAGTTCGGCATCACCAAGAAGCAGAACCTGGCCGGCCTGCTGGTCTTCATCTCCGACATCAACAGCCTCGGCCTCCCCACCGCCAAGGGCATGTACCTCACCACCGCCTTCTACTGGGACCGGGACGACGACTCCCGCAAGTGGTCGAAGCGCTTCTTCGAGAAGACGAAGAGGATGCCCACCATGGTGCAGGCCGGCGTCTACTCGGCGGTGAGCCACTATCTCAGGGCCATCCAGGCCGCCGGCACGGACGACGCAGACGCCGTCATGGCCAGGATGCGCGAGACGCCGGTGAACGACTTCTTCGCCAAGAACGGCCGCATCGGCCCGGACGGCCTGCACCGGCACGACATGTACCTGGTGCAGGTGAAGACGCCGGAGGAGTCCAAGTACCCGTGGGACTACTACAAGATCGCCAAGGTCATCCCGGCCGCGGAGGCCTTCCCGCCCATCTCGGACAAGTGCCCGAACGTGAAGAAGTAGCCACGAGATGATCCAGGCCCTCTCCGGTCAGCTCCTGCTGGGGCTCATCAACGGCTCGTTCTACGCGCTGCTCTCGCTGGGGCTCGCCATCATCTTCGGCCTGCTCGACGTGGTGAACTTCGCCCACGGCGCGCAGTACATGATGGGCGCGTTCCTGGCCTGGATGGGACTCCAGTACCTGGGCATCGGGTACTGGTGGGCGCTCCTCCTCGTGCCGCTCGCGGTGGGTGGCACGGGGCTGATCGTGGAGAGGGTGTTTCTTCGTCGCCTGCAGGGGCTCGACCCGCTCTACGGGCTGCTCTTGACCTTTGGACTGGCGCTGGTCATCGAGGGCGCCTTCCACCACGCCTACGGCAACTCGGGCAGCCCGTACCCGGTGCCCGAGTCGCTGCGCGGCGGGTTCGACCTTGGGTTCATGTACCTCCCCAAGTACCGGGCCTGGGTGGTGCTGGTGTCGCTGGCGGTCTCGCTCGGTTCCTGGTTCGTCATCGAGAAGACCCGGCTCGGTTCCTACCTCAGGGCCGGCACCGAGAACCCGAAGCTGCTGCAGGCCTTCGGCGTCAACGTTCCGATCATGTTCATGCTGACCTACGGGTTCGGCGTCGCGCTGGCAGCCTTCGCCGGGGTGATGGCGGCCCCCATCTACCAGGTGACTCCGATGATGGGCTCGTCGCTCATCATGGTGGTCTTCGCGGTCGTGGTCATCGGCGGAATGGGATCGATCCTGGGGTCGATCGTCACCGGGATCGGGGTGGGGCTCGTCGAGGGGCTCACCAAGTTCATCTGGCCCCAGGCCGCCAGCGTGGTGGTCTTCGTGCTCATGGCGCTGGTGCTTCTGGTCCGCCCGGCCGGCCTTTTCGGGAGGCAGAAGTGAGGAGGATCTGGAAGGGGCAGACCCTCTTCATGGTCTGGGCCACCCTGGTGGCCGTGGGGCTGGCCGCGCCCTTCGTGGTCTACCCGGTCTTCGCCATCAACGTGCTGGTGATGGCGCTGTTCGCGAGCGCCTTCAACCTGCTCCTCGGCTACACGGGGCTGCTCTCCTTCGGACACGCGGCGTTCCTGGGGTCGGCGGCCTACGCCACGGGTTGGGCGGCCAAGTCCTGGGGGCTGGGCGTCCTTCCCTCGATGGCGACGGGCGTCGCCGTGGCCACGGTTCTCGGTCTCGTCTTCGGCGCGCTGGCGCTGCGCCGCTCGGGCATCTACTTCGCGATGATCACCCTGGGTCTCGCCCAGGTGGTCTACTTCCTCATCGTGCAGATGCCCTGGACGGGTGGCGAGGACGGCCTGCAGGGGATCCCGCGCGGTAAGCTCATCGGGATCGTGGACCTGGGCAATTCGTTCGCCATGTACTACTTCACCTACGCGGTCTTCCTGGGTGCATTCTGGCTCATCCAGCGCACCATCGACTCTCCGTTCGGCCAGGTCGCGCGGGCCATCCGGGAGAACGAGCCTCGCGCCATCTCGCTCGGGTACGACGTCCAGCGCTACAAGCTTCTCGCCTTCGTCCTCTCCGCGTCGCTGGCCGGCCTGGCCGGATCGCTCAAGGCCATCGCGCTCCAGTTCGCCACGCTGGGTGACGTGGCCTGGCAGCGCAGCGGCGAGGTGGTGCTCATGACGCTCCTCGGCGGCATGGGAACGGTCCTGGGCCCGTCGATCGGTGCCCTGCTGGTCGTGACGATGGAGCAGTACCTGGCGAGCCTCGGCTCCTGGGTGACGGTCATCACCGGCGGCGTCTTCGTCGTCATGGTGATGGCCTTCCGGAAGGGCGTGGTCGGGGAGATCCTGGCGCTTCTCCGTCGCACGCGTTGAGGACAGCGGAGGCATGTCATGGCGGACAGGTTCGAAGGGAAGGTGGCGTTCGTCACCGGGGCGGCGAGCGGAATCGGCTTCCGGATCGCCGAGATGCTGGCGCAGGAGGGGGCGAAGGTCGCCATCGCCGACCTCGACGGCGCCGCGGCCCGGGCGGCCGCGGAACGCATCGGCCGGGGCGCCATGGGGCTCGAGGCGGACGTGGGGCAGGAGGAGGCGGTCGGCGCGGCCATCGACGGCACGCTGGCCGCTCACGGGCGGCTCGACGTGCTCGTGAACAACGCCGGCCTCCAGCACGTGTCGCCCATCGAGGACTTCCCGGCCGCGAAGTTCGAGCTGCTCGTCCGGGTCATGCTCTTCGGCCCCTTCCACGCCATCAAGAAGGTCTTCCCGGTCATGAAGAGGCAGGGAGGTGGCCGGATCCTGAACGTCGCCTCCATCAACGGGCTGGTGGGCTTCGCCGGGAAGGCGGCCTACAACAGCGCCAAGCACGGCGTCATCGGCCTAACCAAGGTGACTGCGCTCGAGGGTGCCGCCCACGGCATCACCGTCAACGCGCTCGCGCCGGGTTACGTGGACACGCCGCTCGTCCGCAACCAGCTCGCCGACCTGGCCCGCACCCGCAACGTGCCCGTCGAGAAGGTCCTCGAGGAGGTCATCTACCCGCTCGTGCCCATGCGGCGCTTGCTGCAGGTCGACGAGGTCGTCGGCTATGCGCTCTTCCTTGTCTCCGACGCAGCCGCGGCCATCACCGGGTCGGTGGCGGTGATGGACGGAGGGTACACGGCCCAGTGATCGCACCTCGCCTGGGCGATCGATCGCTCTTCCCGCTGCTCGAGCCGCGGGCCTACCTGAACCACGCCGGGGTCTCGCCGCCGTCCGAGCCGGTTCGCCAGGCGGTCCACGCGGCCGTCGACGACTTCGCCCGGCGGGGCGGCGGGGCGGTGGGGGCGGCGGTCGAGCGAAAGGCCCGGCTGCGGGCGTGCCTCGCCGAGCTCGTGGGCAGCCGCCCCGAGGACGTGGCGCTCACCACCAACACCAGCTCCGGCATCCAGGCCGTGGCGCTCGACTTCCCATGGCGGCGCGGCGACCGCATCCTCCTCGTCGACGGCGAGTTTCCCGCCAACGTGACCCCATGGCAGCGGGCTGCCGAGCTGTTCGGCCTGGAGATCGGCTGGCTCCCGCTCGATCCCTTCCTCCGCTCGGCCGAGGAGGGGTTGGCGCTCCTCGATGGCGAACTGGCTCGCGGGGTGCGGTTGCTCGCCGTCAGCGCCGTGCAGTTCCGGAGCGGGCTGCGGATGCCGATCGCCGAGATGGCGTCCCGCTGCGCCGCCGCTGGCGCCGAGATCTTCGTCGACGCGGTGCAGGCCGCGGGTTGCCTGCCCCTCGACTTGCGAGGGATCGACTACCTGGCGGCCGGCGCCCACAAGTGGCTCATGGGCGTCCTCGGCGCGGGCTTCCTCTACGTGCGGCCGGAGCGGGTGGGGGCCCTCGTCCCGCGAACCGCCGGCTGGCTCTCCCACGAGGACCCGGTGCGCTTCCTCGTCGAGGGACCGGGGATGGTGCGCTACGACCGGCCCATCCGGCGACGTGCCGACCTGATCGAGGGGGGCGGCATGCCGGAGGTCGCGCTGGCCGCGCTCCTCGCCTCGGTGGAGGTCCTCCTCGGGCTCGGCGTGCCGGCCATCGAGGGGCACGTGAACGGCTATCTCGATCGGCTCGAGCCGGAACTGGCCGGGCGGGGCTTCCGGAGCCTCCGGTCGCGCCACGTGGCGGGGCGCTCCGGAATTCTCTCGATGGAACCGCCGGCCGGGCTCACGGCGGCGGCGCTCCTCCGCGAGCTTTCGTCGCGCGGCGTCGCCTGCTCGACGCCGGACGGGGTCCTGCGCTTCTCGCCGCACTGGCCGAACCCCCCCGACGAGGTTCCAGAGGTCCTGCGGGCGGTCGACGGGGCGCTGGCAGCCGCGCGCTGATCCGGCAGGCCGGTCAGCTCCGCGGCGTGCGGCTCGGCGTGAGCCACACCTCGGCGCCCAGGCGGAACATGGCGGCCTCGAGCCCGAGGTCGGCCGGGTCGGCGGAGAGGAAGGCGGCCATGGCCAGGGCGGCGTTCTCCCGCCGCACCACCTCGTCGGTGATGGGGCCGAGCTCGAGGCGAGTGGCAAACACCGCGTCGACCAGCTCCTTCACTGTTGGTTGAGTGGGCAGGGCGGCGCGGATGCGGAACAGGTAGCGGTCGAGCGGTTCTGCGTTGCCGAAGGCGAAGGTCACCACGGTGTCGATGGCGCTGTCGACCTCGTGCTCGGACTGGAGCTGGACCGTGGCCGCGTCGAGGGAGACACATCGCGTGAAGTTCTGCATGGCCAATGTTTGCGGCATTTCCTAGCGGTGCGCCAGTACCTCGCGGCGGGGACGGGCAACGCGACCACTCGCCCCTACATCGACTCACGGTCAAATAGGGGAGAGGGATCGGTGTTCACTGAAAGAAGAGTTTGCCGCGCACATCCTCCCATCCCGCCGGCGGGGGAGGTCGCGCGTCCGGTTGTACCCCGGTGACGAGGCAGGAACCGGGTGATACCCTCCGGCGTGCGTGCATGTAGGACTCGTGCTCACCGGAGGCGGAGCGAGGGCGGCGTACCAGGCGGGCGTCCTGCGTGCGATCGCCGAGGTCCTTCCACGCGGCGCCATGCCGTTCGGGACGATCTGCGGCGTGTCGGCCGGCGGGCTCAACGCCGTCTTCCTGGGCGCCTGGCGCGGCGACTTCGAGGAGGCCTGCCACCGGTTGAGAGAGCTCTGGCTCGAGCTGTCGCCCGAGCGGGTCTTCCGGACCGACGGCGTGCGGATGCTGGGCATCGGCGGCCGCTGGATGCGCGACCTCTCGGCGGGCGGCCTCTTCCATCGCAGCCGGATCAACTTCCTGCTCGACGCCACGCCGCTGCGCGACTTCCTCCACGAGCGGCTCCCGCTGGCCGACCTGCGGCGCAACATCGCCTCCGGCGCCATCCGCGGCTTCGCCGTGACCGCCACCAGTTATTCCACCAACGCCGCGGTGACCTTCTTCGACGGCGCCGAGGACATCCAGCCCTGGGTGCGGGCTACGCGGGTGGGGGTCCGGACCCAGATCCGGCTCGACCACGTCATGGCCTCGGCATCCATCCCCATCTTCTTCCCGCCCGTCCGGGTCCAGGGGGCGTGGTACGGCGACGGCAGCGTCCGCATGACCGCGCCTCTGTCGCCGGCCATCCACATGGGCGCCGAGAGGCTGCTCGTCATCGGCGTACGTCGGTGGCGCGAGCCGGACGAACTGCAGCCGGTGCGCCGCCCGGCCCGGCGCGACGTCCTCGCCCCGGCGCAGATTGCAGGAACGCTGCTCAATGCGGTCTTCCTCGAGACCATCGAGGCGGACGTGGAGCGGCTCGAGATGGTGAACCGGCTGGTGGATCGGCTGCCGGCCGGCGAGCGGGGCACATCCCCGGGGCGCCTTCGGGTCATCCCGGCGCTGGTCCTGCGCCCCTCCCGCGACCTGGGCGAGCTGGCCGGCGACCAGTACCGGCGCTTCCCCCGCGTCCTCCGCTTCATGCTCACGGGCATCGGCGCCCAGGCCGAGAACGGCTCGGATCTATTGAGCTACCTCGCCTTCGAGCCGGTCTACGTGGGGCGCCTTCTCGAGCTGGGCTACGAGGACACGCTCGCGCGGCGGAGGGAGGTCGAGGAGTTCTTCGGCGAGGGAAGGCGCGAGAAGGGCGCGCTGCGGGCTTGAGACGGCCGGCGATCACTTCGCCGGTGGCAATCCCCGAACCGCCACGGCGATGTCGCGTGCCATCTCGGTGACGAGCGAGCTCGTCGCCGCCACTGCGGCGTCCGTCCCCGCGCCGGACACCTCTCGCCGCAGGACCACCCGGCCGCGGGCCGCGGCCAGCTCGCCGGTGGCGGTGAGGAGCGCCCAGTTCGCGTCCAGGCGGGCCTCTCCTCGCTTGTTCCATCCCAGCGCGGTCACCTCGACGACGAGACGCGCCCGCAGCGGGACGGTGGGATCCCAGGGCTGCGGCGTCACCCGCCAGGCAGGGAGCAGAGCCGACAGGTCCTGGGCCAGCACCCGGGAGACTCCGGCGCCGAGTGGCTCCGCCCACCGGTTGAACTCGTCCAGGTCGACTGCGTTGTCGCCCAGGAAGGTCACGATCTGCGGGCGGTCGAGGTAGGCCGCGATCCGGGTGGGCAGGACGCCCAGCGCGCCTTCCGGACCCGGCGAGGGAACCGCCGAGGCACCCTCCGGGCTGGGGGAGAGCAGGAAGAACCTGGAGGGCGGTGAGGAGCCGAAGCATCCGGTCGAGACGAGTGCCATGGCGGCGAGGGTGGAGGCGAAGGGTCGCATGAGGTTCCTCACCTGGCCGGCGCCGGCTTGCCATCGACCAGGGCTGACGGGTTGCGCTCCAGGTACTCGGCGAGCAAACGCACCGCAGCGGCGGCGCGTGAGATCTCCGAGAGGGTCTGGGAGAGCTCGCGCTGCGCGCCCGAGGTGCCAGCGAGCGTGTTCCGGACCTGCACGAGCCCCTTCTCGGCGGCGTCGAGCGTGTCGTGGAGGTCGGTGATGATCTGCTTCACGTCGGCGTCGCCCACCTTGCTCCGGAGCTCGGTCACCAGCCTGTCCACGCTCGAGAGCGTGCGGGAGAGGTCCTTCCCCGCGCCACCGGCCGAGGTGAGCGCCTGGCGGATCTCCGGGGAGCGGGCCAGGTCCCGGATGGCCAGGAGCGTCTCGGACAGGTCGCGGGCGATCTCGGCGAGGGGCAGGTCGGACAGGGCCGTGGCCAGCTTCTCGATCCGGTTGCCGAGGAGCTGGAGCTTGGTGGGCGTGGTGGGAATCTGGGGGTAGCGGGTGGGCATGTCCAGCTGGCGAGGAGGCTGCGCGGGGCGGAAGTCGAGGTCGATGTAGAGCTGGCCGGTGACCAGGCTGGAGCTCTGCAACTCGGCCCGCAGTCCCTTCTCCGTGAGGAACCTGGCCGCATCGGCAGGATTCATCCCCTGGATCTGGTTGGCCCTCCCGGCCGGGTCATGGATGCGATCGAGGTCCACCTCGAAGGTGACCTCGATGTCGATGCCAGTCTCCCGGGGAGTCATGAAGGCCTCGATGCCGGTGACCTGCCCGAGGGGTACGCCGCGGAAGGTGACCGGCGAGCCGATCTGGAGGCCGCGAACCGATTCCGGGAAGAAGGAGACGAAGGTGGTGCTGTGGGTGAAGAACTTGCCGGACACGAGCGCGCCGATCGCCAGGAGGAGGAGCAGCGTCCCCCCGATGATGAAGCCGCCCACGATCTTTGGGTTCGCTCTCGTCATGGATACTGCCCCCGTTGCAGGAAGGCCTTCACCTTGGGATCGGTCGCGGTCTCCGCCATCTCGCGGGGGGGACCTTGCGCCATCATCTGATGTCGCTCGCCGTCGAGGAAGATGGCGTCGTCGCCGATGGCGAAGATGCTTGGCAACTCGTGGGTGATGACGATGAAGGTCGCGCCCAGGCTGGCCCGAAGCTCGAGGATCAGGTCGTCGAGGTGGCGCGCCGAGAGCGGGTCGAGGCCGGCCGAGGGCTCGTCGAGGAAGAGGATGTCGGGGTCGAGGGCCAGCGCTCGGGCCAGGCCGGCGCGGTTCCGCATGCCACCGCTCACCTCCGACGGGTAGCTGTCCTCGAACCCGCCCAGGCCGACCAGGGCGAGCTTGGTCACCGCCACCTCCCGGGCCTCTTCTCGGGGGACCTTCACGTGCGCCAGGAGCGGCAGGGAGATGTTCTCGGAGAGGGTCATCGAGCTGAGGAGGCCGGCTCCCTGGAAGAGCACGCCGAACCGGCTCCTGAGCCGGTGCTGCTCGGGCTGGGAAGCGCTCCAGTACGGCGCGCCGGCGTACCGGACGTCGCCGCTCACGGGGCGGTCGAGGCCGATCATGTGGCGCATGAGGGTGCTCTTGCCGCTCCCGCTGTCCCCCATCACCACGAAGATGGATCCCTGGCGGATGGAGAAGGAGAGGTCCCGCTGCACGACGAAGTCGCCGTAGGCCAGGGTCATCCTGTCCACGGTCACGAGATCGGCGCCTGGGGTCGGGGTGGGCACGGAGCTTTTCTAGAGCTTCACGGCGTAAAAGAACACGGTGAGGATCGCGTCCACGACGATGACGAGCAGGATCCCGGAGACCACCGCCCGGGTGGTGGAGATGCCGACCGACGAGGCCGTCCGTCCGGTGGTCATTCCGAAGTAGGTCCCGGAGAGCGCGACCACGGCGCCGAAGACGGGGGCCTTGAGGAGGCCGACCATCACGTCGCCAAAGGCCATCGCCTCGCGGGTCTGGGTCAGGTAGAGCGCCGGCGTGAGATGGAGCAGTCCGGTGGCCACCACGTACCCGCCCAGGATGCCGAAGAGGTCGGCGTAGAGCACGAGCAGCGGCATCATCAGGATCATGGCCAGGATTCGCGGCGCGACCAGGAACTCCATGGGCGGGAAGTTCATGGTCTCGAGGGCGTCCACCTCCGAGTTCACCGTCATGGTCCCGAGCACCGCGGCGAAGGAGGCTCCCGTCCGGCCCGCCATGACGATGCCGGTCATGAGGGCGCCGGTCTCGCGGACGGTGCCGACCCCCACGAGGTTGGCCACGTAGATGGTGGCGTTGAACTGCTCCAGCTGGACCGCGCCGAGGAAGGCGAGCACGGCCCCCACCAGGAAGTTGATGACCGCCACCAGCGGCAGGGCGGCCCCGCCGGTCTGTTCGACGAGGAGCCAGAAGTCGCGCCGCTCGAAGTGGCCCTTTCCGAGGAGGACGTCTCGCACGGCCAGGGATGCCCGGCCCACGAACTCGAGCATCCCGGCGGCGTGCGCGCCGAAGTCGATCCCGGCGGCGCCGACCCGGGTGGGGAGCTTCTGGTGGGGGGGCGGCGGGGGGATGGGGCGGCGCGGCCCACCGGCAAGCGCTAGCAGGTGCTGGAGACCCCTGGGAAGCCCGGTCGTGTCGACCGTCAACCCCTCGCCGTGGGCCACCTCGGCGATGGAGGCCAGGTAGGAGACGAGCGACGAGTCCCACCGGCCGAGTTCGCGGGCCTGGAAGACCAGCCGCTCGGGCGGAGCGTCCCGGATCTCCCGTTCGACGGCCGCAGGGGCGGGGGCCGCGGACTCGAGCGACCAGTCCCCGGACACCCTGACCACGAGTGTTCCATCTCCGTCCCGGTGGACCGAGGCCTCGGATGCCGCCATTCCGGGAAGACTATCGGGAGGAGGGGAGGGAAAGCCACGCCAGATGGGGCGTGTCGGCCACCTTCACCCGGCGTCGTCGCCCCCGCGTGGAGCGCGCATCGCCGAGTTCGCGAAGCGGGCGATGAGGACGGCTAGGTACAGTTGCCCGGTGAGGGCCTCTCCCATGGCGACCGTGCGGAAGACCGGGTGCATGGCGAGCAGCGACACCCGGCCCGACCGGGTTCGCAGGAATGGCTCCCTGGTCACGGGCGGATGCTAGCGGATGCGGCTTCGGTACCGCCAATCCCCGGCCGCGCGCCTTGCGGGGCGCGGGCGTACGCGGTATCTGATGCGCCTTCGGTGTCCGAGGCCCCGTAGCTCAGGTGGATAGAGCGGCGGTTTCCTAAACCGCAGGTCGCGTGTTCGAGTCACGCCGGGGTCACCAGTAATCGCAATAAGACGCAATGATAGGAGCCCCGTGGGTCCGACGGACTCCGGGGTTCCTGCGTAGGTGGGACCGGCGTGGGACCATCTTCCTCGGGAGGATCACCCGATGAGGAAGGCAGCGAAGCACGTCCTCCCGGCCCTGGAGCAAGTGAAGGGAAAGCGCCATCGGCGCGAGTCCATCAAGGCCCTCTACGCGTGGCTGGCCCACCTTCCCATGCCGGGATGACGCCGCACTCCTCAATCAGGTAGCTTCGACCCGCTCCCAGGGGAGGTGCGCGTGGTCGATGGCGCCGGGGATGATCGCGATTCGCCGACGGGCGTGAAGCCCGGCGAGGCGCCGGTTCCGGCCGGCCCGCGGAAGGCGACGCTCGGCGACCTCCTCGTCGAGTTGCGGCGGCGGCGGGTGTTCCGGGTCATGGTCGGGTACGCCATCTTCGCCTTCGCGGCGCTCCAGGTGAGCGAGCCGCTCATGCACGGCCTGCACCTGCCGGACTGGGTGCTCACCGCGGTCATCGCGGCCCTGGCGGTGGGCTTTCCGGCAGCGTTGACCCTGGCCTGGCTTTTCGACCTGACGGCGCAGGGCGTGATGCGGACGCCATCGGCCAGGGAGTCGGGCGGGATCTACTTCTCCCGCCGCCGGCTGGCTGCGCTGCTGGTCGTCGTGGGGCTCGCGGGCGCGCTGCCGGGTGTCGCCTGGTACGCATGGAAGCTGGAGTCCGAGCATCGTCCAGCTTCCGCGACGCCGGGCGCCGCGCCGTCCATCGCCGTGCTCCCTCTCGTCAACATCTCCGGCGACCCGGGGCAAGACTACTTCGGCGACGGGATGACGGAGGAGATCACCAGCAAACTCTCCCGCCTGCGAGGCCTCGCCGTGACCGCGCGCACCAGCGCCGCGAAGTTCAAGGGCACCAAGCGCTCGGCGCGCGAGATCGGTGGCGATCTGGGCGTCGCCTATCTGGTGGAGGGAAGCGTGCGCCGTGCCGGCGACAGAGTTCGCGTCACAGCCTCCCTGGTCCGAACGAGCGACGCGGTCCAGATCTGGTCGGAGGACCAGGACGCGCGCATCGACGACATCTTCGCCGTTCAGGACCGCCTTGCCGGGCGAATCGTCGAGGCCCTCGGCCTGAAGCTCTCCCCGGGCGAGGCGAGCGCACTGGCCAACTGGGGCACGCGCAACGCCGCGGCCTATGACGAGTTCCTGAAGGGGCAGGCGCGCTACGGTGAGGGCGCCGACGATCCAGCGATCATGAAGGACTCCATCGCGCACTTCGAGCGGGCGCTTGCCATCGATCCGAATTTCGCCCCGGCAATGGCCAGCCTTGCGTCGGCCGTCTCCACCAGCTACCGGGACTTCGACAGCTCTCCCGCGCTGCTGGCCCGAGCGGAGGCGCTCGCCGGCCGGGCGCTCGCGCTCGACCCGCAGCTACCTGCCTCCCTCGATGCGGCCGCCGGCATCCGGGCGGTCCGCTTCGACTACCTGGGCGCCAGCGCCCTTTACAGGCGCGTGGTCGAGGCCACGCCGCGCGACCACGTGGCGTGGGACCAGCTCTGCTGGTGCCTCGGCTATGCTGGGCCGCCTCACCTGGAGGAGGCGGAAGCGGCGTGCCGGAAGGCGCTGGCGCTGGCGCCGCAATACTGGCCGTCGAGGTACCACCTGCTGCGCATCCACGTACAGCAGGGGCGGATCGCGGAGGCCGAGGCGGACCTGGCCGCACTCCAGGACGCCACCAGGGCACCGCTCGTAGAAGCCGGGCTCTTCTGGGTCGCCATGGGGTCGAACCGGCCGCGGGAGGCCCTGGCCGCGATAAGGGCGGACACGACCAGCCTGGACGAGGCGTGGCGGGCGATGGCCTTCGCGCAGCTCGGGGACCTCGACCGCGCCTTCGCCTCGCTTGAGCAGGCACTGGCGAGAGGCTATTCGGACCAGGCCGACCTGCGAAGCACGTCCTACTGGGCGCCGATGCGCGGCGACCCGAGGTGGGGCGCTACTCTAAGGCGGCACGGGCTTGCGCCCTGAGTGCGACTGGGGTGCGATTCACGGGACGGGACGGCGGCAGGGCCCCCGCAGCGTCGCCCGGCAGCACTCGCTCTCGACCTCGTCGCCGGGCTTGAGATGTTGGGCGGGGAGGAGCGAGCCGGATCAGGAGAGGGCGGTGGGCACGGGTCTAGCATTGCACGCGAGGATCACGCGCCGTTCTTCGTCGCTCAGGGGAACGAGTAGACGCTCGGCCAGGGCGTCTCTTCCCCCAGCAGGAGCGCCCACACGTCGTCACCGGGTGCCGACCGCGTGGCCTGCCGCCCGACCACCGACTCGCCTGCCCGGGCCAACGGAGCCGGGAACCGGTGGGCCGCGAGCAGCTTGAGTGCTTGTTCCTCGTCTACCGCAGCGACGTACAGCCACCGCCCCTCCACGACCTTTCGCACGTTCACGTGAATCCCCGCGTCGCGCAGGAGGGCGATGGCCCGCTCGGCCTGATCGAACGGGACGCCCGAAAGCACTTCAACGGGGCTCCATGGCATGGGGGCGCATCCTATTTCGAAGGCGGCTGGCGGGGGTCCCTCCTATTTGGGGCCCCTCGGAGAGGTTACCCCGTGCTCCCGGGGTACGGCTCGTTCATCCGGCTGGCCGGCGGCGGGTGGGTCCGACGGCGCTCTCGCCAGGCCGTCCATGAGGGCCTGGAATCGCGGGAGCCCGCGCAGCGACGACAGGTCCGGATCGCGCTCCATCCACTCCCGGTTCTGGAACCCGGCGCGAACCACCTCCTCGAGGCAGTCGAGCGCGTCGTCCGCGGCGCCCTCCACCGAGTACAGGCAGGCCACGTTGTACCGGACGCCCGCGTCGAGCGGGTCGATGGCGAGGGCCTGTCGCGCCCAATGGAGGCCCTCCTCGCGCCGGCCGATCCGGGCCAGGCAGACCGCCCGCATCGTCGCCGCACGCGGGTCGTCCGGGTTCATCTCCATGTGGCGCTCGCAGACGCCGAGCGCCAGGCGGTAGGCCTCGAGGGCCTCGGCGTGCTCCCCGGAGGCCTCGCTGGCCTGGGCCGCGAAGAAGGCCGCCTGGTAGCCCTCCCGCGCCGCGTTGGCCTCGCGGCAGAGGCTGGCGGCTTCCGCGTTCCGCCCCTGCTGGAAGCAGGCGCGAGCGTAATAGTAGCGGGCCTCGGGCCGCGACGGATCGGCCGCGATGGCGGTCTTGAACTCGCGCTCCGCCTCCTCCAGGCGCCTGGAGAGGAAGAGGGCGAGTCCACGCCCGGCGTGAGCCTCGGCGAGCCCGGGATCGAGTTCCAGGGCCCGGGCGCTGGCGGCGTGGGCGATCCCTAGCTGGTCGCCTCCGGCGGACGGGTAGTACATGTGCAACTGGGCGGCACCTTCGGCGAGCCCGGCGTGGGCCGGCGCGTAGCGGGGGTCGACCTCGACGGCGCGCGCGAACATCTCGCAGGCGAACCTCAGATTCGCCTTGAGGGGGACCATCAGGAACTGCCGGGCGCGCAGGCAATACTCGTAGGCCCGGGCGTCGGCGGAGGGGAGCCGGCGCACCCGCACCGGCGCGACGGCCACCCGGGCCGGGGCGCGGGCCAGTTCCTCGCGCGCTGCCTCGATCCCCGGCAGCACCGCCCCGGCGTCCCTCGGGCGGCGCACCGGATCCTTTTCCAGCATGCGGGAGAGAAGAGGCCCGAGCGAGGGAGCGCCGACGACCTCGAGCGCCGGAGCCGGCTCGGGCCCCTGCACCGCGCGCCCTGCCAGGTCGGGGAAGGGCAACTCGCCGGACAGCATCCGGTGGAGCAGCACGCCGAGCGCGAAGACGTCGGTGCGCTCGTCCTCGGGAGCGCCGCGCCGCTGCTCCGGCGCCATGTAGGCCGGCGTCCCCCCGTCGGCGCGCCGATGGCCGAAGGCGTGGGCGAGGCCGAAGTCGAGGACCTTCACGCTGCCGTCCTCGCAGAGGAAGACGTTGGCCGGCTTGAGGTCGCGGTGGACGACGCCTTGGGCGTGGGCGTGGGCCACGGCCCCGGTGGTGGCGGCGCCGATGCGCAGTGCTTCGGCAGGCAGCAGGGCGCCGTAGTCGAGCCGGGAGGCGAGCGTCCAGCCCCGCAGCAACTCCAGGACGAGAAAGGGCCCGTGGGAGTTCCGCCCCACGTCCAGGAGCGAGACGATCCCGGGGTGGGACAGGCGTGCCGAGACCTCCGCCTCCTGAAGCAGCCGCGCCTCGCGGACTCCGCCCTTCCCGCCGGGACGGACGGCCTTGAAGGCGACGCGCCGGCCGCTCTCCCGGTCGACGGCCTCCCAGACCACGCCGAAGC
>Ga0315276_10002063_pt1 | contig 18232 bp, 15 predicted proteins | sample YL17G05_0_MG_FD_204542 | JGI IMG/M metagenome (GOLD analysis project Ga0315276, IMG submission 204542) | Sediment microbial communities from Yellowstone Lake, YNP, Wyoming, USA - YL17G05_0 | ecosystem: Environmental > Aquatic > Freshwater > Lake > Sediment | place: USA: Wyoming | collected... | reverse complement strand
AACCCCCCCGGCTTCTTCTCCACCCGAACCTCTCCATACCGGTAGCTCCCCTCCATCTCCGGGTTCACCACGTAGCCCTCGAGCGTCTCCCTCAACTGATCTCCAAACCCCTCCCGGTACCGCTCCCGTACCACCGGCCGCTCATCCGATACCTTCGTCTCCACCTCCACCGTCAAACGCTCCGTCAAGACCAGCGACGACCCCTCCACACGGATCGGATACACCGCAAACGACGCGATCGCGCGCCCGTGGAGATACCCCGTCCCCAGGTACCGGCCCGCCGCATCCGGATACACCCCGCCCCCCAAACCCGCTCCCGCCAGAACCGCTCCGCGCCCCGCCTTCCCATCCTCCGAAAGCATCGCACCCGAGCGCGCCATCTCGATCCCCGTCGCCACACCTACCGCCTCGCTCGTCACAAAGCTCGCGCTCTCCACCATCTGCCCCTGCGGCAACAGCACGTTCACCACTCGATAGGGAAGTTCCGGATACCCCTCTTCCAATAGACGCGCGTACCCTTCCGCGTTCACCCCCACCCGCGTAAGCCCCAGATCCGTCACCACCGTGACGTCCTTCCTCGAAAGCTCAACCGTGTACGTGAGCTTCGCGGCGAAAGAAAGACCGGCGAAGGCGAAGAGAAAAACGAACGCGAGAAGACCGGAGACGATCGCCCGAGGCGGCCGCAGATTCGAAGACATGGATGCCCTCCTTCACCAGGCAGGAACCGGGGAGTCGTGCATGTTTAGCCTCATATTTTACAATACCTTAGACAAAAAGTCAATAGGGTGCTAGGGCCGCACCGCCGCCGGGCCGGCGCAGGTTGCCAAAACCCGAAGTGTCCGCTACCTTTGCGGCGACGGGATCGTCGCGCCCGGGCGCCACGCTAGAAGACGAAAAGAGGAGACGAGAACATGTGGAGAATCCCCGCAGTCGTTTTGTCGATCTTCCTCGTCGTGTCTTGTACGAAAACATCCAAGCTCGAAGAGTTCCGTTCGGACCGCGGGTACAAGATCATCTTCGAGGAATCGTACTATGTTGTTCTGGACATACCTTTCGAGGACGCCTGGATGGCGGTCCTTCTCTCGCTGGAGGACCTCGACTGGACCGTAGGTACCCAGATCGAAACATCGGGGATGATCGCCACCGAAGAACAGACCATCGGGACGAACCGCGATCGATACGCCTGCCGCCAGTGGCCGGGCTCGCGGACGCGCGTCGACGAAATGAAGTGCAAGCTCGCCGTCCATGTGGGATCCGCAGACGGCAGCGCCACCCGCATACGAGCATCCACCAGCATCGAGGGCAGGTATGTGTACCTGTCGTCGAACGGTGAGGAAAAGATCGGCGGTTGGTGGCAGTGCACGTCGACCGGCGCGATCGAGGGCGAGCTCTTCGACGCCGTTCTCTCCCGTCTCGAGCCGCTCCAGTACGACCAAGGGGTCTATCGACGCTGGATGTCGAGGCGAGGATGATCGGCGGATCGTCGAGAGCCGCGCGGTCGAAAAACTACTTTTCCTGCTCCTTGAACTCGCCCGCCACCCGCTTGAATACCATGAGCACGATGACCGCGGCAACGAGGTGCGCGGCAAGGATGAACCACACGCGTTCCGCTTGACCCTGGTCGCGCAGGTATCCGTAGAGCGTCGTGTAGATCACCCCGCTCGTCGCGCCCCCGATCCCCATGGCGAGGAAGTTGGAACCCACGTAGAGCCCCGCCTTTTCCTTGGGTGCTATCCAGGTGATGTACTCCTGTATGCGGGGGGATGAGACCATTTCTCCGATGGCAAAAAGAAAAATGCCGAGGAAAACGAGCGACGCGGAGGATACGTTTGCAAACCCGAGCACCACGAAACCCGCGGCGGACACGAGCAGACCAAAGAGAAACAAGGGGATCGCCGGGAACTTCTCGAAGGCCCTCGACACGAAGACCTGGAAGATCATGATGATGTACCCCGTGTGCGAGATCGTCTCTCCCAGGACCCTCCTGACCCCGTGCTCATCCTCGTGCGAGATGAAGTTCGCGAAGCCCGTCCCCAGTATGGCTTTGAGCGAGAGATAGAGGCTCGCCGTGTCGACGTTACGGTCGATGTACAAGGCGCAGAGGTTGAAGAACGCCCAGAAGGGGAGCCAGAAAAAGAGCCCGAGGATGACGAGAAAAGAGGCGAACTTTCTGTCCGAAAAAGCGGTGCCGATGTCGCGGAACTTCTGTTTGAGTGTGATTCCATGGGTCTCCCTCGGGGGCTCCTTGTAGAAGAGGATCGTAATGACAAGCATGATCGCGATGGCGATCCCCGCGGCGAAGAACGCGTAGTTCCAGGAGATCACCCGCAGACGGCCGGCGATGACCGGGCCGAACGATGCGCCGACGTTCACCATCGCGTAGAAGACGCCGATCCCGAGCGACTTATTCGTCGAATCCGTGACCGTTCTCACCGTACCCAGGACGAGCGGTTTGAAAATCCCCGCGGCGAGCCCGATGCTGAGCATGGTGAGCGCGATCCCCGAGAAGGACTTGGTGACGATGAGCAGGAGGATCGAAGGTAGGTACGCGACATACGACACGATGAGGACTCTCTTGAATCCGTATCTGTCGGCAAAAGATCCCGAGATCACCGGCACGAAGTACGACAGAAGGAGGAAGATGCTTTGAACGATACCGAGCTGGGCCCGGGTGTACCCGAGGTACTCCATGTAGATCCCGAAGCCCATGTAGATCCCGTAGTAGGCAAACCGCTCCAGAATCTCAATGCTGTTGGCCACCCAAAAGACGGGTGGAAATGGGGTCCGAGTTTTCATCTGTGCCTCTAAGGTTGATCTACCGTGCTCAGCGTCTTCCCCCGCGGCGGCTCGGGTCCCGCAACGATCTAGTTCTCCGTATCCGGCCGCAAAGCGTTTTCGATTTGGCGCTTGATCCGGCCGCCGGCGGGGTTCGTCGGCTCCGCGGCGAGCATTCGCTCGGCGATCGGGAGGGCCTTTTGATACTCGCCGCGTTTGACGTAGTGATCGGCGAGGGCGTACATCACATCGAAGTCCAAAGGCGCGAGCTCGACGGCGCGTTGGAGCGCGGTCTCCGCCTCATCGAACCGGTGCGCGGCCTGGGCGGCGAGCCCGAGATTGTAAAACACGCGGGCCCGCTCGGGCATCCCCTCCGCCGCCCTTTCGAGATACTCCAACGCCTCATCGTAACGGTTCATCTCGGCGAGAAGAAGACCGAGCGAGTATGACGCATCAGGCTGGTGGGGGTAGGCCGCCAGGATCTCCCTCAATAATTGTTCGGCCTCCTGGTTTCGCCCTTGCGCATTGTACAGCACGGCGAGGTTCGCCTTGGCCGGATAGAAGAGGGCGTCGATCTCGATCGCCGTCTTGTAGTACCGTTCGGCTTTTTTGGGGTCGCCGAGGGCGACGTAGAGATTTCCGAGATTGTGTCCGGCGAACGAAAAATCGAGCGAATACTCCATCGCCTTCTCGTACTCGGCTAGCGTTTTCTCGAGGGCTTCTCTCTGGTACTGCTTGAAGAGCTCGTCGGGTAGACCCGCGAGCCGGACGGCCGCCTGCATCCGAACGGCGCGAACCGGATCGAAGAGAAGGGGGGAGACGAGCTCCTCGAGCTTGCTGGGATCGGCGGTGTTGACGCGGTCGACCGCCGCGTAACGGATGAGAGGATCTTCGTCGGAAAGGGCGCGGTTGAACGCGGCCGTGCTTTGTTCACCCGGGTAAGCCTCGAGAAGCGAGAGCGCCGTGGCGCGCACGATCGCGGGATAGAGCGGATCGCCGGCCAGACGGATCAGCCGGTCGCGCGCCTCCGGGCGGCCCTCTCGTCCCGCGGCGAGTATCGTCCCGTAGTGCGGTTTTCGCGCCCTGCCGTACCATCTTTCGTAGTACTCGGCGCACCAGCTATCGGGTTTGTCGTCGTGGCACCCCGGCTGGCCGCACGCGTTCGGCACGCCGATCTCGAGCGTGAGGTCGGGGCGAGGCACGCGCAGGCTGTGATCGGCCCTCCAGTCGACGACCATGTACGGACGCTCGGGCATATGGCACTTCACGCAGAGATGTCCGTCGCTCGGTTTTCCCTCGAACTCCCTCTTGTGGAAGTGGTGGTCGTAGCTGTCGTAGACATCGGCCGGGTGGCACTGCGCGCAGAGCGCGTTCCCCTCCTTGACGAGCTTCAACCGGTGAACGTCGTGGCAATCGCCGCAACGGATGTTGTTCTTGAACATCTTGCTCTGGACGAAGGACGCGTACTCGTACACCTCTTCGAGGATCTGGCCGTCGGCGAAGTAGAGACCCTGGTCGAGAACGGCCGGGACGACGTTGTCCAGAAGAACCGGCTTCGCGTGGTCGTAATCGCCCATCTCGGTCCGCCGCGAATGACACGGGGCGCAGAGCTCGACCTGTTCGCGTGACGTCAGCCGGTTGGTCCGGATCACGAGCCCGTAGTTTTCCGACGCGGGACGGGCCATCGGCGGAAGCTTCGCCCATTCCACGTGGCGCGAGCCGGGGCCGTGACAGGACTCGCAGCTCACGTCGATCTCGGACCACGTGGTGGCAAAGGTCTTCGTCGCGGCGTCGTAGTTCTTGATGAGATTCGTCGAGTGACACTCGGCGCACATCCCGTTCCAGTTCTGGGCGTTTCGCGTCCAGTGGAGCCAGTCGTCCGCAGGCACTCTTTGTTCGGGGTAAAGAGAGAACCACGTCTTGCGCACCGTGTCCCACGCGATCGTCAGACACTGAAGACGTCCGCCGGGGAAGCGTACGAGGTACTGCTGGAGCGGTTCGAACCCGAACGTGTAGGCGATCTCAAATTCGCCCGGTGCGCCCCCGGACCCTTCGGTGTAGACGAAAAACTTCCCGTCCCTCTTGTAGAATCGCGCAGTGACGCCGTCGCGCGAAAAGACAGCGTTGTTGAAGTTCCCGCGTACCGTGCTGTCGGACGCGACCTCCATCGCGTGGTCATGGTCGGATCCGCGCCACGCGTCGTACGCCTCGCGGTGGCAGTCGACGCACTGATCCCTGCCGACGAACCTCGCCGCTCCGGAGAGCGGGGACTCGCGCGTGGCGCGAATCACCGACTCCTTGACCACGTAGACGGGGACGGCGAGAACGATCACCGCCGCGGCGGCAAGCCCGATCTTCCTCCATCTTTGGAAAGGGTCCTGATTCATCTCATATGTAGGTGACTTGGGACGATTCGAACGACCGCCGCCGTATGGGCTTGCTCACATCCACCTTGACGACCCCGTTTTCTATACGCACCGCGTACTGATCGAGAGCTCGCGGGGCGGGCGGGCTCAAGACATCGCCCGTCATGGTGAACGCGGAGGCGTGGCACGGACACACAAAGCGCCCCTCGTCGGCGTTCCAGGGAACCGTGCAGCCCAGGTGGGTGCACGTCCGCGAAAGGGCGATGAAACCGCCGTCCTCGAGACGCGCGAGATAAAACCTCCCCGCCGGAAAGGCCGTCACCGTTTTTGGGGCGAAGCGGTCCAACGGGCCGGCGACGAAAATATCGTCCTCGTTTCCTTGTTTCTTGGACGGATGGGGCCGTACGAAATCGAGCGCGATAAGGAGATACTCGGCGAGCGCGACACCGCCCAGCACGATCCAGAGCTTCCACATGAATGAGCGCCGGGAGAGGGCGTCGTCCCGCGCATCTTCTTTGTTCTTCGGATTCTTGATTTTGTCGCTCATTTCGAATGTCGATTGCTTTCGAACGAACCCGCGCGGGCACGTCCGCGCCGCCCTCGCATCGGGGCTAACGGTGCCACGGCCACACGAGTGCCATCCCCGGCCCCCGGAAGAAAACCCCCGTCAACGTGAGTATCACGAACGCCGCGCCAAAAAAAACGAATGCCGACTGCACGAGCTCATTGTTGGAAGCGGCGTGTCTCTTGATCAACCGCGCGCGAAACACAAAACAAACGCCGGCGAAAAGCGCGGCCGGCACCAAAGAGTTCGTGATAAAGGGAGGCACCCCCGGAAGCCATCCGGCAAAGTCCAACAGGTATTCGTCGGCCACGATCAACACCGGTGTGACCACCGCCGCCGTGATCGCCGCCTCGCGTCCCATCCTCCGCCCGACGCGCGACATCATCAGGATCCCCGACGTGTCCTTGTCATAGCGGATGTACGGCAATAAAATGAGCCCCATCGCGGCGGCGAACGGGATCACGAAGACCGCGAAAATCGGATCGAAGTGGAGCAGAAGCTCCTGAAAACCGAGGAAGTACCAGGGCGCCTTCGCGGGGTTCGGGCTCATCCCCGGGTTGGCCGGCTCGCCGAGCGGCGCGTCGAAGATCAGAGCAATCACCATGATGAACGCGATGAGAACGAGCGCGGCGACGAGCTCGCGAAAGAGGAGGTTCGGGAGCGTGAGAACCGTCGCCGGCTTTTCTTCCGGGGGATCCTCGGGCGACCGTGGGATAACAACGCCATCGGCTTTTCTCACCCGCCAGAAGTGAAAAGCCATGATCACGATGATGAGCGCCGGGAGCAGGGTCGTGTGCGCCGCGTAGTAGTCGACGAGCGTCGAGGGCCCGATCTCGGGCCCGCCGCGAACGACATCCTGGAGACGTCCTCCGATCAGGGGAACATAACCGATCATCCCCGTCACGATGGTGATCGCCCAGTAGGAGAGCTGGTCCCACGGCATGAGGTAGCCCGTGAAGTTCGATGCGAGGACGCAGAGAAGAAGCCCGAGCCCGATGATCCAATTGAACTGGCGAGCCCCGTGGTACGCGCCGGTGAAATAAACCCTCAGCATGTGAAGCAGCATGATCACGATGAGAAAATTCGCGCTCCAGTAGTGGATGTTGCGGACGAGCTTGCCGAAGAAAACATCGTCCCGGAGTCTCACGATCGAGGCGTAGGCGGCATCGGGCGACGGCTCGTAGACGAATATGAGGAGCATCCCCGTCGCGGCGAGGAGGGAAAAGAGAATCATCGACGACCCGCCGAGTCCCCAGGTGTGGGTATAGCGGATGTTCTTTTCGGGGAGTCTCACCGGGCGGTTGTGGAGGACGAGGTGGCTCAAGACGATCCGCTTGCGATCCGTGTCGTCGCGGGGACGGACGGGACCCCGGAAAACGGACCGCCGGAAGCGATCCACGATGTTTCCGCGCTGGTCCTCCTTGTCGCTTGCGCTCATGTCGCCCTCTCTCTCGTGCCCGCGAATCCCCGCCGGAACCGGTGGGATGGGGAACGCAACGGTCAGGCTAGGGGCTCGAACCGGAATGTGTCAAGGAGCGACCCGAACGCAAAACGACAACGGGGACCGTCGTCCGACGGTCCCCGTTCTACGCCGCCTGCGAGTACGGAGCGGCTCAGAGGGACTTCGCGTAGTCGATCATCCCCTGGAAGTCCACGACGACGGCGGGTTCGTTCCCAACGACCCAGGCGTCATGGCCCGAAGGAAGCAACGACACGTCTCCCTTCCGGCACTCGAACTCGGTGCCGTCATCCATGCGGATTCTGAGCACGCCCGAGACGTGGTACTGAAAATGCGGGGCTTCGCAGCTCTTCGTCCCCGCCAGGGGCTGGACCGAAGTCATCCACCGCCACCCGGGCTCGAACACCGCGCGGCCGACGGTCACGCCTCCGATCTTGACGAGCTCGACCCGTCCGCGGGGGAACTCTCGAACCTCGTCGGGTTTTTCGAAGCTCTTCATCACGGCCTTTTCCATCAGCTTTGCGATCGTTTCGTTCTTTTCCATCATCAATCTCTCCTTTTGTCGCCACTTGGAATTCGCGGTTTCCACGACGCGTTCGAGCGCTGCCAAGTGCTACCCCAACGACGTAACAGTGACGGGGAGAATCTACGCCGACAACATCGCAAAGTCAATTGTGAAAATAGGTTACAAGTACGAGGGTGATGATTTTCACATGCCGGTCTTTGTCGCACGCCGAAGGATTGGATGGGCGTCGCCGCAAGACAGCAATTGCGGGCGCGGCCGTCCGGTGCGGGGCGGGGGCGCCGACGTGTAGAACGAATTGCGGGTGCGGACGTCCGGCGCGGGGGAGAAAACGTGCGGCCTCGCCGTCTCGAGCCGTTGTCGGTTCGATCGGCGAGGCCGATTTCAGTGATCGTATGGACGCTCGTCCGGCGCCCGGCGCAGTTACCCTTGCGCTTTCTCGGCAGCCACTTTCTTGAGCTTGTCGTTTGCGTAGATGGCGACTTCCACGCGGCGGTTTTGCTGCTGGCCGTCCGCGGTGTCGTTCGTCGCGATGGGCTGCGCCTCTCCGTATCCCATGATCGTGAAACGCGTGGCGTTGACCTGTTGGGTGGAGAGGTAATTCGAGACCGACTGCGCGCGGCGGCGCGAGAGGTCGAGGTTGTACTCGTCGGAACCCGTCGCGTCCGTGTGTCCTTCGAGCAGGATATTAGTATCGGCGTACTTGTTGAGAATGACGGCGAGATTCGTCAGGTTCTGCTCGCTCGCGGGTCGCAACGTCGCCTTGTCGAAGTCGAACATGAGCCCGGAGTCAAACGTGATCTTGATGCCCTCTCCGATCCGCTCGATCTTGGCGCCCTCGATATCTTGTTCCATCTCGGCAGCCTGTTTGTCCATGTAGTTGCCGATGTAGGCACCGGCGGCCCCGCCGACGGCGGCGCCGATGATCGCCCCGGCCGCCGTGTTACCCGCCGCGTTGCCGATGACGCCGCCGACTGCGGCCCCCGAGCCGGCACCGATGATGGCGCCCTTAGTCCGATTGCTCCACGAGCACCCCATGATGCCGAGCGAAAGCACCGCGATGATTCCAAAGTTAAGAACTTTCTTCACGACGCCTCTCCCTTCTTGTTCAGGTTTCTGGGACTGTGAAAATAATACTTCCGGGGTCGGCGGGTTTTCAGCGCCGTTTCGACACCGGCGCGGATCGCCGGCTGCAGATCCGGGACCTACCCCATCTGCGGTCATTTAGGAAAGCGAGGCCCTCGCCGCGCGGGGGCCCGGTTGGCGCTTGCACGATCCATACCCTGTCGCGGGAAAGATGGCAATTGGGTAAGTCCTGGGGGGAAGCGGGGGTGTCGTCCTTCCACCCAATTCCCCCCGGCACTCCTGGGGGATTTCGCGCAATCATGAGTGCAAAAAGGGATTGTGCGGCGCTGTCGGATGTCGACTAACATATTTTACCACAAGGACGTATGGCGAATAAAGCGGGCGTGACAGAAAGCGGCAAAAGTCTTGCAATAGGCAATGTCGGGTTGGACTCCAGGAGGCTCAGCGATGGTGGTTATAAGAGGCAGAATCGACCCCGACCGGATGAACGGGAAAGGACTCCGGGCTTTCCTGGGGTTGGGGCGGTGGCACCTGGAGTTCACGGTGAGCGACGAGGATGGCTCCCCGATCGATCGAGGCGTTTTCAAGGCGCACCGTGACGGTTGCTTTGCGCTCGCTCTCGACGCGCCGACGCCACGCGTGGTCGAGATCAGAGTCAAGGGCGGTACGATCCCGGCGGGCGACTACTGCAAGGTCAACGTACTTTCGGGCAACGACATCATCAACTTGCCCCGCAGACTGAATCCGAATTAAGAACCGCGACAGATTTGGGTTTCCCCGGAAACCTCCCTCGTCATGGTCTGAGGGATGAAAACGCCGCGAGGCGCATCGCGTGCCGTCGACGGACGGTGTCAGCGAAAGCGCCTCGCGTATCCGCGCAAATTGCGTTGCCCGGACATCGGCGACCGAGCGCGGGAGAGATAGTGCCCCCGCGCCCGGGCCGAATTGTCGTTATCAGTCTTGCCTGGTCTTCGGGCGTTCCTGATTTCCGTTCTCGTTTTCCTGCGGAAGGACGACTGGCGAATCCACGCCGATGCCGTCCTCGACCAGGTTCTGGTTGCAGTCGACGACCTGGACGTGCTCGGGCCACTGCGAGTTCGGGAGAACCCGGAATCTCGCATCAGACGTCGAGTTGCCCGGCGCGGTGTAGGTCAGGGTCATCACGTGGATAGAGCCGGTAAGGCACTGTCCGTACGCGATGGAGACCCCGTCCTCGATGTCACCGATGCTGACGGGAAACTGCGACTGGGCCGAGACGAGTGTCCAGCCAGCCGGCGCTTCGATACTGAACGCGCACGCCGTCGCACCCTCGGCGACTTTGTGGACGACGTAGATCTCCGCCACGCCGCCGTTGTCGACCAGAGCGGAAGACGCGCCGCTCATATCCGCGTACACGCCGATGGTGCCACCCAGGTTGGTGTTGTCCGGCGTGACGTTGGACGGATTGTCGTCCCCGCAGCCCGCGACGAGACCGAGGACGAGCAGAATGCAGACGCAGTGAGTCATACGAAGTGCGTTATTCATCTTGGTTCGGACCTCCCTTTAGATGAGAACCAGATAAACCCGTGCCGATGAGTAGATTGTTACCTTTGCCCTGCAGATCGGCCCCTGTATTTCGGTCGGCGTTTGCATGAATCGTTCCATCGCGCATCGAAACAATTGGATATGGCGGGTAGGTGAATACGGAGTAACGAGATACGAAACGCGCCGTCCGGTTCGCGGGGGGGCACAAGTCCCTCGTCGGACGTTCGGCAAGGCCTATGCGGTGCGGTCGATCGCCGTGGCGGAGTTGCAAAAGCGAACGCTTCGGAGCCTCTCGCAGGAGGCTGGTCGCACCACGGTACCCCGGGGGATCTGCGGGCCCCCGCCTCGTGGGCGATCGCGCCCCGATGTAGCGCCGCTGTTTTTTTCCGTGGCCCGGCCTCGAATTTGTTACAATATATAGAGACGATCAAAACAAGTAGGGAGAGCGCGGCGGACACACCCGGTTGTCGGGCGGACACATTCGGCGGCGCGACGAGCCGCCTCGCCGGGGCCGGCGTCAACAGAGGAGGTCGCTTCTAAGTGAAGAAGGGGTTCCAAGTTGCCCCTCAAGAAAAGCTGGTGGAAAGAGCCTATCTGGTCGGCGTCAGCCTCCCCGATAGTTCCATCGCAAAGGAAAGAGAGCACCTCGACGAACTCTCGGCGCTCGCCACGACGGCCGGAGCGGTCGTCGTGGGAAGCGCCATTCAGAGCCGGAGGCGAATCGACGCCACGACGTTCGTCGGCCCCGGCAAGGTGGCCCGGATCAAGGAAGAATGCGACAGATTCGGAGCAAACCTCGTCGTTTTCGACAGTGATCTCTCTCCCGCCCAGTCGCGAAACCTCGAAAAAGTTCTCGACGTCAACGTCATCGACCGCACCCAGCTCATCCTCGACATTTTCGCGCGCCACGCGAAGAGCCAGCAGGCGAAGATCCAGGTGGAGCTCGCCCAGCTCATCTACACGCTTCCCAGGCTTACGCGGTTGTGGGACCACCTCTCGCGCCAGGCGGGTGGTATCGGGACGCGGGGTCCCGGCGAGACGCAGCTCGAGATCGATCGCCGGCGCGTCCGCGAGCGGATCACTCATTTGAAGAGGGAGCTCAAGAAATTCACCCGGAGGAGGAATCTTCTTCGCAAATCGCGAAACGGGTTTCCCGTCGTGGCCATCGTGGGGTACACGAACACGGGGAAATCGACCCTCATGAACGCGATGACCTCCGCGGCGACCCTCACCGAGAACCAGCTCTTCGCCACGCTCGACACTCTTACGCGGAAACTCGACGACAAGAATCACGCCCCGATTCTCATCGTCGACACCGTGGGATTCATTCGGAAGCTCCCCCACCATCTCATCGAGAGTTTTAAAGCCACTCTCGCCGACATCGCCGAGGCCGATCTATGGCTCCACGTGATCGACGCGTCGCACCCCGGCTTTAGTGAGCAGATGGCCGTGGCCGACGAGACGCTTCGATCGATCAGAGCCGCCGATCAGAGGACCCTCTACGTTTTCAACAAGATCGACGTGGTCAAGCCCGATATCCTGGAAGGTCTCAGAAGACGTTACCCCAAGGCGGTGTTCATCTCGGCGAGTCGCTGCAAAGGTATCGACGAGCTTGAGGACCGGGTTTACGAGACGCTTTTCGGCAATACCCTGCGGGTCGAAGTAAGACTCCCCGTAAGCGACGGCAAAGGCATCGCCCGCGTGCGTAGCCTGCTCAAGGACCAGAGAAGCTCCATCGAAGACGGTCTGTGCGTGGTGGAAGGAACGATCCAGAGCGGGCTTTCCGACCAGCTCGAGCGGATCGCCGGCGCGCGCGTTCGCTATCTGCTGTGATTTTCCGGGGCCCGTATTGCGGGCGCGCTACCGGGAGTCTTGTGGCGCTCTCTCTCCCGTCCTTTTCGGCGAGTCCGTCCGCTTTTCCCTCGCGTCATACTTAATCCGGATTTTCTGCGTCATCTGTTGCGCCTGCGGCGCCGTGGCGAGCCTCTCGTAATTCTTGTCGAGGTGCGAGATGATGAACTGCGAGAGAAGGACGAAAAAGAGGGGCAGCGCGTACGGGATGAACCGCCGCCACCGGCGTTGATAGAGGAGCCTCGAGGCAAACACCGTCCCCGACGAGAGGATCATGATGAACCCCACGGACACCAAGTAGAGATACTGGATGTTGAGCCAGTCCCGGGGAAAGTCGAAGAAACAGAACGGGGTAACGGTGATATACGTCCACGCGATGAAGAAACGGATCGTCCGGTTGGCGAAAAGAAAACCAAAGATGCTGTAGGACAGGATGCAGAGAAAGGTGATGACCCGTATTTCGGTGGCGAGCTTGTACACGAATTGAACGGCGGGGCCGGAGTCGGCGACGAGGTTCGATCCGTGGATGGGGAAGACCATGCGGACGAGGTAGCTCGCGAAGTTCCGTACGACCTGGGGGCCAAAAATGACGAGGTTTTCCCGGGCCGAGGTGTCGGGGAGAAAAACGAGCTTCGCGATAAGAGCCGTCACCGCCACGATGGCGACGGTGAGAAACGTCCGGTTGAAGACGGGTCTCTTGGTTTCCGCGCGGAAGAAAAAGTGGAACGCCAGCATGCAACCGAGGATGCTGAACGAGGTCGCCTTGGTCAAAAGGCCGAGGACGAAGAATACCACCGACCCCAGAAACCAGCCCGAGAGCATTCGCCCGCCTTTCTGGAGCTCGTTCCTGAAATAAAGAAGCAAGGTGACGAGGGTGAGCATCGTAATGAGAAGGTCGTTGATCCCCGAGACGACCATGACCGCCTTGCCGTAGTTACCCACCGCGCAGGCGAAAAGAAAAGACGAAAGGTAGGCGATCGCCCGGTCGCGAAGAAGCGTAACTACAAGAAAATAAACAAATAACGCATTGAGCGAGTGAATGAGGATGTTGAACAGGTAGTACTTCTTCGCGTCGAGGCCGAAGAGCTTGTACTCGACATAGAACACGAGCTTGACCAGGGGCTGGAACGGCTGGTAGGGGGCGGACACGAAAACGTCGTCCCAGGAACGGTCGACGCCGATCGATTGTTCGAGGTAGAGGAAGTCCGCCGAGTGCCAGAATGTATTGTTCCGGACGAGCGAGAATACGAGGAGGCTTGTGACGAGCAGCAGCCCGTAGAGGAGGACGTTATTACGCAAGACGTGAAGCCTTCGGCTCGTGTTTTCGGTAGCCATTTCTCCCCCCAAGAACGCCGACGTTAAGCAAACGGATATCGGAAAGGACCCTCGCTTGTCCAGAAAAAACGGCGTCCCCGGCGACGTCGCGCGCGGGCGAAAGCGCCGCGATCGTTTCGTCGCGCGGCGCGCGCGATGGTCCCGCGAGGTTGGAGGCCGGTCCCGCCGGGTCTCGCCCCCGCGAGGCACGCTTATTGCAATCGCGGCGAGCGGTTCATTAATAATTCTTGCACGATTTTTGGGTTGGGTGCTATAAGGGGCGCGACAGTCGGCCGTCTCGCGCGGCTCACTGTATGTCACGGATGGATCATCACTTCCAAATTCGTTCCCGCGCACCCCGCGTGGGTTGTCAGCCCGGGAAAGGTGTTGTCACGGTGAAAAGGATTCGCATCGGCGCTTCGAACCATCTCGCTATCCGGCCTCTCCTCTTCGGTCTGACCGAGAGCACTCACAACGGAGTCGATCTCGTGCGCGAAGAGCCGGGGGCGCTCGCTCTCGCGCTCGAGCGCGGAGACCTCGACGCCGCGCTCATCCCGAGCATCGAGTTTCTCAGAGGCGTTGGCGAGTACACGGTGCCCGGACCGGCTCTCGTGGCCAGGGGGAGGACGATGGGTCTTCTTCTCGTGACGAAGAAGCCCATTTCGGAGGTAGAGCGGATCGCCGTCGGCGAGTTCAGCCGGACGCCCCTGGTGGCGCTTCGGGCGGTCCTCGACAAAGAGTTCGAGATTCTTCCCGATCTCTGTGTCGTGAAGCGCAGGCCATTGAATGCGAGCAACTGGCGGGAGGATTTCGACGCGGCGCTTCTCACCGACGACGAGGGGCTTCAGTACGCGCACGGCGAGGCGAATCAGTCGGAGACGTATTACGATGTCGGAGAAATGTGGTGTTCGCTTTTCGCGCAACCGCTCGTCATCTCGGTGTGGGCGTACAACGACGCGCGTCTCGGAAGAGAGTTGGAGTCGATACTCGTCGCATCGCGGGATTACGGGGTGAACAATCTCTCCGCGCTTTCCGAAGCGGTCGCACGAAAGTCGTCGTACGACGCCGGATTTCTGCGCCAGTACTATTCGACTTCGTGGGGATTCGACCTCGGCCCCGCCGAGGAAGAGGGTCTTCGGCTGCTCGAGGACGTCGCCTACGAATATCAGCTTCTGCAGGATCGCCGTATGGAAAAGGCGGTGATGGCCTAGACGTCAATCTCGAGCCGGCGTTTCTCTTCGCCGGCGAGCCGGTCGGCCCGTCGCGTCGGTTCGGGGATGCGGTAGCGCGTCGCGCAACGAAGCGCGATGCGGCGTGACGACGCGTGATCGGTGAGGTGCCCCGGAGAGATGTAGATCGGCCTCGCCCCATCCTGAGTTCGCAACACGCTTCCCACTATTTTCCCGTTGTAGCGGAGCGGCGCAAAATCACCGCGCTTCCGGCCTACCTCTCCGTGCTCTCCTACGAGCAAACTCTTGGCACATCCGATGGTCGGTTTTCGAAGCAGGAGCCCGAGATGGCTTGCCAGCCCGAATCGTCTGGGGTGCGCGATCCCCTGCCCGTCGCAGAGAAGGACGTCGAACGGCGTTTCGACCTTGCGAAAACACTCCATCAAGACGGGGATTTCGCGAAATGAGAGGAGCCCCGGGATATAGGGAAAGGTGAGATCGGTCCGCGCGACGCGTTCCTCCACGATGTCGAGCGAAGGAAACTCGAATACAACGACGGCTCCCGCAGCCGTCCCCGTCCTCTTGCTCACCGCGATGTCGGCGCCGGCGACGCGGCGAACCGACCCGAGCAGGAGGCTTTGGAGACGGATCTCCCCTGCGAGCTCTCTCTGGAGGGCGACCGCCTCGCGATAACCGAGGTCCCATTCATGGCGGGTGGAGACCTTCATCGATGACCCCGATCGGGTTGTACTACGGATCGATATCGGTTTATCATGGGTCGAGCGGATCGCAAGATCGCAAGACCCACGACGCGAAAACGCTGGAGGACTGCCACAATGGGTGACATAGCGCGCGAATTCAACGAGTTCAGATCGCAGATGAACGAGAAGATACTTTCGGAAGACAACCTCGTCATCAAGCGCTTTTTCAACCTCGACACGAATGTCTACAAGGACGGCGCCCTCGACGGGCGCGTCAAGGACATGCTCGGGCTCGTCGCCTCGCTTGTCCTTCGCTGCGACGACTGCGTTCGTTATCACATTCAATCCTGCCGGGAGCGGGGTGTCAAGCGCGACGAATTTTTCGAGATATTCAGTGTGGCCCTCGTCGTCGGCGGGTCGATCGTGATCCCGCATCTCAGACGCGCGGTGGCGTTCTTGGACGAGCTCGGCGGCTAGTGTCGCTCCCCGGTTCTACCGGGGGAATCGGAACATCATGCGAACCTTTTTCGGAATCGCGGTTCTCGCGTGTTTCCTCGGAATCCGCGGTGTCGGCGCGCCGGTTGTTCTCCCGGCGGCCGCGGAGGGCGCGGAGAGCGCTGCGGAAAGGCCAAGAGTCGGCGTCGCCCTGGGTGGAGGGGCCGCCAAGGCGCTTGCTCACATCGGCGTCCTCAAGGTGCTCGAACAAACCGGGATGCCGATCGACTGCATCAGCGGCGTGAGCATGGGGAGCGTCGTCGGAGGAATGTATGCCATCGGCTACACGGCCGCCGACATCGAATCGATCTGCGTGCGTATCGATTGGACCGAGCTTTTCTCCGACCGCACGGGACAGCGCATGCTTCCGATGGAAACGAAGCTGCTCGATTCCCGCTACATCGTCTCTTTTCCCATGGACGGTATCAAGCCGCGGATGCCGTCCGGGCTCATCGAAGGCGAAAACGCAACCCGCCTTTTCTCGCAGCTCTCCCTCGCGCGGCAACGGTCGGCGAATTTCCGTGATTTCCCGATCCCCTTCGCCTGCGTGGCGACCGATATCACGACGGGCGAGGCCGTGGTCCTCGACCATGGGTACCTCGCCGAGGCGATACGGGCGAGCATGGCGATACCGAGCGTCTTCAGCCCCGTTTGGATAGACGACTATCTTCTCGTGGACGGAGGGCTCGCGCGGAACTTGCCCGCCGTCGACGCCCGCGACCTGGGGGCGGACATCGTCATCGGTGTCGACGTCGGAAAAAGGGGGTACAGCGCGGAGGAGCTCAACTCGTTCATCGCGATCTCGAACCAGACGATGAACCTGGTGCTCGAAGCGGCGCTTGAAGAACAGCAACGTCTCTGCGGCATTCTCATTCAACCCGACATGGAGGGCGTGTCGCCCTCCGATTTCCACGACGCCGCGCGGATCATCCGGCGGGGCGAGGAAGCCGCTCTGGCGATCCTCCCTCGGCTGCAAGCGCTCGCGGACTCCTTGAACGGGCTTGGTCAGCGTGAATCGGCGCCGCGGCCGGCGCAGATGGATTCGGTCGCGCTCGCGGGTCTGGAGATCGACGGTCTCTCGCAGGTACCCCGCCGCGTGATCGAGAGGGAGTTTTCGAGCCTTCGGCGGGGCAATCCGGTGCCGGTCAGTCGGATCGAGCAAGGGATCGAGAGAATCCGCGGGAGCGGGCGTTTCGAGCGGGTGAACTCGCGGATCGAAGCGATCGAAGAAGGCGCTCGGGGGGATCGGCTCATCCTCGGACTCCACGAAAAAAAGGGTAACGAAGCGGGAGTCGGGCTGCGCTACGACACGCGCCGCGATGCGTCTCTTCTCGTCAATGGGGCGTTCAGAAACTTGGGGATCGGCGGCGCCACGCTCACCATCGACGCGATACTTCGAGACGAATTCGACTTCGGGATGAAGTACCTCGTTCCCGTCGGTTTACTCCGTTCCTTCGGGTTCAAGACAAGAGCGAGCGCGTCGAAAACGTTTCTCAACCTGTACGAGACGGACGAGCGCGCCGCCGCGTACCGCGCCCTGTACTACTTCGGCGAGGCCGCACTCGGGACGCTTTTTTCGACGCGAATCGCGGTTAGCGCCGGTCTCCGGGGAGAGTATATCGATCAGAGGCTGGACGCCGGACGCGACGATTTCTCCAGCCGCAAGGACACGCTCTTCCCGTACTTCGCGCTCGTCACCCTCGACACCTTCGACCGGAACGTGTACCCGCGAAAGGGACTCTTCGTCCAGGCCTCGGCCGAAGCGACGGACGGCGATCTGGGGAGCGACGCGCAGTTCTCGCGGGTCTACCTCGACTGGAGGGCGATCGTTCCGGTCGGCGGGGAAGTATCCATCCTTCAGAACCTCTACCTGGGGACGTCTTCCGGTGACGATCTCCCGCCGGCGTACTACTTCTTCCTCGGAGGTGTCGACGAGAAGGTGACGCTCCTGGGGAAAGCGGGTTCGTTCTACGGTCTCGAGCACCAGGAGCGGTCGGGAAGACACATCCAAACGGTTCAGCTCGGCGTTCAGTGGGAGGCTCGCAAAGAGATGTTTGTCATCCTCTCATGGAACGCGGGGAACACGTTCGACGAGTGGAGCACCAACATTGCGGCCAACCGGTACATCAACGGCGCGGGGCTCACGCTCGGTATCGACTCGATCGCGGGGCCGGTCGAGGTGACCGTGATGACGAGCGACGAGCGCGACTTTCTCGCCTACTTCACCGCGGGGTATAAGTTTTAGCCTCAAATCACCGTGCGGCGCGATGAGGGGTCATGGCGGGCCCTTCGCGGGAGCGAGCGAGGATCGCCCGCCGCGGGTGATATCGAACAGGCTCACGCGGGTGGCGGCCACGGGCGCCCACGCCCGCGCGGAGCGTTAGCGAGCACGGCCGTGGGCGGA
>Ga0315276_10002062_pt1 | contig 18233 bp, 15 predicted proteins | sample YL17G05_0_MG_FD_204542 | JGI IMG/M metagenome (GOLD analysis project Ga0315276, IMG submission 204542) | Sediment microbial communities from Yellowstone Lake, YNP, Wyoming, USA - YL17G05_0 | ecosystem: Environmental > Aquatic > Freshwater > Lake > Sediment | place: USA: Wyoming | collected... | reverse complement strand
GGGCGCCCTTGAAGACGTCGAGGCCGGTGTGCGTCCTCCCCTTGTCGTGCTCGGCCCGGAGGGCGACCAGCATGTCGATGGGGTCCAGGCCTGCGTTCTCGGCAAGGGTCCGCGGGATGATCTCCATGGCGTTGGCAAAGGCCTCGATGGCCAGCTGGGCCCGGCCCCCGACGGATGCCGCGTACTCCCGCAGGCGCAGGGAGAGCTGGATTTCCGGTGCACCGCCACCGGCCACCATCTTCTTGTCCTCCATGACGACAGAGACGACAGAGATGGCGTCGTCCAGCGCCCGGTCCAGCTCGTCCACCACGTGCTCGGTGCCGCCCCGGACGATGATGGAGACCGCCTTCGGGTTCACGCACTTGGTGACGTAGATCATCTCCTCGCCGCCGACCTTCTTCTCCTCCACAAGGCCCGCTTTTCCGAGCTCTTTCTTGGAGATGGCGTCGATGGAAGAGATGACGGCCGCGCCGGTGGCACGGGCCAGCTTCTCCATGTCGGACTTCTTGACCCGGCGGATCGCCAGGATCCCAGCCTTGGCCAGGTAGTGCTGGGCGATGTCGTCAATGCCTTTCTGGCAGAAGAGGATGTTGGCACTGCTCGCGACGATCTTCTCGACAATCGCCCTGATCATCCGCTCCTCCTCGTCCAGGAAGGCCTGGAGCTGGTCCGGGCTCGTGATGTTGATCTCGGCGTCCACCTCGGTCTTCTTGAACTCCACCGAGGCATTCAGGAGCAGGATCCTGGCATTCTCCACCTTCGTGGGCATGCCGGGGTGCACCCGCTCCTTGTCAATGATCATCCCCTCGATGATCTCGGAGTCGTCCGTGGAACCGCCGACCTTCTTCTCCACCTTGATGTTGTCGGTGTCGACGGTCCCGTCCTCGTCCGCCACCATCATGGCGGCCTTGACCACCAGCTCGCAGAGCTTGCCCCGGGCCATCTCGGCACCCTTGCCGGTCATGGCGGTGTCGGCGATCTTGAGAAGCATCGCCTTGTCGGTGGGCTTCACCGCGATGGCGATGTCATTCAGGATCTCCTTGGCTTTCTCGGCTGCCATGCGGTAGCCGTGGGCAATGACGGTGGGATGCACGTCCTGCTCCAGCAGATCCTCGGCACGCTTCAGGAGTTCCCCGGCAATGACGACAGCAGTCGTGGTGCCGTCCCCGACCTCGTCGTCCTGGGTCTTCGCTACCTCGACCATCATCTTGGCCGCGGGGTGCTCGATGTCCATCTCCTTCAGGATGGTGACCCCGTCATTGGTGATCACGACATCCCCGATGGTGTCGACGAGCATCTTGTCCATGCCCTTCGGGCCAAGGGTCGTCCGTACTGCGCCCGCAACCGCCTTCGCGGCTGCGATGTTGGATCCCTGGGCATCGCGGCCCCGGGTCCGCGAACTGCCCTCTTTAAGGATGAGAATTGGTTGTCCTGCGAGTTGTGACATAACCTTTCACCACACGTTGCGTTAAAAGGTGGTTTGTGGTTCTATATAAAAATGACTACTCGTGCAGGAGGTCCAGGAACTCGGATCCCTCTTCCATTGCCTGGAGGTTCTCCTCGCCTATGACGAGGGTGTTGCCTATCCGCCGTTTCTCGGACCAGTTGGTGATGATGCAGACTGCATGCGCCCGCGCAATCCGGGAGATGTTGCCGATCAGGGGGGCCCGCTTCACCACCCGCTGTGCGGTGCCGTAGCCGGTGAGGATCGTGTGCTCGGCCATCCGGGCCAGCACCTCGAAGGGGGCCCGGCGCATCTGGTGGGGCTCAAGCCCCAGCCGCTCCATCTCCTGCACGATGGCCGGGCCCTCCGGTTCCGGGGTCTCGGGGTACTGGGAGAGGTACTCCATCAGGTCGATGGGCTGCACCACCGCCGCATCGAAGAGCTCCTCGATCTTGGCCGCGATCTCCATGGTGGTGCCCATGCCACTCTCGTACTTGCTGATGGTCCGCCGGCTGACCCCCAGCCGGTGGGCCATGTCCCCCAGGGAGAGCTGGCGCTTCTCCCGGAGCTCCTTCAGGAGATCCTGGTCGATGTTCACGTAGAGACCGCCGGGGGAGACGTAGACCAGCGGGGGCACCCCCTCAACGAAGAAGTCGAACAGGGTGCCGATGGAGACGGCAAAGATCCCGTACCGGAGGTAGACTGCCCCCCGCTCCAGCTCCGTCTCCCTCGCCCGCTCGCCCACGATCAGCGGGACGGCGTGGAGGTAGCGGGCGATCAGGTCCAGGTCCCGGGCGATCTCCTCGCTTACCCCGTCGATGTGGGAGATCACCTTGATGACGAGGAGATACCGGTCATCACCTGCGATCAGGTCAAAGGACCGGGGCCGGAGGCTGCACCGCTCCGAGACCTGGAGCCCTGCCGTGATCAGCACGCTCGTTACATTCTTGAGGAGCCGTTCCTGGGTCATCTGCGGTAAGAACCGATATCTCATGCAGGGTAAATAATGTATTGCCCATGCGGATCGGCATCGATGACACCGACGCGCCCGACGGGATGTGCACCACGTACCTGGGGGCGGTACTCTCTCGGAGGCTTGCCGGGGCGGGATTTGGGGTGGGGATCCCCCGTCTCCTCCGGCTGAACCCCAACGTCACCTGGAAGACCCGGGGCAATGCCGCCATCTGCATCGAAGCGGAAGGGGATCCTGACGAGGCGTTCCGGATCGCCTGCGGCTGCGTGGAGGAGCTGGCGGTTCTCACGGCTCCGGGGACTCACCCGGGCGTGGCAGTGGTGGAGGAGATCCCTGACCCCGCCTTCTACCGCCAGGCGTTGCAGGACTTCTGCACCATCGACGAGGCCTGTTCCGTGCTGGAGGCGGCAGGGGCACGGTACCGGGGCTGGAAGCTGGGGAGGGGCCTCATCGGGGCAGCCGCGGCGGTCTCGGCCCGGCTCCCGGACGTCACCTGGGAACTGCTGGTGTACCGCACCCCCGGGCGCTGGGGGACCCGGAGGGAGATCGACCGGCCGTCGTTCTTCCTCTCTGAGGATGCCACCTCTCCCCGGACCTGGGACACGGTGGACCGAAGGCAGAAGATCGTGGTCTGCTCGCCCCACACCCCGGACCCGGTGCTCTTCGGGATCCGGGGGGAGAGCCCCTGGTGGGTGGCATACGCCCGGGGCTTCATCAGCACCGAGCCGGCCGGGATGGAGCAGCTGTACCTGACCAACCAGTCCACCGATGGTCACCTGCTGCCCGGGAAGATCGGGACCCTGGAGGAAGGACGGTCGTACCGGGTAGCGGGGGTGGTGGCCGGGATCCCGGTGACGGGCCGGGGCGGCCACGTGATGGTGCCCATCGCGGATGGCGGGGAGGTGCTCCGGTGCATGGCGTACGAGCCCACGAAGGGGTTCCGGGAGGTAGTCCGGGCCCTGAGGGCCGGTGACAGCGTGGAGGCCTGCGGGTCGTACAAGGGGGGATCCCTGAACCTGGAGAAGATCCGGGTCGCTGCCCTTGCAGAGGACGCGGAACCGGGGCCGCCGGTCTGCGGGACGTGCGGGAAACGGATGACCTCGGCGGGCAGCGGGAAGGGCTACAAGTGCCGGTCCTGCGGGGCACGGGCCATGGACCCGGAGATCCGCCGCCATCCCAGAGCCGTGGCCTGCGGGTGGCACGAGGTGCCACCCTGTGCCCGCCGGCACCTGGCCCGGCCGCTGGTACGGGGAGGGGCAAACGGCAAGGATGATACGCCCGGAGGGATACCTGATCACGAAGGGTGCAGGGTGCATGAAACCGGATGACCGGGTGGAACAGGTACGGCTGCGGCCCGGGATGACGGCCGACGAGCTGGTGCGGGCCATGGGGCGGGCCGGCGCATTCAACGGGGGGGCACTGGCCCGGGCCAGCGATATCTGGGAGGAGATGCTCAGGGACCGGAAGGCGACCCGGTTCTTCGGCCTGGCCGGGGCCATGGTACCGGCCGGGATGGGCGGGATCGTGGCAGACCTGATCGACCGGGGCCACATCGATATCCTGGTCTCGACGGGAGCGAACCTGGTCCATGACCTGATCGAGGCCATCGGCTGCCATCACGTCCACGGCACCTCCGTCTGCTCGGACGTGGACCTGCGGGACCGGGAGATCAACCGGATCCATGACGTGTTCCTTGCCGACGACGCCTTCGTCCAGCTGGAGGAGTTCCTGCAGGAGTTCTTCGGGGATCTCCCGGGTGATCGGCCCCTTACCATCTCCGGGCTCCTCGGCCAGGTGGGCAGCCGCCTGGATCAGGGTATCCTGGCCACCGCTGCGAGAAAGAAGGTGCCGGTCTACTGCCCCGCCATCCAGGACTCTGTCTTCGGCCTGCAGTACTGGCTCTTCTCCCAGACCCGCCCCATGGTGGTGGACGCCTTCGGGGACATGAAAGTTCTCATCGACAGCTGCTTCAAGGCAGAACGGGCCGGGGCAATGCTGGTCGGGGGCGGGGTCCCCAAGAACTTTATCCTGCAGGGGATGCTCCTCACGCCGCAGGGGTTCACCTGGGCGGTGCAGCTGACCGGCGACCGCCCGGATCTCGGGGGCCTCTCGGGTGCCACGCTGGACGAGGCCCGGTCCTGGGGCAAGCTGACCGCCCAGGCGCAGGGAGTCACGGTCTATGGCGATGCCACCATCACGCTCCCGCTGCTGGCCGCATCGGTGCTGGAGAGGCTGGAGCATGGCTGAGCTGGTGCTGGCCCTGGACGTGGAGGACCGGGCCGCCGCCCTCCGCATCGCGGAAGCGGTGGCGCCCCACATCGATGCCCTCAAGGTGGGATACCCGCTCGCCCTCTCCGCGGGCCTCTCCATTGCCCGGGAGCTGAAGGCCAGTACCGGAAAAAAGCTCATCGCCGACTTCAAGGTGGCGGACATCCCGCACACGAACCAGCTGATCTGCGAACAGGCCTTCACCGCAGGGTTCGACGCGGTGATCGCCCAAGGGTTCGTGGGGATGGATGCGGTGAAGGCGTGCGTGCAGTCGGCCCATCGCCACGGGGGCGAGTGCTACGTGGTCGCCGAGATGAGCCACCCGGGGGCGGTGGAGTTCTTCCACCAGGGTGTGGCCGAGCGGATCGCGGCCATGGCCGTGGTCGCGGGGGCCGACGGGATCATTGCCCCGGCCACCCGGCCGGACCGGGTCCAGACCCTGCGCCAGATGGTGGGCCGGCTGAAGATCTATGCTCCGGGCGTGGGCGCCCAAGGCGGCGAGCTGGGGCAGGTGACCGCGCTTGTGGACGGCGTGATCATCGGCCGGATGATCTACGGGGCCGCGGACCCTGCAGCCGTGGCCCGGGGGATCCGCGAGCGCTGCCGGTGATGAGACGACCGCTCTGACCCGTGATGAGCCCTATGAGTCCGCTGAGGCAGCGCCGCGAAAAATTTTGCGAAAAAGCATATATCCGAAGCCACGCAAACTCTAGGGTATGCACTGGAGTGAGGAACAGCGTGCCGCTGCCGCAAAATACCGCTCGGTCACCGATATCCCGCCGGCAGAGCGGCGCTACAAGTGCCACACCTGCCACCTGATCGTGGACTCCACCCCCTGCCCCCATTGCGGCGAGACCCGGCTCCAGATCCTCTGCCCCCTGGACCACTGCCACTGCTCCCACGAGGTGATCACGTCCATCGAGTACTGCCCGCTCTGCCGCGAACCCGTCTGCCCGGAGTGCGGGTCCCATGACGTGGTCCAGATCTCCCGGGTCACCGGCTACCTGCAGGACGTCTCGGGCTGGAACGCCGGGAAGCAGCAGGAACTGAAGGACCGGGTCCGCTACACCGTGGCCTGACCGATCAGGATTACGTTTCCAGTAGGCAGAAAAAAAGTGGGGACGGGATGGATCCCCCGGGGAATCCCTTTACTTCTTCCCCTTGCTGTTGCCCTTCTCCATATCCGGCGAGTTGCTGTTCCCCTTGCCGTTCCCGTTACCGGTATCCGCATTCTTACCGTTCCCCTGGTTTCCCTTCCCTTGGGAACCGGTCACCGTGTCATCGTCCAGCGTCCCGGCCATCCTGCCGTTCCCCTGGGTGCCCGGTGCATCTGCCGCGCTGCAGTCCCCGGTGCACACCGGGTCCCCGTTCCCTTTCTTCAGCTGGCCGCGGTTCCTGGCCTGCTCCAGGCCGGGAGTCGGCGTGGCGGCGGCGGTCACGTTCTCAGCTGCCGCTTCTTCGGTCTCATCCTCCAGGGGGAGGACGGTATCCAGGATGCCGGCAAGGAAGGCATCCAGCCCCTTCTTCTTCTCCCCGATCACCCGGATGGTGTCGCTCCCGGTGACCTTCACGGTCTCCTCACCGAAGAGAATCATCCCCTCGCAGGTGATGGTGATCTCCTCCCCGGCGACCACGTCCACCAGGTCCTGCCGCCGGTACTTGGCCACGACCGTGCCGCCGTCCTTCTGGGTTACCTGGAGCCTCTTCGGCTTGGCCCCGTTGCAGACGAGGGAGCTCTCCCCCAGGTTGATCTCCTGCAGCGGGTAGTCCTCGCCGAACCGGATGAAGACGGTGAAGACGCCCCGGCTCCTCAGGTTCAGGGTCTCGGGTTTCACGGTGATCTCCACGATGGTGGAAGGGCTGACCCCGGTGGAGGCGGAACCCTCGTTGTTGGTTAGGTCAGTATCCTCCTGGTCCATTCCCGAGATCTCGGCGCGGTTCTCCCTTTCCCCGTCCTCTGCGACAGTGGTCGTCAGGGTAAGGGTGGCGGATGCGCTGTTGGGCAGCGCTGGAATCGACCACACGGGATCCTCGTAGGCAGTACCTTCGCTGGCCTCGGACCCGTCCAGGGTATATTCCCCGAGGCCTGACATGTCTTCGGTCACCTGAATACCCGTGGCCTCAGCAGGCCCGTTGTTCGTGAGGGTGAGGACCCAGACAACCTGGTCCCCCGCAAATATCGGTCCCTCTGTCTGGAGTGCCTTGATGAGTGCGAGATCTGCCGTCTCCTGTGCCTGGACGGCCGGGACTGCGCCGAACCCCAGCGCGATGGCGATGAGGAGGAGCGCCCCTATCCTTGTATACTGTTTCATCTCATTCTCTCCGTGGTGAATCCTGTATCCGAGAGTATCCCAGGATTCCCTGATCCAGGCTCCTGCGGGCGGGTGATTAAGGCTGGTGACGGTTCTGCACGGTACGCCCGGTTCAGGATCCTCCGTCATGCCAAAAAACCGTGCAGGATAGTTCGAAGAGGAAAGAGAAGCCCGTATAAAGGTTTTTCACCGCCAGGGAATTCCGGGGCAGGATCGGGGTTTTCCGGGTGCCCGGCATCCCCGATCCCTGCTCCCGCGCAGGGCCGGGCGGATGCTTCCAGGGTAATGTGCAGGGACCTGCCCCGGCGCCATCCTCACGGCCGGACGGAACCTTCTTTTTCCCCGTAGACAGAGAACTCAGGGAACCGATGGGGATGAATCCGCGAACGTTCCAGGGCCGTGGGCCGGGGCAGAACACAGGCCCCTTCGCCATGACCCCCGGAGGAGAGGGACCCGTTTCCCTGATGGTCCTATGAGGTATTTTCTCAGTCACAACACCCTTTTCGTCCGCGGGGACTTCACCGCCGCAAGCACCGGTGTCCGCGGCGGCCTGCGGAAGGTCGCCACGCTCTTCAATCATACCGTTCCCGAAGACTTCCCCCACGATGACCCTGGCCCCGCCATGGACGCCATCGCGGCCCGGCAGGGGTTCTTCGGGGAGTATTTCGGTCTCCTCACCGCCGTTCCGATGCGCCACCTCTGCATCCTGCAGTACGACTTCGTCACTGCCTTTGTGACCGCGGGCATATCGGGAGCTGACACGGAGGGGCCGCACACCATCAATATCATCACCTGCTCTTCTGAAGGTTTCACGGACGGGGCGCTTCTGGAGGCGATCCTCACCGTCACCACTGCCAGGGGGGATGCCGTGCGGGCCATGGGGTACCCCTTCTCGGGCACCCCCACCGACGCGGTGATCGCCGCCTGCGAGGGGGAGGTGCAGCACCGGTACGCGGGAACCCTGACGGAAGCGGGGAAGCGTCTGTACGCCGCCGCCTTCTTTGGCGTGCAGGAAGCGCTGAAGCGGCACCGGGGCGAGGTGGAGCGGAAAGGCCCGTCGTTCTTTGTGTTCAGCCGGTACGGCGGGGACCACTGGGTGGAGTGGACCCCCGAGGGCTGCCCCTATTACCCGTGCCATTTCGAGGGGCAGCGGTGCGACTTCTGCTACTGCCCTTTCTACCCGTGCCGGGACACGTCCCTGGGCCACTGGGTGGATTCCTCCCGCGGGGGGCAGGTCTGGAACTGTGCCGGGTGCACGCTCCTCCACGAGCCTCCCGTGGCCGACCACCTGAAGCGCTACCCGGAGGCGTCGCTCCGTGAGCTCGCGAAGGTGCGGGAAAAGAAGGGTTCCACCTGAAAAGAGGGCGGGTATCTATTTCTCCGGGATGCCCAGCGCCGACAGGAGCTCCTGCAGGGGGATCCCGTGGGCCATCGCCGCCTCCCGGACGGTCTCTCCCCGGGCCACGGCACACCCCAGGCACCCCATGCCGAACCGGAACAGGACCTGGGCTGACTCGGGCTTCGCCTGGAGGAGTTCCATGATGGTGCTTTCCGCTGTGACTGCCATGCAGATGGTGTTTGTCAGCCGGGATACTTAAGGGTTCGGAGCGGGAACAAATGCGGGGGCATTTTCACCCTGCACCGCGACCCTTTATCTGGAGAGGTGCTGCCTCTACCGATGGAGATGTCTATGGATCTATCCGAAGTCACTGAAAGAATCTCCCGCAAGATGGAATCCCGGGGAATCACCCCGGACCGGAAGAAGATCGAGTCGAAACTGCACCGCCTGGTGGACGAGTTCGGCGTGCATGTCTCGGAAGCGGAACGGACCGTGATGAACGAGCTGGCCCGCGAGCACTCCCTCACGGGCATGGGCACCCGGTCAACAGAGCTCCGCGAGATCAAGGATCTCGTGGTTGGGGAATGGGTAACGCTGCAGGGGAAGATCGTGGCCCTCACGACGGCCCCCTCCCCGGCCATTGCCCAGACCGGGGTCATCGCCGACCCCTCCGGGGCCATCCGGTTCGTGGTCTGGGCACGGGCCAACCTGCCGGTGATGGAGGCCGGGAAGTGGTACCGGCTGGAGTCGGCGGTGGTGGACGAGTTCCGGGGCGTGCCCAAGCTGAACGTCCACGGTGGCACCACCCTCACGCCGGTGGAGTCTGACACCCCCCTGATCCCCTCCGTGGTACCGGTGAAGGACCTGGCGCCCGGCGTGGCATCGGTCCGGGTGAAGGTGGTGCAGGAGTGGGAGGTCTCCCACGAGCGGATGCTGCAGTCCGGCCTCGTGGGTGACGAGACCGGCACCGTCAAGTTCATCGTCTGGAAGGAGGAGGGGAAGGAGAAGCTTGTCCCCGGCACGGTGTACCACCTCTACTACGCGCTGGTGGACGAGTTCAACGGTCGCCTCTCGCTGAACCTCTCCCCTGCCACCTGCATACCGGACGAGGGGGACATTGCGGTGGCCAGCGGCCAGACATTCCGGGGGGTGCTGATCCATGTGGCACCGGGGTCCGGTCTTGTCAAACGCTGCCCGGTGGAGGGGTGCAACCGGGTCCTCTCCCGGCAGAACTACTGCCCGGTCCACGAGATCCAGAAGGAGTTCCGGTACGACCTGCGGATCAAGGGGGTGCTGGATGACGGCACGGTGACGAAAAACGTGCTGATCCAGCGGGAGCTGGTGGAGGCGATGGCGGGGATCACGCTGGATGACGCGCAGGCGCTTGCCGAGTCCAACCCCCTGGGGATGGACGAGGTCTTCCTCCGGATCCGGGACGCGGTGCAGGGCAGGTACTATGCGATGACCGGGAACGAGATCGACGGCCGGATCCTGGTCCGCCAGTGCTCCCACATCGCCTTTGAACCCATGGAGCTGGCCGGGCTCCTGAACCGGGCCGGGGGTGAGGCGCAATGATGAACGACCGGAAGGGCCCCGGGTTCCGCAGCGGGCCGGCCTTCGAGCGGGAACCCGCCCGGCGGGTCTTTGCCGCCGAGCTCCGGGAGACCCGCCACCAGTTCCGTGACGGGGAGGACGAGAAGAGCCCCACCTACGTCCTGATTCCCACCGGAGTGCGGTGCAACCGGATCTTCATTGCCGGCACCCTCACCGAGAAGGAGCGGCGGGGGGACCAGAACGCCTATTATCAGGCCCGCATCGCGGACCCGACAGGCCTCTTCTACCTGATGGCTGGCTCCTACCAGCCGGAGGCGATGCAGCAGATCGCCAAGATTGAGCCCCCCGCGTTTGTGGCCGCGGTGGCGAAGCCCGGGGTCTTTGAGTCCCAGAGCGGGGCGCTGCGGGTCTCCCTCCGGGCCGAGTCGGTGATCGTGGTGGAGAAGGATGTCCGGGACCTCTGGGTGCTGGACACGGCCCGGGCCACGCTCCAGCGGGTGGATGACCTGGGGAAGAGCCCGGACTCGAAGAAGGCCCAGGAGATCTATGCGCCGGACCCGGCGGTGTACCGCCGGATGGCGTACGATGCGCTGGCGCAGATGAAGATCTGATCGTCTGATACTCGTAGTGTACCAATCACCCTCTGGTGGTGGAGTCGGGAGAGGCAGACACCCCTACCGGCGCCCTCCCCCGGGACAATATCGCCACCCTCTCTGTGGTTCCCAGGAATAACTGCGAAAAATGACCTTTCTGGAAATGGAGTCATCTCCTTTCTACGGGTATCAGGGCGTGAATTCCTCTTGTCTCTATGCCATATGACACCGGGAAGACCGATAAATAACATTCAAGAACCATAGAATTAATAGTTCTTTTAGGAATCCCATCCGAGGTGCACCATTCCCCGCCGCTATGAATCTCCTGTTCTCGTGAGGTTCGGTGGTGAGGGGCAGCCCCTGGCACGGGGGACGGCAGCCTGCTCCACCGGCACGGCGTTCAAATTCAATTGCAGTTATGGAACGTTCCCGCAGGTATCAATGTCTCAACCCGCATGCAAGAACGGGTGCGCCGCTGATTATCCTGGTAGCTTTATTGACTGCAGTACTGGAACCGCCCCGGGGCCCACGACCTATACGCAATGTTGCTCTGGTGGGAGTCCCAATGGTTGCGTAACCGGTGATACTGCGATGACAAGCTGTGCAACCGGCGATGCAATCACCTGCATCCTGTGCAGCTGAAGGTGCACTCCACTGACAGCCGCATTCCTGGCATACCGGCGCTCCTGGTGGCGGGCACGCCGATACCCCCAAAAGACAGATCCGGAATTTCGGGAGCGGGTAAATGCCCCGGACGGGTCTGTATGGGGCGCAAAGGAAACGCATCTCCGTCCAACGGGCAATCCTATGGATCAGACACCCATACCGTCCCGCTACCAGCGACCCGTGCTCGTTGATTTCTCCCATCCCCACAGGCAGGTGGCGCAGGGGATGATTACCTGCATGAATGGCCCAAGAAACACCACCGAAAACTGCATCAATGGATCTGCCAATATGACTGACTGCCGCTATGGATGTACGGCGAACGCACGATGCGAAACGGGCGAGGGTGTATGGTTAGGCTGTTGGGCGAACCAGTGCTGCACCGGTGATACAGTGGCTCCCTATAATTGCACGAATGGTAACATGGCCACGGCCAATTGCCTTACTGGGGATGCGGGTGTCCTGTCGATGGGTTGCGAAGAGTACACCTGCTTACAACACACTGGCTGTTCCACGGGGAGCTGAGGGAGGATACAGAAACAGCACTCCCAGAAGGAACTCGTGAGAAGCGTCCCCCGGGACGATGCGACCTGAAGTGAATGGTTCGCCAGAGCACCGGGGACTCTGTCAGCCGGGACGCACTCCCGTCTCCGGTATCCCACACCCGTTCTCACCCCCCGTTCCTCCGGTTTGACCGTAACCCTGATGAGAAGCCGGGGCAAGAGAAGACATAGTTATCTCAAGGGGGATGAGGTGTGGGGATGGGGAAGACCGGCCTGGCAATTGTCATGCTTCTGGTGCTGCTGATGCTTGCCGGCTGCACCGGGCAGGAAGGAATCCCTGAGGAAGCCGGGAGGATCTCGGCCGCATCAGATGCGTTTGTCCATGGCCGGCTCATGCCCGTCCGGTACACGTGCCTGGGAGAGGACATCTCCCCGGCCGTCAACTGGACCCGGGCTCCCAATGGAACCCGGAGCTTCGCGGTGATGGTGGAAGACCAGAATGCACCGGGCGGGGTCTTCACCCACTGGCTGGTCTACCGCATTCCGGGGAACCAGACCGAGTTACCGGAAGGAATCCCGACGGAAAATGAGACAGCTCTGGGCATCCGGCAGGGGATCAATGGCTTCGGGACGATCGGGTACCGGGGCCCGTGCCCTCCGGAGGGCTCGTCCCACATGTATGTACTCCGGGTGTACGCCCTGGATACCCTGGTGACCCTGGAGGGGGGAGCGGACCGGGAGACATTCGACGCCGCGGTGAAGGGGCACGTACTGGACGGGGTCGAGACCGGGGTCGTATTCGGGAGCTAGGGACCGGGGGCTTCTCTAGAGAACCCGCATCTCCTCCCTGGTGTGGGTTCGGGACGGGGGAGAGCCCCCTCCCGCCACCCTCCCCCGAGGCGGTCTTCCCTCCCCCCGTTTCTTCGGGTAAGGAACGGTACGGCACAGCGGGGGTGCGAATGGTCCAATCATCCCGGGAAAAAAGGAAGAGCCATGCCTTCACCGTCGGGAACGGAGAAGGAAGGCCAGGAGGGGTGGGAGCACCAGGAATCCGGGTGAGATCCCGGCCCGCGGGGAGGAGGTGGGAGCCGGGGATCCGGCGGGAGCAGTCAGGTTCGCCTGTCCCGGGGTCGGTGTCTCAGGGGGAACGGGAAGGGTCCCGGGCCCCGATCCGGGGAGCTTCTCCAGCAGCCGGAAGGTCCCCGTCTCCGTCACGCCCACCTCCACCGATTCGGCACGTACCAGGTACTCGTCCGGCCGGAACCCCGAAGTGTCGAAGGTGAAAGACCAGGTATTGAGGGGGGTACCGGTGACGACGGTGACCGTTCCCGAGGCACCCGAAAAACCGGGATCCTGTGTCTTCTCGGAAGGACGGAAGGAAGCGGAGGTGACCGTAATCTGCAGCCGGTCCCCGGCGGCCAGGTAGGTGGTGCCCGAGAGGGTGATGGTATCGCCGGCTACGTACTGGCTGTCCGACAGGATGGCTGCTGCGGCCAGGCTGGGCAGCAGTGCCAGGACCAGGGCCAGCGCAATCGAGGCCCAGGTGGAGGGTGCCCGACGGGTCACCGCCCTCTCCACCGGCCCATCGTGAGGAGCAGGATACCGGCGGCTGCCAGCGGGACCACCAGTTCTCCCGGTGCCGGCGTGGGGGAGGGTGCAGCTGTCGTGGCCGCCGGTGTTGGAGGAGCCGTGGGCGGTGCCGTGGTGGCCTCGGTGGTGGTTGCCACCGTGTGGGTGGTGGTGCCGGTTACCGAAGGTGTGAGGGGGGTCGTGGCTGCCGTGGTGGTGGCGGTGACGGGAGTCGGGCCGCCAATGTTCCAGGAGAGGATGTTGGAGTCCGGTGCCTGGCTGTCGAAGGTTGTGGGGGTACGCCACTTCGCCTGGACCCTGTACATGCCCTTCTCCAGTCCCTCGAAGGTGAAAGCGCCGGGCCGGCCGGGATCATCGGTATAGAACTCGGTACTGCTGATGTTCAGGCCCCGGAAGTCCCGGCCCTGGAAGATGTTGAGTTCGGCACCGCCCGGCGTCGTCACCACGATATCGACGGTGGCAGGGTACACGGTGCCGTACCGGTAGGAGGCCGCAACCCGGGGCGCGATGACCTTGAAGGCAACGCGTGTCGTATCAGGGATATTAAGACCCTCGATGGAGTCGGTATGGTAGGGATCTGCCAGCACCGCATCGATCTCCACCCGGGGTTCATCGATCCGGACGTACCTGCCGGTGTTCCCGTCAGTGGGATTGTAGGCATAGTAGATACCGAGCACCCCAGCCACGGACGACTCATAGACAGTGAACGACGTATCGTCCTGGACCGGGATCTCCTGGAGCACGGCTTTTCCCGGGGTATCGTCCACGTACCTGCGGAGAGCCGTGACCGGGTTGGCCCCGGACCGGAGCCCGGAGATGTCCAGGTTCTCCTCGTAGAGGAAGATCGTGTCGGCAATGTCAATGGCCCGGATGGACCCGGTCCGGGCGGTGGCCGGGACCGCGAGTATCATGAATAGCACGCAGATGACCAGGACTCTTGCACCCAGCGCAGGGATGTGAGGGGAGATTCCGTTTTCTGTCGTGGGTAACACCTCTTCAGCGCATAGGGTCTCTGCGCCCGGGGATATTAATGCTCACGCCATCCCGTACCCTGCGTTCTCTCATGCACGAGACCCGGCCGCTGTCGTGGGGGGGCGTGGCTGATCCGACAGCGGTGGATCCTGCGGTGCGGGCAGTCCCGGTTTGGCCGGAGGGTGCCCAACTCTTATCCGTAATCGGGTCGATATCATGAAAGGGATAAGGCGAAACCGATGGTTCCACCCTATGAAAAACCGGTGCTCCTGAATTTCCAGGTGGTCAGCGGGTCCCTCGCAGTAGGCAGTATCGGTTGTGGTAACGGGCTCAGTGTAAATGCCGACACCTGTTCGACCGGCAAGACCGTTATGAATTATTGTTCCCTTGGTTGTGCCGCCATGATCTCCTGCGCGTCGGGAGGGGATATCATGGGGATGTGCATGGGGATGCAGTGCTGCGACGGGAGTGTTCCTGTTGCACCACTGGATGCACCATGTATCACCGGTGGAACAGCACGCTGGGATTGCAGGACTGGGAGCATTTATGATCAGCCGTGCTGCTGCACCAGTACCTGTATAAACACCGTGAACTGTACCACCGGCAGCTGAGCCGCCAGTTCCGCGTGTTCCCGCAGGATCAACTGTAGTTGCTGCACAGGAAGGGTACATCCTCCGGCTCTGTCAGCCCGCAGGCAAAGGGATCCCCGCATCCCTGGCACTGCCAGGAATTCCTTTTTGAGGGTACAGACACGAGTAATGGTACACCGATGCAGAAACGAGCGGGGAACCGGGTGAGGGTCAGCGCTTCCAACCCCGAATTCGCCCTGCCCCTCGCTGATGGTTCCAATTGGACCATTGCCGGAGACAGGGCCGTCCGCCGGCAGCTTGGGATCCTTGGCCGGGTGATGTCCCTCGGGAAGGGGCGAACCCAGGGCGGTGCCCGCATCCTCCTGCTCCCTCCTGGCATGATCCATGACGGCACTCTGGAGAGCATGCCTCAGCGGGATACCGGCCACTTCCGGGACCTTCCCCGGGGCGGATGGAAGGCCAGGATCGCCGGCGACGTACGGTGCTGGTACCATCCCGTATGCTCTGATGCCCTCTGCGAGATCCCCACGGACATGACCCCCTCCGTGCTCTACCCTTCGCTGAACCTCTGCATGGCCCCCCTCTACCGCCATGCGGTCCGGGAGGGGGGTTTCCCGGTCCACGGGGCGCTGGTGGAACAGGAGGGCAGGGGCTACCTCCTCTCCGGTCCCTCGCAGCAGGGCAAGTCCACCTGCTGCCGCCGCCTTCCCTCGTCCTGGACGGTCCTCTGCGACGAGCAGGTGCTGGTGCTCCGGGGTGTAGACGGGGGATTCCTGGCCCATCCCCTGCCCACCTGGAACAACTTCCTTGGTAAGGGAGACCAGAAGAGTTGGGAAGTGGCAACTGCCGTCCCCCTGGCAGGGATCTTCTTCCTGAGCAAGGCAGCAGATGATGCGGCAGCTCCCCTGGAACGTGCCCAGGCAGCAATCCTGCTCTATGACGCGGCGATGTACAAGTACCGGTTTGCCATGGCAGGAGCGGCCCATGGGGAGATCCGGGTTGAGCGGGCGGCGCTCTTCGGAAGCACCTGCGATGCGGCACAGCAGATCCCCTCTTTCACGCTCCGGGCGAGCCTCCATGGCAGGTTCTGGGAGGAGATGGAGAAGGTCACGGCCTAATAAAGAGCCTCCTGAAGGCACGGGAATCCATGCCATCCGGTTCCCCCACTTCAGTTCCGGAGTGGAAAATATTAAGATTGGACATAGAGATTACCTTCATCATAGCCATACTTCACAGAAACGGGTATCTTCCGCTGTAATGGTTACTTATGCCTTTCCGCTATGAGCCTCCCGCTGTGGTCAACCTCTCAGCCCCGGGATGTGATCTGGGATGGGGAGGACCATACTGCGATAATGGGGCTCAGTATCGCGCCAGTCCAAGCAGCTGCGTGACAGGATCAAGCCCGGGCAACTGCAGTTACGGGCAGGTGGCGCAGAACAGCTGCATCAGTACCGGATGCTCGGCGAATATGACGTGCACCTCGGGAACCGATCCTGCCCTGGGTGGTACTCGAACCCAGTGCTGTTCGGGCACCGGACCCAACCTGGGGGGAACGACCTGTAAATCAGGAAATTATGCCAGCACCAGCTGTACTACCGGTACAGGTGTGAGCTGCCTTGTGTGCAAATCCGGAAGTTAAACCTCAGAGGATAGTGGGACTGGCGCCCCTGGATCGTGCGTAGGCCGCTGTCCTGCTCTTCGACGCCGCGATGTACAAGAACCGGTTCGCCAAAGCGGGGTGGCGCAGCAGATCCCCGCCTACGTACTCCGGGTGAGCCTCTATGGCAGGTTCTGGGAGGAGATAAAGCGGGTGGAGGACTGAAGGCAGGAATGGTATCTCCATCCCTTTTGCAGGTATGTTCGGGTGGGATCGTGCCGGCTGCGAAATCCCTATAAAGGACAATTGGCCGGGGCACTAAAATCTGACCTCAAAGGATTCGGCGCGGGTGCGGAGAGGATGGCGTATCCCGGGGTCCTCTTTTCGGGAGTCACCCGTATCCAGCCCTGAAGGATTGCGGTGACAGACACGGCCCAGGGCAATCGGGGTCTTCACCTGCAACGGTTGCCTGCTTAAGCGGATTCTTATAGGATAGAAAATAATGGTACTGAGCGTCCATGGGGTTCGCATACGAGAGACCGGATCTGATTTCCTTCTCCACGGACTGTGCCCCTATGGGTCTCGGCCGGGGGTCGTGCGAGACCGGTTTCGGTTACAATTCCCAGAATTGCGCCACCGGCTGGATTGCCTACAAGAGCTGCTCCAATGGGCCCTGGGCCGCCAATGCCCAATGCGGCACAGGGACAAATGCCAGCAGCACCACCAACCGCCAGTGCTGCACGGGCGGTACTCCCGCCATCTCCAACACGAAATGCACAAGCGGAGGCACGGCCGGGGCATCCTGCAGTATGGGTACCGATTACTCCCAGTATGACTGTTCGTGAACGGGGGTGCTGCCCCACCCCGGGCGGCCGCGTCCGGGAAACAGAGCCGGTGCTCCTCTCCCGCGGCAACACACATATCTGGGATCGGACCGGACACTAGTGCATCCACCATGCGGGAACCGGCGAAGGACACCTCCGAAGGGAGCCAGATCACGGGAGAAGACTGCACCTCTGCGGAACCCCTCCCCAAGGAAAGCATCTTCCTCACCGAGTGGCTGGCAGGGAACCGTCCCCCGAACCAGCTGCCCGTGAGCGCCGTCTGCAACAGCCACTGCATCTTCTGCTCCAACCGGCTGAACCCGTTTCCCGTCGCCACCGGGATCTTCCGGGATCTTGAGGACATCAAGCACCAGCTCTCCCTGATGCCCGCCCACCGGGATCCCATCCGGATGAGCGACAGCCTCCCCGGCCGGATCGCGGAGGGGGAGGCGTTCCTGCACCCCCGTTTCTTTGAGATCCTCTCCCTGATCCGGCACAAGTTCATCGGCAACACCCTCTGCTTCACCACCAATGCGTCCATGCTGGACGAGCCGTTCCTGAAGAAGCTGGCCGGGTTCCGGCCCGTGGAGATCACGGTCTCCATGCACTCGACGCAGCCAGCTCTCTGGGCCAGGATCTTCCGCAAGAGCGAGAAAGAGGCCGGAACAGCCCTCCGGGCCCTGGAGATGATCCGGAAGTACCGGATGGAACTGAAGGGCACCATCGTGCCGCTGCCGGCGATCTGCGGATGGGAGGAAATCGAGAAGACCTACGGCACCTTCATCGAACACGGGGCTACGGCGATGATCATGTACTGGCCCGGGTACACGGTCTGCAGCCAGCCGGAGGTGGTGCAGGAGGTCGCGTGTCCCCCGGATGAGTTCTCCGGGTTTGCGGAGAAAATGCGAGCCCGGTACAAGGTTCCCCTCGCGGCACTGCCGGAGATGAAGGCGCCGCTCGCTCTGCCGGTGAAACGGATTATGGCCCTCACGCTGCGGGGCAACGGGAAGA
>Ga0315276_10002060_pt1 | contig 18252 bp, 10 predicted proteins | sample YL17G05_0_MG_FD_204542 | JGI IMG/M metagenome (GOLD analysis project Ga0315276, IMG submission 204542) | Sediment microbial communities from Yellowstone Lake, YNP, Wyoming, USA - YL17G05_0 | ecosystem: Environmental > Aquatic > Freshwater > Lake > Sediment | place: USA: Wyoming | collected... | reverse complement strand
CAAGCGAGCAGCTTGAAAAACTCCACGGCTCGGGCGGGCCATCCTGCAACATCATTGGCAAGCAATTCCAGGAGCGCGAGGGTTCCCTTGCGCCGGCGATAACGAATGGTGTTCGCCACCTCACGGCGAGGGACAAGTATGCGGTTCAACTCCTGTCCCTGTAACGTTGAGAGATCGCTGGGCAGACCGGCATCGGCGACCGGTCGGTACCCGATCAGATCTGCCACATAGGGAACGGCCCAATCCTCGGCTGTTTCGATGAACCAGTTCTCATAGAGCTGCGTGATGTCGTCTTCAATGACGTTGACCTGCTCGGCGATCACGCGCAGCAACGCCTGCAGCGCAAACTTCTGGTCTGCGTCGCGAATTCGGTAGATCGCAGGAAGCAGCTTGTACAGCCTGTCGATTCTTGGATCGAGTGTGTCCATCATTCGGTTCCTCCGTTCAAACAATCTGGTTTACAATCAGGGTGTCGGGCACTGCCGGAGTAAAGATGGCGAGTTGAGCGGGACTCACCATCCCCCCGGAGAAGCTCGCCGCAGCAGCTTTGACGCCTTCAGGAGGAAAACTGTTCCGTATTGAATTATCAGCCCCTGAGAGCATGATCCTGACCTGTTCGGCCATCTCATCGGGCGTCAGTAGACGCCGTACTTTATTCGTTGTGTCTTTCTTCTTCTCCGGGATACCTCCGAACGAGTCCACATCCACATAGGCAACACCCCGAACGCCCTGAATGAGACCGATCACTTCACACAACAGTGCGGGCTGTGCCAATCTGCGCCGCGAAAAACCGAACTCGTCGAGTATCGCTTCGCGGACCTTCTCCACCACCGGATCCCACTGGTAGTCAGCAACCAGCTTGATGTTCGCGCTGAGCACCAGGGCGATCAGCTCACGCGAATCCACCTGCACGGCCAGGTCAGGAGCGCCGAACATTCGAAGTGCGACAAGTAGATTCCGGTAGAGGTCGGATGTCTTGTCTATTGGAATGTCGTCCGCGCCGGCAATCGTCAGATGCAGAAATTCACGCTGGCCGTCGGTGAGGCGTTTCACAGCCGCCTTGCCGATTCCCGCAAAGGTTCGCGTGAAATCCTCGTAGTCCCTGAGAGACACCAGCCGGTCGAGCGACATCACCGCCAGAGGAGCATTGTCCCGCGCCTGGTCGAGATTCTCCCTGCTTGCTCCGCCCGATGCCCGGAGCGGATTGATAACACTCTTCACGCCAAGAGGCCGCGACTGCAGCAAGCTGATCTGCTCGGTCCGCACATTGCCCGCTTTGCCGATGCCACTGCGGTATACCGCCTTGATGTTTTCCACACCGGTGGGCAGACGCGCCCCTTCTTTGCCATTACCGAAGATCACCGAGGTCTTGTCCTCGTTGTCCGTCTTGGTGATGAAGATACGATCGGCCGAGTTTGTCCCTGCAAGCATGACTCCCTCATGCCACTCGAGATCGTTGACATAGACGTGCAAGGTGCTCTCTACGCCGGATACGGTTGGCGCGGGCACAAATGTGAGCGGCGGCTGCTTCATTACGAATGTCTGCAGAGACTGTGCTCCATCTCCGCTGCCAAGAGTTTCGTTACGCGTCTCACCATGGGTGGCTTTGGCGACATTACCGTAGATAGTCATCGTCTCGCGTTTGTAGACATACGCCGGTGGGGTGGCAAGCAACAACGTCGTGTGCGTCTTGTCGCCAGGCAGTGCCGGATCGTAACCGTGCCGAAGGCCGGAGATCATCATGAGCTCACTTGCGTGCACACCGGTCACGCCAGGAATATCGGCGCGCTCACCGGACAAGATGACCCAACGTCCCGAGGTCAGTTCGTTATAGAGGCTGGAAAGTTCAATTTCCCGCTTTTGGTCATCGGTACTGGCATCTTCGGATGGGACTTTTGGCGACAGAGGTTCTTCGGCAAGATTGAGCTCCTCACTTTGGGCATACACCAACGTTCTACGCAATGTCGGATCGATGGTTTCATTCGGATCTATGGTTCGCCAATCTTCATTGAACGTAAGCTGGGTCGTCTTACCGTTAGTGCCATAGGCAGTCCGCTGCAGAGTCTGAGCTGCAGAAACCTGAAGAACCTGGCGCGTTATTTTTTGAGATTGTCGATTTTGGACCATCACGTAACCCGACGGCAGAATCGCATCGTACGCTTGATCCAGGAACAACGAATTCACGCCCTCATCGTCTTCCAAATCCCATTCCTGCCACTCGCTCGGCGGCTTGAGCTGGCCGGCCTTATGCAAAATATTTTTCTGCCCATCCAGGATATCTTCTGCGTAATAACTAGCCTGTTTCGGCACGTTGGCGCCGAAGAGCGATACGATCATCTGTAACGCATAGATGGCCTGCAGTCCCGACGTTGCTGCATTCACATCCGCGTTGGCCCAAGCGGTGTAGTAGGTATCCTTGAGCCGTGGTTCGAAGTTGACAAGCAGTTGCGGGCTTGCATCTGAACTAGTCTGGAATGCCCCACCCAAGCTGCGCGCCAGGTGTGCGCTGCTGCGTGCCTGCTGCACAAAAGGCGTCAGCAGCGGCGTAACGAACTTCGACGGGTCCGTGATCGTCCCAGCGCTGGGAGCGTTGGCCTTCTTGATGATCACCTCGATATCGAGGTTCAACTGTCGAGCGAGAATTTCGATGTTGTCACTGAGATCACTGAGATTAACGTCAGCTGCTTCTTCTATGCTCTCAACCCAACTCATTGGGTCCGTGTAGAGCCCCATCAAGTTGTCCTGTTGAATGTTGAGCGCTTCTTTATAGAAACGGCCATCCGCACCGACGTTGGACGCATCGACCAGCGGTTTGGCATTTAGAATAAACTGTGAAAGCGCTGCGACCGAATCTGGCGTTCCAGCCGTTAGCGGCTGAAATTGAATCTGCGTGCGGTTCTCCGTAAAGTCACTCACGATCGCCGCAACGGTGCGAAGAGCGAACCTCGTGCTAGGCGAATTGCCGCCAAAATCAAAGAGCAGTTTGTCGCCCGGCTTCAGGTTTGTGGCGGTCCCGACGACGTAGAGTTTCGTCAGTTCCAGGACGTTGTTGAAGGACACGTTCTGCGGCCGCATCAAACGAACCTGTATATTGTTCCACTCGGTGCGCGCGACGATCTTCTCCGCCGTCTCGAACGACTGCGGAAACTCCCCAGGACCCGGAATGCTCTGTGACCGGGAGCCAATCGGAATCTCGACCGGATCGGCCTGATTGTCATCCAGCGTGTAGGCAAGGTACACCGTCGAGGCCACGCCGGGTCTCAGCGCATAGCCGACGAGTCGCGCGAGTTCAAGCACGGAACGTCGCTCAGTTGCGGTCCGCAGATAGCCTTCATTCGCAATGCGCTCTTGATAGAAGGTGAGAACATCGCCGACCGTCGCCCACCCGTCCAACAGGGCCATCGATGGATCAGATTGGTCTCTCGTCGTTAGGCCGGTGAGTGGCCGGAGTGTTTCGACGGTCTCTCCGTCGGTTCCCGGCGAGTCCACCGTCATCGTCGCCAGACGAGCCTTCATGGACTCGAAGAATTCACCGTGAGTACCCACCCGATACCGCAGTTCCTTAAGACCAGGGCGGTTGGAGGTGTCGGCCGGAGTCCATCGCTTTGTCCCTTCGCAGCATCCGCAGGTTGAGGTGGTGCAGCCGCAGGATTTGGACGTCATCTCATCGCCCTCCATGGACTTCAATTACGAGCTTCCCGTACTCGGGATGGTTGGGATCGTTATCGAGTTGTGCGATCTCGTTCGACGCCAATGGCAGAACACCGTTCTCGAGTTCCTTATTCGGTGGCTCGAACAGACGATGGAACTGCACGACGCGGATGCATTCGACACCCGGCACGGCCTGCGCCGTCGCAATGATCACGCTGAGATCGATTCCCACTCCGAAGGACAGATTGTCTGGATGGAAGAAGCCCTTCCCGCCGCCTTTGAGAATGCGGGTCGAGAACACGTTGAGCAGTGCCGCGCGCACGTGGGCACGCTGGAAACCTGGCCGTGCACATACCTCAAGCTCGAGATCGAGCGGCACATAGATTGCCGGCTCCATGTGAAGATCGTGCCCCATCCGGCGGTACTGTTCCAGATCCATCCCGATGCCTGCGAGCAGGTCACCGCAGACGTGTTCACCGCCATAGGGATCGATGGCGATATCAGCCTCGTACCAACTGCCGGTCCAGACAATTTCCGTTGAGGCACGCTGCACTTTGGGATTGCGCTCGGCCAGTTCCTCATAGTCTTCGGCGATAATGGCGCGCTCGATGGACGTCCGGAAAAGATGAGGCGCAAAAAGCTTCGCCTCGGCCATCGGTTCCGCTTCCATGCCGCCACGGGCTGGGAGTGGATTACGGATCGTGATTCCCACACCGCTGAGCGACTCATTGTTCAACACGAGCCGAGAAATCGACTCCGCTCCGACATTACCGTTCGCTCCATTGCCTGTGCGGTATGCAGTGTGAAACGTGCCACCAGCCGGAGGACACATACCGAGTTCACCGTCACCAAAACGCAGATGCGCGATGCCGTCGTTATCGATCTCGACGACGAAATGGGCATCCGTGCCCGTGCTGGAAATGAGATCGTAGCGAGCCTCCCATGGCGCGGGCGGCTGAGAGCAGAGCCACAGTTGAGGCAACGCGGCACGCGGATCCTGTGTCTGCATCCCTACAGCAGGTGCGCTGACCGCCAGCGGCGCACGAAAGGTCAGTGGTGTCTTCTCAAGCGACGGAGAGAAACGCCCGGCCATTGCTCGAACGTCACTTGCACGGCCGACGCAGATGCACTCGGCTTCCGTGTGGTCCGTCGGAACACAACCAAGGTCCACAGGCTCCCACGTCCGCCCATGATCGACCAGCACGGTATTGCCTCGCGCCACAGAGATGTTGTCGAGATAGGCGCAGGTCGGCGCGGAACCGATCGCGGATACACACAACGTGAACGGTAGCGCATCTTCTTCGGCCCATTCCACCTCGAGGTACGGCGTCGGCTTTCCATCCGGTGTCAAAACAACCGGATCCTCGCCCTTTGTGACGCGGATTAACCGAACCGCATGACGGCGATTCGGATCGGCATCCGCCGAAACACCGGTCACAGGTCCGATCACTTCCTCGAAGATCAAGACGTCACCCGCCTCAAGGTGCAGGCCCGCGTCGATCAACGCCGCGCTCGTCGCGCCGAGTTCGAGGCAACATTGCTTCCTGCCCCAGCCATGAAAGTGAATCTCGTTATGAGCTGGATAGAGGTGAATCGTGGATTCGCGGTCGAACGGCTCAAAGACTTCATAGGCCCCACTAGAGACCTCTCGCAGATCGTCCCATTCGAGAATCGTTCGACGGTCGGCGAGCGCGTCATTGAGTCCGGTGATGAAACTCACGTTCCTTGGGTGTAATTCGACTTCGGAATCCACCTCCATCGCCAGGAACGCACGGGCATTGCACCCTTCATGGAGCAAGTAATCGACCAGCCTGACGTGACGGCGCACAGAGACGCGTTGGCGCGCAGTGTCGAGATACGCTTCCGTGGCGGCCGCGTCCTGGTAATAGCTGAGATAGTCGCCCTCGTAGGCGAGCAGTTCAACCAACGCCACACCGAGATCAGGAACATGTCGTTCCTGCCATCCAGGAATGAGCAAAGCCATCCGATCGAGAATCAACTGGCGGAAGCTGGCATAGTCCTTCGCCAGATAGTTGATCTCGGGCACGGGAAGGGCCACTGGTTCGCACTCGCACGCCGGGCCACAGTCGAGATCAGACGGACAATCGATCTTGAACGAGAAAGAAACGCTGCTATAGCGGGGATCCACCTTCTCAACGCCAACCAGGCGTAACGTGTACGGCGAAAAATCTCCGGCCTTGTCGAGGCTCACCACAAGAACGTCGTCCTGCTCAGGATCCTCGTTGATCGCCGGGTCGACGTCGGTAATCTTGATATCGGTGATGCGCTCGCCGCCCTCGATGCGCAGGTAATGTTCGAGGCCTGGCTTGTTGGCGGCGAACTCTCGCGGTAGCTTGCCGAGAAAGTAGACGGAGAGCGAACGCTGATCCTGCGCCACCTCGACATAATCGATGCCGTTCCATCCATTCATTCGCCGTACGGCGTCGCGGCGTTCGTCCTTCTGACAACAGAGACTCATCGCATACTCCTCTAGATAGATCGTTCGAATGTCGACGTCTGCTCCACTTGGGTGCGGCGGATCAGATACTTCATATCGATCGTCAGGGTCGAATCGTCGGCCCGAACATTGAGATCGCGTAATTCGATGACATCGCCCAGCCAGCGTTGAACCGCTGCCTGAAGCGTAAACTGAACGGTGGCGGCAAGTTCCGGGCTGTTAGGCGCGAAGACCAACTGCAAGAGCCCGCTGCCGAAGTCCGGCCGATTGACGCGCTCGCCGGGATTCGTGAAAATCAATTCCTCGATCATGTCGCGGATATGGTCGCTCTCATCCGTCAACGCAGTACGGCCGCGACCATCGAAGTGAAAGGAAAAGTCAATATTCATAGGCTTAGGCTCCAATCACACGCATTTGGACCGTGCTGACCATGGGAGGGCCTTGCGGAATTTGCTCGGCGCTCTGGCAAATGCCCGGTGCTGGGCCGGGCGAAGGTGTGAGCGCCGCAGGCTGTCCGTTGACCAGAAAGCGTGCCGACGGCATCAGCCACTTGATTGTCATGCAGGGCTGTGGCTTGGTGCCCACCCCCACTGGAATCTGGAACGGACATCCGGCCACGGCGGTTGCCGCAGTGATATTGGCGACGGGCTGCCCGCTGACCGTCACTCGCGGCTGCGAGGGCGCAATGGTGGCTGGAGCAACATGTGTGCATTGCACCACAGCTCCGACATGAAGAAGTAATCCGGGCATGAATAGACTCCTACTTTAAGATCGTGAGTGCGCCGCCGTTGAAATCGATTGTCGGCCCGATCATGGTCATCATCGCGCCCTTGCCGTTGCTGAGATAGATGCCGCTGTCGTTGACCACGACCATCGCACCGGTGGCGCTGCGCAGAACGATGCCGCCTGTGATCGGGGTCGGCGGCAGGTCGCTGATCACCAGCGTGTTCTTCAGCAGCGTCTGGATCACGATGCTCGGGTCGGCCGGGTTGCTGAGCTTGGCGTCGATCGGCGCATCCGCCGATGTGTCGAAGCGACAGCCGAGCCACACCGGTTTGTTGACGTCGCCGTGCTCGAACATGACCCAGACGCCCGCGCCTGGCGGAGGCACCATGTACACGCCCATCGGACCCGGCGGGCCGGACAGCGGCGTGCACGGTTCGGCCCAGGTAGAGGACCCAAACGCGAGTACGTCCGGAATCGTCAGCAGCAGGCGGCCGCGGAATTCGAGATCTGTATTGACCGTGACCGTGCCGCGATACAAACCCGGATACGTCTTCTGATTCATATCGGCACCTTCGGGGTGAGCGAAATCAGACCATCGCGGCTGAGCTGAAAGCTTTGCTTGAACTCGCCGCGTTTGATCTTGTGAGTGACGCTGTCGACGTAGTACAAGCCGTCGTAGGCGATGCCTGCACCGCGCACGCCGACCATCAGTTTCGAGCGCAACACATGGCCATAACGCAGGACATCGAGCGAGCCGGACACCGTGATCGCGTTCGCCGAGCCCTTGAGCATGCGGCCCAATGCTTTTTTCATCGTGAACTGGACCGATTCTCCAGCAGTGTCCTTCGACAGCACCAACTTCAATGTCGGCGTCGGCCGCGCACCGAGCGGAGGCTGGAAGATACTGATGGCAGGAATCGGGATCGGAATCGGGAATTTCCCGACGACCGGGTCGTTGATGGTGACCATCATCGTTTCTTTTGCTAGGCCGTCGAGCGAGAAACTCATCGACTCGACATTGGTGTGCGCATCCATGTTGATACTTAGCGCCGGCTGCGGCACCGGAATACGGATATTCGGCCCCAGGTAGGCAATGCTTTGCCCGGGCAGCGGCCCCGGCTCGACGTAAAATACGAAGCCGTTCTTGCTGGCGATGCCTTTGAGATGCGCCAGATCGGTGCTGGTCTGCGACTCGTGCTTGTGGGTCGGCAGATCAAGCGCTGGTATGAACCCCGGAATCGCGATCGGAATCACGCCGAACACCGCATAGCGCGCCAGAATCGAGTAAGCCTGAACCGTATCCGACATACCCGGATAAGGCAGCGGCAGTTCGATCAGATCCATCAAGACACTGAGATCTTCACCGGTGATGGTCAGCGTCGATTGCCCAGGTTCGCTGCTCGGGCTCAGTTCCTGGCGGGTGACCACACCATCCATCAACACGTGCGGGAAACCGCCGAGGGTAACGATGACGATCACCCGGGTGGTGATCGGATCGAAATAACCGGTTGGGAGCATCGTCTTCAGCAGTGGCGAGTTTTTGCTAACTGCAAAAGTCAGTTGGAAGCCACTCTTGTCCTTCCCGCTCGTAACCTGGACGCTTTGCAAGGCGTCCATCACCACTTGCGACGCCGCTATGGGCACCACAGGTCCGATCATCAGCGTCAGATGAATGCCTTTAAGCATGAGGGGTCCCTGGTATGCCCTCGGGCAACGTAATGCGGAGACGGCGTCCGACAACTTCGGTCAGCGCCTCAGGCCGCATAGCGGCATTGGCATCGGCGATACGCCAAAAGACCTCCGGATCGCCCATATACTTCGCGGCAACTTGATCCAGGCGCTCGCCTTCGCTCACGACATGTTCCTGCACCAACGCAAAACGTTCCGGCGGTGGGAGGAAGCGGCGGCGCACATACACAACCGTGCGGCCATCCCCGGATTTCAATGTCGCCGTGTCGATGCCGTAGTAACGGCTTGTGGGAGGGAAGTTATACGTGGTCATATCCTACTCCTCATGGAATTCCGGTAATGCCGAGCGCCCCGAATGTTCCGGCCACATTTTTCGCTGCCAGTTGCTCCTTCGCCTGCAAATAGGCCATGAACAAGCCGCCTCCTTTTACATCGAACCCCAAATCGTCCACCGTCAGCACACGCATGCCTAGGCTGACCTTGGCGCGAATTGGATTGAGCGAGGTATCGAATGCCTCCTCAGTGATGCTGAATTCCGTGATGCGTACGGGGACGATCCGCTTTGGACCGAAAATAAACAACGTAAGCGGGCCCTCCATTGGGCTGATCTCGAGCGACCCGGAGGCCGCCTCGCCGCGGTTGGCGAGCAAATGGCTGCTTGTCGGGTACACAACGGTCTCCAAGACGGCGAGCTGTGGATGAATGCCCACCTGCGTCGTCTGTGAGTCAGCTACTTCGAGTCGGTCGGTCGCGTCGATCTCCACTTCGAGCTTGATCGACTCGACAGGGGGCCCCTTCAGGCGGAGAGCCTCCATATGATCACCACTTTCGCCGCTCACCCCCTTAATTTGCAGGCTGCGGGTCAGCGTATCGGGGTTGTACTGCAACGCAATGATACGCTGAACGGCCCCAGTCTCGTTGTCGATTAAGACGAGACCTCCACGAAGAAGTTTGGGAGAACCGGGGAATGAACTCATAGGGATTCCTTAAATGACTATTTCTTCTTTTTACTGCGAAACCAATCGAGATCAAAAATCGGCACAATCGGAGTCTGCCATGCGTCGGGATAGGCATTCTTCCAGTCCCGGTTCGAGCGGTCCAGAGCATTGGGATTCTCGCGTGATTGCCAGTCCTCAAGCTGCAATGAAATGCCCTTGTTAAGAATCCAATCCTTGGTGATGAACCCGAGCTTAAAGCGATCGTCGATGCCGAAGGTGTCCAGCAAGCGCGAGCTGCGCTGCCACTCTTTTGAAATATCGTCTCCATCGCGCAGGGACAAACTTTGACCGCGAAAATCGAAGGACTGGCGCATCTTCAACCAATCGATTGGCGAAGTTGTCGAGAGCGTCAGGTTCGGCATAGGCGGCAACACGGAAGGCGATGTCGGATCTTCTGGTTTCTTCTTATCGTCTTCGGGATCACAATACATACCTTGCTGAGCGCCACCCAACGATTCCGGCGAGACCTCACCGCCCTGTGCTACAGTCTGTGCCGCAGCCCGAGCCCGAGGCTCCGCTTGCGCGGGGCCGCCACTGCCGCCCCGCTGCTGCTGCGCCACATGCGCCAGTTCATGCGCCAACAATTCTCGGCCTTTCGCGCTTTCCGGGTTATAACCGCCCGCCGAAAAGAAAATGTCATGGCCTGTGGCAAACGCCTTCGCTCCCAGAGCCGCTGCCGATGCAGCCGCTCCTTCATCTGTATGCACGCGCACTTGGCTGAAGTCCTGGTCTAATCGGCTCTCGAAATAAGCCTGCTCCCGTGGCGGCAACGCCTGCGCCACCAAGGCGGCCTTTGGTGCGGGCGCCGGGGGCAAGACTGAAAACCGTGTGAGGGATTGTCGTTTCATAACTGTACTTTCACGTCAATGTCAGACGCGGATTTAGGGTATTGCCAGCTCCGGCTTCGCACGCTTTGCTGTTTCCGCGACAACGGTGACGCTACCGAACTTGATGTCCCGCACGAAACCTTCCTCTACCGTAAGCGTTACGGTAAACACCAGATGGCCTCTGGCGTCCGGCCCACTACCCAACCCGGCGACCTCCAGCTTCACCTTGGCGGTAATCAGCCCCGTCTCTCCCGCTTTGCCCATCGCTTCAAAGGTAGCCTTGCTCGCCTGGAATTCGGGCATCTTAATTTCAAGTCTCTCGCCAAGTTTGACGGCGTTGATCGTGATTTGGTTCTTGCTTGCACTCTCGCCCGAAAGAGTGACCCTGTTCTTAGAAGTTCCCAACGAGTCGTTGCCCAGCGTTAAGTTCCCGGTGAGCTTCATTCTGTTGAGCTTCTCAAGAGTTTCGGGGGCCTTTCCGCTAGCGGGAAGGGGATCATTCATCATCTGTTCGAGAAAGCCCCTGAGGTTTAAGCTGCCCCGATCCGTGACTCGGGCGGAGCCCGGGTCGTCAGGCCCGGATGGCTCCGTGATTTCCCAAACCTCGAAACTTGCGTCCTTTATGTTGGCTCTTTCATAAACATAATCGCGGAGAAGGACAGTGGACACGCCGTCAATGTAGATACCCTTTGGGTCTATGCCCATTGCTGAGTTTGGCCCTAAGTGTTCCAGATCTACATCGTTGAAGTTAATTACTCCACCACTAATGGGAACTTTTACATCAGCGTCGATGACCCATGCAGCATCCGTGAAGTGCAGGGCTACATCACCATTCATCGAGCTCAATACATCAAGGCTCCACGGATCAGTCGGCTTTCCGCTTGATGTTGATGGTGCGCTGCGATCAATTTCGTAAGTCACCTTCACGCCCTGTAGTTCCAGTTCCTTCAGCGTCGCGCCCAGCACATCAAATGCTTGATCAGGAGCATTCCCCTGCATTGCAACCGCCGCTGTCTTCAGTTTGGCGAGTGGGATCTCGATCTTTGCGCCACCTTTTTGTTTTAATTGAATGTTTTTTGCCGCCAGCTCATTGAATTCGACGTACATCGTGCCGTCAGGCAGGAAGTGCACGTCCAGTCCAGTCAGATCGAGACCGAAATCGCTCTCCCCTGTTATATTCTGGAGTTTCCACTCCTGGAGTTCGCCTTTATCGTTGTATCCCTCGTAGGTCACGTCCGGATGCTTCAGGCCAAAAGCATCCAGATGAAACATGCCTTCGCTGAACTTCCAGGCATCTCCCGTGGCCGATTTGATCTTGCCAAACTTCAAGTTGGCCTTCATTTCTTTTGCCGTCACGTCCGTCAATATTTTGACTTTTTTTGCAAACTTTCCCGCCACATCCTGGTTGAACGAAGCCTTAAACTGGGTAATGCCTGCATTCGTAAACTTCGGCTCGATTGAGATCAGATCATGCAATCCGTCGTAGGTAAAATTGTCAACAACCAGCGGCTCCAGCGTCGCCGAAACAGCGTCCAGTTCCAACGTGGTCTTCACTTCCTCCTTCTTGTCATTCAGGCTGGTGAATTTACCTCTGTATTTGAAGCCTGAGGCCTCCACCTTATCGAATTTCAATCCGGAGAACTTCAACTCCGCAAACTTCTCTTCTTGCGTCGCCTCGTCTTTCGTCCACTGTGCTTTCAGGTCCTTCAGATGCACCGCGGGACAGTCGATTGACGCCAGATCCAGTTGGTTACCGTCGGCATCCTTGTAAACGATCGGACCCACCTTCAGCGCACCGGTATTGAGATCGAATACCCGCACGTAGTCCTCGCCGATGTCCACATTCCCGCCAATATTCAGCAGCGAGAACTTTTGCACATCAACGCCCGCGCCCTCAAACGCACCGCTCAACTCCTCGATCTTGCCCAGATCGATAATCATGCGATTCTTGCCCATCAAAGTGCCGGACAGACCCGTGCCCTTCACGCTCAGACCGATTTTCTTGAACGCTTCTTCGCCCTTCTTGGCGATTTCCACGGTCACATCCGTCACGCTGGCCGATTTCGTCTCAAAGCTGCCCTTCAGGTTGAGCACATCGAAACCCCGCACGTGCAATCCCGTGATCGTACCGCTGGGGACTACCACATCGATCGGCGGCGATTCCTTCTTCCCTTTCGCGGGATCGGCGGGTGCCGCCGCCTTTGTCACATGAATATCCTGGGCGGTGATCTCAGGAACCTTCAGGTCGGTGATGATCACCGACTGGACCTTGTAATCGTCCCCCTGCTTTTCACGGGTCACTTTCGCCGACAGGGTCGTGCCCGTGAAATCCGCCCGGCCCCGCACTTCCACCGTCGTCGTCCCACTGCTGAAGGTGCTCCCTTTCGTCAGCGTGGCGGATGGCATACTGATCTGCTCGATGTCAAAGATATCGCCCTTGTCCGTCACCTCGTGCGTCACGGACAGCGCTAGCTTCCGCACCGTGAAGCCAAGATCCGCCATCCCTTTCTTTGAGAAGCGCCCTTCCGTCGCAGTCAATTCCTGGATCGTCAGCTTCTGCTTGCCCGCATGAATGAACTCCGCCTTGATGCCGCTTCCATTCAGCACACCCCCCGCCGACATCTTCTCACCCAGGAACGCCACCAGCTTCAGGTTCGTCACCGTGTCGATTCCCGCGCCGGACGGTTTTTGGGGGTCAATGCCGTGCAACTCGATCTTTTCGCCTTCCTTAAAGTCAATCTGCAGGTTATTGACCTTGATGTCGCCCACCGAGCCAGACGCGATCTCCACGTCGTACACTCCGCCCAGTGTGCTAAAGGCGTAGTTCAGGCTGTTGCCCTCGAGCTTCTCGATGTGGAACGTGGGAATTTCTACTCTCGCTAGTTCCCAGGTCTCATACCCTTTCTTATCGGTGCGCTTCTCGCGCAGGAAGGTGGCGTTACCCCGCAGGTTCGTCAGCGTACTCGTGCCGCGCGAGGAGAGGTGATGCGGCGGCGCGTGAAACTCCAGGCCCGTCGCCTGGATCGAATCAATAAAGAAATCCTCAAGCTCTGTCTTTTCCTGACTGTGCTTGAGTGTCCCGCCAGTCGGGCCCAGGATCACTTCGTCGCCTGACAAGCCGGGTATCCGCGAATCCTTCAGACGCGCCGCATCGAACCAGCGTCCGCCCACACCGCCGCCATGGGCTTCAAAACCCTTGGCGACTGCAGCTTTTGGATCGAAGTCTTCGTCCAGCACATTGCCCAGGCCCAACACGCTTATATTCAACTGGTCCACCGACAAGCCGCGCAGAATCAGCCGCCGTTGCCACTCCACTTTTGCCGCGGTTACGCCATCCAGAGATTCCTGAGCCTTGGCGATCTCCTTGGGGTTGCCACTGGCCTTGGCCGCGTCGAGCAAACGTTGCGTCTCTTGCCCCAAATCCTCATAGGCATCCAACTCCTTCAAGGATTCCTCTACGGCCTTGATCTTCTTGTCATCCGCTTCATGTCGCGCCGCGGCCGGCACCATCAACAAAAACTCCTTTTCCGCTTCCAGCAAACGCCGTGTTGCCACTACATTCACGCCGGTCACTTCAATCTTCGTTGCCTGCACGCCGATCTTGCCCTTCCCCCCCACGTCGAGCGTGGCTCCAGCCGTTGTCAGTGCCACATGATCCACAGTCGCGCCGGAAGCTGCGTGAACAATATCTTTGGCCACCAACGAGTCTGCCGCGAATTGGCCGGTCTTCAATTCCTTACGCCAGTCCTTCATCAACGCACTCAAGCCACCTCGCGACTCAGCGCCTACCATCACGTTCTTCCCGTCAATCGCTCCGATGGTCACGCCGCCTGCTTCGAGCGTTTCGCCATGGAGTGTCCCTGCAGTAAGGCCCACACGTTCGCCACCGTCCGGCCCCTGGCCCAACTCCAGAGCCGCGTCCTCGAAAGTCAACAATTTCGCAAAGAACGCACGTTCCTTCGTCAACTCTTCGCGCGCCTTCGTTAGCTTGTCACGCTCAGACCCAAGCAACATGCCGCCGGGTTTCTCCAGAATGGTCCAATAGGTGACGGCCGCATCACGCAGGACCAGGGCACGGTCTCGCTTCACCACGAGCGAAGCATCGTTAGGGTATTTGGCAAGCAGGTTTACTGCCTTCTGGAGTGCTTTCTCAGCCTCAGCGATGGTGGGCACCGTGGCCTCCAGCGCCAGTTCCTTGATCGTGACTTTGTTGGTCTCGAGAAAGAACTGCGGGTCGCCTTCCTGATCGATACCCTGGACTGTCCCGCGATAATCATGCCCGCGCAACATGCGGTTCATCGTCGTTGAGCTGAAAAGGAATCCGAGGGTGGCTCCCGCGCTCTGCCCGTAGCCATGAACCGCGCCCACTTCGACCTCTTTCGCTGATACTTTTCCTGCCAGACCGCTTACCTTGACGCTGGCTACATCCAGCGCTGCCCCCCCCTTGGCCAAACCATCGAGGTACTTCGACACCTTCCATAACTTGTGCTCATCCGCGGGACTGATCTGTCCCTTGTCCTTCAATCCGGTCAAACGCGTCCGCTCAGCCTGGGCTTCCTCAATGTAAGCCAACTCGCGGTCAATGGATTCCAACTGCAGCTTGAGAGAAGGCTCGGTGTCAAGTTCCAGGTAGTATCTCGGCTTCTCGCCTTTCTCCGCTGCCGCTTTCCGCACCGACGCCAAGCGTCCTTCAACTCGTTTCTTTTCTTGTTTGAGGCCATCGATGTAGAAATCCAAACTTCGCGCGTAGCGAGTTCTGAGATTGAGGGGACCAAGCGCGATGTCTTCTATATATTGTCCGCCGCTGGTCGTCAGGCCCTTGAGCACCAGGTTCTGGCTGGTCATCGTGACGTCCGAAATGGATTCCGGCTCAAGCAGGCCCTTCACTAACTCATCGATGCTTCCCGAGAGCTTGATCAGATTGACCAGCGGACTGATCAGCGGTCCGAAAATTGGGACGGCCACCGCGACGCCCCCGTGCGGGTTGCCAAATGCCTCTTGCACATTCTCCGGGCGCAGATCCAACGTGAATCCTGAAACCGCTACCGATTGCAGGCCTACGATCGAGTCGCTAGAAATAAGCAGGAGATCGTTCATCTGGAAAGTATCAAGGCGCAACTGCAACGTCGTGGAATGGTGTGCGGATTCATCGGATGGGTACTGGAGATGCAGGTGAAGACCGGTGGCTATAGCGGTGCCACTCTGAATTTTCAGGTTGGCCATGGGATAGTTGATGTTGGCAATCTCCAGCCGCGAAGCACGCATCTGGAGCACTCCATGATCCAGATCCCAGCGGACGGAATTGTCTGCCAATTCTTTCGCGGCTTGTTTGGATACCTGCTCCTCGCGCTTAAACTCCGCCCCCAGGAACGATCCACCGGTCAAATCCTGAAACTCGCCGAAGTCAAGTTGTTCGCCACCAATCGACTCGCCCATCAATTCGACGTTGCCGCTCTCGAAAATGAAATCGAGACCTTGAATGAAATACTGCCAAAACGCGTTGTCAGTCCCGAAAGGCTTTCCGATTACGATCTCACCCACGTACTTCTGGCGTCCTGAATCGATCGAGCCATCCGGACGTTTCAAGTTAGCAGGCTTGTAGAGTCCAAAACGTTCAACGATCCGGCCAAAGAATTCTTTGTTCTCGTAAAGCTTTTGGAAGGCCGGATACAATGTATATCGGTCTTTCGACTGTTCAAAGACCCAGTCGCCTTCGCCCGCGGCGATGGCCATCTGAATCAGCATCCCCAGCCGATTGATCTGCTCCAGCGACCACAGCGCGTCACCCGCGAGTTGTGCCTTGAGCTTCTGTAAGTCGCGACCTTCTTCACCACCCTGGTAGAAGTTTGCGGTCTGCCCCTTCTTCATCGAGAGGCTTAATTCTTCGTCCAGCCTCTTCGAGTACTTCCCGCCCTTGAGGGCAAAGAAACTTTCACGAGAGCGCGCGGGTAGAGCTTTCAATAATTGCTGGGCCAGGTATGCGTCTTCATCCGTTATCGCCCAATCGAACAAACCTCTCGACAACAGCTCCTGCGCCATCGCCACATTCTTAGCAGGTGGGCGCAAAGCCACCACCTGCAGGAACACCCGCCGGCGATTGATCCGCCCCCCCCCCGTCTTCTGCCCCACATCGGTATACAGCGCATCAACCGGGATGTTATCCACCAGCCGATCCATCAAACCTTCGCGTTCCAGATCACTCACAATCCCCCGCAGCTTGGCGGCATCGGCTCCGAAGTCGGCCATGCCATCGAGCACTGCTAGGGCCTCATGATCCCGTACCGCCCAATCGGTAAAGCCGTAGCTCAACTTCTCCTTGGCCAGCTTTAAAAAGCTTTGCGCGCCTTCAGCGTTTAACGCTTGTTCCGCCTGCTCGCGTTCGGTGGCGACCCTTTGCTCTTTGTCGCGCGCCTTCTTACGCTCCTCATCGACGTTAAAGCGCGATTTCCTGGCGAGCACATCCTGAACATGATCGGAGGCCTTTTGTGACAGGCGCACTTGCCATTGCCGTCCCTGCCCCATCGCCAGAAACGCTGTCAGGATCTCGGACATGGCGTAATGCTCGGCATCCGAAAGTCCCGTCCACGACATCCCCGGAAACGGGGCATCGGGCAAAACACCCACTTCGCCCTTATGCACAATCCCCAAATAGAACGACAGCACCGTGGGCCGAAACGCCTCAAAATGAACCGAATTCACATTGTCCGCGAAGCGCGCGCGATCCCGCGGGCTCAGTGCCTCGGCAATCGCCGTTATCGTGAGAAAATCCAGCGCTTCCAAGAGACGGAGAATCGCCGTGATGTCAGCGTCCGTAATTGCCCAATCAAAAACACCATAGCTCAACCGGCTCTTGATCTCCTCAATCTCAGAACTCCGGTTCTGCGTCACCATCGCGTCGAGTGAGGGACCGGCCGGTACCTCCACCGAGGCCGCTTCCTTCGCTATCGCTCGCCCCGCTGATACCCTGCGGCGCGGTCGCCGGACTGGACGGTTCCTCACAAATGCCCTGGCAATCTCCTCGGCCTCGCGCTCCGCCTCATGCGCCGCCCACGCCAGGGGTGCGGGAGCCGCCACCGGAGCGCTCAACTGCGCCACATGTACCGCTTCGTGCGCCAGCAGGTGACAGCCTTCGTTTTCATGGGGCTGGTAGCGCCTCGGATGCAGATAAATCGTCCCACCCTCCATTAATCCGCTGGCCCCGCGGGCATTCGTGCGGCTCTCAGCGTCTGCGTCAACCCGGATTTCAATTTTCTTTGGATCTAGGCCAAGCAGCGGTGCAAGCTCTTGAAGCAAGAGGTGCGTCACCAAGGCTCTGGCGGTATCGCCGTCGTAAACGGTTTCCGACACAACGTGCAGGCCAGTACGAGTGACGTCCTGGATTTGCTTTCCCTTATCGTTCTTCGCTTTTGGCGGCAGCGGAGGGTCTAGGGGAAATGCGGGAACCGCCGAACCGATCGCGACTTCACATCCACCGCTGTCGAAGTTCTCGTTGCACAGACCGACGGCACTCCCGTCATTCTCTTTGGACACACCCTGGCGCTGCAACAGATTACTCCAGACCGGCTTCACTACCGGTTTTGCAGTCGGCTGTGCGAGAGAACGGTTGCTCATAGTGGCTTGTTCAACGATTCATGGACACTTCTGGCAATCTGCCGTCCGAGATCTGCCGGACGAAATGGAGTTGACATGTGAATCACAGGCGCTTGCACTGCCGGTACCGCACCCCCCTGCAACGCAGGGCCAACACCGTCCCGCTGCAGCAATTGTGTCAATTCACGTTGCATTGCCGTCTGAAGTTGCGTGATCTGGCCCGCAACCAACGGCATACCGTCGAGTACCAGGCGCTCTATGTGCAGAGAGACCGCACCTCTCTTCCTTTCTAGGGAAGGAGCGAGGTCCTCCT
>Ga0315276_10002059_pt1 | contig 18252 bp, 17 predicted proteins | sample YL17G05_0_MG_FD_204542 | JGI IMG/M metagenome (GOLD analysis project Ga0315276, IMG submission 204542) | Sediment microbial communities from Yellowstone Lake, YNP, Wyoming, USA - YL17G05_0 | ecosystem: Environmental > Aquatic > Freshwater > Lake > Sediment | place: USA: Wyoming | collected... | reverse complement strand
GGCAGCGCCATGCAGGCGGTCAAGGTCTACAACATGCGCGAGGTGGATGAGCTGATCTATCTGGACATTACCGCCACCGCCGACAAGCATCCTCCGGATTTCGAATCTGTGGACGAACTGGCCGATGAGTGTTTCATGCCGTTGACAGTCGGCGGCGGCGTGCGGACAGTGGAAGACGTCCGGCGCCTGCTTCAGGTCGGGGCCGACAAAGTCTCGGTGAATACCGTCGCCGTGGAAAATTCCGCTGTCATTCGCGAGATGGCGCAACGATTCGGCTCGCAGTGCGTGGTTCTGTCGATTGATGCCAGGCGTCATGCCGATGGGAGCTACGAGGTCTATACACATTCTGGCACGGTGGCGACGGGCAAGGATCCTGTGTGGCTGGCGCAGGAGATGGAAGCGCTCGGAGCGGGGGAGATTCTTCTGACTTCCATCGAGTGCGACGGTACGATGGCCGGATATGATGTCGAGTTAACCCGGCGGGTCTGCGAGGCCGTGTCCGTTCCCGTCATCGCATCGGGCGGGGCAGGAACCTATGCGCACATGGCAGAGGTGTTGCGCGAAGGCAGAGCATCGGCGGTGGCCGCGTCGAGCATCTTTCATTTTACAGAGCAGACACCATTGGAAGCGAAGCGTTATCTTCGGGAACAAGGCTTCCGGGTTCGTCTGTGATCGAGCGCGAGAGGTAGGAAGATATGGCAGAAAAAGACGGAGCGGGCTTGCAGGCAAAACGGCTTGAAGGTCTCTGGGGCGGGGAGTTTGGCAATGCCTACACTGATCGCAATCAGGCGGCGGGGAGTAACCGGGCGCCATTCTGGCAGGAGATCCTGAGGGAATTCCCTGCGCGCCGTGTTCTGGAGGTTGGGTGTAATCTTGGCGGGAACTTGCGGTGGGTCGCGTCGCATCTCCCGCCGCAGGATGTCTACGGCGTGGATATCAATCTCAAGGCGTTGCAGGAGTTGCACCGTGGATTGCCGGATGTCAACGCGTTATACAGCCAGGCCAGAGAATTGCCGTTTCGCGATCGTTGGTTTGACATGGTTTTTACCATGGGCGTCCTGATTCATCAGCCGCCGGAGACGCTGCCGGTGGTGATGACCGAGATTGTTCGTTGCTCGAACAGGTTTGTGCTCTGCGGGGAATATTTCTCGCCTGAGCCGATCGAGGTGGCGTATCGCGAGCAAACCGGCGCGTTGTTCAAACGGGATTTTGGCAGCCTGTATCAGCAGCTCTTTCCTGATCTCAGCCTCCGCAAGAAAGGTTTTCTGTCAAAAGCCGAAGGCTGGGATGATGTGACCTATTGGGTGTTTGAGAAGCCACGCGCATGAAACGAGTCATTATCATCCAGGCGAGAATGACCTCAACCCGCCTGCCAGGCAAGGTGCTGATGGACTTGGCCGGACGGCCCATGCTGGCGCAGCAACTTCGTCGGTTAGCTGGCTGCAAACAGATAGATGAAATTGTTGTGGCGACGACCACCAATGCTACGGACGATTCCGTGGTGGCAGCCGCTCGGCAAGCGGGCGTGCGGTGGTTTCGGGGAGATGAACGGGATGTGCTGGGCCGCTATGTAGGTGCTGCCCGCGACGCAAACGCCGACATGGTCATTCGTGTAACGGCAGACTGTCCGCTGATTGATGCCGGCGAAGCGGATCGTGTGGTGGAAGCATTGGTCGCGCAGCGTGATCGATGTGACTACGCATCTAATATTGTACGCCGCACCCTTCCTCGAGGATTGGATACAGAAGGTATGTATGCCGATACACTTGAACGGCTGGGGCGCGTTGGGCAATCGCCGCCGGCGCGCGAGCATGTAACCTATTTTATTCTCAACGAGCGCCCTGACCTCTTCATCATCGGATCTGTGACCGATATGGAGGATAATTCAGATCTTCGCTGGACGGTGGATTTTCCGGAAGATCTGGAGATGGTACGACGACTGTACGAAGAGCTGGGCATAGGCGAGCGGACGGTTGGATACCGAGAAATATTAACGTATGTTCGTGCTAACCCTGCCGTCGCGGCAATCAATGCGAGCGTTAGGCACAGAAGTTCGGCATAACATATGGCGCAGACCTCGCAGTTGAGATGTGTTGCCACCATAGAGGCCCGGATGACTTCAACGCGTCTTCCTGGCAAAGTTCTTATGCCTGCAGATGGAAAACCGCTTCTCCAGATCCTCATTGAACGGCTACAGCGTGTTTCTGGACTGGATGAGATTGTGATTGCAACCACGGAGAATTCCACTGACAACCCTGCGTCCGGGCTCGGTAAACACTTGGGAGTCGGTGTCTTCCGGGGAAGCGATGACGACGTGTTAGGTCGTGTATGTGGCGCACTGCGCGCCGCGCAAGCAGACATCTGCGTCGATATCACGGGCGATTTTCCACTGATGGACGCCGGTCATCTGGCAAGTAATCCATGAAAAGGCCAGGATGTGACAGGACCAGTTGATGATCCGTCATGCCAGCGGAACACGGATTTGAAACACTATCGTATAGGAGCTAGTCCGCGAAAAATGGAGCTGTTTGGTTATGTCTAGAATAGCCGAAACGATGCTGCGGGAGCTGCGCTCGGGTATTTTGGGCTTACTGTTTCGCCTCTGGAGTCATCTCGGGCACCGGCGGCAACAGCAGGTCTTGTTGTTGCTGATGCTGATGGTGGCGAGCGCTTTTTTTGAAGTAGTCAGCTTGGGCGCAATACTGCCATTTCTTGGTGTGCTGACTGCTCAGGAAGGTGCATTTAGCCAGCCGATCGTGGCGTACCTAGCTCGGGCGTTCAGTATTACTACACCCGATCAGCTTGTGATGCCCTTGGCGCTGCTTTTCGCCGGAGCGGCGTTGGCTGCTGGTGGTGTGCGGCTGCTCTTGCTATGGACGAGCAACCGCTTGGCATTTGCCGCCGGTGCCGATTTCAGCAGTGAGGTATATCAGCGAGCGCTGTACCAGCCCTATTGCGTCCAGATTGCTCGTAACAGCAGCGAAGTGATTAGCGGTACCTTGATGAAGGTTGGCGGTGTTGTCAGTGTGTTGCAGGCCATACCGGTACTCGCCAGTTCGATCGTACTTCTAGCCGCGGTAACGATCATGCTTATCTTTATTGATCCGATCGTGGCGTCGGCTGCGGTTGTTGGTTTTGGTGGAAGTTACGGGCTGGTAACGTTGGTGCTTCGGCGTCGGATAAAAAGCAACAGCGAACGGATCGCATGCGAGTACGACCATATGGTCAAGGCGTTGCAGGAAGGACTCGGGGGTATCCGCGATGTCATCCTCGACGGGGCTCAGCCAACCTATTGCGAGACCTATCGTCAGTACGATGTTCGACTGCGTAAGGCACTCGCCAGCAACGCGTTTGTCGCAGGAAGCCCCCGCATCGTCATGGAAGCTCTGGGAATGGCCCTCATTGCTGCATTGGCATATGGACTTAGCCTCCAACCTGGAGGCGTTGCGAACGCGCTGCCCATGTTGGGCGCCCTAGTACTCGGGGCGCAGCGGATGCTGCCGGCCCTTCAAAATAGTTACAGCGCCTGGGTGCAGATTGCTGGCACCCAAGTGTCTCTGGCTGAAGTGCTGACCATATTAGAGCAGCCTCTTCCTGAGGAAGCGTTGCGGCCGCCACCGTCACCACTGGTATTGGAGAGGGAAATCCGATTTGACAATGTTCGATTCAGTTATGGCGATGATGGGCCGTGGGTGCTTGACGGCGTCAGCCTGACCATCAAGCAAGGCACGAGGGTTGGGTTTGTCGGAAGCACTGGCAGCGGAAAAACCACAACGCTTGATCTGCTCATGGGGCTACTGGATCCCACAGAAGGGCAGGTTTTGGTAGATGGTGAAACAATCAGCGGGAATCGTCGTAGGGCGTGGCAGCTAGCGATCGCACATGTTCCGCAAAGTCTCTTTCTTGCAGATACAACATTCGCTGAGAACATTGCTTTCGGTGTGCCGCGAAATGAAATTGATATGAAACGGATGCGGCAGGCCGCGAAGCAAGCGCAGATAGATGACTTTATTGAACGTCGGCCGGGCGGCTACGAGGCGGTTGTAGGAGAGCGTGGAATCAGGCTTTCGGGTGGCCAGCGGCAACGTATTGGCATCGCGCGCGCATTATACAAACGCGCCTCTGTGTTCGTGTTTGACGAAGCGACGAGCGCTTTAGACAATGAGACGGAGAGAGCAGTAATGGAGGCGATCGAGGGACTCGACCGAGATCTGACCATAGCGATAATCGCCCATCGCCTTACAACGGTGCAGCACTGCGACCAGATCATTGAGTTCGCGCATGGACGGATTGTTGCGATCGGCACTTATGAAGAGCTGCTCAGTGACAGCGGGAGCTTTCGGAAGCTGGAAATGGCTGAGGAATAAAGGCTCCCCATATGTTCAGTAAATGTTGTGGTTGGTAAAAGGGTGACATGAGTATGGACGATGTCTTCGCAGTGCAAGCGCACTGAGGTCCCTTAAGCATGCGAAGAACCGTTATGATTCACTCCGCGTATGGGTTGTTCCCTATGTTGGAGTATGAGCTAGATATCGCGCAGCGACATCTTGACGAGGGCGATAAAGTCATATTTCTGAAATGCTCCGGAAACGTCTTACAGTGTCATGCCAATAACGCCCCTACACGGCCGGCGCTCAGACATTGTTGGCTTTGTAAGTCGAGAGCCAAGCACGGCATGGAGTGGTTGAGGGAGGGTTGCGGATCTCTCAAGGTCGTTGATTTTGAGAATTTGAATAGGGAACAAGGACAGGAAGTGAGGAGGCGTCTTCTCGAGATTCAAAGGGCGCCGCAGGGGTCAGCGGAGTTTATCGAGGCGTGTAACGTTGACGGGGTTGATATTTTCGAAGCTGCTTTATCTACCCTAATTGGAAGGTATCGCAATCCAACCTTGACGGCTGAGTATAACCCCGATAATTTTAAAGAGCTCATTCGGGTGGGGTTGATTTCTTATTACTCCTTCCAGAACCATGTCCAAGAAAACACTCCCAAGCTATGCTACATCTTCAACGGTCGGATAGTTCGATATCGTCCAGCTTTACGCGTATGCCAACGCATGGGTATGCCTGTTTATACTTACGAGTATCCATTGGAAGGATTCAAGAGATACGCTTTGATCAAGGATGTCTATCCACATGATCTTCCGGAGGTGTCGAAGCAATTGTTGGAGGCCTATGCAAAAAGTCGGCTGTCGGAAAAACGTAAATTTGCACTTGCACGAACATGGTATGAGAAAAGAATTGCGAGGTCCACACAGAGCAATCTTATTCAGCCCGTTGCTGAGCAGTCGGGTGTTTCCGGATTTACTGTTTTGATAACGACGAGCACGGAGTACGAATATGCTGGTTTGGTAGAAGGAAGAATTGGCTACTTTTACCGTAACCAGCTTGACGCTCTTGAGCAAATCCTTTCGACCCTTGCAGGTGAAGTAACATTCACAATAAGAATTCACCCCTATTCAGCCAATGATGAATGGTTTATTGCCGAGAAAATAATGTCGCTCCAAGGCAGTCATCCGGGCGTAAACGTTATTTCTCCCCGATCCGATGCCGACACTTATTTGTTGATGGCCGGTGCAGACTTAGTGCTGACGTTCGGTTCTACGACTGGAGCTGAGGCTGCTTTCATGCGCAAACCAGTGATTGTGGTGGGCGCTGGCTTTTATAAGGCGTTCGCTCTTGCGGCGCATCCTGATTCCCATGAGCAACTAGTCGCCTTGGTGCGCCAAGCAAAAACAGGGGATTTTAGCGGGTTCCCGTCCGAGCACCAGCGGTACGTCGGTGCTTTGCGATACGGTTTCGCATTTGCCTTTACAGCGAGAAAAGCAAAGTTTGTGAAAAGAAGTAGCTATTTAGGTGGTGGGATGGTTCGACGAGGTCTTTATACAGAGATACGAGCCAATAGGGCGCTTGCCGCGATCGTCAGACTAACTAGTCTTCCCACGAGGATCCTTCAGTACTTGCGTGCCGCAGGTTCCAAACGTTAGATCCACTTGGTGGTGAGCAGAGATGCATAGGACGTATTATTGTGAATGCTAGGTTGTCGAGGGTTGTGGAAGCGGTACGCAGTGTTTATACGCAGCATCGCTATCGTGAAGAGTACGATTTCGTGTTTGTCGTGTTTGAACGTGACTGGGTGCTCTATGGAATTTGTAAGGATCTTGGAGTGGAGTTGGCCGCTAAAGGTCATAGCTTCGAAATAGCCAAGTGGCCTGGCCAGATTCCGCGAGGAAAACTCTATTTTCTTAGCCATCACGCGCTGGTTGGCGATAGATTGCTCAGATTGATATTTCCAAAAGATTCCAAGTCGGTCGTTCTTTTTACGCATTTCCAAGCCAAACAACGACTTGATCGACTCGTAACTCACCTCAATGTTTGCAACCAGATTCTGGTAATGAACTCAGCAGCCGGCGGGCAACTGATTTCAGACGGGGTTCTACCAGAGCGAGTGCGCGTCGAGTTGGGTTATGCAGACCCGACTAGGTTTTTTCCGGAAATGAATGGGGAGCGTAAAGCCGTCGGATTCGTGTCAAATTTTTTGGATAATGCCCATTACAGGGCGAGAAAGAATTACGAAAAGCTATTTGAACTGATCGGATTGCTGTGTAAGAAATATGACGTGCTATTGGTGGGAAGGAGGTTCCTCTCATCGGAGTTTAGGCCTCAATTGGAGTCGCTTAAACGGCTGAAGTACGTGGAAGCCGATTATTCGGAATATCGGAGTTATTATAACCTAATGCGGGTTTTTGTTTCCGTGTCGAGGCTTGAGGGTGGGCCGCTAGCACTCCTGGAGTCGATGATGAGCGGTTGCTACCCAGTGGCCACATGTACGGGTTTTGCTCCGGACCTAATTAAACATGGGGAAAATGGTTTTATCCTTCCGAACACCGATGATATGTCAGCGCTCTTAGGTTACATTGATCAGGCGTACGATAGGCAAGATAAGGTGGATGTTGCGTCGTCAGTTCAGGCTTATACTTTTAAGGCTTTTGCAGCGCGGCTCTCGCAGAAACTTAACGACTGAGATGTGGAATTGGTTCTTTTTCATAAACGATCCATTTGTTGTTCTTAATTTTTTCACTATAGCTAAAATTGCCGGGGCTTGCTCTCAAAAACGATGGTCATAGCAGTGAAGAAACTCCTTGCAAAACCCCTGAAATATTTTCTTGACCACCTCATTGGTTTCTTTCTAAATCATGGTGAGTTAAGAAGACGACTCGACATCAATATCGAGTGGTATTGGGCCGAAAAGAAGACGAGATTAAAGAACCCACTTAACCAATTCGGAGAGAAATATTACTCTCAGAACGATGAGGATGGGATCCTCCTTGAAGTTGTAAGACGACTTGGTATCGTCAATGGTGTATTTGTCGAGTACGGATGCGGAAATGGGCTGGAGAATAACTCAATCATTCTGTTAATGAGCGGTTGGTCTGGTACATGGATAGGGAATGTTCCTCTAATGCTTAATGTGCCAATTGGCTGTCGTCTGAGCTTTCTCAGGACTTGGGTGACGAAAGACAACTGCTATCGACTGATGAGTGATGGATTGTCTTCCGTAGGGGCGGATCATCCCAATATTGTGAGCGTCGACCTGGATGGAAATGACTACCATATCGTCAGTGAATTGCTTAAGTCAGGCGTCAGGCCTGACGTTTTTGTTGTTGAATACAATGGTAAGTTTCCGCCGCCAATCAGGTTTCAGATTCAGTATGACGTAAATCATGTGTGGGACTTGATGGATTACTTTGGAGCGTCGATTCAGTCTTTGGTCGATTTATTCGACGATTACGAGTACTCGCTTGTGTGCTGCAATTTGACCGGAACGAATGCCTTTTTTATTTCCACTTCTAAGTTGCACCTGCTCCCTGAGATTCCTAAGACAATCGATGAGATTTTTGTGCCCTCGGATTACAATTGGTTTCTGCGCAAGGGACATAAGATTTCGCCGAAAACGATTGAAACATTCTTGGCGCGATGAAGCCTTCATCCAGAGTACAGGCTATGGCTTGCCATGCTAACTGTTGTACCCCAGATGAGTACTAGTTGCCGCCGATTCCATGTTGACGCATTTTTAAAGGCTGCTTTATCTCGGATGCACGGTCGTGTGCTTGATATTGGCGGAAAGAAGGTGCGCCCGAGGGGTAAGTTTAGGCCTCCGCTTCAGGCTGTCGATCATTGGGAATACCTCAACATTGATCGCTCCACCGAACCGGATTATTGTTGTGACGCCGAGAGTATGCTAATTCCGAGCGAAAGGTTTGATTGCTTTCTGTTAATCGAGGTTCTCGAGCACGTCATGAGTCCAGAGAAAGTTATTTCTGAGGCTCATCGAGTGCTGAAACATGGCGGTCACGGATATGTTGCGATGCCTTTCATGTATCCAGTTCACGCTGACCCACACGACTATCAACGATGGACATCCGAAAGACTCACGAGGGAATTTGTGCAAGCGGGGTTTTCTGAGATAAAGATAGAGCCGATGGGAGGCGCGTTTAGTGTGATATTCGACGTGCTCTGGACTCTCTCATGGAGGACTGAGAACGTCTTGGCGCGCAGACTTGGCCTATTTGTCTTGCGGTTAATCAAACCACTTGCGCTTCTGGCGGACAGGGTTATGCCAGGAATGTCATCCTACGTTACTACCGGATGGGGGCTGACCGCTCGTAAATAGTTACAATTGGCTTTGCGGCGTAATGGCCTAGTTGCCCAAGACAATCGTTATTAAATTCTTGATCTCTACGCGTTGAGGGTGACAAATACGGATGAAGGTGGCGTTGGGTTATCGCCCTGTTGATGGGCCATGGGGGGGAGGGAACCGTTTTGCCGTGGTGCTAGCTGCGGCCTTGAGGAGGACCGGTCACGAAGTTGTATATGCTCTGTGCGAAAATCATATTGATATCATTCTGCTGACGGATCCGCGCTGCCGGCACCCAAGTGCTGCATTCGGTCCGGGTGCAGTATTACGGTATCTCTTGCTCCGTAACCCGCGCGCTCTCGTTGTTCACCGTATCAACGAGTGTGATGAGCGCAAGAATTCAAGAGGGATGAACCGCCTCTTAAGGCGTGCCAATTATTGTGCCGATCATACCGTTTTTGTCGGTACATGGTTGAAGGATTTGCCGCTCTGGGAATGTCGGCCGGATGCGCGGTATTCTGTTATCACCAATGGCGCAGATACTGGTGTTTTCAACCGGGAGGAGTGGAGTCCATGGAGAGGGCACGGGGCGTTGAGACTTGTCACCCATCACTGGGGCGGCAACTGGATGAAGGGATTCGATATTTACCAACGACTCGACGAGATGCTGGCGGAACCGGCCTGGAAGGGGCGGATTGAGTTCACCTACGTAGGCAATCTACCACGAGGCTTCGCCTTCCGGAACGCGCGTTATGTTGCGCCGCTTGACGGGAAGGCTCTTGCAGCCGAATTGCGAACCCACCATGCTTATGTCACGGCCTCGATGAACGAACCGGGTGGCAACCACCAGAATGAGGGTGCGCTGTGCGGTCTTCCGCTACTCTATCGGCGCAGCGGCTGCCTACCTGAGTACTGCGATGGCTTCGGCGTTTCCTTCGATAAAACCGATTTTGAATCCAGTCTGCAACAGTTGATCGCAGAATATGACAGCCTGGTGGCCGCCATGACTGCCTATCCCCATACTGCCGAGCGGACCTGCGCGAACTATCTCGCCCTGTTCGACGAACTGATAAAATCGCGTAACCAAATTCTTGCTTCCCGCCACCTTTGGCGCAACCCCTGGCTTCTGTTGCGCCACCAGCTCCCATTCTAGGAAAAGTCATGCGCAAGGACTACGTCGTAGCCGCTGAGCCAGCAGACCACGAAACCGAGTTCGTCGAGAAATACTGGACCGCCGTGTGGGAGCAGGAGGGGGGACCGCAAGGGCAGATTGACCGCATTCCCTACAAGGATGAGTATCTCGCCATGGCGCCTTACATGGCGAAGCTGCCCATGGGAGCGCGCGTGCTGGATGGCGGTTGCGGTCTGGGTGACTGGACACTGTTCTTCGCTCGGCAGGGCTTTGCGGTGGTTGGCCTTGACCTCAGCCGTCAGACCGTTGAGCAGCTTAAGGCGCGTTTCCCGGAGGCAGAATTCGTCGATGGTGACATCCGGCGCACGAATTTTCCCGATTCGAGCTTCGATGCTTATTTCTCGTGGGGCGTGTTCGAGCATTTCGAATCGGGCATGCAGGACTGCGTGCGTGAAGCCTTTCGCATCCTCAAGCCAGGCGGCCAGCTGTTCGTCAGCGTGCCGTTGGACAATCTGCGCCACGCCATTCTGGGTACCCTCTCGCGGCCGCATCCGACAGCGGGTAACCTCCGCTTCTACCAATGGCGGCTGACCCGCGCCGAACTGGCGCGCGAATTGGCGATCGGGGGCTTTGAGGTTTTGAAGGTGAGCCCCATCCACAAGCGCCAGGGTGTGCTGCGCAGCCTGCATCACGAGTTCGGTCTGTCTTACCGATGGCTGTTCACCAAGGGATTGAGCGCCCTGCTGGCGCCGCTGACCCCCGGATTGTTCATCGCGCATATGGAGCTCGCGGTTGCACGCAAGCCACGCTGACCTCGCTCGGCATCAAAGAGCGCATTGCATTCCGCCGCACCGACCGATTTCCGCAGCGTACTCCAGGTGATCTCGCGCGCCGCCCTTGATGAGATGTATAACCTTTCAGGCCAGAGCTCGGTTGGTCTTTCCTTCCGGCAGCCGGTGGAAACGCTAGAAAGCATCGCCGTTGGCGCACTGAACATTCTCGACCGTATTCGCCTCCTCAGCTGACCCATCCGGTTCTACAACGCCGGTTCCGGCGAGTGCTTCGGCGACACCGGCGGCTGGTGGCCACCAAACCCAGGCGGCACTAAAGAGATCCTGAAGACCCGATGACATTTCCCTCCGTGAGCCTATCCCGCATTCTTCAGATTGTTTCGCGGCGCGGTATTCAACAAGTGCAGGCTGCGCTTAGCCTGTTTCATGGGTCGAGCTATTCACTGCTGTCGATCCATTCCGATCTCTCGGGATGGGTGCTGGACGAGGAAGCCGTTGAGTTGCAGCGCGTGGCTGCCAGACTAGGGATCGATGCCAGACTTAACTATGGCCTCAGCGCGCGCGCTGCGCAATGTTGTCATTACACCTCTCAGTTCGTATTGCGGAACCGGTGGCATTTCGAAACCAGAAATCGAGTCTCGATCGATTACTTTCACGGGCTGCCCGGAGCAACGGAAGTCTTTACCGAGGTCTATGATGGTCTGCGGAGGCATCATGCCTCTATCTCCTGCGTGCGAGTTTCGCACTCCAAAATGGAGCAGGTGGTTTTGGGTTCAGGCATCGATCCCGGCAAGGTGTATCGGATTCCAATCGGTATCAATCTTGACCACTTTACGGTTCAGACGCCGTTGAGCCGGCAGGTGGCTCGCAGAAAACTGGGTTTGCCCGATTCGGCTGTCGTGGTCGGATCGTTTCAAAAGGACGGCGTCGGATGGGGAGAGGGCCGCGAGCCGAAACTCATCAAAGGGCCTGATGTCTTTCTACGAGCCGTCGAGTTACTGAAGCCGCGAGTTCCTGAGTTGTACGTCCTGTTGTCCGGGCCTTCGCGAGGCTATGTCAAAGAGGGGCTGACCCGCCTGGGCGTGCCGTACCATCACGTCTATCCCGAACGTTATGAAGAAATCGGTCGGTTGTTTCAGGCCCTGGATCTTTACCTCGTGACGTCGCGCGACGAAGGCGGGCCCAAAGCGATTCTGGAGTCTATGGCAAGCGGTGTTCCTCTGGTCACGACCCGTGTAGGTCAGGCTGTGGATCTTGTGGAACATAGTCACAACGCATGGATGGTTGAGTCGGAAGATGTTGAGGGGCTAGCTCATTGGGCGTGGCATGCAATTGATTGCCAGTCTTCACTGGGGCCTGTTCTCCGGTTGGCCCGACATGCTGCTGAGATGCAGAGCTATGAAGCTCAGGCTTCGTTGTGGCAGCGGTTCTTCGAGGGGTACGTCGAACAGCAGCCGTGAGTTTGGGTAGACAAAGATGGTGTTGCAGTTTTGTGGGTGCGTTTCGGAAGAATGAAGTCTGATTGAGCAAGACAGTAAGTGAGATTTGCGGAGATGTTCCTTTATCCGGAGTAAAGCAATGGTGCTACCTTGTCCATGGGCTCTGCGAGATTGCCCAATCCATTGGGCAACGGGTTCCGGTCGATCCGGTATCCCTGGACGTTGTGCGAGAGGACATGCAAGTCAAGATTGAGGAGGGCGCCTCGCCGTTGCGCATCTACACGCATGCTGTGGCGACGCAGGTTTTGGCAGATACCCTCATCATGCCGGGTCCGGTCTGTGATCTCGGTTGTGGTTCCGGAGGTCAGAGTCGGCTTTTTGAAATAGCAGGAAGGGACTCTTTCTATGTTGGCGTCGATATCGCACGGCACGCATGCTGGGTATCACAGGCGAGCTCGGCGCACTCGCGCCGGTTTATTCAGATGACAGCGGAAGATCTGGGCCTTGCTTCGGATAGCCTTGCCTTTACGTTTTCTTCCAGTGCTCTGGAGCATGTGCCCAACATTCAACGAACGATTGGTGAATTAGCCAGAGCCATGCGGCCCGGTGCATAAGGACTCCATATCGTCCCAGGCGTGTGGTCGTTGATCTTGTACCTGTTCCATGGCTATCGTCGATTTTCTGCCGGCGGTTTGGTCGATCTGTTTGAGCGCGCCGGCCTGCAGGTCGAATGTGTCTGGTCACTTGGCGGAATTCCCTCGTTCCTGCTTCATGCGCTTTGGATCACTGGGGTAGAAACGATTCTTGTACGGCGGGTGCTTCGTCTGAAGATTCAGCTGCGCAAGGGGCGTGCGCTTCTATAGCTGGCTGCTGACCTGGGCTCTCCGCATGGACCCCTTCCTGCCATTCGCCCCCCGGGTATGCCGTTCTGATACGCAAATTGTGAGTGCGAAATGAATGTCGGGAATTTCGTTACTTAAGCGGGTGATTCCACCGGCCTTTCGACGTCGTCTAGATTGGCTCTTGCGGCCACTCTGGGCTCTGCCGCGCTGCATTTTCATTCTCTTGGGTGAGTGTCCTCAAGGGGGAGTGCCCCATGTCTTTTACGGACATCGGCGAATCCCGGACCTGCACGACCAGATCCATGGCGGGTTGGTAAAGTTCCAACGTATGCAGGATGAGTTTCCTAACTCTCCGCGCAGATTCAACGTCCTGTATATGGTGAGTAGCCGCATGCCGTATGGGGGTGAGCAGGTGGCACGGTGTGCGAGGAAGAAAGGCGCGCGGGTCGTGTGGAACCAGAATGGTGTGGCCTATCCCAGTTGGTATGGCCCTGGATGGGAACAGATCAACGCTCCGATGGCTCGCTTGCACGCCGATGCGGAGTATGTATTTTACCAAAGCCGGTTCTGCAAGCTCAGCGCGGACCGGTTTCTAGGCGAACGCCGGGGGCCGTGGGAGATTCTCTATAACTCGGTGGACACGAAGCTTTTTACACCGGCTGCGTCGGACCCAGATCCTGACCATCTGGTCTTGCTGTTGGGCGGTACTCAGTATCAACACTACCGGCTTGACTGTGCGCTTCGTGTACTGGCGTCTCTTATACGGTGTGGAATCAAGGCGCGGCTCTTAGTGACTGGCCGATTGAGTTGGGTGCTCAATGAGGTGGAGGCTGGTCGTCAGGCACAGGAGCTTGTTGAGAGCCTTGGGTTGCAAGGGCTAGTCCGCTTTCTGGGGCCTTATACTCAGGTGGAGGCCCCATCAATTTTCAGACAGGCGCATCTCTTGCTGCATACCAAGGTCAACGATCCGTGCCCAGGGCTGGTCGTAGAGGCGATGGCCTGCGGTCTTCCGGTCGTTTATTCAAGCAGCGGAGGGCTTCCGGAACTTGTGGGAGAGCAGGCAGGAGTTGGTGTGCCGGCTGAGTTGGACTGGAACCGGGATATTCCTCCGGATTCCGAGACCATGGCCAATGCGGTTGTGCAAGTTGTACGAGACAGACATCGATATGCCCAAGCAGCGCGCAGACGGGCGGTGGAACGATTCGATCTCCAGCCGTGGTTGGCGCGCCATCGCGAGGTGTTTGCTATGGTTCTCAGATGAAACGGTTCACTCGAATTGCAATGCGGTTCTTGTTGATGCTGGAAAATGTTGTTAATAAATTAATCAATCGACTGGCTATTCCTTACGACGGCGGGGTACACGTGAAACATCGCTTGATGCGATATCACGATTTTTTCGTCGATCGGATTGCACCGGGCGAACGGGTCTTGGACATTGGGTGTGGATACGGAGCCGTTGCTTACTCGCTTGCAATGAGGGCCGGGGCTCTTGTCACAGGGGTCGATCTCAATGAGGCCAATGTTGAGAAAGCAAGGAGCAAGTTTCACCATCCCAATCTCACCTTCGTTCACGGCGATGCCAGGACGAACCTGCCGGCTGGCCCGTGGGATGTTCTTGTGCTCTCCAACATTCTCGAGCATATCGATCGGCGGGTCCCTTTTTTGACAGGATTGCAACAGGGACTGCACCCGAGTCGAATGCTCATTCGCGTGCCGATGATCGATCGGGACTGGCGGGTTCCGCTTCGAGCGGAACTCGGGATGTTTCACTTTGGCGATCCAACTCATTTCACTGAGTACACAGCTGAAAGTTTCGAGAAAGAACTAATTGAGGCCGGGCTCACAATCCGGCACGTGCAATACAATTGGGGGGAGATTTGGGCGGAAGTTATGCCGGCGCAATTTTCCGGTGCACTCAGTTGAAGAACAATCCGATGCGTGGCGTAACAGTTCTTATGCCCGTGTTTAACGGCGAGCGTTTCCTCCAAGAGGCGATTGAGAGCATTCTCCAGCAAACACATCGTGACTTTGAGCTGCTCATCATCAATGACGGTTCGACGGACCGGTCGCGAGATATTATTCTTACGTTTGACGACCCGCGAATCACCCTCGTCGAGAATTCAGAGAATATTGGGCTTGCCGCTACTTTGAATGTCGGTCTTGGATTGGCCAAGTATGAATTGATTGCTCGGCAGGACGCGGACGATCTTTCTCTGCCGGAGCGGCTTGCCCGGCAGGTCGACTTCCTTGAGAAGAACCCGAGCGTGGTGCTGGTGGGAACTCAAGCGGTGATCATCGATCAGCAAGGTTTCCGCAAGGGGCGAGTGCTGGATCGTGCATGCACACATGACAGTATCCGTTGGGATTTGCTTTTCGATAATAGTTTTACTCATTCCTCAGTCATGTTCAGGCGTTCGATTATTGCCCAATTGGGTGGGTACGACATGGCCTTCCGTTATTGCCAGGATTACGCACTCTGGACTCAAGTCGCGCGCCATCATTCCGTCGCCAATTTGAACGTTTGCTTAGTGCACTACCGAGTCCATCCGTTCGACCGCATGTCCCACAAATTGAAAGATTTGATCGCGTCGGAAAATCGTCTCATCATGCGCGATTACATTACCGATACTCTGGGGAATGACTCGGTATCAGAATTAGAGCTGGACGCTATGGTGAACATGCGGCTCGCCTTTGAGAAACGATGGACTCAACCATTTGTCGGGCTCGTTGCGCGCTTTATCGACGCATATCAGGCTATAAGGCCTTCTTCGAATCACAGCCTGGACTTTAAGCGGACGGTTGCTCGCCGGTATGTGCGGGCCGCCTACAAGGCGTGGCGTTCACACCCCTGGTGTGTCTTGGCCGTGCTTGCACCAGCGGTGGGTCGATATCCTGTGGTGAGGGTTACCGTCCGTTGGTTTGTCAATCTGATGTGGGGTATGGCGGGTGATATTTGCAGGCATCGGGTTAGAAAGCTTCGTGAGGCTTGCATCGCCATTTGGTGAGTTGGCCGCTGTTAAGCTACGAATAGGTGAAGAAGGCATCAGTCGGACATTTCAGGAAACGTAATATATGACAAAAAGAGCGTTAATCACGGGAATCACCGGCCAGGATGGATCGTATTTAGCCGAACTTCTACTCGATAAGGGATATGAAGTCCACGGCATCGTAAGACGGGTTGCAATTGAGGATCCCGTTCACCGTCTGTGGCGGATTATTCACATCAAGGATCGACTTCATCTTCATCCGGCATCGCTGGAAAGCCTGCCAAGTCTATATCGGGCTCTCGAGGAGGTTCAGCCTCACGAATGTTATCATCTCGCAGCGCAAAGCTTTGTGGCCTATTCGTTTGAGGACGAATTTTCAACGCTTAATGCCAATATCAATGGCACGCATTATCTTTTGTCTGCGATTCGAGACAGAGTTCCGACCTGCCGATTTTATTTTGCAGCTTCCAGCGAAATGTTTGGAAAGGTCCATCAAACTCCGCAATCTGAGGATACACCGTTTTATCCTCGTTCGGCATACGGGATTTCAAAGGTTGCAGGGTTTCATCTGACCAGAAACTATCGAGATGCCTATGGCATCCGTGCTTCTTGCGGAATTCTTTATAATCATGAATCTCCAAGGAGGGGATTCGAGTTCGTCACTCGAAAAATCACTTCGCATGCAGCGAGAATAAAATTTGGTCTTGCCAAGGAGTTGCGTCTTGGGAATTTGGATGCCCGGCGCGATTGGGGACATGCTCGAGAATACGTGCGGGCCATGTGGCTGATGCTTCAGAAAGACGAGCCTTCAGATTACGTGATTGCAACAGGTCAACAGCATTCAGTAAGAGAGTTCGCTGAAATGGCCTTTGCTCTATTAGGCCTCGATTATAGGGATCATGTGAAAATAGACCCCCAGTTCCTCAGGCCGGCCGATGTGGAAACGCTTCTTGGAAATGCTGCTAAGGCGGAAAGGGACTTGGGCTGGTCTTCTGAGTGCTCTTTTCAGGAGTTGGTTCGGGAAATGGTAGAGGCAGACGTTCAATTGGTTCAACGGGAATGTACGGCAACGTAGGTTTCCTGTTCCCACCTAGATCTTCCGTTTGCGCTCGGGCGTTGCTCACCCCTACTGTCATCCCTAGATAGTCCGATTGGTTAATTCTTGGATACTTCAACTTTTTTGTCATGTGCGGTATAGCAGGAATAATCGGACCGCCCAGTAGCAATCCCAGATCCACTGTACTTGGGATGATCGAGGCTATCCGGTATCGGGGGCCGGACGATGCCGGAGTCTGGTGCGATGACATCTGTGGTGTGGCACTCGGTCACGTACGGCTCGCCATCTTGGATTTGTCACCTGAGGGGCATCAACCAATGGTGTCCTCAAGCGGACGCTATGTTCTCTCCTATAATGGTGAGGTCTATAACTTCATTGAGCTGCGGTCTGATTTGGAGATAGATGGTGCGAAGTTTCGTGGACATTCGGATACGGAAGTCATGCTCGCTGCCTTCGAAGTGTGGGGCCTTGAGAAGTCCATACAGCGATTTGTCGGGATGTTTGCCTTTGCCCTCTGGGACCGCGTCGAGCGGCAACTTACTTTAGTGCGTGACCGCCTGGGCGAGAAGCCACTGTATTACGGCTGGTGTGGCGAAACCTTCCTGTTCGGATCCGAACTCAAGGCCTTGTGCGCCCATCCATCGTGGCGCGGGGATATCAACCGGGCGGTGCTCGCCAGCTACATGCGATATGGGTATGTGCCCTTACCTCATTCAATTTACGTGGGAATATGCAAACTCTTGCCGGGTACGTGGCTCAAGATTTCCGCCGATGACCTTCCCGGGCATATGCCTGTGCCCATAACGTACTGGTCGGCGCGCGAGATCGGGATGCAGGAGCCGCTCACCGATCTTTCTGATGCAGCAGCAACGGATGCGCTCGATTCCTTGCTGCGCCAGGCGGTGGGCAGGCAGATGATTTCTGATGTGCCACTGGGGGCGTTCCTGTCAGGAGGCATCGATTCGTCCACCATTGTTGCCCTGATGCAGTGCCAGTCTTCACGTCCCGTGCGGACGTTCTCGATCGGTTTCAGTGAGTCTGACTATGATGAGGCGCGCTACGCGAAGCTGGTCGCGGCGCATCTGGGCACGGATCACACTGAGCTTTATCTGTCTGCGGAAGAGGCGCTGAGTGTAATTCCGCGGCTGCCGGAAATCTATGATGAGCCGTTCGGCGATTCATCGCAAATCCCGACTCATCTTGTCGCCGCGCTCGCACGCAAGCATGTGACGGTCGCTCTTTCTGGCGATGGTGGCGACGAATTGTTCGGAGGCTACAACCGCTATTTTTGGGGGCGGTCGATCTGGAACCGCATCGGCCCGGTGCCACAAGGTTTTAGGCACAAAGTAGGCAGGATGCTGACGGCCCTG
>Ga0315276_10002057_pt1 | contig 18259 bp, 15 predicted proteins | sample YL17G05_0_MG_FD_204542 | JGI IMG/M metagenome (GOLD analysis project Ga0315276, IMG submission 204542) | Sediment microbial communities from Yellowstone Lake, YNP, Wyoming, USA - YL17G05_0 | ecosystem: Environmental > Aquatic > Freshwater > Lake > Sediment | place: USA: Wyoming | collected... | reverse complement strand
GCTTGGCCCTGTCCTGTGCGTTGCTCACGTCAACACGCAGCACTTCGCATTTTGCCTTCAGTGCCTCGATGTCCTTTTTGGTCTGAAGTCCTTTGCTCTCATCGGGTTTGCCGTCAGTGGTGAAATCGAAATGACCGATTACGATATCATAGCCGAGCTTTGCCAATTCCAGTGCGATTCCTCTGCCGATGCCCCGGCTGCCCCCGGTAACGATTGCTACAGGTCTGTCTGCCATTTTCTGCCCTCCTTAGGCAAATTGAGGTTTATTTTTTAAGGAACTTGATTATTTCATCTGCCGCCTTCATTCCGTCGGCGACAGCGGTAACCGCCATAAGTCCGCCGTTGATAATGTCCCCGCCCGCAAATACGCCTTTTCGGCTCGTCGCAAGACTCCCATGCTTTACCGCAACAAGATTTCTCTTATTTATTTCCACGCCCGGCAGAATCTCCTTCAGGTTGTCCGGCGCCTTTTGACCCAGCGCCTCGATAATCACATCCACCTCCACTTCGAGATTGCTGCCCGGTATTTCTATCGGCGCACGGAAACCTCTTTCATCCGGCTCAGCTAAATTGACGTGCGTTACTTTGACCGCCTTGACGCTGCCGTTCTGTCGGACGTATTCCTTTGGTATAAACAGGTTCATAAACGATATGTCTTCGGTAAGCGTCCGCTGGCGTTCGTGCAGCCAGGCGGGCATTGTCATAAACGACTCGAAGCATATCATATACACCGAACCTGCACCGAGCTCTCTGGCTGTGTCGGCAACGTCCATTCCCGTATTGCCGCCGCCGATGACTGCGACTCGCTTGCCCTTTATTCCTGTGTCCTTGTCATTTTTGGCCGCTGCAAGAAATTCCAAAGCGCTCCACAACCCCTTTAATTTCCCCTGCGTATTAAGCGTCTTTGCATCAGGCAATCCCATCCCTATGAAAACGGCGTCGAATTTCTGGGCCATTACCTTGTCTAAATTAAAGTCGGCGTCAAGACCTCGGCCAAACTCGAATTTGAGACGGCTTTCAGGAACATCGCTGAATATTGCCTTAAGTTCATTGCCAAGTGAAGTGCCGTATTTTGCAGGCGGTATGGTGCTTTTGATAATTCCGCCAATTTCTTTGTTTTTGTCGAAAACGGTAACGCTGTATCCGGCCTCAACTAATTTCGCCGCACACGCCAGTCCCGCAGGTCCTGCCCCGATTACCGCCACGTCTTTATTGGTTGATTTCTTCGGTATCCGCAGCTTCGACCAGCCGTTCTTGTTTGCCTGCACAGCAAGGTATCGTTGAATGTCCGCCACCGGCATGCCGGCTTCTTCGATAAAGTTCTGCAAACAGTACCCTTCGCACAGCTCTTCCGTAGGACACAGCCACGCGCATATTTCCGGCAGAACGTTGGATTCCCTTATTACCTCGTATGCGTCCCTGTCTTTGCCGTCTAAGAAAAGTTTTATGAATTTCGGCACGTCTATACCCGCAGGACACGCACGCTTGCAGGTCGCATCGCCGCATTCTCGGCAGGCGTCCGCCCATCGCAGTAGGTTGGCCCTGTCGCTCAGCCTGCCTCGCTCATATATCGGCCCGTATACCTTGTTGTCCCGCACGACACAGCCGGTCATCCCGCTGTCGCGCATAATCTGCGTGCAGGCACTGCAGCCGATACAGGTCTTGTCGGGGTCCATTTTCCCTTTGGTAACAATGTCTTTGGGAAAATCCGGATATGCAAACGACATTCTGCCTGCGCCGACTATGGTTACAAGGCCGTTTTTCTTGCTCGCAGCCCCCACGTAAGGCAGCATAGAACGCAGCCAGCTATATCCCGTGCCGACGAGGGCTATATCGGGAAACGCCTTCTGCATCTTGCCTGTGATTGTGATTATTCTCTGCACGCCAATCAGGGGATGTTCAGGCTCCTCATAAACGCCGAGTATAGCCTCATTGAAAGGCCTGCCCATATGCGGATTGTAATACGGATTGCCTACCGTCGTATTGAGAATCTTCACGCCCCGCTCTGCCAGAAGTTTCACGAGCTTTTTCGGCTCGCTCATATCGGGCTTGGTGTAATCGTCTTTATCTACTCCCCAGCCGTATGGATACGGAATTGCATCGAACAGCGGAAACCGCGTCGTAACCTCTTTGTCTTCGCCGAGCCGTTCGTGAATCTTGTCTATTATATCAAGCAGGATTCTCGTGCGGTTTTCGAACGACCCGCCGTATTTGCCCTTGCGGCCAAAGCAGGCGAATATCTCGTTAATCAGATAACCGTGGCAGGATTTTATGTCGACGGCATCGAATCCGACCTCAAAGGCAATCTCCGCCGCTTTGACGTATTCTTCAACGAGATTATCCAAATATTCGTCCGTTGCAACCGGCCAGTCAGGCGACAAATTTTTCTTCGCCTTGCGGTTCGGCGGATACTGCGGGACCATCACGTCACGGTACGGGTCGTGCTGCGGTATTACAGGCTCAGGGAATCCTTTAGGCTTCGCATATCTGCCCGAATGCGTCAGTTGCGCCACGATAATTGGCTTATGGTCAGGCCCGAAATTCTCCTTCGCCGCCTCACGCATCTGGCGAATCATCTCAGCAAAGGTAGCTTTGCTTTTTTCATTAAGCCACAGTTGGCGCGGATTGGCCTTGCCTTCAGGAACGACTGCAATGGCCTCGCTCCAGATTGTGCCTGCCCCGCCGGCAGCAAACCGTTTGTATCGGCGGAACGTCAGCTTGCCGGGCTTGCCTTCCGAATCCCCGTCGCAGCCTTCCATCGCCTGCGTAGCAAGCGAATTAGGAGCCGTCAGCTCGCCTACCTTCACAGGCTGAGCCAGTATTGAGACATCTTCACTTGTTTCGATTTTGACCGATAGCGAATGGGCAAGTTTCTTCAACTGCTCCACGCTGCTAAGGTCAAAATCCCATACATACTGCTTTTTTGGTCTTATCGTTATTGTATTCATAGGGCGATTGTTTTAACAAAAAATGCAAGGTATGTCAATAATAGGCTGCGCAATATTCACAATTTGATTTAACCTCGCTCAGTTGCTATACTTAAAATTCAAGATGAACGGCAAATTGGTATATATCCGCAGTTTCGGCTGCCAGATGAATAAACTGGACAGCGCGTTAGTAAGCTCGGCCTTAAAAGATGCCGGTTTTACCCTGGTCGAGAGTGTCGACAATGCTGATGTTGTTTTGATAAATACCTGCTCAGTCCGCCGGCACGCTGAGGAAAAAGTTCTTTCCCATCTCGGCCATCTTAAACACCTCAAGGAAAATAAACCTGCCCTTGTCGTCGGCATAATCGGCTGTATGGCTCAACGCCTCGGCGACGAACTGCTTAGGCATAAGGCCGTCGATATTGTTTGCGGCCCAACCCAGATACCTCAATTGACCGGCCTGATAAATAAATCTCTTCAGCAAAAACAAAAATCGGTCGCCGTAACAAGCCAAATTCGCCAAAAAGTCTCCGACAGGCAGGCGCAGACCCTCGAAGAGTTTGAATCCGCCTATGATACCGACGATAAACAACTCCCCAGCCAGGCCTTTGTCCGTGTGATGCACGGCTGCAATAAATTCTGCACCTATTGCATTGTCCCTTACGTCCGCGGCCCCGAAGTATCGCGCCCGCCCCAAGCCATAATCGAGCAGATAAAAAAATTAGCCGACCACGGCATAAAACTTGTTACACTCCTCGGACAGGCCGTAAATTCTTACTCCTACACCGCAGGCGAAAAAACATACTGTCTCGCAGACCTGCTTTATATGGCCGCCCAAATCAACGGAATCGAGTGGATAAGATTTGTTACCAATTACCCTTCCGAAAAAATCTTCGATGAAATTTGCCAGGCGATGGCCGATTCGCCGAAGGTCTGCAAATACCTGCACATACCCGCCCAGAGCGGCTCCGACAAAATCCTCAAGGCTATGAACCGAAAATATACCGCCGCCGGCTATCTCAATCTCCTCGACAGGGCAAAAACTGTTGTCCCCGCCCTTGCCGTCGCAGGCGATTTCATCGTAGGCTTCCCCGGCGAATCGGAAGATGATTTCGCCGCAACAGTCGAACTGGTCAAAAAAGCACGATACAAAAATTGCTTCATCTTCAAATATTCCCCTCGCCCCGACACAATCGCCGAAAAAAATCTGCCCGACGATGTCCCCATCGAGACCAAGAGAAGGCGCAACATCGAACTGCTCGCAGTGCAGGAAAAAATCAGTAATGAATTGAGCAGCCAGTTCCTGAATAAGCAGGTTAAGGTTTTAGTTGAAGGCTTAAGCAAAAAACCGCACCTCAACGCAGACGACAAAACAGGCTCCCCGTCTGTGGTGAGCGAAGTCGAACCACAATTGATTGGCAGGACCGCCGAAGACTGGATTGTTGTTTTTAACGGGCCGCAGAACTTGGCAGGACAATTCGCAGATATAAAGATAACCAGGACCAGCCCCCTTACTTTGTTCGGCGAACTAATAGATTAACCGCTCAAGGCGTCCCGGATAATCTTCGCACGAAGCGCATCTCTCTGCGATGCATCGAGCGGCCCGCCATGATTTAACTGCAAATGTGCCGGCAAAGTCAGCATAAACAGCCGGTTTATTGTCGCTATCGATAACCGCTGTGTCTTGCCCGCCTCTGTGCTTTGCTTGTTTAGCGCAAAAAGATTTTCTATTGCAGGCGTTGTCGCACCCATTCGTTCCCGCATATTTATCCCAAGCCTTAAATGACTCAGCAGGAACAGCGCCTCCTGCGAGCTTATCAGGTGAGCATTTTTCAATAGCGCCGTCGCCCTTGAAATCTTGTCGTCAAGAACGTCGATTTCCTTGTCAAGCAGATGTTTCCTCGCCGCATATTCATACTCGACAATCTCAGGGATAATTGCCTTTTCAAACTGCGAGACGATGTCTTTTTCCGCAACGCCCAGTGTCGCCTGGTTTGAAAGCTGATAAAAGTCCCCTGCCGCCTCTGTCCCTTCGCCGAACAGTCCTCTCACCGCCAGCGTCATATCCTTCGCCGTGTTCAGAAATTTTTCTATCTGCCCCGTCATCTTCAGTGCGGGCAGATGCAGCATCACCGACACCCTTATCCCCGTCCCCAGATTGGTCGGACACGCCGTTAGATACCCGTAACGGGGATGAAACGCATAATCAATTTTTTTCTCTATCATATCGTCGATATGGTTTATCTGCTCGGCGCATTCGCTAAGGCACATACCGCTTTTAAGGATTTGCAGTCGAAGATGGTCCTCTTCATTTATCATCGCAGTGAATGATTCCCGCCTTGCGATAACGGCCCCGCGAGGCCCTTTCCCGAAGGCGTGATGCCGGCTGATTAAATGCCTCTCAACAAGAAAATGCCTGTCCAAATCAGGCGCTTTGTCGATGCTTATATAAAAAACTTCGTCCCCCAGTTCGAGCGACAGCAGGACATCTTTCAGCTTTTTGAGTATCTCCGTCTTTTCAGCGTTCGTGCAGCGGCCGAGAAACTTATGACCTGCAAGGTTTCGCGCCAGCCGAATCCGCGATGATATTACCACGTCCGCTAAAGGCCCAGACCCGCTGAACCACTCATTTATGTCATTGCTTATCTCGGTTAACTTCATATTTATAGCGATGAAATATGTTATTCCATTTCTTTGATTTTGTCCCGCAGTTTCGCTGCGGTCTCGTAATCCTCGTTCTGCACCGCTGTGTCGAGCTGTTGACGCAGGCCCGAAAGCTCTATTTGTTTTTTTGTGTCTATCGGCGTCTTTGCAGGCACCTTCCCGCAGTGCGTCGCCTTTCCATCATGTGCCTTCTTTATAAGGGGCAAGAGGACCTTCTCAAAAACCTCGTAGTCATAAGGACAGCCCAAAAGTCCTTCCTTGCGATACGATTCCAGCGTAAAGCCGCAATGCGGGCACGAAAGCCCTTTCTCAGTATCGCCGAATATGTCCTCATCCGTCCCCTGCGAGGCCAGCAGACTGCTCAGAAGCTCATTTATGGGAATATGACTTTTGACGGCTACCCCCTGCTCCTGCGCGCACTGCTCACAGAAGTGCATCTCCGTCCGCACCCCTTCGACAATCTCCGTCAGGTGAATCGTCGCCTCATTTTTTTGACAAATCTCACACTGCATATTTTTGAATCCTGTGCGTATTATAGCACGAATCTGTGGAAAATATCGTCAAATTCGGCCCTGAACTTACAAAGTAGTGTTATTGTTTGCTGAATTTTGCCCGCCTGTCCGCTTCCTCCGCAACGATAACGCAGTTTAATTTGACGCCGCCGGGCAGTTTCGGCTCGATTTTCTCATATATGTATCTTGCTATGTTTTCTGCGGACGAATTGTTCATTTGGAAATAGCTTATCTTTTCCAAGGACCCGCTGCCGAATTCACCGAGAACTTCTTCGACAATTGCCTTCAGCCGCCAAAAGTCCATAACAAGACCCATACTGTTCAGCTTCTCGCTGCTGACCTCGGCGGTAACCGTCCAGTTATGGTGATGCAATGGCTCTTTCGTGCCATCAGAAAATGTCAACTGATGCGATGCCCCGAAACGTGTTTCTACGCTTATCGTAAACAAATTCTCAAATTTCCCGTATGCGGATACCGAAAGGCAGGCGAATGGCAATGCCTGATTTATTTCTTGGTTTTTAATTCCTCAAGGCGGCGCTGAACGCGTTTGTAAACAGTTTTCGGTATCAGGTTTGAAACGTCCCCGCCGAGGGCTGCCACCTCGCGAATCAGCGTTGATGTCGTAAAGCCGTATTGTTCGCTCGTCATAATAAAAATAGTCTCTATCCCCGCTACCGCCCGGTTAGTCATTGCTAACTGAAACTCGTATTGCACGTCCGTCAGGCTGCGCAGTCCCCGAAGAATTACATCCGCCTTCTTTTTGGCCGCATATTCGACCGTCAGCCCCTCGAAGCTCTCCACCAGCACCCCCGGCATACCAGCCACTAATTCCGAAATCATTTCCACCCGTTCCGGGGGCGTAAACAGCGGATTTTTAATCGGGCTGCGCCCAACCGCCACGATAAGTTCGTCGAACAGCTTTGCCCCTCGTTTGATAACGTCAAAATGCCCGTTTGTAATGGGGTCGAACGACCCCGGAAATATCGCCCTGACATATTTTCCGTTCATTTTTTCACCTTTTTCTTAGGCTGATATTATATCGCAATTGCTGCGCAGGTCAAACAATGAGAAAAGTTGCAGAAAAAAGCTGCTTAATCCATTTTTATGGTCTGTAATTTAACCAAAAACGCCCTGAAATGCCAAAGGTTTTCGCCCTTTTCAAAAGGACAGAGTTCCCCCCGCAGGTCAAACAACTACCTCATACCTTAAAAACGCCGGAAACAGTTAAACACAAATTTCCTCGCTATACTTTGTCGGAGTTTCATCCCATATTCTACCATCTAACATACGGCCGTTTTTCTTTTTGTTAAAACCACCCCACTGCTTAAAGAAAAATGGCACATTCTGTCTTAGACATTGTTCTCTTATACTTCTGACCCAGTCTGCTTTAATTGGTCTGGCTCCGGGGCCTGATTCCCCGCCCACAATAACCCAGTCAATATCCCTTAAATCCAACTCACCCGGATTATCCAACAACGGCTCCAGCGATAAGAACTTAATAAAAGCCCCCGTTTCGCGCAAAAGATCTATTCTGTGTTTATAACCTGATGTTTCAACGGTAGCGCCCGCCCAGATATTTTTCGCCCATGGCAGCGAGTCCGATATCTCCGCAAGCCGTTCCGCCCTTTTAGTCAGAATCTGGTACACATGCCGTGGCGTCCGGTTCATAACGTCAAAAACTTTTAATATAAAATCAAGCGAAACTCTGTCGTGGAAAAGGTCGCTCATAGAGTTTACAAAAATCATCTGGGGCTTTTTCCAGTGTAACGGCAAATCCAGCATATCCGAATGACAGGTTGTCTTAAAACCATTACGGTAGGCAGATAGTCCCATCGCCTGCAATCGCATCGCCATTCTTCTGGCGTAGCAGTTTTTACAGCCCGCACTTATCTCGCTACATCCCGTAACAGGATTCCACGTCGATTCCGTCCATTCTATCTTGGTATTTCCCATATAAGTGAACCTCTATTCTTTCACCGTAAACGTAACTACTTTGTCTTTCTTCCCGCTATAGTAATCCCAGCTAACATAAAAACCTTTGGACTCTTTCGGCGAAACAATGAGCTTCCGATCTCTTTGCAGTGCCTTTAGTATTTCGTTGACGTGCTTAGGCAGGAAACCATTCTCAAGAGAATACCTATAGAGTTGTTTGTTTGTCAAAGATTTCTTCTTCAACTCATCAATTAGGCTGCTCCGGAAGTCATTCTTTTTCCGAGGAACATTAAGTTCCTTAAACATGCTCTCTTCGTCTCGGAATGCATCGCAATCAATATTATAGTTTGCCTCACCGGTTTTCGGGTCAACCTTCCAGCATACATTCAGAAACTTCTCCAAACCCCGCAGATTATTTGTTCCAAAGATCACCCCATAGACGTTCGCATCCTTTTTGATGGAAAATGGGGCGAGGTAGTATTCTTTCCCTGTGGGGATAAGCCCGCGATAATACTCACATACGAACCTGTGAATGTGTCCAGCATCGAGTTCCTTTATCCTTTCCTTCGAAATCCCCGGGAAGTACCTGGTTATGGCCTGCTCGCCGGCGAAGCGATTGATAATTGCGGATGAAGTGAAGAACAGGATGTCCGTAGCACGGCAGTCAATTAAGTTCTTGAACACATCCTCCGTTACATGCTTTATGCCGGACTGGTCGAGAATGACAAGATTGGTTGTGTGCGGTGCAGATATCACAGAAAACTTACCTTCAAACGCATCGCCAAAATCCTTGTTTTCGACTTCAACACTAAAGAGATCCGAAGTCTCCTCAGCTTTTACGGCCTTGTCCAATTCGAGATACTTGTCTTTCTCATCATCATTGAAATACAGACTTACTTTTACCCTCTGTGCATGCGGCTTGGTTGTATCCTTCAAATACCCTTTAACTTCCTCAAGTATGATAAGAGGCGAACCCTTTACACCCTTGGCATCCTTACCCGGCCCTGCAAAGAAATCATACAAGGCAACATTGCTGAAACCTTTGTTTGTGGCAAGAAAAACCGGCAGCCATTCGCGGATATATCCACGGAAAATCTCAAGTTTCTTTATCGTGCCAGCATCAAATGGCTCAGCATGGAAATCTTTGGCCATACATCTCCGTCACAACTCAACAGTTTTCTGGTTACAAATTCTTCTATCACTTGCTTTCTTTGCTGTTGTTTGTCATCGCTCAGCTTAAAATCCCATAGACTGGTTCGCTCATGCAAACTTTTTTTAATCTCCCAGAACTTTAAGTATTATAACTCGTTCATGGCGGAGAGCAATCTGCGACCTGCAATTCCCGCCAAACTAAATTATCAATCACCCACGCACATACCTGCTCAAAAAATCCCAAAATCCCAAAAATTTTTACAATCTTCTAACTCCTTATTTTCTAACAACTTACTCGTCTCTGTGCCCTCTGCCTGTCCTGAGCGCAGACGAAGGATTCGACTCAAACGCGCATGTTCACCTTATTACGGGATACCCAAACTCCGTTCCCGCATCTTTGACAAGTTTATACTGAATCCAACCTGCGAGCCACTGGCCACAAGCGACAAGCCACGGGCACAAATTATGCAAAACAAACCCAATTTGCTGGATGCTCAAATGAACGTAAAATTTTGTTTTACAAAGTATTGTGTAAATGAACAACTTCGCATACGTCGGAAAAACAAAGCCAAAACAAACCCAAACAAACCCAACTTGTAGTGAGCGAAGTCGAACTATTTATGGTGAGCAAGCGCAGCGCGTCGAACCCATTTTACCCGCCACTCCGTTTGGCGGGCAGACCCGTTTTGATGAGCGCCTGCCTCGGCACGCCGAAGGCGAAACGGGAAGCGAGGCAAGCCCAATTTTATCCGGCATCAGTTTATTTTTCCTTTTTGCTTTTTATTCTTTATTTGTCCTTTCCCCAACCCCTAACTATTTTCTAAACAATTACTTACGTAAAACAGACCTCATCAATTCAGCACAATTCAAGCAATGGCGCCAGCCATCCCTGACGGGATTTGGCGCACCATTCAGTGCTATTTCGAGAGTGATTCGAGAGCTATTCGAGCTAATTCAAGCACAATTCAAGCTAATTGGCGCTATAGCGTGGCCGAAAAAATCATTGACTTACAGGTTCTATTTTGATATACTATTGTCATCTATTTGGGGATAGAAGACTCAGGCTGTTTTTCGGCAACTAAAATGAATATTAAAACCACTATTACTGGTATCATTGCTGTTGTTATCTGCCTCCTCCCGGCGTTAAATTCTAATGCGGTCGGCACTACCGTTAATGATATTGTTTCTGAAGTCAGCCAAACCACATACAGAAATTATCTCGACAATACGCTTTATACCCATTCTGGCGACGACAGAGGTTCGGGGCCGCAGCACGATTTGGCACGCGATAATATATATTCCCAGTTCAGCGGGTTCGGCCTGAATACCAGCCTTCAGTCTTTCTCTTATTCGAGCAATACGTATTACAACGTCGTCGGCGTTCATCCCGGAACGACCCGTCCGGGCGACATTTATATCGTCGGCGCCCACTTCGATTCGGTAAATAATCCCGGCGCCGATGATAACGGCAGCGGAACCGCAGGCGTGCTGGAAGCAGCGAGGATACTCTCTCGATATAGTTTCGAAGCCACTATGGTTTTTGTTGCATTTGACAGGGAAGAGCAGGGACTCGTCGGCAGCACCGCTTACGCACAGCAGCACAGCACCGACAATATCCTCGGTATGATTTCGCTTGATATGATAGGTTACAACGGCAGCGGCTCAAACGGGGCCAGAATTTACGGCAGGGACAGTTCTGCCGAGATTAAACAGGATTTAGCCGATGCAATATCACTTTACGGTAATGGCCTTTTTGCTGTTGACTCAGGCCGCCTTGATGCCAGCGACCACGCCCCATTCGAAAATGCAGGTTTTCAGGCTTGTTTGCTGATTGAATATGACGTCTGGAATAATCCGTATTACCATACTTCGATGGATTCTGTCGATACGCCCAATTATATCGATTATGCCTTCGCCACCAATATGGTCGGCTCTACGGTGGGATTTCTCTCGGATTCCGCCGTGCTTATTCCGGAGCCGGCAACGCTTTTACTGCTTGCATTGGGTTCGGTAATGTTAAAGAGAAAACGCCGAACAAGTTCTGTTTCTATTTATCACTTTTCGGCGTGAATAATCCTTTTAGGCCTTCGGTGAGTCCTTTTCCCTTTTCTATGATTTTTTTACCTTCTTCAGTAGCGGTCTTGCCGAGTTTTTTTGCCTTATCCAAACTTGATTTCATTGTATCAGTCAAGTCATCCGGCAGAAGACCCGCGCCTTGCTTGGCAACGCCTTCCGTTAGGGCCAGCAGTATTTTGCTCGACAGGGCTGCGATATCCATTTTGCTGTCGCTGCCGAGGTTGGTCATTTTTATAGGGGCCAGCTTCAATGTAACGGTATCAGATTTACCCGGAATAGGCAGCAGCTTCGCATTGACGGTAACATTGGAGATTTCGAGATTGTTTATAAGCAGTTTCTTCCCGCTCGGCTCAGAAGCCTTTTTTTCACCTGCCGGCAGGGCGCTTATTATCTCCTGAAGATTGTTGCTGGAAATGCCTTTTTGCTCAATCGTCAGGTTTACCCCGTCAAAAATTATCTCCTTTATCTTCACCGTATCGCTTAAAAGAGATTTTATATCGACCCCCACTTTGCCTTTTTTAAGTTCAAGCAGTTTCGGATGCTGATAGCCGGGCGGATTGTCAATTGAAAGATTCTCAAGGCTGATTTGTCCTCGCAAAATCGAAAGGTCGATGCTTCCGAGACTGACCTTGACGTTTAGTGCTTTGGTCGCTGCCGTCTCAATGACGGGTTTTAGAATCCGGCCGCCCACTATACTGATTGCCGCCACAACAACAACGACTAATGCTACAATTGCTACTACAGCGATTTTCAGAATTTTTTTGATTTTTCCCATTTTCTTACCCTTTCATTATGAATTGATTCTGGTGTGTATAATAATTGTGTCCTTTACGCTCGTCAAGGCCAAATTTTAATCGGCGGCCTATGGAATTTTTGCGGCGAACCGTCTTTTACGGGCCCATAAAATCGCTGATATGCCCCGGAAAAAAGGTATACCCAGCATAATTCGGGTTTTTTACGTCTAAATGCCTTGACTATGATGGGGACATTTTGATATAATTATACTTTCAATTTCGAGGGAGCGTTTAATCGTCGTTTCACCTGCTGAGGAAGCCGTTTTCTTACTGAACAGGAAAACAGGAACATATTATTATTTTGGGAGGAAGTGGTGATGAATACGAGAACAGCTATTGGTTTATTATTGTGCATTGCAGCAGCATTTTTAATGCCTGCTGTTACGTGCGATGCTGCTACGGAAGTAGTTTTGCTTAAGGACGGCTTCGAGGGTTCCGACTGGGACGCTAACTGGGACAATAACGGACTGACCAAATGGTACCGCACTACTTCCGCAAAACACGGCGGCTATTACTCGGCGGCTGCGAAGGACGGCTATGAAGGCGTTCTGACATCTGACAACCTCAATGCCGGTGATGCAGCTGCCATTAAAGTAGACTTCTGGTTCCGAAAACGTAATACAGGCTCTACTGATTTCACGCTCTACTATTATGATGGAACTACCTATAACCTCGTCAAAGAGCTTAGTCCCCTTGGCGGTAATGATGTATGGCTCCATTACACCGAGACCATAACGGACAGCAGGTATTTTAAATCTAATTTCAGGATACGTTTCGACAGCTACAACCTTGGTACAAATATGTACACCTACATCGATGACGTCTTAATTACAAAAACAATTCAGGTCGCCGACGATACCACTGCTCCCGCGCCTAATCCTATGACGTGGGCAACGGCACCTTACGCAGTCAACACCACTTCGGTTTCAATGACCGCAACAATCGCTTCAGACACCAGCGGCGTTCAGTATTATTTTGCCTGTGTTTCAGGCGGCGGACACGACAGCGGCTGGCTCGACAGCGCCACCTATACCGACACAGGCCTCCAGTCCAATACCGAATACTCTTATCAGGTCAAGGCACGCGATAAATCAGCTAAGGCAAATGAGACCGCCTCCTCCGACATCGCATCTGCCCTGACTACTTCGCCGGGTAATACTAAAAACATATTGCTCACAGGCTACTGGCCGCCGAGCAACGAAATGCTGCGTAAATTCAGCAATAATCCTTCTCAGAACCCCGCCGGCTGGCAGGGACAAAACTGGGAAGGCCGCGGCTACAACGTCTACGCTTACTTTCCCGAATTCCCCGGCGGAACATCCAGCAACCCGAAAGGCAACGGCGACTTCGAAATCGATTATCAGGATGTCTCCAGCGACTTCTGGCGCATCACCGGCGAAATTCATCCAATCGCAATCCTTAGTTTCGGACAAGGCGCAGGTCCATGGGAAATCGAATACAACGCCAGAAACCTCTCGAGTTGGTCAAACGATTATTTGAGCCCGACACAGCCGACACCAGTGCCGCCGGACAGCAGCGTAGCTACCGGCTATGTCCGTAATTCCACTCTGCCCGTTCAGGCCATCGCAGACGCCATAAATGCTTCCGGCCTCGGCATCAATGCCTGGGTCGACTGGAGCGGCAATCCCGGTGCGTTCCTCTGCGAGTATATGGCCTATCACGATATGTGGTATCAAAGCCTCCACAGTAGCCCCGATGACCAGTATCAATGCATCGCAGCAGGCTTCACTCACGTTGCGGGTGATTTAGCTGTCGCCGACCTGACGACCGCCGTCGAAATTGCCCTGCGAACCACAACAGACTACCTCGATTCCCAGCTTCTGCCGCATTACTCCCTCACCGTTGATGTCGTCGGCAACGGCTCCGTCCAGGCAAATCCTGACCAGGAAGCCTATGACCCCAATACAGCCATTACACTGACAGCGACGCCGAACGGCGGCGCAACGTTTACAGGCTGGACTGGGGACATCGATACCATTGAAAACCCCATTACTATAATAATGGATACCGACAAATACCTTACCGCCAACTTCATCGGCGGCTCGAATCCTGTGGGCATCCTCGGCTCTTGGACAAGCGGCACATCTCACACGACAGAAATCGGCGCAAACCGCCTGCTTATATTCACCGCGCACGCTGAGGACGACACTACCGCTATGAATCTATCATCTGTAACTTATGGCGGCCAGCCGATGACAAAAGTTATCGAACGCAATACCACCACGACGGGCTATCGCTCCTATGTCGTGGCATATATACTCGGCGAAGACGGTATCAGCAAGGCAACCAGTGGCAGCTTCGCCGTAACTTGGGCGCACACGCCTTACCGTGTGCCGTCATACTCCAGTGCCCTCCTGGCCAATGTCGACCAGACAGCGCCCATCGGCGCAAGCGCGGGCAATACCGGCACAGCCGCTACATTGACAACCACCACTCTTGCTGCGGCAAATGGCGATATGGTTATTCTCGCCGGCACCAACGGCAATACCGGCGCTTACACGGTCAACAATAGCTTTACCAAGGCCATTGAGCTGACGGTCGATTCCGGCGACGGCGTTTGCGGCTACAAACCCGCAACAAACGCCGCCGAGATACCGAGCATCACACACTCTTATGCTAATAGACAGGTGCTTGTCGGCTTTGTTGTGCAGGCTCAATAGAAACACATTTGATTTTGGGTGATTTTAAAGGCGTGGCAGAAATAAACCTGCCACGTCTTTTTTTATAGTGCTGCGAGCCAGCCGCCATCGATGTAAAAAATTTGGCCGGTTACAAAATCACTTGCGGCAGAGGCCAGAAACACCGCTGCACCAACAAGGTCATCCGGCTGTCCCCATCTCCCCAGCGGCGTTTTGGAGACTACCCATTTGTTAAAGTTTTTGTCGGTCTTTAGTTTTGCCGTCAGGTCTGTAGCGATATAGCCCGGACCGATGGCATTTACGTTGATTTTATATTTTGCCCATTCGACTGCCAGAGATTTTGTCAGCATAAGCAAGCCGCCCTTGCTGGCTGCGTAGGCCGTTGTTGTGGGCCTGGCGCCGTGACACATCAGCGAGCCGATATTGATGATTTTTCCGCCTTTGCGGATTTTCTTGCGATGTCGGCAGAACGCCCGGCACATAAGAAATACCGCCTTCAGATTTATTTTCATAACGTCGTCCCACATTTTCTCGTCGAGGTCTTCAGCGTTTGCCCTGCCAGTAGTGCCTGCGCAGTTGACGAGAATGTCGATATTGCCGCTTTTGCGGATGACGTTGTCGAAGAGTTTGTCAATGTTGTCAGTATCCTCAAGGTCGAAAGGAAATGTCCACACCTTTACGTCGGCTTTTTGGATTTGTTTTTTTGCAGTTCTAAGTCGTTCTTTGTTACGGCCTACAACTGCAATATCGGCACCATAGCGGGCCAAACCTTTTGCAATGGCAAGGCCGATGCCTTTGCTGCCGCCGGTAACTAATGCCGTCTTGCCGGACAACTGAAATAATTTATCATTCATACATTTATAATAAAACAGCAGCGTCTTTATTGCAAGTCTGTTAAATCAGAGGCTTGTATATCAGCTTCATATCGGTATAATATCTGAAATTTAAAATCCTTCTGCAGGAGAATACATAATGGCGAAAGCAAATGCGGTAGTCGGGCAGTCCGGCGGGCCGACCGGCGTAATAAACGCTTCACTTGCCGGTGTAATTGAAGAAGTTAAAAAACACCCCCAAATCAAAAATCTCTACGGCGCAATCCACGCAGTAAAAGGGATGGTCAGGGATGAGTTTATAAATCTAAAAAAATTATCGCCCGCTTTACTAAAAGACCTCGTCGCTTCCCCGTCGTCGGCGCTTGGCTCCAGCAGGGACAAGCCCGACGAAGAATACTGTGCAAAAATCATCGAGGTCTTCAAAAAGCGAAATATCAGATACTTCTTCTATATCGGCGGCAATGACTCGGCCAATACCGCATACATCATAAACACAATGGCGGCCAAAAGCGGTTATGAACTGCGGGCATTCCACATACCCAAAACAATAGATAATGACCTTTTGGTTACCGACCATTGTCCGGGATACGGAACGGCTGCAAAATTCGTCGTTTCCGCGCTGATAGGCAATGATTTGGACAACCGCGCACTGCCGGGTATAAAAGTCAACGTTATTATGGGCAGGCACGCAGGCTTTCTCACCGCTGCCGCCGCTCTGGGCAGAAGAAAAGACGACGATGGACCACACTTGATATACATTCCCGAAAGAACCGTTACGATGGACAAATTCCTGAACGATGTCGAAAATGTTTACAGAAAGCTCGGACGCTGCATCATCGCAGCCAGCGAAGGAATCTGCGACAGTGACGGCGTTACCTGGACGGAAAAAATCATTCAGCAGCAGGAAAGGGACTCACACGGAAATATTCAGCTTTCCGGCACCGGCGCATTGGCGGATTTTCTGGCGGCACAGATAAAAGGCAGGCTCAGCATAGAGAGGGTCAGGGCTGATACGTTCGGCTATCTGCAGCGGGCTTTTGCCGGTCTTCAGTCCACTGTGGATGTTAAGGAAGCACGTATGTGCGGCAGAATGGCTGTCAAATTCGCAATAAAAGAAAACAGCGGTTCGACCGAACTTTCCACAGGCGGCTCAGTCGCTATTGAAAGAATCGGCTCAGGCAGGAAATATGCGGTCAGATACTTTCGCACCGAGCTTGGTAACGTTGCGGGAAAGACAAAATCTATGCCTGACGAGTTTATCAATGCCAATGGCAATGGCGTAACGAAGGCTTTTGTTGACTATGCGATGCCTTTGATTGGCGGTCCACCAAAAGCTGTTTATCTCGGCAATTACCCAAGAGTATAAGAAAGTTTTTATCAGGGGACAATGCCTGCTCCGCTTTATCAGAACCGGCTTTTCTTCTTTAATGAGTTTTTTTAACGTTCATAGTATATTTTTTACCTTTCTCGGCTACCCGATGAGCTACATCGAGTTCTCCGCCACTCTTTTAATAGTTATCTATGTCCTGCTTATCACCCGAAGAATCCTCTGGGCCTGGCCGATAGGGATAATTTCATTTATACTTTTCGCCGTTCTGTTTTATCAGGTCCGCCTTTATTCCGATTTTTTCGAGCAGTTCTATTACATCGGCAACGGGTTTTACGGCTGGTGGCTCTGGCTCGCATCACGCAAGGACAGCGAAAATAAAGAGATGGAAATTTCCTACAGTTCCGCCAAAATAAAGATTATTACCGCTTCAATAATAGCAGCAGGCTTCGCCGTTTTAGGTTTTATGATGAGCAGGATTCACATATATCTGCCCTCGCTGTTTCCTAATCCGGCTGCCTTTCCATATATTGATGCCTTTGCCACCGTGATGGGTTTTGCCGCCGCCGCTCTGATGGCCCACAGAAAAATCGAAAGCTGGCTGCTCTGGATTTGCGTTGATGTTATTTGTATTGGCTTATATTTCGCCCGCAGCGTAAAATTCGTTGCTGTCCTTTATATATTCTTCCTCGCCCTTGCAATTAACGGCTTGATTACTTGGACAATGGAATTCCGAAAAAGGGGGCGGGGGCCGATTTCGTTATGTTAAGCAAACAGTGCTTCGACGAAGTCATCGGGGTTAAATTCTGCTATATCTTCCGGTTTTTCGCCTAAGCCAACAAATTTGACGGGGATGTTGAGCTGGTCTTTAATAGCGATAACAATGCCACCACGTGCCGTGCCGTCTAATTTGGCCAAAAATATTCCTGTAACGTTAGTTGCTTCTGTAAAAAGCTTTGCCTGCGATATTGCGTTCTGGCCGGTAGTCGCATCGAGAACCAGCAATACTTCGTTGGGTGCACCGGCAATCTTTCGGGCTGCAACATCGCGGATTTTTGTAAGTTGTTTCATCAGGTCTTTTTGTGTATGCAGCCTGCCCGCTGTATCGAGAATCAAAAAATCAGCATTTCTTGCCACAGCCGCTTCGCAGGCGTCATAAGCGACCGCAGCGGGGTCGGCACCCTGTTTATGTTTTACAATCTCCACGCCTATGCGTTCCGCCCAGATACTTAGTTGCTCGACGGCAGCAGCGCGAAATGTGTCGCAGGCTGCGACAATGACCTTTTTGCCGTTTCGGCTCAGTATAAACCCGAGTTTTGCGATGCTTGTTGTTTTGCCTGAACCATTAACGCCGGCGACTAAAATAACCGACGGCCCGCTGT
>Ga0315276_10002054_pt1 | contig 18290 bp, 12 predicted proteins | sample YL17G05_0_MG_FD_204542 | JGI IMG/M metagenome (GOLD analysis project Ga0315276, IMG submission 204542) | Sediment microbial communities from Yellowstone Lake, YNP, Wyoming, USA - YL17G05_0 | ecosystem: Environmental > Aquatic > Freshwater > Lake > Sediment | place: USA: Wyoming | collected... | reverse complement strand
CTGGCCAGGTCGTAGTGGCTGTCGCCAGTGCCGTCATAGTGAACGACCTTGTTCTGGATCGACTGTCCAGCCAATTCCAGATCAAAATTGACGGCTGCCTGCTTTTTCGATCCAACCTGGGACAGAACACCCACTTCCAGTGCTGTCAAGGCCTTTCTGGCGTCGCCATCGCAGGCCACTGCCAGAAACTCCAATGCCCGCGGGTCGGCTGTCGCCTCGTACTGACCAAGGCCCCGCCCACGGTCCACCAAGGCCCTCTTAAGGATCTCCACGACATGGTGTTCTTTCAGAGGCTCGAAATAGAACACGGTGCTGCGAGAAACCAGGGGTGAGTTGATGGCAAAGTAAGGATTCTCAGTGGTAGCCCCGATCAGGATGATAACACCGGATTCCGTGTCTTCCAGGAGCACGTCCTGCTGGGAGCGGCTGAACCTATGGATCTCGTCGAGAAATAGGACCGTACGCGTGCCGTTAACTGCCAGACGATCACGGGCCTGGGCCAGGATCTGACGGATGTCGGCTACACTGGCTGCCGGCGCACTGACGGCACAGAACGCGGCCTTGCTCTGATTGGCGATCACCCTACCAAGGGAGGTCTTGCCCGTGCCGGGCGGTCCATAGAAGATCAAACTGGTCAGCCGATCTGCCCGTAGCATCCTGTGAAGTAACTTGTCAGGTCCCAGGAAGTGCTCCTGGCCAACGAAGTCCTCCAACACTTGAGGCCTCATGCGTATTGCAAGTGGCATGGCTGCGTTGAAATTGGCCTTTTCAGCGCTGCTAAATAGGTTCTCTGCCGTCTCCTTGGGCATGCCCTATATTTTATAGCCAATCCCTCTGTCTGTCGAATCTTTTGAGGGCCAAGCAAGGGTTGCCCATTGCCATGCCTGGATACGATCTTATACTCACGGCATGACGGTGTCCGTCCTATGAACGAACTGCCAATCGGAGTCCCTTATGACACGAGCAACCCTGCCCAAACTCTCACGAAGGCTTGCGTGGTTAATCATCGCCTCAAGCGTGTTGGCGGTTGGTACAGGGGTCTGGATATGGAAAGAGGTCATCGAGGACCGCGTCATTCCAAAACGCTGGGGCGTGGTCGAGGATGGGACCATCTATCGTAGCGGACAGCTCCATTCCTACTTGGTAGAGAAGACGCTCAAGCGGTACAGGATCGCCACCATAGTATCGCTTACCTTCGACGACCCAAATGATAAAAACCAACAGGCAGAGCACCGGGCCGCAGCCAACCTGGGTATCGACCTCCAACGCTACCCCCTGAGCGGCAATGGCACAGGCGACATCCACAACTACGCCAAGGCCGTTGCCGCGATCGTGCGGTCCAGGGGATCCGGCAGGCCGGTGCTGGTCCACTGTGCTGCCGGGAGCCAGCGTACAGGCGGTGCGATCGCCTTCTATCGACTGCTGGTGGAAAGACGTCCCACTTCCTTTGTATACCGTGAGCTTCGCCGATACGGCTGGAAACCATCAAATCGAGCGTTGCTCGACTATGTGAACGGTCATATGGCTGAACTGGCACAGGTGCTGGTGGAAATGGATGTCATCAAAGATGTCCCCACCCCTCTGCCTGTACTTGTCAGCCAATGACCTTGCACCCCCTTGCAGCGGAGTCAGACCGCAAGCACGATCCGCCAAGAAACATCAGGCAATGAAGACATACGCCCCCATTCTCGATCGTATACCCATGTTACAAAAGAAGTTAGAACGATATTAACTCGCGGCGACCTCCACAAAAAAAAACGATTTTTTATTTGATTTCAGGTCGGCCGCCGATACAATTCCATGACATTAATCCAAGGGACTGGTAAGGGTACTATATGCTTGGAGGCTATTGGATGAGAGTGAGAGATGGGCCATGAAGAGCCATGGTGGTGATAGTCGTCCACAAAAGAGAAGAGTGCGTTCGGTGAAGAAGGCAGAAGAAGGTAATTAAGGATTTTGAAAGGGAAGTACTATGAAGCGAACGATGGTTCTGTTGAGTATGGCTGCTTTGCTTTTGGCCGGCACAGTCAGTGCGGCTGTAAAGCAGGGCGACATGGAAGTAGATGCCTTGGCGGGTTATACCCAGCTCAGCTCCGATGGAGGCGGTGACGTAGACGCCATGTTCCTGAGCGGCCGGGTCGGCTACTTTGTCACCAACAACGTCCAGGTGGCTGGTGTCGGTATGGGTGCATGGATTGATGCGGGCGGGTCAGACGTGAGCCTGTATGCCATCGGCGCAAGCGGCAAGTTCTGCTTCACGCCTGACAAGCAGTGGGTCCCATATATCGGCGCCCAGATCCTGTGGGGAACGGCTGACCTCGGCGGTGACAGCGCTGACGGCATGGTGTACGGAGGACTCGGTGGCGTCCGCTTTGAATGCACTCCCACTACGGATCTGTTCATCGAAGGCCAGTATAACTTGTTTGGTGGAGACCTTGGTGAAGGCCTAGACAGCATGATCCTGGTAATGGTGGGCTTTGTCCATCAGTGGAAGTAGGCCTTTGGGTGTAGATTACATACCGAAAACACTGACCTGAGATTAAGAGCTGTGGGCCCAAGGGCTCACAGCTTTTTTATTTTAGGACCTTGGACCCAGGACTTTTGGCTTGGTCAAGCGGGTTTCGGGCTGTACAATAGCAGCAAGACGAACTTTGGAGGACACGTGATGAGAAGGTCCGTGTATGGGATGTCCGTGGTGTGGCTGTGCGCCGCAGCCGTCGGTTATGCGGCCCCGCAGCCGGCGATCGTCCAGGCCCCCAGCCAGTGGACGGCCAAGGTAGGGGTGGAGCCGCTTCGCCCTATAACCCTGCGAGTCGGAGAACAGGACCATGCCAGGCGGTTCTGGTACACGATTCTCAGGGTTGAGAACTCCATGGCCAGGGATGTCGACTTCTATCCCCAGGCCGACCTGATGACCGACACCTTCGAGCTTGTTCCAACTGGAAGGGCAGTGCCATCAGATCTCTGCCAGATCATCAAGGCCCGCCACACCGGCACATATCCATTATTGGAAGACCTGCCCTTCCTCGGCACCAAGATACTCCAAGGCCGCGACCACGCCAGGGATTTTGCCGTCATATGGCCGGACTTCGATCCGAAGGCCAAGGCTGTCACGTTGTTTATTTCGGGACTCAGCAACGAGACGGTTGTCATTGACCATCCTACCGCTAGGGACCAGACTGGAAAGCCGGCCAAGGTCTTCTTGAGAAAGACCCTTCAATTGGACTTCGCGTTACAGGGGGAGTCCGACCTGCGTGGCGATGAAGATATCCGCTTTATTACAAGTCGCTGGGTGATGCGATAGCCTATGCCCTTCTGGTCAGGCTGTGTTGGGCCAGGTCAACCAAGGCTTCTCGGGCATCCGAGCGTCCGACTCCGTCCAGGCAGCGCAAGGCCTGATCGACATAATGCTCGCAACTGACCCGCACGTAATCCAGGCTCCCGTGTCTGATCGTCAGGTCTCGGAGGCTGTGGGACACATCCTCGTCACGATGGAATCGATCGAGCAAGGCCTCACGATCGGCCTTGCCCATGACACGCAACAGGTGGATCAGCGGCAACGTCAGGGTGCCCATGCCTATGTCACGTCCAGTGGACTTACCGACCTGTTCCGGATCTGCCAACAGATCCAGAACGTCGTCGGTCACCTGAAAGGCCATACCCAGGTTCAAACCGTACGCCGCCATCGCCTCGGCCTGCTGGCCGGAAGAATCCGACAGGACCGCTCCCGCCCGACAACACCCGCTGAAAAACGAAGCGCTCTTGTCTGCGATGATCTGCAGATGCTCCTGTTCGGTGATCTGCCAGTTGCCCCTCTGCAGGGTCTGCCGTAACTCCCCCTGGCAGACCCGATAGGCCGTATCCGACACAACGCGGGCGACCTCCGGCCGCAGATCTGCGCACCTGGCCAGAACCCTCGAAAGAACCAGATCGCCCATGAGCACCGCCGCTTCGTTACCCCACAAACGATTGGCAGCAGGACGGCCCCTTCGGGTGTCTGCACCGTCCAGGACGTCATCGTGCAGCAACGTGGCCTGGTGGATCATTTCCATGATCGCAGCCGCCTGAAGGTGTTGTTCGGTGAGACTTCCAAAACAGAGGCCTGACACCAAGACCAAACCGGGACGGATCATCTTACCTGCCCCACCCAGGACGTGATCCATCAACGTCCGCAGTTGACCGGACAGGGCCTCGCCGGCCAACTCGGCCACGATCAATGACCGCACGCGGTCCAGTTGTCCCTGGACGATCTGAAGCGGAGGGATCGGGTGGGCGCACGGGTGGGTCACTGCATTCGTGTGCGACGGTTGTGGCATGTCTCTCCAATTCCATCTATTCGCGGCTTGGGCATCGACGGGCCATAGGCCTATTGGCCGCGGGCATACTCAAAAAACCGCCGGCGCAGAAGCCCAGTGATGGGCCCAGGCGAGCCGTCGCCGATCACGCGTCCGTCGATCTCCACCACGCCGATGACCTCGGCAGCCGTGCCCGTCAGGAAGCACTCGTCACAGATATACAGGTCGCATCGGGTCAGGTTCTTTTCTACGACCTCAACGTCCTCTTTCTGGGCCAGCCGCACTACCACATTGCGGGTGATGCCCTCCAAAGAACCGGCCTCCACTGGCGGCGTGCATACAACGCCCCGCCTTACAATGAAGACGTTGTCGCCCGTGGCCTCGGCCACGTACCCTTCGTGGTTGTACATGATGGCCTCAGGCACATTGCTGTCGAGGGCCTCGATCTTGGCCAGGATGTTGTTGAGGTAATTGAGGCTCTTGACCTGCGGAGGAATAGCCAAGGGGTGATTGCGGACCGTGGTTGCACTGATCACCTTCATCCCCTTTTCGTACAACTCCTCAGGATAGAGCTGAATCTTGTCGGCAATAATAAACACGCACCCCTGCTCACAGTTGAAGGGATTCAGACCCAGGTTCCCCACACCCCGCGTGACCACCAGCCGTATATACCCATCCGCCACGGCGTTGGCCCGCACGGTTGTATGCACGGCTTCGACGATCTGCTCCCGGCTCATGGGAATCTGCAAACGGATCGCCTTGGCAGACTCATAGAGGCGGTGGATGTGGGCCTCCAACTCGAAGACTTTGCTACGGTAAACGCGAATCCCTTCAAAGACCCCGTCGCCATAAAGCAGGCCGTGGTCGAACACCGAGATCCTGGCATCCGCTTCATCCACCAACTGGTCTTTAAGCCATATCTTCAGAGCCATCTACCAGTCTCCTACGAGAAGGCTAGTTCATTTTGTCGTCCCAGGCGTTGCCTAAATCCCTAATGCCGCTCACCCGAAGCGGTCAGCCCATCGGCCAATGTCACCACACGACCAGCCTTGGAGGCCACACACGGATCGTGGGTGACCATCACGATGGTCTGGCCCGACCGATTCAATGCCTCAAAAACCTCTAGGATACCGTTTCCGGTGACCGAGTCAAGGTTCCCGGTCGGCTCATCGGCCAACAGCAGTCGTGGCCTGTTCATCAAGGCCCTGCCAATCGCCACCCGCTGCCGCTCTCCGCCGGATAGTTGCCATGGCTTGTGCTGAATCCTGCCCCCAAGGCCCATCTGTTCCAGCACCTCCATGGCACGTTTTCGCGCCTGCGAACGATAGGCCAGCCAACCCAGCGCACTGCGGCTGACCATGGCCGGCAGGCACACGTTTTCCAACACATTTAGTTCGTCCAACAAATGGTAGAACTGAAAGACAAAACCGACCGTCTGGTTGCGGAACTGATTGAGCCGCCGGGCGCTAAAACCCGAGATATCGTCTCCTTCGAAACGGACAGATCCCTTGTCCGGCCGGTCCAGTCCTCCGAGAATATGCAACAAGGTGCTCTTGCCGCTACCTGAGGCACCCACGATGGCCACAAACTCACAGGGTCGAATCTGGATGCTCGCCCCCCTGAGCACGGTCACATCGGCAACACCCATGCGGTAGGACTTGTATATCCCCTCAGCCCTTAAGATCGGAGGCCGTTCGCTCATAGCTGACCTACCTGCAAGGTTTCTATGGGACGGGTCCTGGCCGCCTGCAAGGTCGGGACCACCGAGCCCAAGAGGCTCACCCCTACGGCGGAGACGGCCACGATCACAACTACCTCCATATGGATCTGACTGGGGATATCCCCTATGGCAAAGATGGTACGATCCCACAACTGAAAACCGAAGTGGTCAAAGAGCCAACCTTCCAGTCGGTTGATCTTCAACAGGAATACCCACCCCCCCAGCAGCCCCACCGCGCCACCCAGGGAACCGACCAGAACGGCAAACCCGGAAAACAGCCCTATAATGCCTGCGTTCGAGGCCCCTACGCTCTTGAGGATGCCGATGTCCTTGCTCTTATGGCCAACGATCATATAGAACACGACGAACACTATAAAGACCGCCGTCACCGCTACTAAGACGAACATCAACACCATTGCCAGTTCCTCTTTTTCCAGCGGCGCAATGGTGGCCCGGCGATAAGTCTTCCAGTCCTTGACCAATACCGCTTGGAGCAGGTCTGCCTGGGGCTTGCCAAAGCAGCCTTGCTTGAAGTCCTGCCACAATCGATCCACCCGGCGAGTGCCTTCATCGACGTTCATACCCGGGCGGAACTTCACATGAATGGCAGTGGCCCTGGGGATGGGTCCTGCCATGCCGCATAGGACCTGCAGTTGCCCAAACGGCAGATAGACCACGTCATCATCTTCACGCGGCAGTCCCGTGTGGGCCGTGTCGCTGAAGGTGAAGCGTTTGGTGCTCACCTCCCCCGCCCCTGCCCTGGCAGGGGCCCCCTTTGCCGTCAGTGGAAAACAGGTGATCTCATAGGCCTTGCGGGTCGGGGCCCAGGTGTGATTGTATCGCCCCTTGGAGTCTCGGTTCAGGACCAGGTCCACGCCCATGATACAGCCCGGCAGATTGGGGGCATGGACCGGTTCAAAGGCCTTCTCAATACGGTCTCGGTGAAAGTGAAGGGCCTCGCCAAAGCGGGTGACCCGGCTATGCCGGACAGGGTCGATCCCGATGATACGTAGTCCGGCTGCCTGCTCCTTGTCAGCCGTGTCGTCTGCAACGTTCACCAGGCCGTAACTGCTGATCAACGGCGACGCGGCCTCCACAGAGGGATTGGCCTCCAGGACCCTCAGGAACTCATCATAGTACGGAAATCCCACCAAGGAATCGGTCGCCACCACGCAATCTCCGACAAAGTAGTGGGTCCTCTGTTTGAAATCATCCACCAGCCCCTGCAACACGGTCATCACCACGATGACCACGAACACACTCAGGGCCACCACCAACATGGCCAGATAGGCAATGTGGCGATTGATCAAGTACCGAGATGCAAGGATCAGTTTGTACATCAAGTCTGACTTCCAACTTCTCATGTTATTCGTATCGCAGGATCTGGACCGGTCTGGTCCTGGCTGCCAGGATCGCCGGAACCAGAGCACCAATACAGGCCGCTGCCGTAGCCAGCATTGCAATACGAAGAACCGATCCCCAGTCCACCTGACTGGGGATCCGGTCAAACAGGTAGACACTACTGTCCCATAGCTTCAGACCTGCCCGCAGGGACAGCCAATCCTCAATGGCATTGATGTTCTTGGTGAACAGATACCCCAGCAAGGTCCCCATGACCGAGCCAGCCAGCCCCACCACGGCCCCAAACCCAAGGAACACCCAGGCCACCCCCACACTGGAACAGCCGCAGGCCTTGAGGATGGCGATGTCCTTCTGCTTAAGACGGACGATCATGTAGAAGATGCAGAACACCAGCACCACCGCGCTGGCGTCGATCACGCCGAAGATCAGCATCAGCATGCCTAATTGACTGCGGATCGCCCCCAGGTATCGGCCCTGCAGTTCCTTGGCCGTGGAGACCTCCGCTTGGGTGATCCGATAGGGATCCCATCGCAGCGTTCCTGCGGCAAAACCACGCCAGATCTCTAGGACCTGGTCCTTGGCTGCCTTGATGTCCATGCCGGGCCGGACCTTGATCTGGATGCGATCGACCGTAACCGCCGGTTGCCTGGGATAGAGCCGGGCGTGGAGACCTTCCAACGGCAGAAACACCGACTCGTGATCAAACGGAAAGTTGCCGGTAAACACCACGTCGCTGATCACGAACTCCAAGGTCCTTCTCTTGGGGCGTTTGTCGCCCGGATCGTTGGGGTCCGCCTGCTCCACGGCGACGCTGGTCAAAACCGCCCGCTCGCCAATGAGGATCCCCACAGCCTGCACATCATACCTATCGGTGCTCTGATCCGGCTCAGCCAGCACCCCAATCCCCACAAAACCATATAGACTGCCGTTTGGATCTGTCCCGCCGAGCGATGGAGCTTCAGGGAGGCCCTTTTGACGCAGGAGGGACTTTTTCAAGCCCGTCACCTTGGCGAGTCGCTGGGGTTCAATGCCCCAGACCTGCACGGCCCTCACGTTGCCCTTGCCTAGGTGGAGCAGGCCCGGAGTCGAGATCGTAGCGGCCGCCGCCTCTACAACGCCGGTCTCCTCCAGGAGGGCGATGAGCTTATTATACTCGGGAAACTTGACGGGTGTGGTCAGGAGCACGTCACCGATCAGGTCCACCGCACTCTGCTCGTAGGCCCGAATGAAACCGGTAAACAGGCTAGCCACCACCGTCAGCAGCGCCACCGATAAGGCCACGGCCGCCACACTCAACAATACGACCTTGCGTCTCCGCAGGTACTTCAGCCAAAGAAGGAGCTTCACCATGTCTCATCCCAAGGGTGAGCTGGGTTACGGTCTTCCACGGCTGAACAGTCGACAGGCCAAGCCGCGTAGTGTCATTTGGGCCTCAGGTGGGGAAACAGGATCACGTCCCGGATCGTGGTCGCTCCGGTCAGGACCATCACCAACCGATCGATCCCAATGCCCAGTCCGCCAGCAGGCGGCATCCCGTATTTCAGGGCGGCCACAAAATCCACGTCCATAGTGGCCATGGTGTCCTGCTCGCCGCGAAGCTGGACGCGAAAGTTCTCTTCCTGGAGAGCTGGATCATTCAGCTCGGTGTAGGCGTTGGCCAGTTCCATGCCCGCCACGTACAGCTCGAACCGCTCCGCGATGTCGGGGTGGTCCTTCTTACGGCGCGTCAACGGACATAAGGCCGCCGGATAGTCCATCACGAACGTAGGGTTGATCAGACTTCCTTCGACGGTGGCTTCAAAGACCTCGTTGACGACCACGTCGTCATCCATACCCGCCTCATTGATCCCGAGCTGCCGGGCCTTAGTCCGAATCGCAGTACTATCGTGGATGTCACAACCGCTGTGCTCCTTGAGAAGCTCCGCATACGCGGCCCGGCGCCAAGGCCTCGCCAGGTCCAGTAGCCTATCCCCAAACTGGAGCCTTAGCCCGCCCGCGTGGCGCTCGGCACACAAACAGATCAGGTCCTCGGTCAGGTCCATCATCGTCCGGTAGTCCCCGTAGGCCTGGTAGATCTCAATCATGGTAAATTCCGGATTGTGCCGGGTGCTGAGGCCTTCGTTGCGGAAGTTCCGATTGATCTCAAAGACCCGCTCCATGCCTCCGACCAACAGACGCTTCAGGAACAGCTCAGGCGAGATCCGCAGATACAGGTCGATATCCAGGCTGTTGTGATGGGTGATGAAGGGCTTGGCTGCCGCGCCTCCGGCGATGGGCTGCATCATCGGCGTCTCGACCTCAAGGAACCCCTTGGACTCCAGGAAGCCGCGGATGGTCGCCACAATGGCGATGCGTCGCTTGAATCGGTCCATGGTCTCCGGATTGATCCACATGTCCACGTATCGCTGCCGGTACCGTTGATCCACGTCGACCAGGCCGTGGAACTTCTCCGGCGGCTGGGTCAGGCACTTGCTCAGAAAGGTCAGGCCTCCATTGCCAACCCAGATGGTGATCTCGCCGGTCTTGGTCCTTCCCAAGGGGCCTTCAACACCGATGACGTCCCCGACCTCCAGAAGCTGGGCCAGGTCCCATTGCGCGGCCAGCATCTGCTTGCTTAGTCCCGCCTGGATCGTACCGGTTGAGTCCCGCAGGGTGATGAAGATCAGCTTGCCGATGTCCCGAAGCAGCACGATACGGCCCGCGCAGCGGGCCCGCTGGGTGTCGTCACCATCTTTGAAACGCCGCTTGATCTGGTCGGCCGGCTCTGCCTCGTCATACCTACTGCCATACGGATCGATCCCTAATTGCCGAATCTGGGCCAATCGCTGGCGCCTCTGCTGTTCGAGTTTTCCTACGTCTTGGTTCGGATCCATTAACGGACCACTTCTGAAAATCTGAAACATCAACTCTCAGATCTGAAATCTCAAATCTCAGATCCTATTGCACCTTCTGGTCTGTCTGGACCAGTTTGGTCTTCACGACCAGCAAGGCCACGGCCAGTTGCGGATCCGCGGCCAGAAACTGCTGGATGGACCGACGCTTGAGCGGCTCCTTGCTCGTGCCGCGATCGGCCTGGGCCAGGATATCGTTGGCCCGCTGGGCGTCCACCATGGCACGGATCTCGTCCATTCGCAAGGTGACATCCACGTCCGGTCCCACGCCCCAGTCCTTACGGCCGAGCTTCTCCATGGCCTCGCGGCTGTTAACCCGCTGGTCCGACGGCAGGTAGTAGTAAGCCGTCGTATACTTCAATTCTGCGCCATCCAAATCGCTGTCTTCAACGGATTGGACACTGCCCTTGCCGTGGGTCCGCTCTCCGACCAACACGGCCCGCTCGTACTTGGGATCGGCCAAGGCGCCAGCCACGATCTCCGAGGCACTGGCCGAGATTGCATTGATCAGGATGACCAACGGATAGTCCGGGTGCGTCCCTGCGGCCTCCGCCCGCGCATACTCCGCCGGACCGCCATAAAGTCCAGGTCGAACCCTCAACATGACCCCTTCCTTGACGAACATGTCCACAATCCGCAGGGCCACTGGCAATAGACCACCCTGGTTCCAGCGTAGATCCAGGATCAGGCCGCGGATGCCTTCCTTTTCCAGATCACGAAGTACCTTCTCCAGGTCGGAGGCAGTCTCAGCCGAGAAGCTGCTGATCCGCAAATACGCAATCTGGTCGTTGGGATCCACCATGTATCGCCACGTGCCCTCTTGGGTCCTCTGCCAGCCATTGATGGTCGGGACGACGATCTTGTCCCGCACGATCGTAACGTCCCGGGTCTTGTCCCCGCCAGGTTTGCGGATCGCAAGGGCCACCTTGGTCCCCTTTGGACCGGTGATCTTCTTGACCGCGCAGGGAAGGGTCATATCCTTGGTCGGGACACCATCGACCGCCTCGATAACGTCACCTGCATCGAGACCGGACCTGTAGGCCGGGGTATCCGGCAGGAGACCCCCTATCGTCAGCACCCCACCAGGTTTGGCTATCTCCACCCCGATCCCGGTGAACTCATTGGTCAACATCTTGTCGAAGTCCGTCTTCTCTGTAGGCCAGACAATCACGGTGTGTGGGTCCAACGAGTCCAGGGATGCTTGGGCAAAGTGCCAGATCAAGACGCCTTCAGGCAGCCTGATGGTCGATAGGTTGAGTTGAAGCACCTTGTCGAAAAACTCCCGAAAGGCCTTTTCATTGAGGCCCGTGGCAGACTGCTTGACCTGATTGGCCAGTGACGCCAGGCCAGAGGACCAGACATTGAAGGCATTGGGATCAGGATGCACAAACGACGCCGCTGCACCTGGGGCCGTCTTCTTGGACGGCAGGACGACCATGACCTCGGCCAGTTGTTTACACCGCTTGACGGCCTCCATGGCCATCTGGCCGTAGTCCACGGCGTTGACATACCGCGTACCGACGATGTGAATCGCACGGGTAAAGATCCGCTTGCTAACGCCCTCGTACCGCTGCTGGGTGGTCTCACAGGGACTGTCCTCAAACGAGGCTGCGATCGTGGCCTTTTGGAAGAGCCCTTCTGCGTAGTCCTTATACCCGACGTTGTTCGGTTCAATCGCCTTCAGCCAAGCTGCACACCCCGCATAGGCATCCAACCACCTGCCCTCGGACTCCAATTTGGACGCTCTGTCCACGGCCTTTTGGATAGCCTGCTTGACCAAGGGATCGGCCATCAGGTCCTGACGCTGCCGATCATTGGCGAACTCAACCGCATTGGCCACCACCGCCAGGACCGAGGTGATCCCGCGACCATTGGGATCATTGAAATCGACGGGGCCTTTGGGCTCATTGGCGTCGCTTGCGTCATTGACATCGGCGGCGCCCATGGGCTGATTGGCGTCGATCGAGGCGTTCGGGTCTTTGGGGGGGCGTTTGCCGGTCCGCAGTTGCTCCAGACGATCCAGGTACTGTCTATACGCCTTCTGTCGCCCGAGATCCCGGGCCCGTTGAATGGCTTGGTATTGATCCACAACGGCCCTGAGGACCTTCCACTGACTGTGGCCGGCACCATCCCCATGTGGAACAACCGCGGACAATCGATCGCCTGCCCCTGCAAAGTCGCCCCGATAGACCAGCGAACAGACCCCGGCAATCGAGACGTTCGGATCGGATGTCGGCCTTGCGGAACCCGCGTTCGGCTCGGCACTACCGACTGAAGGGCCTTTGTCGTCTGCCTTGCAGGCCGGTATCACCATCACCCCTATTACGGCAAGAATGCCCAGCGTATGTCTTAGACGCATCATTATACCCTCTAACCCGGAAGGGCCGGAACCAACCAAGGTCTGTTTGCCTTCGATTGCTACCTGCACTCGGCCGCCTTGCCTGCGCATCCCAGCACATGCAGCTTGTGGACGACCATCTTCTTGATGGCCTCACGGCCCGGGGCCAAGTACTTGCGGGGATCGAACTCCCCTGGTTTCTCTGCAAAGACCTGGCGGATCTTGGCCGTCAGGGCCATGCGCAGATCGGTGTCGATGTTGACCTTGCAGATAGCCATCTTGGAGGCCTTGGTGATCGCCTCTTCCGGCACGCCCATGGCATCCGGCATCTTGCCGCCGTACTTGTTGATCAGGTCCTTGAACTCCTTCAGTACACTGCTCGAGCCGTGCATCACCAATGGGAAACCCGGAAGCAGCTTCTGTATCTTCTCAATCACGTCAAAGGCCAGCGTGGGTGAGGTCTTAAATTTGTAGGCCCCGTGGCTGGTCCCCACTGCCACGGCCAGCGAATCACAACCCGTCCGCTTGACGAACTCCACGGCCTGGTCGGGATCGGTCAGATGCGCAGACACGTCGTCAACTCCCTTGACGTGCTCTTCGATGCCGCCCAATTGGCCCAGCTCCGCCTCGACCACCACGCCATGATCGTGCGCGTACCTAACCACCTGTTTGGTGACCTTGATGTTCTCTTCAAACGGATCGTGCGAGGCGTCGATCATCACACTGGTAAAGCCGTCGTCCACGCATTGCTTGCACAACTCAAACGAATCGCCGTGGTCCAGGTGCATGCAGATCGGGATACCAGGATTCTCATTGACCGCCACGTCAATGATCGCCCGCAGGTAGCTCATCTTCGCGTATTCGCGGGCGCCCTTGCTAATTTGCAGGATCAGCGGGGCCTTCTCATCGGCGATGGCCTCAACGATCCCCTGAGTAATCTCCATGTTGTTGACATTGAACGCACCAATGGCGTAGCCATTCTTGTACGCCATCGCAAACATCTTCTTCGTCGTCACTAGCGCCATACCAATCTCCTACGATGCTCCTATTCAACGTGATCTTCAACGATCCAAAACCACCCAACGTCTGCACCTGGCGAATCCGGCGGGCATGCCTTCTACCGGCTTATGGCCCCAGGTCCATGTATCGACTCAGCCCGACCCCCAGTTCCTGCAGGCCTTGCGGCCACAGCCCAAGCGAGATTGAGACCTCGTCCAGCGACTGGTCCGCGCCGACCGTGATCCCGTAATTGAGCCGGTGATACTGACGGATCAGTGTCAGGGCACTTCTGATACCGGCCTTGTACTCGAAGTCGTACTGCTCCGACAAGACCACCGTGTACCTGGGGTCGATCTTGTACGTAACTGCCACGGTCACGGCATTCGTGCCCTTTTGGCCCAGTCCGTTGTCGAAATCCCGGATGTACCGGCTGCCAACATAATAGCTTAAATCCGGCCAACGTACATGGGAAATTCCGATATCCGCCTGGCGCACCACCTGGTCCTGCATGTCGTAGTAGCCGTCGGCCAGGATGGAGGTGCTGTCGGTCAGACGCCAGACCAGATCGGTTCCAATGTGGTCCCTATAGGACCCAAACAGGGTGCTGGTTCTCCGATCTACCGGCGGCAGCCGCCTGCTGAACCGATCCAAGAGCGGCACAAAAGGCTCGCTCCAGATCAGGTAGTTGGGGCTGGGGGCGTCCTCGGCCTCGTCATTGACCCACACAAAGTCCAGGTCCCATTGCAGCCAATCCACGGTCCGCTGCTTGTTCCCGATACCCCTCCTGGTCTGGAGCCGCTGCGAAAGACCTAGGCCGAAGACATCTCTCTGCTCGACAGCAGGCTCGCTCTGCCAATAGGACACGGCCATGGCCCGCGGCGTGATCACATGCCGCACCTGCTCCATGTCCCAGAATCGCGAACGCACGCCCGGGTAGACCCTCCACCACGATCCAGACGTGCCCCGTACGCCTGCCTCGCCGAACCAGGCCTCATGGCCGCCGTCAACCGGATTATTGTGGACATCCACAGTGAAGCCCGCCCCGTCTTCGTAACCGAAGGTGACCGCGGCAAACGGCACGACCTTGGCGGCGCCCAGCCTCAGCGGCATATCCAACTCATTGCGTGTAGACAACAACGTAAAGGCCCCTTCGGATTCGGGGGGCTTGGCCCCCTCTCCGGACCGGTACCGAAAGCGACCGGCGGAGCTATCGCTGTAGAAGGTCAGCCGGTCGTTGAAGAGAGACTGCCCCACCCAATGGAATTGCGCACCCGGTGTCTCCTCCACCGTGTCGGCAAATTCGTTAATCCGGCCCTTGGCAACAAGCGAGAAGCCTTGGTTGCCATTGATTCGCTTCAGATGGATGAGCGTCTCCTGTTCCTTATCTATGTTGAACTCCCGGCGGTAGTACTGCTCCAGGAAGTTCTCGTCGGACAGGTAGCTGACCTCGCCTGTCAGTTGCCACTGACGCGGCAGGAACTGGCGATGCTGCACCGTGAATCGTCCGCGGCCCTTGTCCGGCGGCTCGATGTCCCTTCGCTGGGGGATCCGGCCCAAGGTATCCTCACCGGAGTCGTAGATACCATAACCCAGGACCCGGCCAAAGTGGGTGTCCCTCTCGTAGTCGATCTCAAGGCCTGCGCCTGGGCCTCGCTTGCCGTAGTAGTCCAACAGCACGGCTCCATCAGTCCCCTGCGGCGACTGGAGGCCCAGCAGTTTCGATAGATGCCATCGCGTCTCCACAGACGGTCCCCATATCCCATCATAACCGGCCCGCATGCTCCGCAAGGGCACATCAGCCCCGGCCAGGTCGCCTCGCACCTTGGGTAATCGCACCAGGGTCCGATCGTAGACCTTCACCCGCACGTCGTTCATCTCGGCGACAAAGCTGCGATCCGACAGATTCCCATTAGCTGAGTCCACACTGGTGGTATCCGCGATGAGCACCTTGGCTGCTGAAAACGAGACCTGGGGTACATAGAATTCACTGGTGGTCAGCACCGCGTCCTCTGCGGAAAAGGCGTCTTGGGCGACCTGCCGCAATCGGCCGGCCCGCACGTAGATCGGAACGCCCCGCTGTGGGCTGAAGGTCCACAGCACCGCCCGAACGGCCAGAGCCTTCCTGGCCTGCAGGTCATAGTACAACTGCTCGCACCGGATGGAACGGCCATCCTCTGCCATCTGCACGTCGCCTTCCAGGTATATGGCCCTGACCTGTTCAAGCCCCAGACCTAGGCCCAGCCTCTCTGCAATGGCAGGCCGGTTGGGTTCAGATGCCTGCCCGGACAGGAACACCGCGATGTTGTCAGCCTGCAGTTCCAGGCGCCTGACCACGTCGCCTTTGGTATCGGGCGATTTCCACCACAGACACGTCCTACCCATCACGGTCAGGCAGGTGCCGGTGCCGGGCAACTGGCCATACTCTACTTTGACCCCCGACGGATCTACTGGCGCAAAGTTGACAGCAGACCCTGCAGCAGCCTTCCGTACGTGCTTGAAAGACTCTCCCCCTTCCCGTGGTTCCTGACCTGGGGCGATACCGGGTCCCTCCAAGGCCACAGCAGCCAGGATGGATAGCAGGGTCCTTACCATAACTCAATAAAATATCAATACCTTAGAGAAAAACGCACCCAGGTCGACGTTATTGGCGATTATAGCCGGCTACCCAGACAAAGCCAGAAAAAAGGGGTGGCAATAGCAAGGATAGGCCTGACAGGTCTTGACCTTGACAATGAATGCAGGATAAGTGTATACTGCCTATGCATCCTTAAGGAGCAGAGCACGAGAGGGATCTCATGGGGAAGACGTGCCACGATACGGGTGGTCGGATAACTCCTCCAAAGAGGCTTGAAATTGAAGACGATCATTATCCTTTCGATCATTTCTGGCGCCTTCATTGTGAGCTCCGCCAGCGGTGAAGAGCCTGTCCATTTCAGGGATGCAATCCTGAAAGCGGCAGTGGAGGATGCCCTGTGGATCTCGGATCCCACACCCACGGACATGCTCGGTCTAACCGATTTTGTATGCACCAATACGATCAATAATGGAGTCAAGGACCTCACGGGGCTTGAGTACGCCGCGAACCTCCAGACGCTGCTGCTTTCCTACAATCAGATCAGCGATCTCTCGCCGCTGGCCGGACTGGACCATCTTCAAACACTGGTTCTCAACGACAATCAGATCAGCAATATCTCGGCCCTGGCCGGACTGAGCCAGCTCCGGCACCTGAATATTCACAGGAACCAGATCAGCGAGATCTCGGCCCTAGCCGGGCTGGGCAATCTGCAGGTGTTGTCTCTCTACTTAAATCGGGTCAGCGACATCTCGGCCTTGGCCGGACTGAAGGGCCTGCAGAGCCTGGATCTCCAGCAAAATGCGATCAGCGACATCTCGGTCTTGGCCGGACTGAGCCAGCTACAGACGCTGTCTCTTCGCCAGAATCACATCAGCGACATCTCCGCCTTGGCCGGACTGACGGGGCTGCATAATCTGGATCTGAATTACAATAGGTTGAACAACGATTCCTACTGCACTTATTTGCAGACCCTCGTGGCCAACAACCGCGGCATGAATCTTTCGTACAATCCCAACCGTAACCCGCCAACCGGTGTCTCGGCCTCTGCCGATCCATATGAAGGCACGGTGCAGGTAATCTGGAACGAGGTCTGTAACGGTCCTAACTACACAAGCTACTACAGGGTGTCTCGTGGAACCTCAGAGGATGGAGCGAAGATACCCATAAGCGCATGGCAAACCTCCTCTAGCTTCGAGGACGTGACTGCCCAGCCCGAAACGTCGTACATCTACTGGGTCCAAACTGCCACTTCCAGCCAAGGCTTGGATGCAGGTGACTACAGTTCACCCAAAAAGGACTGGTCTGGGAAGCACGCCCTGAGGATATCATGCACGCCCGGCGGTTCCGTGACCTTCCCAGGACAAGACCTTTACTTGTACGGATTTGGAGTGATGGTACCTATCCAGGCAGATCCAGTGGATCCGGATATGTACGTCTTCGCGGGCTGGACAGGATCGGCCGTGGATGCCGGCAAAGTGGCCGACCCCAAGCGGGCATCCACGACCGTGACGGTCGACTGGGATTACACGCTGAAGGCACATTTTGTCTCCGTCCTGACTACGATCTACGTGGACGACGACGCCCCTGAGGTTCCCGGGCCAGAAGAACCCTCCGTGGACGATCCGTGTGAGAATCAGTGTGAGAATGGAACGCCCGAGCATCCCTTCGATTCGATCCAAGAGGCCATTGAAGTGGCCGCTAACAATGCCTTGATCGTCGTCCTCCCTGGAACCTACTGTGAAAACATCGACCTCCTCGGCAAACGCATCCACCTGACAGGATTCGATCCCAATTATCCCATGAAAAGGGATCCCTACCCCATTATCGCCGGCAACGGCCCAGGGCCGATCGTGCAGTTTGCCAGCGGCGAATACCTTGACTGCACTCTGACGGGATTCGTCATTACCAGGGCCAAGGGCCCACCCGGCTGCGCTATCTACTGTTCCAGGAGCAGTCCGATCATTGGCAACTGTCTGATCGTGGGCAACCGCTCGGCCCAGCCTAACCCGGCTGCGGTGTATTGCATGGAAAGCCACGCGGTATTCACCCACTGTACGATCGCAGACAACGATGGGGGGCAGCAGGGAGCAGGCCTCTATCTGGTTGACAG
>Ga0315276_10002053_pt1 | contig 18300 bp, 15 predicted proteins | sample YL17G05_0_MG_FD_204542 | JGI IMG/M metagenome (GOLD analysis project Ga0315276, IMG submission 204542) | Sediment microbial communities from Yellowstone Lake, YNP, Wyoming, USA - YL17G05_0 | ecosystem: Environmental > Aquatic > Freshwater > Lake > Sediment | place: USA: Wyoming | collected... | reverse complement strand
CAGAATTTTGAAGGAGCTTGCATTGTCTTGCCTCCCAAATGTTAGCCTTTATGGGACAACCACTTGTCCCTCATTCAGGATATCGGCAGGACAACATAAATTCATTCAATACTAAAAGGACACAAGGCAATTTTGCAGAACTCATTCATTTACTGGTAAATTGACCGGCGCTTGTGTATATTGTTACAATGACTAAATTGTATCATATTTTTTCTGCTAAGGAGCTGCTTCTGTGAGACAGATAATCGAAGAAGTCCTTCGGGCTGAGGAGAAGGTCGGCGCAATGCTCGGGCAGGCCCGTGATAAAGCCTCTGAAATAGGACGTTCTGCGGACAAAGATATCTCAGAGAAAACGAATGACACAAGACAGAAAGCCCTCGAAATGGTCAGGGCCGCCGTTGAAGATGCAAAAAAAGAGGCAGAACGCATCAGGCAAGAGAAACTTGAGCAGGCAGACAAGGAAAAAGATGCCCTGCTCAACAATAATAGGGATGCGATAGACAACCTGGTTGACAACATCTGCAAAGTCATACTGACCACGGAGTGCGACAAGGACGCCTAATAATGGCCGGCCCATTATCAAAATACTCATTTATCAACGCAAAGCTCCGTGCGCGGATCAGTAAGATCCTTCCCGACGACAGATTGCACCAGATGGAAAAAGCCCCGTCCCTTGATGCGGCGCTTGCTCTTCTACGCGAAACGCCCTTTGCCGGCCTTGAGGAGACATACTCCCAGACCGGCGATCTCAAACAGGCGGAGCTTGAACTGCTCAAGAATGAAATTGAACTCTACAGAGGCATCAGAGAGCACGTTCATCGTGATTCCGTGGAGCTTGTTGACGCCCTGCTGCTGCAGTTTGAAGTTGACAACCTCAAAAACGCCATAAGGGTCTATTTCGACGGAAAAATCCGGCAACGCTCGGCTGACGCCGGCACACACTACATATTGTATGACCGCATCATTCACGACATTCCCGTTGACATTATTCTTAATGCGGACAACTTCGATGAGATTGCGGGCGTATGTGAAGGGACCCCATACAGCGAGATTATCAGGAAGTACCATCACACTGTCGAATCGGAAGGTTCGCTTTTCCGTATGGAAATCGCCTTTGACCATTTCTACTACAACAACCTTCTATCTTCCATTAAGAAACTGGACCGGAGAGACCATACTATAGCCCTCAGACTCACAGGCGTGGAAATTGACTTACAGAATATCGACTGGATAATACGGCTCAGGAACTTCTATGCCCTCCCCCTGGACGCGGTGCTGGCCACTATTGTGCCGGGAGGCCTTAGCCTTAACAGGGCCATTATCGATGAATTATACGCTGCGCAGAATGTTACCTCTGTGCTCAGCGGATTTGTGAAGAGCGAATATCCGGGACTGTCGGCGCTGCTATCTGCGCAGACGTCGGACAGCACGTCCCGCCTCCTCCTGATCCGCCGGATACTCGAAGAGATCATGAAACAGGAGGTCCAGCGCATCCTTGCAGGGTATCCTTTTACAATAGGAATTGTGCTTTCATACTTCATATTGAAAAAGAATGAGCTGCGAAGAATCAGGACAATCCTGAATGCAAAACAGTATGGGACGAAAACAGCAACGGATTGAGAGCATGATACGATGTTTACCACTCAGATGACACAGCTTTTTGCGGTGGTGCTGGGAAAGCATTGCGACCGGGTGACTGAAGCGCTTCTCAGCGAAGGGGTCATGCAGTTCATCCGCATGTCGGAATTTGAAGGTGATAGACCGGACAATCTGTCAACCGTCAAATCACAAGTGTCTCTGACTGAAATCTCGGATTTAAGGAGACGGATTGAGGGATTCTTGCACGCAGGGGGCATTATTCCTTCCTCGCCGGGACAAACAGATCTGAACAAACGTATTTCTGTTGATGTTGAAAAAGAGAGGAGCCACCTTGACAAAATAGCCGGGGAGCGTGAAAGCGTCAGGGAAAGGCAGCGGACAATCCACCAGGAGATGCTGAAGCTCGAGGACCTCAAGCGGCAGGTGGAGCTCTATGGCATGGGTTTGTCCGATGTAACGCTCCCCACAAGACACTCCCTTATTTCCATGCAGATCGGGAAACTTCCCGTATTGAATGTAAAACAGCTTGAAGACGGGCTGAGGGGCCTGCCCTCGTTAAATATTGAGCTGGGCCGGGAAAATGATATGGCCCATCATCTCCTGATCTCAATGAGAAGAGATAATGAACAGGTCAGCAGCATCCTTGCGCAGGCGGGATGGACCAGGATTGAATTGCCGGGTGAGCTGCGGTCGGTCAAAAAAGATGTCTTCAAGGAACTTTCCGAGAAACTCAAAACGTTGGCTGATGAACAGAAGACGCTCGAATTAAAGGCCAACGATCTGGTGAGAAAGGAGGAGAAACACCTCAAGGATGTCTGGGTCAATCTGCGGGTAAATGAGCTTCTTCATGTAATTCAGACCAATTTCAAATCATCTTCCCGGACAGTCATTTTCACCGGCTGGCTCCCCTCATCGAAAAAAGAGAGACTCACGGAAAAAATCAAAAAGGCATGCGAAGACCTCTGTTACCTGGAGTGGAATGAAGCAGGCAGCAGGGATGCTGTCGGCGATGAGGTGCCCGTACAGTTTAACAATCCTAAAATGCTCGCACCCTTCCAGATGCTGGTCAGTAATTTCGGCATCCCCCAATATGGCACGATTGACCCGACTCCTTTTGTAATGCCGCTGTATCTCTCCATGTTCGGACTGATGTTCGCCGATGTCGGGCAGGGTTTGATACTGACAATACTCGGTGTTCTGGGCGCATTCCTTTTTGGTAAAAACGAAGGTAAAAAGGGATTGCAGCGTCTTTCATGGCTTATTATCTGGTGTGGTTCCTCATCAGTGGTTTTTGGCGCTCTTTTCGGGTCCTTCTTCGGCACGGGCCTTTTTGAACCGCTTTGGTTCGATTTTCACGGTATCATTTCAGGCCATAGCAGTCATAGCTCGGTAGTGAACAACGTTTTTGACATACTCTCAATTACCATATATTTCGGTATTTCCGTTATTGCTATTGGCCTTCTCTTTAACTGGATTAACCTCATCCGCACCGGAAAATGGGCCGAACTGGTCTTTGACAAAGGCGGCATACTCGGCGGGTGGATATACGGAGGAGGTGTATATATTGCATCCTATATGATCGCACGTAATTACAAGGAGCTTCCTGCGGGGATGACATTATTTCTGCTGGCGGGACTGCCCTCACTTTTGCTCTTTATTAAAGAGCCTTATCACTATTACGAACATAGGATAGAGCAGTCCGACAAGAAATCTAACGTGCTTTTGGCGCTGCCCAATTTCCTGATGGCATGGACTGTTGAGCTTCTTGAGATCTTTAGCGGCTATCTTTCCAATACGCTCTCTTTTATGCGAGTAGCTGGACTCGGTATTGCCCACGTCTGCCTGATGATCTCCTTTTTTACCCTTGCCGGTATGACTTCAGGCATCGGCTATGTCCTGATTCTTATACTCGGAAATATACTGGTGATCGGTCTGGAAGGTCTTACCGCGGGAATACAGGCCTTGAGGCTCAGTTATTATGAATTCTTTACGAAGTTCTTTCACGGAACGGGGAAATTATATACGCCGATTTCACTGAATTATCAGCTTTAGTCATTAAACAAGAAAGGAAAAGAGATTATGGACGAACCCGAAAAGAAACTGAAATTGCAGATTACGCAGAGTATTATTGCGCTTTTCACAGTGATGGCGGTAATTGGAACGCTGTTTTGCACCAGCTCCTTTGCAGAGGCAGCCCCCGGTGAGCAGAGCATACAGCCGGAAATGTCGCCAGTAAAGGCCGACGTGATGAAATACGGCTTGATTGCCGCTGCTGTTGCCTTCGGTCTTGGCGCCATAGGCGCCGGGATTGCGATTTCTCATGTTGGCGCCGCAGCTATGGGCGCTGTCGCTGAGAAACCGCAGATTGCAGGCCAGGCCCTGATTTTTGTGGCCCTTGCTGAAGGCCTTGTTGTGTTTGGTTTTATTACGGCTCTGATGATCCTCGGTAAGATATAGCTGTACAATGAAGTACTCGATTATAGGCGATGAAGACACAGTCCTCGGTTTCAGGATGGTCGGAGTGTCTGGAAAAGTGGCAGAAAATGCGGATGAAGCACACCGCGCTTTTCAGGCGATGCTCCAGGACAAAGAAACCTGCATTATCATCATTACCGAACGTGTTGCAGATATGATACGCCCGGTTGTGAATAAGTACCTGTTCACTGTGAGCTTCCCGCTTATTGTCGAGATCCCCGACAGAACCGGGCTAAAACCGGGCAGGGCCGGAATCAGAGAAATGGTGAATACGGCTATCGGCATAAAATTATGATGTTCGGACCGCTTTCTGCGTTTGCGTGATATCAGAAGGAGGATGTCTTTGAAAAAGGTGCAGGTATCTATGGAATCAGTGGACAAGGAAAAGGCTGCGCTCATTTCGGGCATTGAAACAGACGCCCATGCTGAGGTGGAAAGAATCATAAAGGAGGCGGAAGACCAGGCTGCCGAGAAGAGAAAATTCGCTGAGAAAAAAATCGAATCTCTGGTGAATGACGCCCGGCAAAAAGCACAAGAGCAGGCAGAAGCTGTAAAGAGGAAGATTCTCTCCGCCACAGAGCTTGAGGTTAAACGCCGCTCCATGCGCGTCCGGGACGTAGTAATGCAAAACATCCTGGATCGGGTCGAAAAGAAGCTCAATTCAATGACCGGCGATGCGGACTACAGGTCTGTTCTGGCGGGTTGGATTACGGAGGCGGCTATCGGCCTGGATGCCGAATCCGCCCAAATCAACGCCTCGCAAAAGGAGCGGGCACTGATCGATGACCGGATGCTTTCAGAGGTCAAAGGAAGAATCCATGCGCAAACCGGCAGGCAGATAGCGCTGACGTTGTCTGATGAACAGCCTTTCATATCTCAGGGCGTTGTCCTGACCGCCGCCGGTGGACGTACGGCCTTCAATAACCAGGTTAAGACGCGAATGTCAAGAAGCCAGCGACAAATCAGAATGTTGATATACAATACCTTGTTTAAGGACGATAGAAAAGAGCAACTATGAACCGCAGGATTATAGGACACATAAAACGGGTCAACGGCCCTGTGATAGAAGTCATGGGAATTACCGATGCCGAGATGTTCGAGCTGGTCCGCGTTGGTGAGGAAAATCTTATCGGCGAACTCATTAAACTTGAAACAGACTGCGCAGTCGTTCAAGTCTATGAAGATACGACAGGCATTGCTCCCTTTGACACCGTTTATGGAACAGGGATGCCGCTTTCTGCAGAACTGGGCCCGGGAATGGTCGGCACTATTTACGATGGCATCCAGAGACCTCTTGAAGCCATCCGGGAAATGTCGGGTATCTACATCAAGCGGGGAATAACCGTTCCTTCGTTGAACAGAGAGAAGAAATGGCATTTTGTCCCCTGCGTAAAGCAGGGCGAGCAAATCTCAGGCGGAATGGTCCTCGGCACCGTTCAGGAAACGGGAAATGTCCTTCATAAAATCCTCGTTCCACCACGGGATAAAGGCATTCTTGAGTCGGTTGCACCCGAAGGGGATTATACAGTGGAAGAAGTAATTGCGATACTAAAGACCGATGATTCGCAAAGAAAGAACCTCTTTCTTATGCACACGTGGCCTATCCGTATCCAGCGGCCAACACGCAGGCGTCTTCCTCTCGACATCCCGCTGATTACCGGCCAGCGGGTGATTGACACCCTCTTTCCCGTTGCAAAAGGAGGGACCGTGGCAATTCCAGGCGGGTTCGGCACCGGAAAGACAATGACACAGCAGGCGCTGGCGAAATGGTGTGACGCCGATCTTATTGTATATATCGGCTGTGGTGAGCGAGGTAATGAGATTACGGATGTGCTGACCGAATTCCCCAAGCTGATTGATCCAAGAACCGGCCGCTCTCTTATGGAACGGACCATCGTGATTGCCAATACATCCAATATGCCCGTTTCCGCACGAGAAGCGAGCATCTACACAGGAATAACTATGGCGGAGTATTTCAGAGACCAGGGGTACACTATCGCAGTGATGGCGGATTCAACGTCACGGTGGGCTGAGGCGCTCCGCGAACTCTCCGGCCGTATGGAAGAAATGCCTGCAGAGGAAGGCTTTCCCGCGTACCTGCCGACAAAAATAGCGGAGTTCTATGAACGTGCAGGCTCAATGGAGACGCTAAACGGCCAGAGTGGTTCTGTGACGATAATCGGCGCCGTATCTCCGCCCGGCGGCGACTTCTCGGAACCTGTGACCCAGCATACAAAACGGTTTATCCGATGTTTCTGGGCACTTGATCGCAACCTCGCCAATGCCCGCCACTATCCTGCCATCTCGTGGCTTGACAGTTACAGCGAGTATCTCAACGATGTCGTTCCGTGGTGGGAGCAGAAAGCCGGTCCGGAATGGCTTTCCGACCGAACAGAAATGATGGAGCTCCTTCATAAGGAAGTCCGTCTTCAGCAGGTGGTCAAACTGGTCGGCCCTGATGCGCTGCCCGATACGCAGCGATTCATTCTGGAAGTCTGCACGTTGTTCAAGAACGCCTTTCTTCAACAGAATGCCTACGACAAAATTGATGCGTTCTCAATTGTTCAGAAGCAGGCGAAGATGCTGCACATTATTGTCGATTACTGGAAACGCGGCTCCGAAGCGCTAAAAAAAGGCGCCGTCCTTAGCAAATTAAGAAAAATGAAAGCCTATCAGGACATAATCAAGATGAAGTTTTCTATACCCAACGACGATCTTTCCGGCCTCGACAAAATCGAAGCAAGCCTGGAGCGTTCAATGAACCAGATGGAGGCTTTGTATGCCTGAAACAAGAAACAGACGTCTTCTGTCCGGGCGTGAGTATATCGGTGTCGATAAAATTGACGGCCCTCTTATTTTTGTCAGCAAGACACACCCCGTAGGATACAGGGAGCTTGTTGAGTGTGTGGACTGGCGCGGTAATGTTCGGCTGGGGATCGTGCTGGAGTCATCAACCAGTGCTGTTGTTGTACAGGTATTTGAAGGGACATCCGGGCTTACCCTTCCTGGCACGCGGGTGCGGTTCTCCGGGGAGCCGCTTACCATTTCTGTTTCAAAGGAGATGCTTGGTCGGGTATTTAACGGCTTAGGGCATCCCATTGATGGAGGGCCGCCGCAACGAAGCGACATTGAGCTGAACGTCAACGGAATGGCAATTAATCCAACCGCACGACAGTATCCGCGGGACTTCATACAGACCGGCATTTCTGTAATTGATGGAATGAATACGCTTATCAGAGGCCAGAAACTTCCTATTTTTTCCGGCAATGGCCTGCCTCATAATGAGCTTGCTGCCCAAATCGCACGCCAGGCAAGAATACGGGGAACGGATGCCGAATTTGCCGTTGTCTTTGCCGCAATGGGAGTGAAGCACGATGTGGCGCAGTTCTTCACCCGCTCCTTTGAGGAGAGCGGCGTGCTTGAGAACGTCGCGCTCTTTCTCTCTCTTGCAGATGACCCGTCCATCGAGCGGCTTATTACGCCGAGAACCGCCCTGACTCTTGCGGAACACCTGGCGTTCAATGAGGACATGCACGTGCTTGTTATTATGACCGATATGACCAATTATTGTGAGTCCCTGCGTGAGATATCCACTATCCGGGGTGAAATACCGTCCCGCAAAGGCTATCCCGGTTATCTCTATTCGGACCTTGCCGAGCTCTATGAACGCTCAGGAATGATTAAAGGGTACAAAGGCTCAATCACGTCGCTGCCCATACTCACGATGCCAAACGATGATATATCCCATCCTGTGCCCGACCTCTCCGGGTATATCACCGAAGGGCAGATCGTATTCGAAAGAGAGATGGATGGAAGAGGGATTTTCCCGCCGGTTGCGGGGCTCCCGTCCCTTTCCCGCTTAATGAAGGACGGCATCGGCGAAGGAATGACCAGGGAGGATCATCCTCATCTTGCGAGTCAGCTATTCGCCGCGTACAGCTACGTAAAAGATGTGCGCAATCTGGCATCGGTTATCGGGGAGGAGGAGCTGACCCCCCTGGATCATAATTATCTCGAATTCGGCAGGCAGTTCGAGCAGAAGTTTGTCTCTCAGCGCAAGGATGAAGACAGAAGCATCGAACAGACCCTCGATCTCGGGTGGGAGGTCTTAAAAACCCTGCCCGTCGAGGAGCTCCACAGGATTACCGACGAGGAAATAGAAAAATTCTATGGGAAATAGCAGGTATTCATAATGGCGCAGCTTAATTATGCTCCAACAAAAACAAGTTTACTCAAACTGAGAAGTGACCTGAAGTTTGCGCAGCAGGGATATGAGCTCTTAGACCAGAAAAGAAATATCCTGATTATTGAGCTTTTGGCGCTCGTTGACCAGACTGCGGATTTTCAGAGCCGAGTTGAAAATATGCTGGCGAAGGCATATAAGGCCCTCGAAGAGGCAATCTCTGACATGGGAAGGCTAAGAGTGCAGTATCTGACCGCGGCTGTTAATATCACCGCCGACATCACTGTTCGCTCCAGGAAGGTTATGGGGGTCAGCCTTCCTGTCGTTGAGACGGAATTCAAGGAGCACTCCCCTTACTACAGTCCCATGGGAACCAGCTTCTGGATTGACAGCTCTTTGGACTTTTTCAAGGAAGTGCTCAAGCTGCTTGGAAAGCTGTCTGAGCTGAAAATATCCGTATTGCGGCTTGCTAATGAAGTCAAAAAAACTATCAGAAAGGTCAATGCCCTGGAGAAAATCGCAGTCCCTAACCTGAAAGAGACCGTTCATTATATTGAAGGCAGGCTTGAAGAGAATGAGCGGGACATGTTTATTCTTATGAAAATGGTTAAGGAGAATCTCGCGAAAAAAAGGCGCAAGACGATGGAGAAGAACCGTGAGCAGCCCTATCAAAAAAATAATGGTCTATATTGACGGCTCTGAACAGTCTATCACTGCTGCCCAGTATGCAATATGCCTTGCGTCATTTTCCGGCGCGGAGCTTATTGCCCACTACGTTGTCAACGTCAGAGCGGTGGAAGACCTCTTAAAAGCAAGGATATTCCTCAAAGATGAACAGGTTGAATATGAGCGCGATATGGAAGCTGATGCTGAACGGTATCTTAATTATGTAAATGAGCTTGCGGTGAAAAAGGGAGTATCGATTACCAGGAAACGCAGCAGTGGAAGTGTTCATCAGGAAATAGTCAATGCTGTAAATGAGAGCAAGGTCGATCTTCTCGTTATCGGCGAGCTCTCGCGGATTAGGAGCAGAAGAGATGAATTCTATGATGAGAGCGAACGGACGATGCGCTCCGTTACCTGTTCCGTCTTGATTGTCAAAGGTGAGGACAGGGTCTGGGAGATGTATGAATCACTGGCATAATATGGAGATTGAACAGGCGTAAGAATTGTGGTAGCATGTAGTATTTCAGGAGCAGTATGGCATGGCGCTAATTGACTTGGTTGTAGAAAAGATTGTGAAGACGCCCCTGGAGTCGAAAGATAAGCCGGGTGTTTTGCGGGAGCTTGTCCGGATGTTGAAGGACGCCGGAGAGATTAACGATTTTGATGCCGTACTGAAAGCCGTGCAGGAGCGTGAAAATAAACAGAGCACCGGGCTGGAGGGAGGCATTGCCGTCCCTCACTGCAAGAGTGCTGCCGTCTCAAGCCTGAAACTTGCGCTCGGCATAGCCCCCCAGGGGATTGACTTTGATTCAATTGACAGGCAGCCCTCTACGCTCTTTTTTCTTTTAGTGGCGGCCCCCAACCAGGCCGGCCCACACGTCGAAGCCCTTGCCGAAATAGCCAAACTGGTCCGCTCAAAGCCTTTTTGCTGGGCCATGCTTGCTGCGAAAAATGCTCGGGAAGTGGTTGAATTGATGAAAGGCGAATAGCAGTCGCGGCAGTTCCACAACACATCTCAGAGAACGGGAGTAATTGGGGGAGCAAAAGTCATTCTTCAGTTAGGGGACGTCGTATGAGGCTGGTTACAGGACTTGTTGTCACGACAATGGCCTGCCTGATCACCCAGCAATCCGCTTTGGGGTACGAGCTGCCCTGGATCTCGCCTATGAAATACCGGCTGATTCTCGATGTTGACCCGCGAGGCATCGCCCGGTCAAGCTCACCATGTTCTGTGAATGTCGATTTCGCCAAAGCGCTATCGGATAAAGGCATTGCTGAAAAGTTCGACGAGCACACCATCGAAGTCGTGGCCTACGATTCTTCGGGGACGCCAAAAACATTCGACGGCTCGCGAAAGGGATATGAGCGGTATCTGCTGCCCTGGCGGCTTGTGAAGCACTACGGCATCGACAAGGCCCCAGGCCCCGTGGGTGTAACACTCAGTTTTGTCTTGCCCGATGATGCCTGTACGAGATGTGCGGCATACTTTGACACGGTCGAATCAGCCCTGGGAAGACCAGGCCGCTATCCCGGATTGGTCGGCGACGGTGATTTATTCAGAGAAGAATACAAAAGGCGTGAAATCGGCGCCCACCATTTTGACTGTTTTGCCGATTTGGACGGCGACGGAGATCTTGATCTTTTCAAAGGAGGTGTCGAGCCTTTCGTATATTGTTATGAAAATGTCGGGGATAATCGCTTTGTCGAAGCCGGCCGGCTCACGTCAGGCGGCGAATTGTTTACGCTCCCTAAGAACAACCGCAACAACCGAAGCTGGGTCGTGCCTCACTTCTACGACTGGGACCACGACGCAGATTTGGATTTCTTTCCCAGTTTCATGGACGGCCCGTACGCAGGCTCGGTCGTATTTTTCGAGAATACGACCAAGCCCTCCGGGCAGCTCACCTTTGCCGACAAAGGGCCTCTGAAAACCGTCTCCGGCGTGCCTGTGGCCGGCGGAGAACAGGCCGGCGGGTGGTTCCCCTCGGTTGTCTTCGTTGTTGATTTCGACGGCGATGGCGACGCCCTGACGGACATTATTCTGGGCTACAACAACCACTGCTATCTCTATCGGAACTTGGGGCCCAACGGCTCGGACCGATGGCGGCTGGCCGATGCCGTGACCATCCAGGCGGGCGGCGCAGATATCGAGCTTTTCAATCCTTGCTTTGATGTTGCCGACATCGACAATGACGGCGATTGGGACCTTTTTGGCGCTCCCCAGGCGGGCGAGATACTATTCTTCGAGAACATGGACACAACGGTGCCGAGAACCAACCCGACCTTCGCGAAGGGAATCGTTATCGCGCACGATGACCTCTACGTCCAGCCGAGCGGGCATCCACGTCTGAAGGTTGCCGATTTCACCGGCGACGGCCTGCTCGATTTCGTAGTGGACAGGGCCTGGGAGCTGACGGACCTAAACCAGCCGCAGAAACGCGACTACGGCGCCTTGTTCAAAAACGTCGGGACAAAGACATCGCCCAAGTGGGCCAGGATGGATGCATACCACGGGGCGCCCTTCACCGAAGAATTTCAGATATGCGACGCGATTCGCCAAAATGTCGTCCGGGCCGTGGACTGGAACAACGACGGGCGAATCGATTTGATAGCAGGTGATTGCGACGGCTTTGTCTGGTGCTTTCAGAACCGGTCGAACAACCTGGCGCCGATATTCGCTGCTGGAATGAAGCTGAAAGCCGGCGAAAACATATTGTCTCTAACAAATAGCCTCGGCCACGCGAGGCCGGACATCTGTGACTGGAACAACGATGGTCGTAAGGACATCGTTGCATCCGACGGAGCAGGAACCGTCACCGTCTATTTGAACGAGGGAACGGATGCCGAGCCTGTTCTTGGGCCGGGACGGAAGGTCAAGGCCGTTAATGCGCAAGGCGCCCTCGAACCGATAGACCGGGGAACTCGCTCGCACATTATGGTTTGTGATTGGAACAACGACGGCAAAAAGGACATCGTTTTCTCCGACCAGGAGAATCCCGGTTTCTATTTCTTCAATAACATCGGATCCGACGCGGACCCGTGCTTTGCCCAGCCGAAGAATATAGGCGTCAGCGCCTGTATGAGGCCAAATCTCGGTTCGTTTGTGGACTGGGACGGCGACGGCAGAAGAGACTTCATAGCCTGCGAATTCGAGCATACTATCCGGTTCTACAAAAACGTCGGCTCAAGCACGCCCGGCAGTGAGCCAAAATTCGCCGACCCGGATGGAACCCCCATAGTCAGGCCGTATTCGATAATGATGATCTCCGGCGCCGACGCGGTGGACTGGAATGGCGACGGCGATATCGACATCATTACCGGCCAGGGACACGGCGGCAGCGGCATCCGATTTTATGAGCGAGACTTCATAGAGGACTTCGTAAATGATACGCATCCGGTTGTCACTGTTGAGAAGGCGCAGATATCCGAACCGTCGCTCCTGGCCGTAGTCCGGCGCTACGCCGATGCGATGATGGAGCATGGCTGCGATACCTTTGGCGAGAAGAAAACCGGGCTTTTCCTAAGCGCCCTCGATCGGCGAACGCTAAAGCCGTTGACGATCCGTCCAGCGTCGCCGGGCGGGATTCGCAGAGGCGACCGGGCCGGGCTGCCCTGGCTCGAGCTGGTTGGCGCCAATCCGCAAGTCGATGAAAATCTGTTAAGAGTGCTGTACGTGTTGAGCGGAATTAGCGGCGATCCGCGCTACAAAGATGCGGCCAACCACGAGGTGGAATGGTTTTTCAACAATGCGCAGTCCCCTGTGACGGGCTTGTTGCCCTGGGGCGAGCATCTGTCGTGGCACGTATTCCTTGACCAGGCAATCTCCAGTGGAACGCAGTTCGATCACGAATTCGCCCGTCCCTGGGTGCTGTGGGACGAAAGCTTCGAATTGGCTCCCGAAGCATCGAAACGTTTTGCTTTGGGCCTGTGGAACCATCAGATCGCCAACCAAGAGACAGGCGGCTTCGACCGCCACGCCCCCTACGACCGCCACGGCCCTGCAGACGGGAAGGACTTCGCCCGCCACGCCGGTTTTTATATCCACACGTGGGCCTACGCCTACAAGCATACCAAGGATGAGGCTTTTCTGCACGCCATTGATATCTTGCTTGCGCGGTTCGAACGCAAACGCCAAGTCGGCGACGGCAAAGCAGTCGCAACAATTGGACCATTAGATGTCGAAACGGCGGCATCAATGGTGACGGAGCCATTGGCCTCGCGGCTCCACAAGTTTGCCGACACAGAAGATCAGCTAATCCTGCTGGACCTGCGCCAGACCCGCGCTCGACCGGATGGAGCCTGGGCCTTCGAACCGACGTGGGAGGCAGGATACTCCGCGGGTGTCACCGCAGGCTGGGCGATGTTCGCCCTGGCCCGTTACGAGCAGGTGAAGAAAGATGAATTTCGTGATTTGGTCGTTGCGGTCGCCGATGCATACGTCGATTCACTGCCCGCCGAGGACGTGGACGTCTGGCCGATGAGCTTCGCCCACATAATCAGCGCCGAGGCGGCCGCTTACAGACTGACTAAGGATTCGGTCTATCTCGAACAGGCTTGCCGTTTCGCCCGAATGGCAGTCGATATGTTCTGGCAGGACAGCCCCTTGCCCAGGGCCAGTCTCAAAGCCGACCATTACGAGACAATTACCGGGGCCGATTCGCTCGCACTGGCGCTGCTGGAGGTCCACGCAGCGAGGAACAACCTGGACATAACCATACCCTCCAATACGATTGACCGCTGAGGAGAAACAACGGATGTACGGTGATAACGGCTTGCTAAGAACACTGGCGATTTATCTTGTCACGCTGGTGGGTGCATTAACGGGGAACGGTCGAGAGCTGGACCTGGAGAAGATGTTCAAGGAAGGTATCCCGGCGTCCCCGTCTATCACCGTGGTTTACAACTACGCCAATGCGATGCTCGAGCACGGCAGGGACAGTTACGGCCCTCAGAAAACCGGCCTGTTCCTAAGCGCACTCGATAGAAATACCCTCGGCCCCCTTGCGACTCGTCCGCCCGCACCGGCGGGCATTCGAGAGGGGGACCGACCGGGGCCCGCGGACGGGCCCCTTGTCGGCGCAAATCCGCAACTGGACGAGAACCTTCTGAGGCTGCTGTATTTTCTCAAGGGACTGTCCAGCGAGGACCGTTATCCGCAGGCTGCCGATGATGCCCTCAAATGGTTCCTTGAGAATACGCAATCGCCGAATACAGGGCTATTGCCCTGGGGCGAGCACCTATCCTGGAACGTGATAACTGATGAAATCGCATCGGGCCATCCCGAGCCGGTGCACGAGTTTGCCCGCCCGTGGCTGCTGTGGGACAGGTGCTTTGAGCTGGCCCCGCAGGCAAGCAGGAAGTTCGCTCTGGGATTGTGGAACAGTCAGATAGCAGACCATAACACGGGGGCTTTCAACCGCCACGCGAATTTCCACAAGTCCTCGCCTGAACCGGGAATGGACTTTGCCAGGCACGCAGGCTTCTACATCCGCACCTGGGCCGAGGCTTATGCCCATACACAAGACCGGACTTTCTTGACCGCGATAGATGTGCTGCTGAGGCGATATGAGAAGAAGCGCCATCCCACGACCGGGCTTATCGAGGCCACGTCCGGTTCGCCTAAAGCTAACTCCGCCTTGTCCCTGTCTTTGGCAATCGACTGCGACGGTGCGGCTAGTCAGGTGCCGGAGCCCTTGCGAACGCGCCTGAGGCAATTCGCTGTCCGCGAGGATGAAGTCTTTTGCTCGCTGCCCCACGACCCAAAAAGCAAGAAGGGCTTCGCACTAAGTCTTGACCCTTCAACCGGCAAATCCGACGGCTCGTATAGCTCACTGTGGGATGCAAAGTACGGAGCATTCACGACGGCGGCCGTCGCGATGATGTGTGTATCACGGTACCAGAACACCGGCAAGATCGGCTACCGCGACCTGGTTGTCCTGTCTGCCGATGCTTATATGGATTCCTTGCCCGCCGAGGGCGTTGATGCCTGGCCAATGACGTTCGGCCATGCCATCAGCCTTGAGCTGGCGGCGTTCGCCATCACCGCCCAAAAGGAGTATCACGACCGGGCGTTCGGACTCGCCCAGATTGCAGTTGAGAAATTCTTCGACGGCAGCCCTTTGCCGCGGGCGAGCCTGAAGTCAGACCACTACGAGAGCATCACGGGGGCCGATACACTCGCCCTGGCCCTCGTTGAGCTGCATTTGAGCACATTGCATATCACGGCCGTTCGCGCTCCGGTTAATACCATCGACCGCTGATGTAATAGCGCAGGCAAAGGCAGGAACTATGTCGCACAAACTGGCAATCGAAGGCGGCGTCAAGGCAGTGACGAACAAGCTGGCCACGTGGCCGCAGTTCGATGAGAAGGCAATCAAAGCCGTGGAGAACGTCTTGCGGTCGGGGAAGGTGAATTATTGGACGGGCCGCAAGGGCATGGAGTTTGAGAAGAAATTTGCTGAATGGCAGGGCAGCAAGTTTGCGATCAGCGCTTCTTCGGGGACATCGGCCTTGCACGTTGCCCTCAGTGCCCTGGGTATCGGCCCCGGAGATGAAGTGATCGTGCCCAGCTATACATTCATCGCCAGCAGCTTCTCTATAGTGCAGGCCGGCGCAATCCCGCTGTTTGCGGATGTCAACCTCGACGATCATTGCATCAGTGTTGAATCAGCCGCGAGGCTCGTCAATGAACGGACCAGGGCGATTATGCCGGTGCATCTGTATGGCAACGTATGTGATATGGACCCCATCCTGCATTTCGCCGAGCAGAACAATCTCTATGTGATTGAGGACAATGCTGAGGCATTCGGCGGAGTCTATAAAGGCAGGAAGACCGGGACGCTCGGTCACATTGCGGCTTGCAGCTTCTGTCAGAACAAGACCTTCACCACAGGGGGTGAAGGCGGGATGGTTACCACAGACGACGAGGATTTGGCCTGGAAAGCACGCAGTTTTCGTGACCATGGCTATGACGTCAAAGAGCGTCTGCACCTCCTGGAGTTGGAGCAGAAGCTGCCTTACATACACAACCTGGTCGGTTGGAACTATCGCATGACCGAGATGCAGTCAGCCATTGGTCTGGCCGAGCTCGAACGCATAGATACCTGGAATATGCCCAACCGCAAACGAAACGCTCATATCATCATCGATGCGATCAAGGATCTGCCTCCTGTCAAGTATGTGCCGGTTGACACGCCGGAACGCCGGAATGGCTGGTATGTCTTGGCGTTTTCGTTGGACATTGAGAACATGACCTGCGACATTGGTCAATTCGTAAAGGCCGTGTGCGCTGAAGGCGCGCCTTGTTGGAGGGTCTTCTGGCCGCAATGCCACACCGAGAAGGCATATGCCGAGCACAACGCTTTTGGCAAAAGTGGATTTCCATTCAAATCAAAGGAGTACACAGATCCGCAGAGTGTGGACTATACCAGAGTGCAAGTGCCCAACGCCCTCTGGCACCAGAGCCACACATTCACCTGTTTTGCGTTCCCGACTTTTACGGAAGCAGATTGTCGGCAGATCGGCACAGCTCTGGCAAAGGTGATCCGGGCCTATGCGAAGTAGAGGAGACACTTCCATGCACAAGATAAGGTACGCCATCATCGGCTTTGGGGGCATCGCAGAGAACCGCATTGCCAAAGAAGGCTTTGGAGTTGACAAGAACCGCTTCGCCGCCCACCCTCTGGCTGAGTTGATCGGCGTCACTGACACAAATCCGGCCCGGAAGGAGGCGGCCGCAAAGCTGGGCCTGAAATGGTACGACTCCGTCGAGGAAGTTCTCAGTGACCCGCAGGTCGAGGCTGTCTTCATCGCGACGAATAACCGCTCTCACGCGCCTATTGCAGAAAAGGCCATTCAGACCGGCAAACACTGCCTCATCGAAAAACCGATCTCTACAACCCTAAAAGACGCCCGGCGATTGCAGCAACTGTCCCGTCAGCGGAATCTGAGTCTGGCGGTCGACCACATGATGACCGAAAACGTGTACAACCAAAGAGCCAGGGACCTCATACAGCAAGGAGTCATCGGGCAGGTCAATGATATAGTGCTGCACATGGAGTTCTGCTACGGTTCAACGCCGCAGGAAGCTGCCGCTTGGCGTTGTGCCGATCCGAGGGAGATCGGTGGTCCTATCGGCGATGTGGGCAGTCATTGTCTGTATATGGCGGAGTTCTTGCTGGACTGCGAGATGGAATCCCTGGCCTGCGTGTGCACACCCAGGACTTTGGATATCGCGGTTGAGAATGGAGCTTATGTGCAGTTCCGCACGAAGGATGGGACTCAAGGGACAATACGTGTGGCCTTCAACCAGCCCCGCGGCGGTCTGGCAGGCACGTTGACCAACCTCGGCTACGAGGTGTACGGCGCTGAGGGTATCATCAGAGGATACGGCACACTGTTCCAGTTGTCAGGCCATCCCGGAGAGCCGGTCGAGGTCCGCCTGGAAGTGGACAAGTTTGGAAACACCGAAAAAGCCAGGATCGACAAGGCACAGAACATCTACCAGGCTGTGATTGCCGGACACGCCCAATCCATCCTCGACGGCAGACCATTGGACGCGGCGGATGCGCTCCATAATCTCGAACTGATACTCGCCTGCTACCAGTCCGCCAACCAGCAGGGACAGATCATCACCTTTTAGCCCAAGTTACGCTGCTGGAAGATAATTTCAAGAATTTTCGGCATGGTTTAATTCCGGGTGGCAGCCTCAAGCGCAGCGCCCCGCCTGAGCCTGCCGAAGGCTTGGGGATGGCAAAGCTCCAAGAACGGTGCAACCATCCCCCCCTGGGGGAGGCTGCCACACCCTATGAAACCACAAATAATGTTACCCGGCCGAGGCAAACGACACAGGAACCATTGCTCACAAGCCCTTTGATTTCAAAGGTTTGTGAACTGGGCGGTACTGGACTCGAACCAGTGACCTCCTGCGTGTCGAGCAGGCGCTCTAGCCAACTGAGCTAACCGCCCCTAAAAGGCGCTGCCTGATAGTATCAGTGAAAGGGATTCACAAATCAAGGTTTTTTGTGCAAAAAACTCTTGCTGAAAATAGGCTGGACTGTCCGACGCAAGGTAAGACTTCATCGCAAGTTACAACTCAAACTGACCCGCTCATTGCCAAGAATCAACATAAACCGTTATATGATAAATAGCTATGAAACACAAAACCATAATTAAAATAGTTATCCCGACAATGTCGGGATTCCACAATTTTGCATTTTTCACTTTGATTTTTGTATTCTCAGACTGACTGTCAGCCAGTTTGAGTTACAAGATAGGTTCCGGGCCGACGGCAGCGGCCAAGAGTCGTCCGATGCGACCGGGTCGCGGGAGGTGAAGCGAGCGAGGTGGGGGTTGTACTGACGGGCGCGGAGGTAGTA
>Ga0315276_10002049_pt1 | contig 18308 bp, 3 predicted proteins | sample YL17G05_0_MG_FD_204542 | JGI IMG/M metagenome (GOLD analysis project Ga0315276, IMG submission 204542) | Sediment microbial communities from Yellowstone Lake, YNP, Wyoming, USA - YL17G05_0 | ecosystem: Environmental > Aquatic > Freshwater > Lake > Sediment | place: USA: Wyoming | collected... | reverse complement strand
ATCATCTGAATTATGGAATAGCAGTGTATGGAGCAGAAAATAATTCAGATGATGTAGATTTTATATATGGAGGATATTTTTTGGCTCCTGGTAAATTTGGCGCAGGTGTCAAAGGACAGGGTGGTCAATTTGGCGGGGAATTCATAACTCTAACGCCTGGTGTAGGAACCGCAGTTATTGCCCAAGGCAGCGCTAAGGGGATTCAAGCTTCGACTACTGATGCAGATGGTTTTCCTGGATGGTTTTCAGGCGGACAAGGCATAATGTTGGCGTCAATGACGCCAGTAGGGTCAGGTACTCAAGAGGGAACGATCTATTATAATTCTACTTCAAGGCATTTTTATGGATTTATCGGTGATGGAATTGGCGGAGGAGAGTGGAAGCAACTTGATTAGAAGAATTTTAATATTCATTTGGATCTTGATATTTGGATTTTGGATCTCCGCTCAGGCCGACAGCTCCACCTGGACCTCGGTCGTTTCCGGAGGGGGCTCGGGCAGCGGCGGGGGCTATATCACTTCACTCTCAGCAGGGGTGCTCTCGTCCGGTAAGTCCCAAAGCTCCGCTTATCAGTCGATCGCCGGCTTCATGGCGGGGCTCTTCGCTTCGCAAGATACCACCGGTCCGGTCATCGCTAACCTCAAGGTCAACGGTTCAACGGTCAAAGTCAATGATTATATCCAGGCCAGCCCGATCATAACCGCCACTATTACTGACGGTTCGGGGGTTTCTACTCCGGAAACTTACGCGGGATACGACAGCACCACCACTTACTTTAGCGCCTTGACTGGAACTTCATCATATAACGTTGCTACCGGAGCGCTGACCCTGGACCTGGGAAATTTAATGGACGGAGCCCACACTTTAAAGATCTTTGCCAAAGATTCAGTCGGCAATACTTCGTCGCTGGAAGTAGCCGTCAAAGTGGATACCGGCGACGTCAAGGCCGATGCCGTCCTGGTCTATCCCAATCCCTATAATCCCAATAACGGCAACCTGCGCTTTGCTTATAAACTTAGCAAGGATGCCGCCGTGACCATCTATGTCTTTAATGCGGTCAACCAGCCCGTCTACAAGAGGGAAATAGCTTCCGGCGCCGACGGCGGGCATGCGGGATATAACGAAGTGACCTGGAACGGGGTAGATAACTTTGGAGAACAGCTGTCGAATGATATTTACTTTGCGAGAATCGTTGCAGATGGTAAGAAAGTAATCGGTAAAGTGAAGATAGCAGTAGTGAAATGAATAACCAAGATACAAGGAACAATAACCAATTAATGATCAATATTCAAAAACCAATAATCAATTGGATATTGGGATTTGGAATTTGTTTGATTATTGTATCTTGGTTATTGGTAATTACCGCGCAAGCGGCGGTATTAGATCCCACTAAACTAGGACTAGGTGCCAGGTCGGTCGCGATGGGTCGGTGCGCGGCAGCTCTCGAACTGGACGCGGATGCGGCCTTCATCAATCCCGCTCTGGGTGCGGACCTCAAGAATTGGGGACTGACCTCGATGCTGGTCAACCTTTCCGATGATATCGCTTACAATCAGCTGGGAGTGGCCGTGCCGCAGGGATTCGGAACACTGGGTCTTTCTTATTTGGGTGCTACTTCCGGCGGAATTATTGCCACTACCGTCGAAGCCGGTCGCATCGAGCCTTCCGGGTTCTCTTTTGATTATTCCAATTCCCTTATTTCACTGCTCTATGCCAATAAATATTCAGAAGACATCTCTTATGGAGCAACCCTCAAATACTTCCAGCGCTCATTCACTTCCATCTCCTCCGGACGGGGGTATGATCTTGACCTCGGGATCGTCTGGAAGCCTCAGGCCAAGTTGAAAGTCGGGGTGGCCGCTCAGAACATTCTGCCTTCACCCATCGGCGGGATGACCTGGGATACTGGGGCTAAAGAAGGAATACCCTACAACCTGAAGGCCGGAGTATCTTACCGGGCCTTAGATGATGTGCTCGTCTGCGGGGATATGGACCAGGCCAGCAACCGTCCGCTCCTGTTCCATGGCGGGGCGGAGTGGGGACCCTTGTGGAAATTCCTCTACGTTAGGGGAGGATTGGACCAGTATCCCCAGAATGCGACCAGCGCCATCACCAATTACACCGCCGGACTGGGGATCTCGCTGGCCGGGATCACCTTTGATTACGCCTATTACATGGACAATCTCTTGAACAGCAACGCGGCGCATTATTTCTCGTTCAGTTACTCTCCTCCGGTGACCTCAGCCGAGGTCAAGGAAGTCAAGGCGGCCCTGGGCCAATACGTTACTCCCGAAGCCGTATCAGTGATGAAGCTGAAGACGTTCAAGGATGTTCCCGAGGGTTCTTTTGCGGCGCAAGAGATCGGTTATTTTGCGACCCTGGGGATCATGTCCGGGTTCCCTGACGGAACCTTCAAGCCCAAAGGCAAATTGACCAGAGCCGAGATGGCCAAGGTGCTCTGTCTGGCAGCGGATATCGACGCCAAGCGGACCATCTTCAAACCGGCCTTCAAGGATGTCAAGAAAAAGGCCTGGTCCACTCCCTATATCCTGGAGGTCAGCGACCTGGGATGGATCAAGGGTTATCCGGACAAGACCTTTAAGCCCAATAAGCCGCTGACCCGGGCGGAGGCGGTGGCCGTGGCGGTCAAATACAGCGAGCTCCTCGTTCCCGCCAGCATCTCGCGCCGGCCCTATATGGATGTGCCTTTGAACCACTGGGCGGCTAACTCGATCTTTACGGCCAAGGACTCCGGCTGGCTGGATTACGCGGGGGATGCGGGCTTCAGGCCCAATACTCCCTTCACCCGCGCCGAAGCGGCTTATCTGATATCCAAGACCACACCGGGAATGAAGAAGATCAATTCTCTCAAGACCAGCCCGAAGCAATAGATCCCCGTTTAATTGCCGTTAACCCGCCAAAAAGCGCTTGACATGTACTCAAGTCGGAGTAATATGCTAGCATAGCGAGATCTATGTGCTAGAATTATTAACTAAGTCCAAGATCCGGAAAAAAATAATCCTATTATTTATCTTCAACCGCGACCAGCAATATTATTTAAGCCAGATCGCTAATTTAGTCTCCACCTCCTCAGGCACTGCCCAGCGGGAGTTGAACAAGCTCCTCGACCTGGAGCTTATCCATTTCGAGCAAAAAGCCAGATCAAAATTCTATTCTCTTAATCATGAATATTCACTGCTCAATGAAGTGGAATCGATCGTAAAAAAGACCAACGGGTACGCGCATGAGAACTAAACTCCTGATAATTATTTTAGCGGGACTTCTTTTGGGGCTGACCGGCCCCGCCCTGGCCGCCACCCGCACCGTTACCAACTGCGCCGACTCCGGCTCGGGCTCTCTGCGGCAGGCGCTTTTGGATGCCACGACCGGCGACGAGATCGTCTTTAATATAACCATAGCCAATGCCGGATATTCGACCGGCCCCCAGTCCCCGGGATTGGTGACCAATGAAGCGGGCAGTGACTGGTGGTTCAGGATAATGGTCGCCGGATCGCAGTTGCCGCAAATAAATGGCAGCAATATCTCCATCCGGGGCTCAACCCAGCCGACCGATGAGGCCAATAATACTAAAGGACCGGAGATCGAGGTCCGAGATACTACCGGACTTAATGTTTACGGATTCATTACCAGTTATAGCGGTATCACGATCGAAGGAATGGTTATCAACAACTTTAGCCAGATGGGCATGTATCTGCAAGGGAACTACCATACCATCAAGGGCTGCTATATAGGCACCACCGCCACCGGCGAGGCAAAATGCCCCAATAACTCTGGCGGCGTGCTATTATCGAACGGCTCAGATTGCATTCTTGGAGGGGGCACCGAAGCGGAGCGCAATATCATCTCCGGCAATAATAATCTGGGCGTCCAGATCTGGAATTGCAGCCGTATCAATGTCAGGGGGAATTATATCGGGGTTGGCAGGGATGGTCTCATTCCGCTGGCGAATGCAACTTACGGAATATATCTAGGAGGAACAACGACCAACCATGTCGCGATCGATAGCAATGTCATCTCCGGCAATGCAAACTACGGGATCAGACTATATCAAGCAACTTATGTTGAAATAAAAGGCAACAAGATCGGGGTCAAGGCCGATGGCCTGACCGCCCTGCCCAACGGCCAGAGAGGCATAGACCTTACCATATCAACTTATAACCTGATCGGGGGCACAACTGAAGCGGAGCGCAATTTGATCGCGGGTCAAGATTTCAACATCTTTCTTTCTAACTCTCCCAGCAATACCATCAAGGGGAATTATCTCGGCGTGGGGAAGGATGGCGCGACCAGGATCTCAAGTTTTAATCCAAGCCTCTATAATAACGGATCAAATTACACCACCATCGAGGGCAATGTTATCTCAGGCACTAACAGTGCGGCGGTGTGGATCGGTTGGAGCAGTTATTGCCAGGTAAAAGGCAACAAGATCGGGACCAATGCCTTGGGCACCGCCGCCATTTCTAACGGAACCGGCATATTTATATACATTGCAAGTCAACACAACCTGATCGGCGGGAGCACTACGGCGGAGGGCAATTTGATCTCCGGCAATTCCGGAAACGGCATCATTTTTAATCAGGCAAATTACAATGAGATAAAAGGCAATAAGATCGGGACCAATGCCAGCGGTACCTCCGCTCTCCCCAACTATTATGGCGTGTATCTGTGGGGTAATTCCAGTAATATTACGGTCGAAAGCAATACGGTCGCTTACAACAGCCAGGACGGCGTCCGGGTCGTTTCAGGCTCCAGCTATGTTTTGATCTCCCGCAACAGTATGGAAGCGAACGGCGGCAAGGGGATCTACCTGGAATCCGGAGCGAACAATAATATCGTTAAACCGACCATAGCTTCTGTAGGCTACGACTCGGGGTTGACAACGGTCACCGGGAACGCCCCGGCCTCGGCGGTGGTCGAGGTCTTTAAGACCGAAGCCTTGCCCGGGGGCGACGGCCAGGGCGAAGGCAAAGAATATCTTGGCTCAGTTACGGCCGCCGGTGACGGCAGCTGGATCATAACGGTAGAAGGGCTGGTGATCGGGAATAAAGTCACCGCTACCGCCACCAAGCATGACGCGACCGGCGGCTATACCTCGGAGTTCGCAAAAAATAGGCGGGTGGCCGAATATCACCCGCCCAATGTGGTCTGGAATTGTGACGATGAGGATGTGGGTTCCCTGCGCCAGGTCCTGGCCAATGCCGAGGCCGCCGGCGGCAACTGGGAGATCATCTTCGACATCACGACCGCGGAAGCCGGCTATTCATCCGGCAACTATTCGCCCGGCCTGGTGACCAACGGATCTGACACCTGGTTTCGGATCATCACCAATACGCCTCTCCGGCTAACCTCCAGCAATGTATATATCCACGGCTCCACCCAGACGCGGGAGGCGATCAACAGTAAGGGGCCCGAAGTCGAGGTCCGCTGCAGCTCCGGAGGTGATCATAACGGGCTGGAGCTTTACCAGTCGAGCAATTGCACGGTAGAGGGATTGGTCATCAATGGGTCCAGCAGTTGGCCTTATAACGGGATAGTCCTCGAAGAGGGAGGCGGACATACCATTAAGGGCTGTTACCTAGGCACTAACGCCCAAGGCAACTCACGGATCTTTAATCTATACGGGATCCATCTCGTTTCCAGCGCATCCAATTTGATCGGCGGAGACACCCCGGCCGAACGCAATGTGATCTCCGGCAATGCTTGGGGAGCGATTAAGGCTGAGAACTCCAGCAGCAATGAGGTCCGGGGGAATTATTGCGGGGTGGGGGCGGACGGCACGACCGTTTTGAACGAAGGCGGGATTGATTGGATTAACAGCTCATTCAATCGGGTAGGTCCGAATAATCTCATTGCCAACGCTGGTTTTGGGGTAATTGTCCAAGGCGCCAATTCAAACTATGACCTTATCACGCAGAATACGATAGAGGCCTGTGTATATCAAGCGATCTATTTGCAACCGGGGGCAAATAACTCTATCCCGTACCCGGTGATCACTTCGGCCACCTATAAGGAGGGGAAGACCTATCTGGCCGGCACCTCCACTCCGGAAGCCGTGATCGAGATCTTTAAGGCCGATGATACGCCCGGCGTGTACGATCGGGGCGGGGCCCGCCTCTACCTGGCCACGTTAACTGCCGAAGCCAGCGGCAGGTGGATGGCAACTTTGGAATCGTTATCCATCGGCGACAAGGTTACCGCCACCGCCACCAAGTATCTAAGCCCGGGCTACACTTCGGAATTCTCCAATAACTTTACGGTCGGGGAGGCCTCCTTCTCTCTGGTTGCGCCCAATGGAGGCGAGACCTGGCGGAGCGGCACCGCGCATCTTATCAAATGGAACGCGACCGGAGGCCCGACCGGGTACCGCATCTACTATACTACCGGCGAGGCGGCCGAAAGGCAGCTGATCACCTCCGAGGTGGCCGGCACCAGCCGCTCCTATTGGTGGATAGTTCCTTACCTTACCACCACTGAGGCCCGCGTCACCATGGAGGCCGATTTCCTGCCGGAGGATACGCTCGCCGACGGTTCGGACGGTGTCTTTACCATTACCGAAGAATATCCCTGGGGAGACAATGTGGTCATCAATTGCAATGACCTGGGCCGGGGTTCACTTAGGGGTGTTCTCTTGAGCGCCGAGGCGGTGGGCGGCAACCGGGAGATCATCTTTGATATCACCCAGGCCGAAGCCGGCGATTCGGGCGGGCCTTATTCTCCCGGATTGGTCAACGAGGACGCCGGCGACACCTGGTTTCGGATCATCATCGATTCGGCCCTGCCGGTGGCCGCCGATAATATCTATATCCACGGCTCCACCCAAACCCAGGAAGCTAATAATACCCGGGGGCCCAAGATAGAGATCCGCAACCGGGACGGGGCGGGCGCCTACGACGGTTTCTCCGTGACCGGCAGCGGCTGCACGCTGGAGGGCCTGGTGGTCAACTCTTTTAATGGCGAGAACCGGAGCGCGATCACGATCGCCGGCAACCGCAATAATATCAGGAATTGCTATATCGGGGAAGACGCGGTCGGGGACGGCACGGTGGGGGCTCCCTGGAATTATCACGGCATCACCCTCGCTTATGGGGCAAATAATAACCTGATCGGGGGCGCAACTCCTGAAGCCCGCAATCTGATCGGCTGGAATACATATTCCGGCGTGCGGATATCCGGCAGCGGGACCAACAGCAACGAGGTCAAGGGGAATTATATCGGTACCGGGCGGACCGGCACCGAGTGGATGAGTAACGGAGTTTCCGGCGTCCGCCTGGAGAGCGGGGCCAGTTTCAATCAGATAGGAGGGATAACTGCCGGAGAAAGGAACCTTTTATGCGGCGGCACGCCTTATGGCGTCTATCTGTCAGGCGCCGGGACCGATCAAAATCGTATCCAGGGCAATTATATCGGCACCGACGTGACCGGTACGGTGGTTATGGGTGGGCCTTATGGCATATGTCTTGAGAACGGCCCGCAGTATAACCTGATCGGTGGGGTGATCTCCGAAGCCCGCAATATCATTTCCGGGAACGGGGCTTATGGCGTTTATATTCTCGGGACCGGGACCAACAGCAATGAAGTAAAAGGGAATTATATCGGTGTTGACGTGACCGGAGCGGTAGCCATGGGAAATGGAGCGGTTGGCATATATCTTGAGAACGGGCCGCAGTATAACCTGATCGGCGGAGCGACCATTGAAGCCCGGAATATCATCTCCGGTAACGGCGACAGCGGGGTGCGCATGGTGGGGTCGGGGACCAACAGCAATGAGGTCAAAGGCAATTATATCGGCACGAATGTCACCGGTCTTTTAAGTATCCCCAATGCTTACGGGGTGGTGCTCTGGGATCAGCCGAAAAATAATATTATCGGCGGGGCGGCGGCCGGGGAGGGGAACCTCATTTCCGGCAACGGAAGCTATGGTGTTTATCTTCGGGGAAGCGGGACCGATAACAATAGGGTGACTGGCAATTATATCGGCGTGGATATAACCGGGAATTCTGACCTGGGGAACGGAAGTTACGGAGTAAATCTTGAATCGGGGCCGCAGTATAACCGCATCGGAGAAAGAAATGTCATCTCCGGAAATGCCTCGTATGGGATCAGCATCAGCGGGGGCGGGACCGACCGGAATGAAGTACTGGGGAACTATATCGGCACCAATGTTTCGGGAGCTTTGGCCATACCCAATGACTCCCATGGCCTGAGCATAAATGGCGGGCAGTATAACCGGATCGGGGGAACCCTGGAGGGTGAAAGTAACATCCTATCCGGGAACTTGGCCTCCGGGATCGATCTGAGCAGCGCGAATTACAATGAGATAAAAGGGAATTATATCGGGACGGGCCTGAACGGCGAGTCGCTGGGCAACGCGGGTTACGGAATAAACAATAGTTCTTCATATTACAATGTCATCGGTCCGGGCAACTGGATCGCGCATAACGGGGACGCCTGGAATGTCGAAGGTATTCTCATTGACGGAGGCAGCGACTATGTGGTCATCACCCAGAACACAATGGAGGCCAATTTTACCAAAGGTATCACCGTGCAGGGCAACCATGGCATCCTCCCTCCCGTCATAGGTTACGCCTGGTATTATGCGGGGACTGGCAGGACCAAGATCTCCGGGACCTGCCTGGCGAACGCCACGGTTGAGGTCTTTAAGACCGAAGCTGTCCCCGGCCCGGATAACCAGGGTGAAGGAAAGACCTATCTGGGGACAGCGATATCCAACGGTTCGGGCGGATGGATGTTTGAGACCACCGGCCTGGCCCTCGGCGAGAAAGTCACCGCTACCGTCACCGGGAATGACGGCTCGGGCAGCTATACCTCCGAATTCGCGCTGAACGCCACGGTCGGTGCTCCCGGCGATCCTTTTAAAGTTACCAACACCAATAACTCGGGTCTGGGCTCACTGCGCTTTGCCATCCAACAGGCCAACTTGAGCTCCGAGGCCAACACCATCACTTTCAATATCCCCGACACCGATCCCTGGTATAATCCCGGCGCCGGCACCTGGAAGATCCGGCCGGATACCAATCTGCCGTCCCTGACCGACAACGGGACCTACATCAACGGCAACAGCCAGAAGGCCTGGTTCGATGTGGATACCAATCCCTATGGTCCGGAAATAGAGATCGATGGCTCGAATATCGGCAGTGGATATGGCCTGGCCATTTACGCCGCCGACTGCACCCTGGAGGGGCTGGTCATCAACCAGTTCGCCACCGGGATATATATCAGCGGCGCCGGCCAGGACCGCAACCGTATTATCGGGAATTATATCGGCACCGATGTGCTAGGCACAAGTAACCTGGGCAATTCGAACAATGGAGTAATGATCGAGAACGGGTCGCGGAACAATCTGATCGGCAGGGGAGCTTCTGAAGCCAAAAATATCATCTCCGCGAATGGTCAGTTTGGCGTGCTTATTATCGGGACCGGGACCGATAGCAACGAGGTCAAGGGCAACTTTATCGGGGTGGATAGGACCGGTGCGGCGGGGCTGGGTAACGGGACCTCCGGGGTGCTCATTGACACCGGCCCGCAGTATAACCTGATCGGTGGGGCAACTTCCGAAGCGGGGAATGTTATTTCCGCGAATGGTTCATATGGCGTGCATATTTTCGGGACCGGGACCAACCGCAATGAGGTGAAAGGAAATTATATCGGGGTGGATGTTACCGGCCTAAACAATCAGGGGAACGGCGTGCGTGGAGTATTCCTGGAGAACGGCCCGCAGTATAACCTGATCGGCGGTTTAACTTCTCAGGCCAAAAACATCATCTCCGCGAATAGTCAGTTTGGGGTGTATATTTTCGGGACCGGGACCGACAGCAACGAGGTGCAAGGCAATTATATCGGCACCGATGCGACCGGCACGGCGCCGCTGGCCAACGGCCAGGGTGTAATTATTGACACCGGCCCGCAGTATAACCTGATCGGCGGGGCAACTCCTGAAGCCAAAAATATCATTTCCGGGAACGACCTCGGGCTGCATATAACAGGGCCGGGGACCAACAGCAACGAGGTGCAAGGCAATTATATCGGCCTAAATGTGACCGGTGCGGCGCCGCTGGCCAACGGCCAGGGGGTAATGATCGATAGCGGCGCGCAAAACAACCTGATCGGCGGGGCAACTCCTGAAGCCAGGAATATCATCTCCGGCAACAGTGATGCCGGCGTATTCATCTATAACGCGGGCACGGATAATAACCAGGTCAAGGGAAATTACATCGGCGTTGACCCGTCCGGTACTATCGATTTTGGGAACGTTGGTACCGGCGTCCTTATCAGCGATAGCTCGCAGGGAAATATTATTGGCGCGGCGGGTGCCGGGAACGTCATTTCGGGGAACACAGGCGTAGGAGTATACATTCAAAGTTCAGGGACGAACAATAACGAGGTCAAGGGGAACTATATCGGCGTCAACGCGGCCGGGACATCTGTCATACCGAACAATGACTCGGGTGTAGAAGTCCAAGGAGAATATAATCGGATCGGCGGCGAGGCTCCCGGGGAGGGGAACCTGATCTCCGGCAACGCGTCGGATGGCGTGTTAATAAACTCTTCCGTTGACGGCTACAACGAAGTGAAGGGGAACCTCATCGGCACCGATCGGACCGGTACGTTCCCGATCGCCAACCAGGCCCACGGGGTGGCGGTTGGCAACAGCAGCTACGTCACGGTCGGGCCGGGCAACCTGATCGCCAACAACGGGGCTGACCCCAGTTGGAATGGCGTTTATGTCTTGAACAGCCAGTATGTCCTGATCACCAGTAATACGATGGAGGCCAACGCCGGCAAGGGGATATATCTGGGGGCCGGATCGAACAATGATATCCCGAAACCCGTAATTACCTATGCGCTCAAGAGCGGCTCCCAGACCACCGTTGCCGGGACCTCTCCCGACGGCGCGGTGATAGAGGTCTATAAGACCGAACCTGTGCCCGGGCCGGATAACCAGGGCGAAGGGAAAATATATCTGGCGACCGTCACGGCCGAGGGGACCAGCTGGATAGCCACGGTCGAGGGCCTGGCCGTGATGAATAAAGTGACCGCTACCGCGAGCTTGTTCTTGAGCCCGGGCTACACTTCCGAGTTCGCCTTGAACGGGTTGGTTGAAACCAGTTTGACGCTTGGCGTAACCCTCGAATCCCCCAACGGCGGGGAGACCTGGGAGGCCTTTAGTTCACACAACCTCACCTGGGAGACCGGCGGAAGTCCTACGGCGGTAAATCTTTACTATTCCTTAGATAACGGGGGCTCCTACAATTTAATAGCCGGCGGAGAAACCAATGACGGAAGTTATCTCTGGAAGGTGCCGGAGACCCCGACCACCGAAGCTAAGATCAAGATAGAAGCGCTCAAGGGAGAAGATATCGTCACCGATGAATCGGACGCGGTCTTTACCATCTCATCCAAGACCACCCCTCCGCTGGTAACCGTTCAGTCCCCTGCCGGCGGGGAGTTCTGGGTGGGCGGCACGACCCATAATATCGTCTTTAGCGCGACCGATGAAGCCGGGATACTGCCCGATTCCGCCAACCTCTATTATACGACGGGCGAGGGCTGGATCGAGATCATTACCGGCCAGCCCACCAACTCGGCTTACAGCTGGAGTCCCGTTCCTTCAGTTTCTTCGACCGAGGTCAAGGTGCGGGTCACGGTCAAGGATACTTCAGCCGGCCAGAACCTGGGAACTGGCGAAAGCGCGTCAAAATTTACGATAGAAACTCCCGGACCCTATGTGGTCTGGAACTGCAATGATACCGGCCCGGGTTCCCTGCGCGATGTCTTGGCCAGCGCGGAGGCGGCGGGGGGCAACGTTGAGATAACCTTTGCCATTTCCACCTGGGAGGCCGGCTATTCTGCCGGCGAGGATCTTCCCGGGTTGGCGGCCAGCGGTAGCAATACCTGGTTTAAGATAATCGTGGATTCGGCGGAGCTTCCGACCCTGACCCAGAACAATATCTATATCCACGGGTCAACCCAGACCCGGGAAGCTTTAAATACGGCCGGCCCCGAAGTGGAGATCCGCTCGAAAAACGGTCCGAATTATAGCGGACTGATCCTGCAGGGAAATTATTGCACGGTAGAAGGGCTGGCGATCAGCGGTTTCGGGACGGATAACACCAAGGCCGGCATTTATTTGCAGGGCAATTCCAACCAAGTAACGGGCTGCCATCTGGGGGCCACCGCGACCGGGGAAGGCCTCGCGGGAAATTATAATGGAATTGATATTTTGGGCCAGTCTAACCTCATCGGCGGAAATGTCATTTCAGGGAACGCTTTTACAGGTATATATATCGACGGCGGGATCTCCAATGAAGTTAAAGGGAATATTATCGGCCTTGGCCGTTCCGGGCTTATGGATATTGGCAATGCAACCTTTGGGATCTATCTTGTAAACAACGCGCAAGATAATACCATCGGCGGGGCCGGTGAGGGCGAAAGGAACATCATTTCAGGTCAGCCTTGTAATATACTAATAAACAATGCCAGCTTTAATAAAGTAAAGGGCAATTATATCGGCCCCAATCAGACCGGGACCTCGGCCGCCGGCCTCACCTCCGGCTTTGGGATCCTTTTTTGGAGCGGAGCCAGCTACAATCTTATCGGCGGGGCCGCGATCCGGGAGGGGAATGTTATCTCCGGCCATAGCGACCAGGGCCTTAGATTTGAACCCACCACCTCCAGCAATGAAGTAAAGGGCAATTATATCGGCGTGGACAAGAACGGCGCAGCCGCGCTTCCCAATTCAGGTCACGGCATATATCTGGTCGATTCGCAATTCAATATTATCGGCGGGACCGGGGAGGGCGAGAGGAACATCATTTCGGGCAATGGCGGAAATGGCGTATGTATTGGCGCTGCTAATCATAATCTGGTCCAGGGCAATTACATTGGCTTGGACCAGAATGGGACCGTTAAAATTGCCAATTATAGCGGCGTGGTACTCATCAATGGCGCGCAATTTAACCGGATCGGCGGAACCTCTCCCGGAGAGGGGAATGTCATCTCGGGTAATCATGACAACGGGATAGTTATAACGGACGATACTACTATTAACAATGAGGTAAAAGGCAACCTGATCGGCACCGATAAGACCGGCACTCTCAATAAAAGGAATTTCAGATACGGCATCTTGGTCCAAAACAACTCTTCCTATAATCAGATCGGCCCGGCCAATCTTATCGCTTTTAACGGCAGTGTTACCGCACCCGATGGCGTCAATGTCAAGTCTGGTTCCCAATATATCCTGATCACGCAAAACTCGATGGAAGCCAACTACGGCAAGGGGATATTTCTGGAGGCTGGGGCGAACAATGATATCCAAAAACCCTACATAGATCACGCCTGCTATTACCCGGAGACCGGCCAGACCAGTATCGTGGGGACCGCCAAAGAAGATGCTTCAGTGGAGGTATTCAGGACCGAAGCCGTCCCCGGAGCCGATAACCAGGGAGAAGGCAAGACCTACCTGGGGACAGCCATCTCGGACGGTTCGGGCAACTGGACATTTGATACCACGAGCCTGGCCACCGGCGAGAAGGTCACGGCCACCGTCACCAAGTATGAGAGCCCGGGTTATACTTCTGAATTCGCCCAAAACATTCCAGTTGTAGACCCGGAGGGTCTTTTTAAGGTCATAAACACCAATGACACGGGTTTTGGCTCCCTGCGGTTTGCCATCACCCGGGCCAACCTCTCAACCGAGGCCCACACTATCATTTTCAATATCCCTGGTAGCGATCCGAACTATAACGCCGGCACCGGCACCTGGATGATCCAGCCGCTGACCAATTTGCCGGCCCTGACCACTAACGGGACCTACATCAACGGCAACAGCCAGAAGGCCTGGTACGGGGTGGAGACCAATCCCAAAGGGCCGGAAATAGAGATAAACGGGGGGGCGATCGGCGCCGGGAACGGCCTGGCCATCAATGCCGCCGACTGCACCATAGAGGGGCTGGTCATCAACCAATTTGAAAATGGGATATTGATCAGCGATCCCGGCAAAGACTGCAACCAGATCATCGGGAATTATATCGGCACCAATGTGATCGGCACCAGCGGCCTGGCCAACTCAAATGCTGGAGTGAATATAGCTAATGGAGCGCAGAACAACCTGATCGGCGGGGCAACTTCCCAGGCCAGAAATCTTATTTCCGCGAATGGTCAATCTGGCGTAAATATTACCGGAACCGGGACCGACAGCAATGAAGTGGCAGGCAACTATATCGGAGTGGACCGGACCGGGAATGTGGGGCTGGCCAACGGGAGCTACGGGGTAGCGCTTGATTCGGGGCCTAAGTACAACCTGATCGGGGCAGGGAATGTAATATGCAGCAATGGCTCCTGCGGCGTGTACCTTCTGGGGAGCGATACCACCAGCAATGAAGTGAGGGAAAATCGTATCGGCCTCGGTGTGAACGGCAGTGCACTGGGCAATAGCCAGCAAGGGATCATTTGTGAATCTGCTTTCAATAATCAATTGGGGCCGAACAATTGGATCGCCTATAATGGAACTTATGGGGTGGCGGTAGTGAGCGCCTCTGATTATATCTCGATCACCCAGAATTCCATGGAAGCCAACGGCGACAAGGGCATTTATATAGAAGGCGGCTCCAATCATGACATCCCTTATCCGGCTATTGAATACGCCTGGAATTATACCGCTACCGGCCTGACCAGGATGTACGGAACTTGCTGGCCGAATGTTTCAGTCGAGGTCTTTAAGACCGAACCTGTCCCCGGAGGGGATGATCAGGGCGAGGGAAAGACCTATTTAGGGACGGCAACCTCCGACAGCGCGGGTGTTTGGAGGTTTGCTACCGCCGCCCTGGCCGTCGGCGAGCGGGTCACCGCTACCATCACCAAATATGAGAGCCCGGGCTACACTTCAGAATTCGCTATTAACAAGACGGTCGAGACGGCCGGCGCCACCGCCGATGTATATGTCGTCACCAACTGTGAGGATCCCGGCCCCGGTTCCCTGCGCTCGGCTATCATCAATGCTAACTTAAGTACCGAAGCCGCCACCATTACTTTTAATATACCTTGGAGTGTTCCCGGAACTCAGGAAGTGGGCGGGGTGAAGTGGTGGAAGATCGAACCTCTCACTGAGCTGCCGGCGATCCGGGCCGACGGCACCTATCTCCATGGCAGCAGTCAGAAGATAAATTATGGAGAAGACACCAATCCCAACGGCCCGGAGATCGAGCTTAGCGGGGCGTCCTGCGGAGGGAGCGGCATATACTTAACGGCCGCTAATTGTACGGTAGAGGGTCTGGTGATCAATTCTTTTACGGCCGGGATATTTTTGGTCGGGCAGGGCAATGATCTGCTGGGCAATTATATCGGCACCGATGTCATTGGAACATCGCCGCTGCCTAACACCGATGGGGTGAATTTCTATGGACAGAACAATCAGATCGGCGGCGCAGCTGCCGGAGAGAGGAATCTTATCTCCGGCAATGTCAATTGCGGCTTCTATATGCACTTGGGTGCGGACCATAACCGGTTCCTGGGCAATTACATCGGGACCGATCGGACCGGTTCAGGTCCCTTACCCAATGGGGGAATAGCGGGGATCTTAATGGATGGTCCTTGTTCCTATAACCGGATCGGCGGCCTGGCCTCCGGCGAAGGCAATGTCATATCCGCCAATACCGGTCCGGGTGTTCATATCGCTTTTGGGTCTAACAGCAATGAGGTGGTGGGGAATTACATTGGATGCGGGGTGGATGGGAACGCACTGGGTAATGGCGGTCGTGGGGTCTTTATCGCCGATAGCAGCAATTACAATCAAGTGGGGCCGAACAATTCGATCGCCAATAACGGAACTTATGGGGTGATGGTAGCGGGTTTATCCGATTATAACCTCATCACCCAAAATTCCATGGAAGCCAATGGCGACAAGGGTATTTATATAGAAGGCGGCTCCAACCATGATATCGCTTATCCGGTCATAGATTGCGCCTTTTATTATTCGGATACCGGCCAGACCCGGATCCTGGGGAGCTGCCCGCCGAATGCTTCGGTCGAGGTCTTTAAGACCGAACCTGTTCCCGGAGGCGATGATCAGGGTGAGGGAAAGATCTATCTAGGAACGACCGCCTCCAACGGTTCGGGTATTTGGAGATTTGAGACCACGGGCCTGGCCACCGGGGAGCGGGTCACCGCCACCGCCAGTCTGTTCGAAAGCCCGGGCTATACTTCCGAATTCGCTATCAATGCCTGGGTCCAACCATCCGGCGCCAGCACCGATAGTTTTAAAGTTTTGAACTGCCAGGATACAGGCGCCGGCTCCCTGCGCTTTGCCATCATTAATGCCAATCTCAGCACCGAAGCCAACACCATAATATTTAATATCCCTGACACCGATCCCGGCTGCACGACCGAAGGAGCCGTAAAGTGGTGGCGCATCCAGCCGGCCACCGCTCTGCCGACATTAAAAATTAACGGGACTTATATCAACGGCGGCAGCCAGAAAGTTTTTGCGGGCGACACCAATCCCAACGGCCCGGAGATCGAGCTCAATGGAGAACTCGATGGAGGGGGGGTCGGTCTCAATGTGGCAGCCGCCGACTGCACGATCGAAGGAATGGTTATCAACCAATTCAATCAATTTGGCATATCTATCGGAGGTAATGGCAACCGGGCTTTCGGCAATTATATCGGCACCGATGTCAATGGGACTGCCCCCAGGCCAAACTCATATGGAATATACATTCTTGGAGGGCAGAACAATATTATCGGCGGCGCTGGCGCCGAAAAGAGGAACGTTGTCTCCGGCAATGGCAACGGCTTTTACCTGCAATCCACTAGTAGTAATAATATCCAGGGTAATTATATCGGCACTGACCGGACCGGATCAGCGGCCTTGCCCAATATTGGCCCGGCCGGGATGCTTCTTGACACTTTTTGTTATTATAATTTAATTGGAGGTGCGGCGTCCGGCGAAGGCAATGTCATATCCGGTAACAGCAATACGGGGATACGTATGGATTCATCGTGTAATAGCAATGAGGTGGTGGGGAATTATATTGGACTGGGGGTGAACAGGAACCCGCTGGGTAACGGCACCTTTGGCGTAAGTATTTTCAATGCCTGTTCATACGATCAAATAGGCCCGAACAACTCGATCGCCAATAACGGAACGTATGGCGTGGCGGTGGATGGGACATCCGATTATATCCTCATCACCCGGAATTCAATGGAAGCCAACGTCGGGAAAGGGATCCAGCTGTATCCCGGCGCCAACCATGATATCCCTTATCCGAGGATCGCTGTCGCCCGCTATTATAAGATGCTGGGCAAGACCGTGCTCGCCGGCACCGCCGAAGGCAATGCGGTGGTCGAGATATTTAAGACCGAATCAACGCCGGGCGCGGACGATCAGGGGGAAGGATTGGTCTATCTGGGCTCGGTCACCGCCGAGGGCTCCGGGAACTGGACAGCCACCATCTCCGGCCTAATGGTCTCCGACCGGGTCTGCGCCACTTCCGCCAAATATTCAAGCCCGGGCTACACTTCCGAGTTCTCATTGAACGGAACCGTTGAGGGTATGACCATTGAGACCACGCTTGAGACCCCCAACGGCGGGGAGAATTGGATGGCCGGCACCTGGCACAATATCACCTGGGAAGCGACCGACGCCAGCTCTTTCAATCTCTATTACACGACCAGCGAAGCGCGGGGGTATACTTCGATCGCTTCCGGTCTGCCCGGCACCGACCGGTCTTACGCCTGGTTCGTCCCCAATACGCCAACGACCGAGGCCAAGGTCAGGGTCCAGGCCGTGGGCAGCATCGTGACCGACGAATCGGACGCGGTCTTCACCATCCTGGGAGCCGTAAATTACTACGTTGACGCCGCCCAGGGCAGCAATGTTTATGACGGATTGACCACTGAAGTTACTGGCGTTAACGGTCCCTGGAAGAACATATCTTACGCCGCCACCCAGGCAGCCGCCAGCTCCACCATCCACGTGGCGGCGGGAACGTATAATGCGGCGACCGGCGAATCGTTCCCGATCAGGACCGGAAGCGGCCGATACTATATTTCAACCACCACCGGCTCGGCGACGATAGATTCATTGAACGCCGCGGCGGATACGGTGACGATAGAGTCGAGCTCGACTTTTGAGGGATTCACTGTCAGGAACGCCAGCGGCCTGGCCGCTTATGCCGCGGTCAGGATGGGAGGCAGCAATCCCCGGCTCCTGAACAGCCGGGTCTACCGCACCACCCAGCAGCGCGCCGTGCAGATAGCGGGTGGGGTGA
>Ga0315276_10002048_pt1 | contig 18310 bp, 12 predicted proteins | sample YL17G05_0_MG_FD_204542 | JGI IMG/M metagenome (GOLD analysis project Ga0315276, IMG submission 204542) | Sediment microbial communities from Yellowstone Lake, YNP, Wyoming, USA - YL17G05_0 | ecosystem: Environmental > Aquatic > Freshwater > Lake > Sediment | place: USA: Wyoming | collected... | reverse complement strand
CTCGCTGCCGTTTATCTGCTCAATTATAATTTTGCTTTTGTCTTCCGAAAGCAATTTCCCCAGCACGAATTTTCCGTCCCTCATATAAAAATCAGCCATTTTGACAATACTCGTTTTTGGAACGGCTTCTTTGCTTTCCTTGGGTGCTTCAGCCGTTTTTTGTTCAACCACGACTGCCTGATTGGGCTCAGATTGTGCATACAGAGGCGAAAAACGGCACACCGCCAGTATGACTGTGATTACAATTACTACATTTTTCATATATTAGACCTCCTATATATTCCCGTAATTTTGGAGAAATTATATCATACTTCCGGCAGTAGAACAAAAATGAAAAAATGGAATTACAAAATTAAATTGTGCAACTTTAACTGCGTGTCAACTGATATGCTCTTATAAGTTCTGCCACACTCCAGGCCTGAGCGATGCAGCCTCTCGGTTTGTGAGGGACATCGCCGTCAAATATCTCTGATACGCTGCCGAGACAACTGTCTTCAGTCAGATGCTGCATTAAAGGCTCGATAAACTCCGCCGCCTGCTCTTTGCTTTTCCGGCTGAAATCATTTACCTTCAGATATGCCTCTACAAACGGCCCAATCAGATATGGCCAGACTGTCCCCTGATGATACGCCTCGTCACGGTATCGTTGTGAGCCGATGTATATACCTTTGTAGCGGCTGTCCCGCGGGCTTAACGTCCGAAGACCGTAAGGCGTCAGCAATTCTTCCTGAACCACATTCACCACCGCCTTCTGCTGGCGAGGCAGTAAAGGCGAAAATGGTAATGATACCGCAAATATCTGATTCGGACGAATACTCGTATCCACAGTGCCGTCGGGCAGAATGCAGTCGTTCAAACAGCCGGCAGTTTTGTTCCAGAACAGCTCGCAGAACGAGCCTTCCGCCTGATTTGCCATAGCACGATACCGTTTTGCAGTTTCAATGTCCCTGTCGGCGTAAAACTGAGCAAGCAGGCAAAGGGCGTTATACCACAGAGCATTGACTTCAACCGCTTTGCCGTATCGAGGCGTGAAAGCTACATTTTCATATTTGGCGTCCATCCACGTAAGCTGCGTATCATTGCTGCCTGCGGTTATAAGGTCGTCTTTGTCGGCGTGGATGCCGGACCGCGTGCCGTTATGATACGAATCGACTATCCAGCGGATTACCGGCAAAAACTGCTGCGTAAATGTTTCGGAATCGCCGGCAGTAGTGAAATACTGAAAAGCAGCGTTAATAAACCACAATGAAGCGTCTACGCTGTTGAAATAAGCAGCACCGCCGTAGTCGTCGAATCGATTGGGAATCATTCCTTCGTCGGCGGCCTGCGCAAAGGTCGTCAGGACAGATTTTGCCTCGTTGAATCTGCCTGTCGTCAGTAACAGGCCGGGCAGGGATATAAACGTATCTCTGCCCCAGTCGGCGAACCACGGAAACCCTGCTAAGATGGTGGTCCTGTAATTTTCGTCTGTTGTGCGGCGCTTTGTAATGAACTGGTCGGCCGCCACACACAAAGTCCTGAATTTCTCATCCCTCGTCTTCGCAGAGGCAACCGTCATATTCTGATGCCTGTGCAAATCTCTGCATACACGCTCAATGTCAAAATCTGCCGTTTGTTCTTTGCTCCCGGGGCTGCCTAAACTGCCCCAGAAAACTATTTGAGTCGGCGATTTTATCCGGCACTTGAAAAAGCCCGGCGTCCACAGGTCTTCTGTGAAGTCCTGACCTCTTTCACGTTCAATCCGGTATACGAAATTGAACCACCACTGCTCGTCCTTTTCAAAATTCATCGAAGGACAGCTCAGATATAATTCGCAGCTTACCGGCACATTATGGCGAACCAGCAGACCGTTTTTGGTCCATTTCGCACACAGTGGCGCATAGGACTTCTGTAATGTATGGAAATCTCTAAGCCCGACAAACGGACGCAGGGCAAAATCTATAGGCTCATCAACGTTCGTAAACTCGTATGCCACCGCAACCACATCGGCGTCTCGCATAAGATAGATGGATTTGGTCAGCTCGCATTGCTCAGTGCGACAATCGAAATGAACGCCGATGTCCCTGCGAAATTGTTTCACACAGCCAAAACCTGCAGGGGCAAATTTGTCGCCGAATTCGAAGGTCGAGAGGCAGGATGCCCTGCCGTCGTGTATTATCATTTCGAGGCAGTTGGACAGCGCCATTATTCGGTTAACAGGCGGATTAAGAGAGCCGACAAGCAGACCGTGATACCGTCTCGTATTGCAGCCCACAATCGTGGACGACGAAAAACCGCCCCGGCTGTTGGTCAGCAGCCACTCTTTGCTTAATAAATCCTCGATGCGATTGTTGCTTGTGGGGACGGAAACTATCGCAGCATTGTCTATTTTTTGCAATGTCGGCATGATTTTACTCCGGTGGCAGGTCTGCTAAACACTGCGCACTGCCTGTTGGTTATAGCATCTGTGCTGCAGATTGTCCAGCACGTTCATAAAGTTGATGTAAGAATCATAAGGTGAACTGTATGGATTAAAGTATTTATGCACGTCGCCGTCGGCAAAATATTTCGTGCACATATAATAGAAATGGTCCGAAATCTGCAGTTTTCGCCAGTCGGCGATTAGTTTCGGGTCGTTGGTTTTTTTAACATTTTTTTCGAGCCGGTAAAGCTCGTGAACGGCATTGGACTGCATCGCATTTCCGAGCCACGCTGACAGGTCTCTTTCGGTGTCGGCCCAGCTTATCAGGTGCGGCACATTAACTGTGTCAACCGCCTGGTAACTTTTAATCACTTCACTCGGGGTTTTGAAGTCGTTGTCAGGGTGCTTGAGAATATATTCCGGCAGACGCCGTAAAAACTCGAATATACCAGTGTCTTCCCATTGATGTTCACCCAGCGTCTCGTAATCCATAAACAGGTTGACGATATAGCCGTTGCCGTTGATGTTGCTTACCCATTGTGCGAATTTATCCGCCGTCAGGGGCCATTCGGACCAGTTACGGTCGGAAAATCTAAAGGCAATGTCGTCGCTCAGGGCGTAATTCTTCAGCAGCAGTTTCAGATTATTGCAGCCCTGCGGACGATACACAAAATTCGGACTTCTGTATCCCAGAATGTGTTTTGCTCCCTCGGTTATTATGGCGTCAAATTTACCTGTCGACTCAATCAGCGACGCTAAATCGTTATTGTATATAAGCTCGGTATTTCTGAACACACGCGGCCTCTGGCCGAATAACCGCTCGATGGTTTCGAGATGTTTGTTTACCTGCTCAAGAAATTCTCCCCGCGAATACAGAAAGCTCAGGCTGTGATAATACGTCTCGCCGAGAAACTCAACGCAGCCGGTTTGTGCGAGGGCATCGAACGTGCTCATCACTTCCGGTGAATAAAGCTGAAGCTGTTCGAGCAGAACGCCGGTCAGACTGTATGCGACCTTGAATCTGCCCTTATGCCTGTTTATAAGCTCCAGAATAAGCCGGTTTGCGGGCAGATAACATTTATTCGCCACCTTTCTGCAGATGGAGGCGTTTTTGTGGTCATCGAAGTAACGGTCATTTTTGTCGAATACGGTGTAATGCCTTAACCGCACGGGCTGGTGAACCTGAAAATAAAAACACACTGAAGCCATAGCACAACGACCTGAAAACCTGAAAGCTAAAAATCCTTTTTAACCTCAAAGCCTTACGCTTTGAATTCTACCGTTTTTTCAAACTGCCGCCATCATTTCTTCGTAGATTTTTGCGCATTTTGCGGCAGCGTCAATCCAGCGAAGTTTCCTAATTTCATAATTGCCGTAATTTCGCAGCATCATTTCCAGAGGCGGATATTTCAGCACCGCCACTATCTTGTTGGCAATCTCATTGACGTCCCAGAAATCAACTTTCAGAGCGTGCGTGAGCACCTCAGAGACGCCGCTTTGCTTGCTTATTATGACCGGCACGTCGTTAGCCAGTGCCTCCAGAGGTGTTAATCCGAAGGGTTCTGAAACAGAGGGCATCACGTAAATATCAGCCATCCTGTAAATTTTCTGCACATCTTCGCCGTGCAGGAAACCTGTAAACAGGACTTTGTGTCCGATGCCGAGCGAAGCGGCTATCTCAACGGATTTGCGCATTAAATCGCCGGAGCCGGCCATAACGAATTTGACGTTATCCATAACTTCGAGGACTTTTTTTGCCGCTCCGAGGAAGTATTCCGGCCCTTTCTGCATCGTGATTCGGCCGAGGAAAAGCACGACCTTGTCGCCTTTGCTGACACCGTCTACGCTCAAATCCCCGTTTTCACCGTTGTGTTCTATGCCGTTATGCACAACCTCGACCTTATCGGCGTCTACTCCGTATCGGCTGATGATAATATTTCGGGTATAATAACTGACGGCGACTACTTTATTCGCAACGTGCATTCCTTTACGCTCGATATCATAAATCATTTGATTGACATGCTCGCCGCTGCGGTCGAATTCTGTGGAATGGACGTGAACAATCAGCGGCTTTCTGGTCATTGCCGCCACAGCTATTCCTGCGGGGAAGGTCATCCAGTCGTGGGCGTGAATCACGTCGAACTGTTCATCTTCAGCCAGTTCGGCGGCTACTGCGGCGTAGCGGTGGATTTCGGTATACATATCGCCGGCATAATCCGCGCTGCTGGTAAATTGCCCGCTCAAAATGACGCCGCCGGCCTTTTGTTTTTGCAGCAGGGCGTCTTCGATTTGTTTCTGGTAAGTAGCGGCGCTCGAATAGGGCTTTAACGGTGAATTTATGGCACGGAATTTTACGTTTTTGAATTTGCTGAGTTCAAAAGATGTCGCAGACGATTTAGCTCCCGGTGTTAGCAGTTTTACGTGGGTGGCATATCGCTGGTCGACCATTTTAGGCAGCACAAAAATCACTTTGATGCCAATCTGGTCCATTGCCTTGGTAAGGCCGTAGCAGGCAGTTCCCAGACCGCCGCTGATGAAAGGAGGAAATTCCCACCCAAGCATCAAGACCCTCATACCGCCCTCCACTGTGTTGCCCGCATAACCATCCGTCACACCAGAAGTTAAAATAAACTTTTAGAACCCAAATCAGTTGTCGTTTGGCGATAGCCTTAAAAAACTTGTGTTATAACTAAGTTGCCAAACACGTTTAATAGTAAATGCCTCATCGACAGAAAATTGTAAAACCTTGATTTCAAACACACAGAAACCGTTTCTTCTGCACGACTCTTTATTATATAAATCGGGGTTTTTGCCGAAGTAAATTCAACAATATTTACCAGAAAAACGTGAATTTTAATGCTGATAATGCAGATTTTTAAAACTGCCGGCTTTGTCGCAGATAATCGCTTTTTATGGCTCCTGCCATCAGCCGTTGGACTTTTTATTGCCGCTGATTTTTAACGTTGCCGCAGTTTAAGGACTGATAACTCATAGTCAGTTAATAGTCAGAATGATGATTTTAGAATCATATATTATTGCAAAAAGCCGTCCCGCTTTATAGCGGGACGGCTTTACTTTAACTATTACCAACAAAGAACACTGCTTTATAAGGTATTAGACTATCTTTAACTCTTACAGGTCCTGCGGCTTTAGGGTGCTGCGCCTGTTGGCTTTCGTCCTGGTGGTAGCCGCATCAAGCAGTTCATAAATCTTATCGTTAATTGTTGCGATTGAGTCCGATGCTGTCATCATCTTTTTGCTCTTAACATAGGCCCTTACTTTGCTGGCCACAACCAATGATTCCTTCTCTTTTGCCATTACAAGACCTCCATAAAAAAGAAACAAAATTTATTTAATCCTCCGGCACATAATCCTGATGTCCGGCACATTTAAGCGTTGTTATTACCTTCACCAGCCCTGCTTTGCAACAAAAAAATAGCCATAACTGCAAAATTTTGCATTTATCCGCCTAATGGCCAAAAACATATCTGCCCCCACTTTTCTGTAATTTTTAATAATTCTGCACTGTTTTATTGACGAAAATACCAGAGAAGTAACAGCCGTAAGAGCGGTTAACAGGTAAATCGTGCTGGTATGGAGAAATAAAATGGCAAAGCGTTCCAGAAAAACTAAAACCCAGAAGCCGCAGAACAAATCGAAGGACAAGGAGTATGTCGTTGTAACCTGCGTCGATGATGAGGAGCAAGCCAAAGAATATGAAGCTTTGCTGAAAGCCAGTGATGTCCCTGTTATAATCAAGAAACAGAGCGACGCCGGCTACGATGAGAACAAACCTTTCACAATAATGGTTCCGGAAAACTTCCTCGACGAAGCATACGCCGTAATTGAATCGGAGTATACCTACGATGAATTCTGCGACCTCGAATTCGACGGTGAAAATGAGTTTGAATATGACTCCGACCTGCTCGGCGATGACGACAACTTCTAAATGGCATAAAGGGAAAAAATGACAAAAGAAACGGACAATCAGTATTCGGCAGAAGAACATTGGGACGGCGCAGAACGCAGAACCAACGTTGTCGACAGGCGTCTGGGTCTTGACCGCAGGCGCGGGCCGGGCAGACGCAGAGCGGAGGACAGAAAATCTGCCGAGGAAGGCCAGATGACAAATGAGCAGTTTGAATTTCTTATGGCCATCGAGGAATATAAGAAAAAGAACGCAAAGCTGTTTCCTACGTGGACGGAGGTGCTGGAAGTGATGAAGGCGATGGGCTATCGCAAGGTAGCAGAGCCGCGGGCGTTGGCAACGTTCAAGGAAGAGAAACAAGCCCGACTCGCAAAAGAACTCAAATCTCTTTGATTTTTTAAACACCGCCTTGGGACAGAAAACCGTCAATCATTCCGCCTTCGCTAAATCCGCTTCGGGCAGGCAAGTTGCAGGACGGGATTTTAACTGTTATCAGATGTCATCAGATGTCATCAGAATGTAATCAGAACGCATCCAAAGTGATTCAGAAGCACTCCAGAGGGACATCAGAGGGACTCCAAAGTGCATCAGAAGACACCAGTGGTTTTGCTTAAGTATTGTCATAACAAGGACTTAAATTTAATCAGGCTGCGGATTTTAACGAAAAATCCTAAATCCACCTTCGCTTCCTCCTTCGCTAAAGCTATGGAGGACGAGGAAGCAGCTGCGGCGGACAAGTCCGAATATCTAAATCCGCCAAAAAGGAGGCGGACAAGGCTCGATGCTGGTCGCCCGTGGCTCGTCGCTTGTGGCCAGTGGCTCGCAAGCCGGATTCGATATAAACTTGTCAAAGGTGCGGGAACGGAGTTTGGGCATCCCTATAATAAGGCGGACATGCGCGTTTGATTCGACCCTACTTCGCCCTGCGGGCTACGAAGGACAGGCAAAAAGGGATAAGTTGTTATAAGATAAGGGGTTAAAAAATTGTAAAAATTTTGGGATTTTCCCGTTTTGGGCGAAGAGTGCATGCGTTTTTGATTGAAAAATGAGCCACAGATGGACACGGATTGACACTGATTTAAAATTACAAAATAGGTGGCTCTTTATTTATTCTATTTTATTAATATAAGAATGTTAAATCAGAGGAAGTTATTTTGTAATTATTCTTAGTAGTAATTTTTACCTTAAAAGAGCATACGGGATTACACAGATGCTTTTAGTAATTAGGCTGAGCATCTGATATAAATACTGCATAGGACAGAGAATAACGGCTTCCCTTATCACCGGCGAAAATTCCCCACCCAAGAGTTTACCCATTTCTGCAGGTCGATATCTTGCCACAGTACCTAGATAGAACATCAACATTATTACATAGCACAACTGAGGATATCTAGGATCTGACAGATTGCAGTAGTATTTGTACCCATCTCGCGACAAAATAGACCAGATGTGAAACCTTCTATATTCTTCCTGGATGTTGGCATAAATCGCCGGACAATTAGTTTTAGTCAAGTGTTTCTTTTTTAAGGATCTATAAATAACCCAGTCTTGCTGATCTGTTTTCAGTCTAAAATAAGCTCTTCGATGGCCGTTACAAAATCGTTCTGGCAATCTTTTGATGCGTGCTTCACTTTTCTTTTCGTAACCGATCTCAGTGAAAAGTCTATCTTTTTGTTCGTTTACGCAAAATTCTATCTTTACAGGAACAAATATACGTTCATTGTTAGGCAATAGATTGAGAGTGTATGCTATTTCATGTATCTCAGGGATTTGAGCCAAAACGTCTCTTAAAGATAAAACTTCCTTACCTTGTATTGATGCGCCAAGGCATTTAGCCATTTCATGAAATATATTTATCACATGTTTCGCTGGTGAGTTAATTTTCACTTCGAGACTATTCTCTCCATAGCCCAATCCATGATGTTCTGTGATTAAACCTAATTCAATACCTTTTGTGGAGATAAAGCACTTCATAAGATTCAAAAGCCCATAGTAGACTAGCGTAGCTTTCGCAGGAAGTTCTATGGAATTTGACGCTTCATAAAAAGCCTTGGCTAATCTTGCATAATATAACGCACGTTCATTGTTTTTTTTGTTATCACCTCTTGTTTTTTTAATACGAGCATCTAGATATGCTTCGAGATATGACCAAGGATCAGATGTTAGAACAAAAGTTGCCCCTGGACTAACATCAAAATGTGTATATCTTACAATCTGATATTTATACAAAGCCGGACAACATGGGTCTAATTTTCTAGGCATTTCTAATCCTTCCAGCAATTCGCATTAATTTGATAGCCCTATACAAACGTCATTTTGATTCATTCCGGCTTGCAGGAAGTGCTTAATCGTCAAAGAAATGTATCGGTGACCACCGGCACTCCATTACCGACCGGCAATCCAACTTATATAGATGAATCATACCGCAAATAAAATATCTTAGCAAGTCTAAAAAACCTTCTCCCCTTCCTTTCTTCAAAGAATTCAGGCCAAAATCCCCAAGACCATTTTGCGCAAACGCGCAAAATGGTTGACCTTGCCCCATTTATTGAACCGCGGAATTGGGTTGCATAACGTCATCAAAAATTGTATAAACAAACGAGTGTTTTTTAAGTAAAGTAAATACTGTGCGGATTTGCGGATTTTATTGGAGCCGATAACAAATCTGCCTGTCATTCTGAGGCGAAGCCGAAGAATCTCAATATACCGGCATTAACCAGACCCTTCGCTTCGCTCAGGGTGACAAACACAGGGTTTTTGGAATTTTTTTAGGATAAAAAGATTATGAATCGCAAAATGGTAACAATCGACGGTAATGCAGCAGCGGCGTATGTCGCTCACGCTACAAATGAAGTCATCGCAATATATCCGATTACGCCGAGCTCGCCGATGGGCGAGATTTCGGACGAAAAGACTGCCCGCGGCGAACGTAATATCTGGGGAACAGTGCCTTCGGTAACGGAAATGCAGTCGGAAGGCGGGGCGGCAGGTGCGGTCCACGGTGCGCTGATAACAGGTGCGCTAACCACGACATTTACCGCATCGCAGGGTTTGCTGCTTATGATACCGAATATGTATAAAATCGCAGGGGAGTTATTGCCGACCGTCTTTCACGTCTCGGCGCGTTCTCTTGCCTGCCATGCACTTTCGATTTTCGGCGACCATTCAGACGTAATGGCGTGCCGGCAGACGGGCTTTTCAATGATTTGCTCATCCAGCGTTCAGGAAGCGATGGATTTTGCACTGATTGCCCAGCAGGCGACCTTAGCTTCGCGCGTGCCGTTTATGCATTTCTTCGACGGTTTCAGGACGAGCCACGAGATTCAGAAGGTTGAGCAGTTTACGTTCGATGATATACGGGCAATGATTGACGATAAACTTATCGCCGCTGCCAAGGCGAGGGCGTTGACGCCTGACAGGCCGATGATTAGCGGAACGGCGCAGAACCCTGACGTTTATTTTCAGGGCAGAGAAGTGGTCAATAAATTTTATGCAGCGACGCCGCAAATAGTTCAGGAGACGATGGACAAGTTCGCAAAGATTGTCGGCAGAGATTATCATCTGTTTGATTACGTCGGAGCAAAGGATGCACGCAAGGTCATCATAATTATGGGTTCGGGAGCGGACACCGTTCACGAGACGGTGGAATATCTGAACGGCAAAGGCGAAAAGACGGGGGTGGTAAAGATTCGGCTGTTCAGGCCTTTCAGCGTAAAGGATTTTATTGGATGCCTGCCGAAGACTGTTGAAAAGATTGCCGTCTTAGACAGGACGAAGGAGCCGGGTTCAATCGGCGAGCCGCTTTATTTGGACGTGCGAACAGCGGTCGGCGAGGCGATGCAGGCGAAGAGCGCACCGTTTGCAAAATATCCTTTGATTGTCGGCGGCAGATACGGACTCGGCTCGAAAGAATTTACGCCTGCGATGGTGAAGGCGGTGTTCGACAATCTCGATGCGGCAAAACCGAAAACGAGTTTTGCCGTCGGAATTACGGATGACGTATCAGGGGCAAGTCTTGAAGTTGACGAATCGTTTGACATCGATACAGGAGGTGTTTTTTCGGCGATGTTCTACGGACTCGGCTCGGACGGCACGGTCGGCGCAAATCATAACTCGATAAGAATTATCGGCGAGCTGACCGAGAATTACGCACAGGGCTATTTCGTGTATGATTCCAAGAAAGCGGGGGCGGTTACCATATCGCACCTGCGGTTCGGGAAAGAGCTTATCAGAAAGCCTTACCTGATAACGAAGGCGGATTTCGTGGCCTGTCATAATCCGACATTTTTGGAAAAATACGATATGCTGTCCGATGCGAAGGAAGGCGGAATATTCCTGCTGACCAGCAGCCACGGCAAAGACGAGGTATGGGACAGCCTTCCGCAGGAAGTGCAGAAACAGATAATCGACAAGAAGCTGAAATTTTACGTTATCGACGCAATTTCACTGGCACAGGAGCTTGGGCTTGGTGCACGCATCAACGTGATTATGCAGACGGCGTTTTTCAAAATCAGCAACGTTATCCCGCCCGAAATTGCAATCAAGGCAATCAAAGACGCGATACAAAAAAGCTACGGCAAAAAAGGCGAAAAGATTGTTGCGATGAACAACGCAGCGGTCGACGGCGCATTAGACAGGATTTACGAAGTTAAGGTTGGGAAGGTTACGAGCAAAACTAAGATGCCACCTCCGGTGCCGACAGATGCGCCGGATTTTGTTAAAGAGATTACGGGCGAGATGATTGCCTTACGCGGCGATAAGATGCCTGTAAGCAAAATCCCCGTTGACGGTAAATTCCCCACGGGGACAACACAATATGAGAAGCGCAATATTGCGGTAAATATTCCGGTCTGGGAGCCGAATATCTGTATCCAGTGCGGCAGATGCTCTCTGGTTTGTCCCCACGCAACAATAAGGATAAAAGATTACGATAAAAAATATCTTGAGAAAGCTCCGGGGACGTTCAAAATCGCAGATGCGAAGGGGAAGGAATTTGCCGGTATGAAATTTACGGTTCAGGTTGCGCCCGAAGACTGCACGGGGTGCGGGGCGTGCGTAGATAACTGCCCGGCCCTCGAAAAAGATGCGAACAAGCAGCCGACCGGACGAAGGGCGATTAATATGTCGCCGCAGGAGCCGCTGCGGGTGCAGGAACGGGAAAATTACAAATATTTCCTGTCGATTCCGAATACCGACCCGAAGTTATTCAAGCTCGACAGCGTAAAGGGAAGTCAGCTTGTGCAGCCTTTGTTCGAATATTCGAGCGCCTGTGCCGGGTGCGGGGAGACGGCTTATATAAAACTGATGACGCAATTGTTCGGCGACAGGGCGATGATAGGCAATGCGACGGGCTGCTCATCGATTTACGGGGGCAACCTGCCTACAACGCCTTACACAAAGAGAGAGGACGGCAGGGGGCCGACGTGGTGCAACAGTCTTTTCGAGGACAACACTGAATTTGCGATGGGGATGCGACTGACCGCCGACAAGATGAAGGAATATGCGGTCGAATTGCTTGCCAAAGTTTCGGCGGCAGGATGTGTCGATAAAGGATTGGCAGAGGAAGTCCGCACTGCTGTTCTCGCCAACGACCCTGCGCAGGCAGCCATCGAACAACAGCGAAGCCGGGTCAGCAAACTTAAAGAGATGTGTAAGAAAAGCAAGTGCGCAGACTGCGAGCAACTGCTGTCTGTTGCAGATTTCCTTGTGCGCAAATCCGTATGGGCGGTCGGCGGGGACGGCTGGGCCTACGATATTGGTTACGGCGGACTCGACCACGTTCTTGCCAGCGGCGTCGATATAAATGTTCTTGTTCTTGATACTGAGGTTTATTCGAATACCGGCGGTCAGATGTCAAAATCAACGCCGAGAGGGGCAGTGGCTAAATTTGCTGCGGGCGGAAAACCAAGACCCAAAAAAGACCTCGGTATGCTCGCTATGACTTACGGCAATATCTACGTTGCAAAAGTGGCGATGGGCGCAAATGCCAACCAGGCAGTGAAGGCATTTGTCGAGGCTGAGGCTTACCCGGGGCCATCATTGATAATTGCATACGCGCAGTGTATTTCGCACGGCATTGATATGACGACCGCTTATCAGGAGCAGCAGAAGGCGGTCGAGAGCGGCCACTGGATACTCTACAGATTTGACCCGCGGCTCAAAGAGCAGGGCAAGAATCCGCTGCAATTGGATTCGAAGGCGCCGACGCTTGAGCTGGAAAAATATATCTACGGCGAGAACCGCTATCGAACTTTGCAGCAGTCAAACCCTGAAGAGGCTGCCAGGCTGCTTCAACTTGCAAAAGCAGACGTCGCAAGCCGGTATTCCCTGATGGAGCAGCTTTCAAAACTGCAGTGCGGTTAGAGCGAAAGATATAGCAGAATAGTCCGGATACTTTAGAAAGTTTTCGCCGCATAATAACGAGGGCGTTTATACTGTGATAATTGTAATTATAGGCCTTAAATAAACAGAAAAAAGCGAACAAAACCTGTTTTTGGGGGGTAAAAGTAATGTTGTCGGTTGTTCTATGAAAATGCTGGGATTGTATCCATAGGAGAAGCGGTGTTGTAACTGTTTTGTTCGGCTGCATTTGCGGTAAGAGTCAGCTTATCTTCATCGATTTTTTTAATCGGATTTTCAGCTTCGGCTCAGGCAAATTTCCGGTGTTAAACGGATATTTCGAATGCTTCAAAAAGCAATGTTTAATTTCTTTGTAATATTGGCTTTACGGTAATCAAAAAAGTTAAGCGAAAGAGGCATTAAACCGATAATTTCAACAAGCAAAGGAGGCTTTTTGTTCTGACGACTTATTAGGATTGAAATAATTTTTGGAAAATTGATGTTATGACGAAAACGCAGGTTGCAGCGATTGCAGCTCTTTTATCTTTTTTAGGTTTTTGCTCCGGCGGCTGTGGAGACAAATTTTGGGATCCGACGCAAGTAGGCAGATTTCGTCCTGTGCCGGCGGTCAATGTCATACTCGATTCGCTCGGAGTTGCTGATGAAACACCTTCAACGTGGGAAGGTGCGGAAGAGCCGAGACCTGCAGATGTAATAGCGTATGAAACCGACTATACGTTCGGTCCGGGGGACATTGTCAGAATATCCATATTTGAATTACTACAGGAAGGCGTGCCTCTTATAAATGACTATGTTGTTACCGAGACCGGCAAAGTGTCCATACCGCTGGTCGGAGTTGTTGATGCGAAGGGGCTGACTGAGTCCCAGCTCGAAGAAGAAATAAAGCGTATTCTTTCACCAAGCATATTGAAATTTCCATCGGTTACTGTTTCACTGATGTCTTCACAGCAGAGAACGTTTTCGATATCCGGCAACGGTGTAGTGCAGCCCGGCAGATTCAGCATTCCGAGATATGATTTCAGACTGCTCGATGCAATTGCAGTGTCCGGGGGTATAAGTCAGTTCAACATAAGTTACATTTATATTTCACAGCCCGTTACGGGCAGGGAGGCAATAAGCGAGACTGCGGAGGGAATTATCGAGCCGAAAAAGTCTGAAAAGCTGATTACGCCTGAACAGGAGATGCTGGAGATAATAGCGCCGCGTGCACAACGAAAACCTGTCGGGGAAGGTTTCATTATAACTGCTGCCGAATTTGTAACGGATAAAGAACTCTCCGAGGCTGCTTTGCCGGAAGGCTTTGAACCATTGGCCGACAGTAATCAGGCGGTAACAGAGAAGATAAGGGAAAAAAAGATAAGTGTTCAGCAAAGGCAGGAAATTACGCCCAAAGTTGCGATAAGGGAAACGATAGAGAAACCCGTAGACGAGAGTGAAGCGGCACGAGTTGAATGGATTTTCCAGGATGGCAGATGGGTTCCGGTTCAGATTGGTCGGCCCGGTTTTGCTGGGCCGCCGGCAAAAACTTCTGATAAGCTAACCGAGCCTTTGAAGGAAAAGGTGCCTCAGGAGTTCGGCTGGGAACAGATAGGACAGGGCGGCACACAAAGACGCGTTATAAAAATACCCACCGACCGTTTGACATCTGGAGACCCGCGATATAATGTTGTGATAAGACCCGGCGACAGCATCCAGGTTCCGGTTGATATTATTGGCGAATTTTGTATTATGGGTAATGTTAATTCACAGGGATTTGTCAATCTGACAGGTCGGCCTATGACTCTTAAAATGGCAATAGCCTCAGCAGGCGGTCTGGGGCCTTTGGCGTGGCCAAAATATTGCGAAGTCATACGCAGGATAAGCAAGAAGAAAGAAGAAATCGTAATGGTAGACCTTGATAAGATTGCCGCCGGCGAACAGCCAGATTTCTTTATCAAGCCGAATGATTTAATCAATGTCGGCACTCACCCGACCGCAAGATGGCGAGCAGTCCTGAGAAATGCGTTCAGAGCTACTTACGGTTTCGGTTTTATTTACGATCGTAATTTTGCCGACCGAGATTTCGGAACCAGCAGACCGATACCTAACATTTTCTAACTGTTTCCATATCTCCGAAGGCTGCTGCCCTATGGAAACGGGAAGTTTATTATGTCTGAAAATGTAATTTGCCACACATCGCAAACGCACAATGCGACCACGTCCCCTCATAGCCGGAAATGGCGTCAACTGGGATTGCATAATTATATAAAGATTCTGGTAATCGGCGGATTATTTTACTACCTTTATCATAACGAAATCAGGAATATTGTTTACAAATGGTATACCGACAGCAGCTGGTCGCACGGGTTTCTCATTCCGCTGTTTAGTCTGTATTTCATCAATCAGCGCAAAATCGAAATCTTAAATCTTCAGCCCCGGCCCAATTATCTCGGTTTGTTTTTTATGATTTGCGGTATCGTTTTTTATCCTCTCAACACGGTTCATTTTCGGATTGGTTATCTGCAGCCGATAGGAATGATAGGCACGCTTGGAGCAATTTTGCTTTTCTTTGGCGGGTGGTCTCTGGTGAGGTATACGTGGCTGCCAATTGTGTTTCTGATTTTTGCGGTGCCTTTGCCGGACAGATATTATGTCGGCCTGACTATGCCTCTACGGCTTTTTTCCGCCAAGGTGGCGGTTATATTTATGAATCTTGTTAATGACCTCGAAGCGACAGCGAACGGCGTCGTTATAGATGTGGTTTATAAGGGACATAGATTTGAGCCGCCGCTTAACGTCGCTGAGGCATGCAGCGGAATGCGGCTGCTGATGGCTTTCCTCGCTCTCGGAGTCGCGATGGCCTATCTGCATTACAGGCCATTTTGGCAGCGGCTCATCCTTCTTGCCAGCACCATACCTATAGCTGTCCTCTGTAACATAATCCGCGTTACAATCAGCGGTTTTATTTATGTTCTGATAAATCCGAAATATGCTCAGGGAATTTATCATGACATGCTGGGCCTGCTTATGCTGCCACTGGCGTTCGGCATATATGGCTTTATTGCCTGGTTTATGTCAAGTCTGTTTATCACCGAGACCAAAGTTGTTGCAGAGAATATCATAGTCCGCAGGGACAAGGCATAAAGATATGAAAGACGGTTTGAAGAATTTGATAAAGATTTATGTGCAGCCGACTTTTTTGATATGTGCGGCGGTTCTTGCATTTGCCGGCGGCGGTATGTCGATTGCTGTAAAAAGTTTCGGCATATACCTCAGAAAAGAGCCATTGCCTCTGAAAAGATCTTTTGACCTTATGGACGAGGGCAGTCTGGTGCCTTATAAAGTCCTCTCAAAGAGCAAAATCGAAAACGATGAAGTTGTTAAAAGTCTCGGCACGGAGGATTATATTCAGTGGAATCTCGAAGATACCGCTGTGCCGCCTGAAAGCAGTGTTCGTTATTGTATGTTGTTGATAACTTATTACGGGTTTCCGGATGTTATTTTGCATGTGCCGGAAGAATGTTATGTCGGCGGCGGTTATCAAAAATTGTCGTCCGACAACGTAGAGATGGAAGTTAATAAAAATGGTGTCGCAGACAAAATAACCGTAAAGTATCTTACTTTCGGCAGCATAGAATCCACCGGACAGTGGCAGACCGAGGTAAAGTTTCCTGTGATGTATATTTTCAAAGTTAACGGCGAATATGGAAGCAGCAGAGAGGATACACAGTTGATTATGGGTAAGAACATTCGCGGCAAACACTCGTATTTCTGTAAAATTGAGTGGAAATTTTTTAATACGAAGTCCGGCTCAATAGTTTATCCCGACAAGGAGGAGGCAGTTACTGAAAGCCGCAAACTTCTCGGCGTGGTTTTGCCGGTTCTCGAAAAAGACCATCTGCCTGACTGGAAGAATTAGAGTTATGCCGATGATGATGAATCTCACGGCGCAGAAATGAATGGTAATTAGAGGCTTTAATGATGAGCAGAGGAAAAGATTATGGCAAAGAGACTGAATAAAAAAGTTGCGCTTATTGGTTCGGCAGTTTTGGCGATTATGATACTGGCTGCAATAGCGATAATCCTGCGGATGAGCCGCGACCCCCAAAAGTTTATAAACGATGGTGACGCGGCATTTCTTGCGAAAGATTACGAGAAAGCCGAACGCAGTTATAGCAAGGCCCGAAGTTTCGCAAAAACGGATGCACTCAAGATTGAAATGCTTTTTAAGCTTGCCGATATATACCGTCAGACCGAAGAATGGCGAAAGCTGCTTGGCTGCTGGAATGCTATAATTCAAGTTGACCCCAAGAATGTCAAGGCCAGGCTCGGACGACTGGAATATGTATACATAGCCTCTGACAGCTATCAGAAAGCCGGCGCCGGTGCAAGTGGAAGCTGGAAAGAAGTAGCCTCGCAGGCCGAAGATTTTATGAATGTTGCGGATGCTAACATACTTGCCGCTGATATGTCTAAATGGGGATTTTTTGGGGAGCAGAAAGGGTTGTCGACGGCGAAGCGAATAGGCCCATATCTGTATCTGCTCAGGGGAAGAGCCGGTCTTGAGAGTGCCAGACTTGGTGCTGTTACCGACCCAAACGAATCGCTCGACAAGGCCATTGACGACCTTAAAAAGGTTTGTGAATTTGAGCCGAACAACGTCGATGCTTATATGTATCTGGCACAGGCGGCTGTTGTAAAAGGAGAAATTCTGGCCTCGAAAGGAGATGTTGGGGAAAGAGCCAAAGCTATGGAAAAGGCCGGTAAATTTCTTGAACAGGCCGTTCAAGTCGCACCTAACAATCCCAAGGCACAGATTAATCTTATGGCGGCAAAGCCCACATTCAGTCGGCTGACAAACAAGGAATTGTCGTTGCTTGAGCCCGAATATCTGGCGCTTACGGAAAAGTTCGGTTCAAATGCGGAAGCGTTTGCGTCGTTGGCCGGTTACTACCTGCAGTTGGGGCCCAAAAGCCTTGATAAAACTGTTGCGGCAGCCAAAAAAGCCTGCGAACTTGACAAGGAAAACGTTACTTATGCAATAAATTTAGCTCGTTTACATCGTCGTAAATTTTCCATATATGGGGAAGGTCCGGAGCTTTATAAGGCAATCCAGACAGCTCGAGATGCACTTAATCTGCCGGATGCGCAGGATAAGCCTGGTCCCCGTCAGTGGGCCAATAAAATAAACAGAGTCCAGTTGTATGATTTTATTGCCGATTGCAGTATCGAGCAGCTTCTTGAGCCTTTTGATGTCGAATCAAAGTCGAAAAGACAGGACTGGCTGGCCGAGGCCGAAAAGGCCGTCCATCAGATAAATCAGCTCCTCGGCAGCGGTGAAGACCCAAGGGTCGTTAAGTGGCAGGGAATGCTGGATCTTGCAAAGGGCAACAAAAATGCTGCTGTAAAAAAACTTTATACAGCTTATGAACAACTTAAGGCTGCGGGCGGTTCAGATGCACAATTGTCTTATACTCTCGCAAATGTTTTTAAGGACACCGCAGAAGTCGGTGCGGTTACAGAGTTTCTCGCAAGTGCCATCAATGGCGGTATTACACAGTCCAAGCCGGAAGTAATTCTCGATTACACCGAAGCTACTCTGAAGCTCAATCTTAATCTGTGGACGGAAGCCGTGTCCAATA